>WBZP01006602.1_pt1 | contig 11439 bp, 3 predicted proteins | sample 5204301 | NCBI WGS metagenome assembly WBZP01 (sample SAMN12412401, study PRJNA552823) | activated sludge metagenome | isolation source: activated sludge from nitrification reactor of wastewater treatment plant... | place: USA: Pennsylvania | collected 2017
GAGCAAAGGCCAGCAGGTTGTCGGCGTCCTGTCATTCAGCGAAGCGACCACCCGCAGTCGTCTGATTGACGAGCTGCTGCGCGAGGTTGGTTGGGACGTAGGGGCAAACGGCGTCAGCACCGAGCAGGTTGGCCAAGAAATCCCGCTGGTCGGGATGCCCACAGAATCAGGCGATGGCCGTGCCGACTACGTTCTGTATGGCGATGACGGCAAACCCTTGGCTGTCATCGAGGCGAAGAAGACAGCCAAGGACGCTGCCGAAGGTCAGACCCAAGCAGCCCTCTATGCCGACTGTTTGGAGAATGCGACCGGCCAGCGACCGGCCATCTTCTTCACGAACGGCATCGACATCTTCTTGTGGGATGACGTGCAGGGGTATCCGTACCGCAAGGTGTACGGGTTCTACTCGAAAGACAGCCTCGAATACCTGCACTTCCAGCGCAAGAACCGGAAGCCGCTTTCGCATATCAGCCCCAATCTAAACATTGCCGACCGCATCTACCAAATCGAAGCGGTAAAGCGCGTCTGTGAGCGATTTTCCGAGAACGCACGCCGGGCGCTGCTGGTGCAAGCGACCGGCACTGGCAAGACGCGCATTGCCATCTCGCTGTGTGATGTGCTGTTGCGGGCAGGCTGGGTCAAACGAATCCTGTTTCTGTGCGACCGGCGCGAGCTGCGCAAGCAGGCGGACCTGACGTTCAAGGAATACCTGCCCGGTGAGCCGCGGGTGATCGTCGACAGCGACACATCCAGTGACCGCACCAAGCGCATCTACCTTTCGACCTATCCCGCGATGGCGGGGTGCTTTGAAGACTTCGATGTGGGCTTCTTTGATCTGATCATCGCGGACGAGTCGCACCGCAGCATCTACAAGAAGTACCGATCCCTGTTCCTATACTTCGATGCGCTTCAGATCGGCCTGACCGCAACGCCGGTGCAGTATATCGAGCGCAATACGTACAAGCTGTTTAGCTGCGAAGATCGTCTGCCGACGGCGCACTTCAGCTACACCGACGCGCTCAACTCCGCCCCCGCCTATCTGGTGCCGTTTCGTGTCCGCACCTTGCGCAGCCAGATCCACGAGCGGGGATTGAAGTACGCCCAGCTCAACGAGACCCAGCAGGGGCAGCTTGAAGAGCAGGACAACGCACCGACCCTGGTCGACTACGACCCAGAGCAGATCGACAGCGGCTTTTTCAACAAAGACACGACGCGTTTCTTATGGCGCACGCTGATGGAGGAAGGAATCCGCGAGGCGACGGGCAGTCACGTCGGTAAGACCATCGTGTTTGCGCGTGGGCATACCCACGCCATGCACTTGGCCGAGGTCTTTCGCGAGCTGTACCCACAGTACGGATCAGACTTCTGCGCCGTCATCGACAACAGCGTCAAGTATGCCGACACGCTGATCGACCGATTCAAGAGCCGCGATCCGCAGCGCAAGCATCCCATCTTCATCGCCATCTCCGTCGATATGCTCGATACGGGAATCGACGTCCCCGACGTCGTGAACTTGGTCTTTGCCAAGCCGGTCAAGTCCTTCGTCAAGTTCTGGCAGATGATTGGGCGTGGCACGCGCCTGTGCAAGAACCTGCTGGGTCCGGGGAAGGACAAGAAGGAGTTCCTGATCTTCGATAACTGGTCGAACTTCTGGTTCTTCGACGAGGAATACAAAGAGAAGGAACCCTCGGCGCAGCGTTCGTTGCTCCAGCAGTTGTTTGAGACGCGGGTGGCGCTGGCCGATGCGGCGCTGCAAGCGATGAACGAGCCGCTTTTTCAGGCGACGGTTGCTCTGCTGATACAAGACATCAAGGCGGTCATGGACACGCGAGCCATTGATGTACGCGACCGCTATCGCGAGCTGGAAAAGCTGGTCACGGGCGACCGCATCGCGCAGTTCTCCGTGGCCACCAAAGCCGACCTGCTGTCCATCGCTGCCCCCCTTTTGCACTGGCGCAACATCCGCGGAGATGAAGACGCCTATCGCTTTGACCTGCTGGTCGCACGTTCACAGCTAGAACTCCTGCGGCAAGGGCCCACTGGCTCTGCCTTCCTGGATCTGAAGGCGCGCATCGAGGACGAGGTCGAGCTGCTGCTGAAGAACCAGAGCCCGGTCAAAGCCAAGGCTGCGACCATCGCCAAGGTGCGCGACAGGGAAATCTGGAAGCGCATCGCATGGACCGACCTAGAGGACATGCGGCTGGAGCTGCGCGGCATCATGAAGCACCAGCAGCAGTCGACCACCACCCGCGTCGCGCCCCAGGTCTTCGACATCGACGACGACGACTTTGTGCGCGCCGACTACACGCCCAAGCTGGAAGGGCTGGATCTGGTCGAATACAAGCTGCGCGTCGAATCGGTGCTGCAAACGCACTTCAGCGCAAACCCCACCATCCAGCGCATCCGTCAAGGCCAGCCGGTCAGTGATCAGGAACTGGAAGCGCTGGCCAAGCTGGTCCTCCAGATCGATGACCGCGCCAACATCCTGCACCTGACCGGGCACGACAAGCAGACGCGCAAGTCGCTGCTGGATGTCTTTCGCAGCCTGGTGGGCCTGGACGCTGAAGCAGTCGATCGCGCGTTTTCCGAGTTCGTACACACGCACCCCCGCTTGTCTGCGCAGCAGCTTCGCTTCTTGCAGCTACTACAAAACCACATCGCGCAGCACGGCGGCATTGAGCTTGCCCGCGTGTATGAGCCGCCGTTTACCACCCTTCACAGCAACAGCGTGGATGGCTTGTTTCCGAACGAGGCCGCAGAGCTAATCAGCATCCTGCGCCTGTTCGCCCCCCGATCCACCGAGCAGACCGCCTGATGAGTACCCTGAGCACGCAGCAGAAGAGCGCCATCGACCGCCTATGGACCGAGTTCTGGACCGGCGGCATCACCAACCCGCTGACCGTGATCGAACAGATCTCGTTCCTGATGTTCGCGCGCCTTTTGGACATTACCGAGACGCGCAACGAAAAGAAGGCCGAGCGGACCAAGCAGCCCTTTAAGCGCGTGTTCGAGCCATTTCAGCAGCGCCTGCGCTGGCACAACTTCCGACATATCGAGTCGGCTGAAGACATGCTGCGCGTCGTGCGCGACGACGTGTTCCCGCACTTCCGCAAGCTCAGCGGCGGCACAACGTTCGGCGAATACATGCAGGACGCGCAGCTGATGATTCAGAAGCCGAGCCTGCTGGTGTCCGCCGTCAACATGATCGAGGCGCTGCCGATCAGCGATGGCGACGCCAAAGGCGACCTTTATGAGTATCTGCTGAGCAAGCTGACCACCGCAGGCATCAACGGTCAGTTCCGCACGCCGCGCCACATCATCCGCTTCATGGCCGAGCTGGTCGAGCCCAAGCCCTCCGACGTCATCGGAGACCCGGCCTGCGGCACCGCGGGCTTCCTGGTCGGGGTGATGCAGTACCTGCTGGAAAAGTACACCTCGCCCAAGGGCCGGCTGCACAGTGAGACGGGCGAGATCATCTACACCGGCGACCTGCTGGAAAAGTACCGCGCCCACATCCAAAGCGGCATGTTCCACGGCTTTGACTTCGACGCGACCATGCTGCGAATCGCGGCGATGAACCTGATGCTGCACGGCGTCGACAACCCCGACATTCACTATCAGGACACGCTGTCGAACTCGTTCCCAGAGCACTTTCCGCAGCAAGCCGAAGGCGGCTTCGATGTCATCCTGGCCAATCCCCCGTTCAAGGGCAGCCTCGACGCGGGCGACGTCCACCCCAGCCTGACCGCGAAGGTCAAGACCAAGAAGACGGAGCTTCTGTTTGTCGCGCTGATCCTGCGCATGCTCAAGAAGGGCGGTCGCAGCGCCACCATCGTCCCCGATGGAGTCTTGTTCGGCTCCTCGAATGCGCACGTCGCGCTGCGCCGTCACCTCGTCGAAGAAAACCAGCTCGAAGGCATCATCTCGCTGCCCTCGGGCGTGTTCAAGCCGTACGCCGGTGTCTCGACCGCCATCCTTCTGTTCACCAAAGGCGGCAAGACCGACCACGTCTTTTTCTACGACGTGGCCGCCGACGGCTTCTCACTCGATGACAAGCGCACCCCCGTCCCCGCGAATGATCTCCCAGACGCACTGAGCCGCTGGCGGGCCCGTGACCCCAATCGTATCTCAGACCGCACAGCCAAACACTTCCTAGTCCCGGTGAAGGAGCTTGAGGAGAAGAACTTCGACCTCTCGATCAACCGCTACAAGGAAGCGAGCCACGAAGAAATTCAGCACGACCCACCGAAGAAAATCATCGCGCAGCTAAGAAGGTTGGAGGATGAGATTACGAAGGAACTGAGCGAGCTGGAGGGGATGCTGTGAGCGCATCCGCCTGGCCTATGGTCCTTTTAGAACAATTGGTGGATCCGAATCGACCTATCACGTACGGAATCGTGCAACCTGGCCCTGACATACCTGGGGGCGTCCCCTATGTTCGAGTAGTTGATATTCAAAATGGCTCTGTCATCTCTCAACAATTGCGACGAACGTCACCAGACATTGCACAGTCGTATCGCCGTTCATCGCTCAGCGCGGGTGATCTCCTGATATCTATCCGTGGTCATGTTGGACGTACCGCCATCGCAACACCAAATATTGATGGAGCGAACCTTACCCAAGATACTGCACGAGTAGCAGTATTACCACCAGCGAATGTTCGCTACATTCAAAGATATGTCGAATCAGCGAGCGCACGGCACTGGCTCACTCAGCATACGAAGGGAGTGGCTGTCACCGGAATCAACCTGACAGACCTCCGACGATTGCCCGTGCCGCTCCCCCCTCCCCCCGAACAACGCCGCATCGCCGACATTCTCGACAAGGCCGATGCCATTCGGCGGAAGCGGAAGCAGGCCATCGCGCTGACCGACCAGCTTCTCCGCTCGACGTTCCTGGAGATGTTTGGGGATCCGGTGACGAATCCGAAGGGGTGGCCGGTTCGGAGACTCGGCGATGTTAGCATACTGTATTCAGGTAATAGCTTGCCTCCTGGTGAGGAATATCGTGGGCAGCAGAACGGCACTCTACTGCTCAAAGTTGGAGATATGAATCTACCTGGCAATGAAAAGGCCATCCATGTTGCCCGAGAGTGGTCTCCAAGCACGAGCGGTTGCGTCATCGCCCCTGCGGGGTCAATCATTTTCCCCAAACGCGGTGGAGCGATTTCAACAAACAAGAAGAGATATCTGGTCCGTGAAGTCGCATTAGACCCCAATCTCATGGCCGTATCTCCCAGCGAAGAAATCTCTACTGAATTTTTGCTCGGGTGGTTTGATTTGATGGACCTCGATACCATAAGCAACGGCAGCACGGTCCCGCAGCTCAATAAGAAAGATATATCTCCATTAAAGGTCTTTATGCCGCCAAAGAATACTCAGCAGACTTATTCAGTTTTTTGCATGCGCATGGCAGCTCTGAACCGAACGCTTGCGCAATCGCTTGCCGAATCGGAACGACTGTTTGAATCCTTGGTAGACCGCGCCTTCCGCGGCGAACTGAGTCGGACTGAGCATGTCGCGGGGCAGCTTTCGATGTTTTGAGTGTTGGCGTTCCTAATCCGTTGCGGGGCTGATCCGCAGCCCCTGTTTGCTGAGGCCAGTCATGAGCAAGAAAAAAGACAGAGGCGGCGGGCAGCATCGTTCTTCGGGCCCAAGCGGTTCGCCGTCTGAGACTCCGCAGCTCACTGCATCGGCCCCAGCCGCCCCTCCTCTACTTGACCAGACCCGCGAACTCCTGAAGCAGCTCGTCGAGGTGGTCGGTCGCTTGGGGGATGAGCTATCACCGGGGCGGATTGCGTCGGCAGTTGAGAAGCAGGTAGGGGTTTCGCCGGGGGTGATTCAGGAAGCGGTCCAATCGCACCGAGAGCTGCGGGAAAACCTCTCGGCTCTGCAACGCAAGATGACGGGCGTGGACTCGCAGCTTGGGACGCTAAGCACCCGGACCACGACGGAGGACGTGCGCAGCGCGATTGACGCGACACTGCGTCCCGAGCTGAAGCAGGTGGGCCAGCAGTTTGCCGACTTGCAGCAGAAGTTGACGACGCTCCAGCAGCGGACCAGCAGCGGACAGATTGCGCACGATGTGCAGGCGGCGGCGGCGGAGCTGACCCAGCAGTATCAGGCGGAGCTGAAGAGCAAGCTGGCGACGCTCCAGCAGGCGTTTGACTTCCTGGACAGTCACCAGGAACAGCTGCGCATTCTGATCGATGCGTTTGGGCCGGGGGGGCTGCCGGTCCTCAAGCAGAAGAACGATGCGCTGGAAACGCAGCTTGCCGAAGAGCGCAAGGCGCACGCTGCGGTGCGGCAGACGCTGAAAGCGCGCGAAGAGCAGCTGACCGAGCGCGAACGTGAGCTGTTTGGTCTGAAGGCGGGACAGGGCAGCGTGGTCTCGCTGGAAGAGCTGGAGCGGCGTCGCAAAGAGCTGACCGAACGCGAAAGCAGGCTGACTGCACAAGAGGCACTGAGCGCGGAAAATCTGCGGCTGCGCAAGGATGTGGACGACCTGCGGCGCGAGCTGGGCGAGCACGAGCGCGAGCTGGAAACGGCCCAGCTAGATGCGGAAGAGCGTGCAGAGCTAGAGCGACTGCGGCGCGGTGTCGAGGATGCGGATCGAGCCCGTCTGACGCAGGAACGGCGGCGTATTCAGCTTGAGCAGGAACTTCGACGGCTGCGATCTGAGAATCGCGACCAGGAAACCAGGCTGCACAACCTCGCGGACACCGAGGCCCTGGCCACCAAACGGCAAGAACGCATCCAGAAGCTCGAAGAAGAAAACCAAAGTCTGCGAGCAACCGTAGAGGAGCAGCGCACGCGAGAATCACAGGAGCGCAGCGAACGCAGACAGCAAGCCGAACGGATCGCGAGTCTGGAGCGCACGTTACAGACGCAGCGAGAGCGTGAAGCGCTGCTGGAATCAGCGTGGAGGGAGCAGCGTCAGCAGCAGTGGGCCGAAGAGGCACGAGCACTGCACACGAAAGAGCACGAATGGGCCCAGAAGCACGCGCAGATCTTGTCCCAGCAGGTTGAAACCGATCTGACCAAGGCGAACGAAGGGCTTGCAAAGTACAAGCAGCTGATTGCGTCGCTGGAAAACGACCTGGCGACGAAGCGCAAAGAGATTTCTCAGCTTCAGCTGGACCTTGCGAGGGCGCAGTCACAGCTAGACGTTGAAAAGGCGCGCATTGCTGGTGAAAGGCAATCGCTCGCAGACGAACGTCAGCGGCAAGAAGAGCATATTGCGCGTCGAGAAACCGAAGCGAAAGGTCGCATCGCGGAGCATAAGCAGGATGTCGAGACGCAATTGCTGCAACAACAAGAGCGCACGCAGCAGAAGGTCGATGCGGCCCAACGTGAAGCAGGTGAGCTGCGCAAAGAGGTGGGAGAGCTGTCAGCTCGTCTGGGTGAACTAAAGACACAGATCGAGCAGCTAGAGCAGCAGCGCGAAGACCTGCGTGACAAGATCCTGCCGCGTGAGGAGCGGCTGCGTCCGCTACAAGCCAAAGTCTTCTCCCCCGACGAGCTGCCCAACCCGATCACGCCAGAGTCGGAGTTTAAGTGGCTCTCGCGTATCGAGACGGACCTAGAGGCCGCCGGATACACGTTCCACCCTCGACTGGTTCGGGCGTTCCACACGTCGCTCAAGGTTGCCAAGCTTGCGCCGCTGACAATCCTGGCCGGCATCTCCGGGACGGGAAAGAGCGAGCTGCCGAGACTCTATGCGGATCTGGGCGGCGTGTCGTTCTTGCCGATTCCGGTGCAGCCCAGCTGGGACAGCCCGCAAGACCTGTTCGGTTTCTTCAACTACACCGATGGACGCTACAAGGCCGAACCTTTGGCGCGGCTGCTGTATCAGATCAACCAAGCATCGGATCCTCTTCGCCAGGGGCTGACGGTCGTGCTGCTGGATGAAATGAACCTGGCGCGCGTCGAGTACTACTTTGCAGAGCTGCTGTCTCGGCTGGAGGCTCGACGGTCGATTGATGTGTCGCGACCAGCGACCAGAGCGCGTGCTTCTGTCCATCTGGACATTGGAGCGGGAGAAGCAGTCGAAGCGCTCTTCCTCGATGAACGGGTGCTATTTGTTGGCACGATGAACGAGGACGAATCGACGCTGGCCCTTTCCGCCAAGGTGCTGGATCGTGCGTGCGTGCTGTCCTTCCCTCGTCCGCGCGACATGCGGGTGATGGAGCAGATTCAAGAACTGCCACCGGCAGACCGACTGCCGTTCGAGACGTGGCAAGGCTGGTATCGAGAGCCGCAGGACGATGACAACACGCAGCAGCTGAACGAGATCAGCGCCACCATGGATCAGCTCGACCGATCATTTGGGCACCGCCTATTCCGCGCCATCCATGCATATGTGGCGAACTACCCAAGCGCCGAAGGTCAGGAAAGCGAGGCCCGACGAGCCGCGTGGGAAGATCAGTGGTCTATGAAGATCTTGCCTCGACTCAAGGGGCTGGAATGCCACGATAAGAAGCTGCGCCGGGGGCTTGATGCGCTGAAGCCGCTGGTTCCATCGCGATTGCAAGCCGCGTACGAACGAGCACGAGAGCGCGACTACTTCGATTGGGGCGGCTGCCCCGAGCTGTATCAAGAGGAGCGTGGAGAGCCGCAGGGGACCTGATGTGGGATCTACGCGGACTGCCACTGCCGCCGCTATCGCAGCGGCGAATCGAGAGCGGTGAACCAGCAACACCCGAGCAGGCCGTGTTGCGCCTGCTCGATAGCCACGCAGCGGCCTTGGCAGCGCTGACGCTGCGGAGCCCGGCAGATTTCCGCACGCTGCCCGTTTTGCCGAGCAGCAGAACCCAATTCCTGGTTGCAGCCCTGCTGGACGATGCCCGACTCGCTCCATCGCTATTGGAGTCGCTGGCCGCCCTGATTACTCCCCGATTGACCCGAATTCGGCATCGCCTGCGTCGACGACTGGGGCGGATCCGCGTAGAAGTACCCCTGGCTGCCGTCCGCGAGATGGATGCGAGCAGCCTTCGCCACAATACCAGGCGACCGGGGCGCACGCTGATCGAGAAGGCGGGAGCGAAACAGACATTGCGTGCCGTCGTACGGGTCGAACGGTTCGATACGATGGAAAATCGAGTCTTGGCCGCGGCCTGCCGTTCTATGCGGAATGAAGCGCTGGAGCGTCTGGAGCACATACCACGCGAACAACGCCGCACGATCCCCCGCGCAGTGTCATTGCACCGCTTGGCAAATGCGGCCAAGTCAATTCTTTCTCTGCCAGAGCTGGCCGGTGTGACGCGCCCGCGTCCTGGTGAACGTCCATCCTTCGCCCTACTGAAGGACCCAGACTACCGCGCGATCTACCGGGCACAGCAGCTGCTTCGTGCCCGCGAGGATCGGTTCGCTGAAGAGTGGCGGGATGTTGAATTGGTCTGGCGCGAGCTAGTTCTGATGACCGTTTGGGCAGTGGTGGATGCAGCGCTACCGGGTGCTGCAGTACCAACGTGGGTGCGCCCCCTGGATCAGCGAGTCGACGGTCGCAGACTGCGCGGAAGCAGGCGTCGCCGCTGGTTGCGCTTCGATAGAAACTACGTAGAAGGTTGGGATCTCGAACAGCTCGAAGACGGCCCCAGGATGACCCACTGCCTCTGGTCCGAATCGGAAGCTGTCGAGGAAGAGGTCTCGATCCGGTTCCTGCTCGGCACGCGGCCCGCTGACCGACGCATCAGGGATCAGATCCAAAACACGCTGCGGCAGGTTGGAATATCCGGCGACGTCAGTGTCGCCTCAACACAGGCCGCGAGCAGCACGTTCTCCGTTGGTGTTGCTCTGTCCGCCTTGAATCCAACTGTTCGCAAATGTGACGGCTCTGGGCTGACCGACTGCGGGAGCGCAGCCGTTGCATTCCTTGATTCTGAGGACGAAGAAGCGGCGTTGCCTGTATATGGTCGTCCCGCGGCGTTCCTGTGCACAGGAATTGTGGGGCCGCACCAACTGAATCGAGATCACATGAAGTCACTGGGCCAGCTACTCGGTGGTTGCATTGATGCGAATGCTGACCATCCAAGTACGGCTGTCGTGGTCCCGGATGGAACAACAGAGCTGGCGATGCGTGATCTGCGCCAGTCCTTGGGATCGTGCTGGTTGGTCTGGCACACCATCGCGGTCGCGCTTTCGAGTGCCGAGCAGTATCCGAGTCTGTACGAGGGCACCACCGCGCAACAAGAACAGCGAATCTTGGTCTTGGCGCTGTCTGCCGCCTCATGTGACATGGCTGTACTCGGAGAAACCGGGGGCAATGCCAGCGAAAGACTGTTCGTGCGCCGGTTGGGGCTGCGACGATCGCTCCCAGGCATTGAAGCTGCACTTCTGGAATCCGCGAAGGATGAGCAGGACAAACACGCATTGTTGGCCGCGTGGTTGCGAACACCAGAGCACCCCCGACTGTGGGTAGAACAACCGGGCGATAAAGGAGGCTTTCGACTCTGCGACACTCCTGACTGGATATCTGCCCTGACGAGACATCTTGAGGGCGCACTGCGGAAGTTGTTGCTAGAGGCTGGGCCAGTCGATCAAGTTCTTTTGTCTGGTGTACCCTTGACTCTGCGCAATAGGCTGGCAGGAGTTCTGCCGAACGCTCCGTGTGTTGACTTGGCTGCGGACGCCGCAGTCGCAGGGGCATATCAATTTCTAGTCCGTCACGGGCAGGGACTGCCTACTTGGGAAGATGAACTGCCAGCCCTGCATGCCCAGGTGCGGCAAGCAGGCAGAAGGCGATTGGACGTCGAGCTCATCAAAAGCGGGCAACGGGTTCGTCCTGGTCAGCAACTATCGTTTGTTTCGTCGCAGGAGCTGAGCATTCCACCCGGGGAACGTGCGTTCGATCTGCCGCTGCATCAGGGGACTGATACCGGTACGTCCTTCCTGCTTCACTATGCAGGTCGCCCCTTGCCTCTGCGTCAAAAAGCGGGGATTCACGTGTTCATCGACTACCGGTATGGAGCAGAAGGGCTTCGCGGAGAACTGCGGGCAAGGTCACCTGCGCCGTTTGCGCGCATCCCCTTCGAACTGCGGCCACCAAGTGCAACCGCCCCGGAGATGGAGCCGGGTTCCACTTACGTCCCCGAGTATCGCGCGCCAGCACCTCCATCCGACAGCAAGGTTGAGGAGATAAAAGATGCGTTCGGCAAGCTACGGCAGTTCTTGAAACAGACTGCCAAAGCAGACCGGCGGGCGGCAAAGAAAAATCCGAGCGTGCTGGCTCCAGCGCTGAAGCCGCTCATCCGACGCCTGGACGATTCGCTCAAATGGGTCAGTGGAAGTGGGCCTGCGTCGATGTCGCAAGAGTTGCGGGTGCTGCTCAGTCAAGAGGTTGCGCCATTTCTGGAATGGCTTGGGGGCCTGGCGCGAAGCAAGGAAGATGGTGAAGCACCGGCCTTGACCGCGGAAGACGAGCAGCGAGTCTACATGGCAC
>WBZP01004491.1_pt2 | contig 11435 bp, 9 predicted proteins | sample 5204301 | NCBI WGS metagenome assembly WBZP01 (sample SAMN12412401, study PRJNA552823) | activated sludge metagenome | isolation source: activated sludge from nitrification reactor of wastewater treatment plant... | place: USA: Pennsylvania | collected 2017
GTCGATCCAGAGCACGTCCACGTCGAGGGTGCGCGGCCCCCACCGCTCCTTGCGCACGCGCGCCGCGGTCAAAAAAATGGTCCTGCACAGGACCAGGCTTAACCAAACGTTCAGCACTGTCCCGCAATGTGACAACACCGGCCCAAATGGGTCCGGTGATGAGCACGGCTGTCAAGGAACGGTTTGTAGTCGCGTCCGGCTTTTGAAGCCTCTCTGGAGTCTAGTCTCTGTAGAGTCGCGAAAGGGTACTCTTATGTTGAAGAAAGTCGCATTCGTTGCATTGGCCGGTTTGACAGTTGCTTCTTCGGGCGCGCTGGCTGCCACCGATTCCACCACGATGGCCGTGAGCGCCAGCATCTCGGCAAGCTGCGTCATCTCGGCGAACCCGCTGAACTTTGGCGCTTTGACCTCGACCAACTCGTCGGTCACCAACGCCGCCACCACCGTGGACGTCACCTGCTCGAGCGAAAGCCCGTTCAACGTCGGTATCGACTACGGCGTGAACACGCTCGGCTTCTCGACCCGCCGCATGGCCTCGGGCCCCTCGAACTTCATGATCTACAACGTCTACACCAGCAACGCCTACACGACGGCTTTCGGCCCTGTGTCGACCTACGGCGACTCGAGCAACTATAACAGCACGGGTACGACCATCGGCACCACGACCATCGACGTCTTCGGCCAGATCCCGATCCAGACGACGCCTCCGTCGGGCGCCTACTCCGACACGCTGACCGTCAGCGTCAACTACTAAGACTAAATCGCAAACCACAAGACAAGAAGCAGCGGAGACTATTCTGATGCGCATTCTGGCTCGCGCCACTTTCGCAGCCCTCGCAATCGCGGGAATGACTGACGTGGCCTCCGCTGCGTCCCTCCAAGTCGCGCCGACGACCGTCGAGATTCCGATGGGTTCAAGCGCCTCCACACTATTGCTGAAGAACCCGGGCAAGGCCCCGCTCAAAGCCCAGATCCGCGTCTACCGCTGGTCGCTGGCGGCAGGTGAGGAAAAGCTCGAGCCGGCAAACGACGTCGTGGCCAGCCCGCCGATGGTTTCGGTCAAACCCGGCACCGATTATACCGTTCGCCTGGTGCGCTTGAACAAAGCGCCGGTGCAGAACGAAGAGACCTACCGCGTTATCATCGACGAAATCCCCGATCCGTCACAGCGCGCCGCCGGTGTGGTGCAGCTGGCGTTTCGGTACTCGATCCCCGTCTTCTTCCTGCCGGGCGCCAATGCCAAGGGACAGTTGTCTTGGTCTGTTGAGCGCCGCAACGGCAAACTCGTTGTGTCTGCCACCAATACTGGCGCACGCCGCGTCCGTCTCGCCGACCTCAAGGCCGTCGATGACAAGGGCAAGTCGGCCGTCATAGCCAAGGGCCTGGCAGGGTATGTTCTCGCGCGTTCGAGCAAGAGTTGGGTTGCGCCTAACACGCTGAACGCCGGGGCATCGTCGCTCCAGATCAGCGCGCAGGGCGATGCAGGGCCCATCAATGCGCAGGCCAAGTCTTCGGCGGCTCGGTAGTCTCTTCGTCGTCGCGCTTCTGGCGATCGCCGTCCTGCCGTTCAGATTGGCGGCGGACGACGCGAGCGTGGTTGCGCGCGATCTCCAGCTCGACGTCATCATCAACGGACAGCCGTCCGGCTTGATCGCGCGATTCGTTGAGGACGGCGATGGCCGCTTCTCATCGCCCGCGAGCGAGCTGCGCGAGCTTGGCATCAAGGTTGCGCCCGAAACGCCGGACGCTGATCTGGTCGCGCTCGATAGCGTGGCGGGCCTGAGCTACGTTTTCGACGAAGCCAAACAGGCAATGTCGCTTGAAATCGGCGACGAGGGCCGCATCGCCAAAGCCTATGACGCCCGCCCCGCCGTCGAACAATTGAAGACCACCGTCTCCGACTACGGACTGGTGCTCAACTACGACATCTTCGGCTCGGCCGGGGCCGACGACTTCGGCTCGACGTTCGACGGTGGCTCGTTTACCGGCGTCAACACAACGTTCGACACGCGCCTCGTCACCCCGCACGGAATTCTCAGCCAGACATCGATCGTCGGCAGCACCCTTGCCGACGAAACCAACATGCTGTTGCTCGAGACGACCTATACCTTCTCCGACGACGACACCATGACCAACTGGAGCGCCGGAGATTTCATTACCGGCGGCACCAGCTGGTCGCGTCCGGTACGCATCGCCGGCGTGCAGGTGCGCCGCAACTTCGCGATGCGGCCCGATCTGGTGACAACGCCGATGCCGGCGGTCAGCGGTTCCGCCGCCGTGCCATCGACGGTCGATGTCTTTGTCAATGGCGTCAAATCCTACTCGCAGCAGGTGGGGGCCGGCCCCTATCAGATCGACAACATACCAGCGGTGTCGGGCGCGGGGGTGGCCCAAGTCGTTACCAGGGATGCCTCGGGCAAGGAGACGTTTCAATCGCTGTCGTTCTACTCGTCGCCCCGGCTGCTTCGGCCGGGGCTCTACGACTTTTCGGCCGAGAGCGGTGTGGCACGCCGCGACTACGGCATCCGCTCGATGGTCTATGACGACGAACTCGTTGGCATGGCGACGATGCGCGCCGGCATCACCGACTGGCTGACGGCGGAAGCGCACGGCGAAGGTGGCAGCGGCGTATGGAACGCCGGCGGCGGCGTTGTCGCGCGGGCACTCGACATGGGCATTGTCTCCGCCGCAGCGAGCGCAAGCACGTCTGATGAAGGTGAAGGCTTCCAGCTCTACGGCAGCTTTGAAACCCGGATCGGCCCAGCCACGCTCAATCTGCGCACTCAACACGCCTTCGGCGATTACGAGGATCTGGCCACAAAGACCACCAGATCGACAACCTACAACACCCGCGATACCGGCATCGTCTTCGACAAAAGCAGCAGTCTGTTCAGTCTCGCCCCGCCCCGCGCGGTCGATGCCGCAACCGTCTCCATGCCGATCGCCTATGATCGTTCCAGCATCAGCGCCACGTACCTGCGCTACCAATTGGAAGATGAAAAGCCGCTGGAACTTGTGACCGCGACGTATTCGAGGCCCCTGATACACAACTCGAGCCTGTTCGCTTCTGGCTTCGTTGATTTGAACGACAAGGACAGCGCCGGGTTCTACCTCGGCATCAACATCCCGCTCGACGATTCGATTTCGTCGTCCGTTGGCGTCTCCAAGAGCGGGTCGGACATGACCGGTTACGTCGAAGCCTCCCAGACTCTGTCGCCCGAGGCAGGCAGCTGGGGCTGGCGGGTGCGCGACCACGAAGGCAGCGACGCACGCCGCTCCGCATCTCTTGCGCACCGCATGCAGTCCGCGCGCGTCGAAGCCGGGGTATTCCAGAATCGCGATGGGGTCAGAGCGACGGGCGAAGTCGAAGGCGCCGTGACCGTGCTTGGTGGCGACGTCTTCACGTCCAACCGCATCAATGACGCCTTTGCGGTGGTCGAAACGCACGCGCCCGGCATCAAGGTGCAGAAGGAGAACAATACCGTCGGTGTCACCAATGACGATGGCCGGATCTTGATCCCCAACCTCAACGCCTATCACAAGAACAAGATTTCCATCGATCCGCTCGATCTGCCGCTCGATGCAGAAGCGGAATCGACCGTCACCTACGTCGCCCCCGGCTATCGCAGCGGCGTCTTTGTCGATTTCAACGTCACCAAATCAAAGCCCGGCGCCATTGTGATCCTCAAGGACGCATCGGGCCGGTATCTGCCTGCCGGAGCCGAAGCGCACCTTGAAGGCTCTGAGGAAACCTTCGTCGTCGGCTACGAGGGCCAGACCTACGTGCAGGGCATCTCGGCCGTGAACACGCTCATCGTCAACAATATGGGCGCCACCTGCACCGTGCGCTTCTCACACAAGGACGACGGCAACATGCAGCCGACGATCGGCCCGGAGATTTGCCAATGATCGTCAAACAGATCATGCGCCTATTCATCATCGCCTGGGCGGCTTTCGCCACAGCGGCGGGCGCGCACGCGCAGTCATGCACGGCAACGATCGACAATCTGTCGTTCGGCACCGTCAACCTGACGACGGGAGTTCCCTTCGATACCACCGGCACGATGCAGATTTCCTGCAGCGGCACGGCAGGATCGACCGTGCGGGTGTGTCCCAACATCGGCGCCGGATCGGGCGGCACGTCCGGCGGTTCGCCACGTCTGATGACGGGTGCGCCTTCCGGCAGCCTCGCCTACAACATCTATCAGGACTCAGGTCACAACGTGGTGTGGGGCTCGGTTCTGGGCGGCACCGGTGGATCAACACCGCCTGCCATCGACATCGTGCTCGATGGTACCGGCTCGGGCTCAACGTCGCGCACGCTCTATGGGCGCATCTCGGGCGGCCAACAGACATTGGCACCGGCAAGTTTCTCGTCGAGCTTTTCAGGCACCGACGTGCGCACCGCCTCCGCCTATGCGGACACCGATCCCACCTGCCTCTCCATCGGCGACACCAATGCGACGAGCGCATCGTTTTCGACCTCGGCTACGTATGTTTCAAGCTGCACGATTGCCGCCAACGCCCTGAGCTTTGGAACGATCTCGACCTCGATGGTGACGACCGACGCCGACACGACGATCACGACGCAATGTTCGGCATCGACGCCCTTTCAGGTCGCACTCGACGGTGGCTTGACGAGTGCATCCAATCCCGCATTTCGAGAGATGCAGAAGGGTGCCGACCGCCTGACATACGGGATCTATCGCAACAGCGGGCGCACGCAGGTCTGGGGTCACATTCCCAACGTCAACACCTATGCCGGCACCGGTACCGGGCTATCGACGGCGATCCCAGTGTACGGCCGCATCCATGCGCAGGAGCGGCGCGCAGCCGGCACCTATACCGACATGATCATCGTCACGATCGATTACTGAGCGCTGCCGCTGCCGGTTCGCCAAGACCGTGTGCGATGACTTTGCGCATCACGCTCGGCAGCGCCTCGCCGTGCAGATCCTTGCGCTTCACCCAGCGGCACCGCGGCGGATCGGCCCAGAAGGTCAACGCGTCCTCCTCTTCAACGATCGCCCGGTAGATATTGAGTTCAAGACGGAAGTGCGTGAAGACGTGGACAACGGGTCCCGGCACCTGCCACCAATCGGCTGAAACAGGTGCGGAGCGCAAAGCCTCTTTGACCGGCGGCAGCGATGCCTCCCACGGCGTCGATGGCACTTCAAGCATTCCGCCCAGCAGACCGGCCGCGGGGCGCTGGCGCAGCAGGATACGGCCATTTGTGCTTTGCACGACAAATGCAAAGCCATATCGCACCGGCCGCTCCGCGCGTGCAAACTTGATGGGCAGCGTTTCGGCGATGCCTTGCGCCGTGGCCGAGCAATCCTGCTGCAGCGGACACATCAGGCACGATGGCCGTTTTGGCGTACAGACCTCAGACCCCAGATCCATCATTGCCTGGGCAAAATCGCCGGCCCGGCGCTGAGGCGTCAGCGTCGCGGCGAGACGCTTGATCTCGGATTTCGCAAGCGGCAGCGGCTGGCGGACCGCAAACAATCGCGCCACCACGCGCTCGACATTGCCATCAACCGGCGTCGTCTTCTGACCAAACGCGATCGCGGCAATCGCCGCGGCCGTATAGGGTCCGATGCCGGGAAGGGTCAGCAGCTCCTTTTCGGTCGATGGAAAGACACCGCCGAAATCACGCACCACGGCATCCGCGCACGCTTTGAGATTGCGGGCCCGGGAGTAGTATCCAAGCCCGGCCCACATCTGAAGCACGTCTTCCTGCGAGGCGGAAGCCAGAGCGGCGACTGTTGGCCAACGTGTCAGGAACTTGAGGAAATAGGGGATGACGGCCTTGACCGTCGTCTGCTGCAGCATGATCTCTGACAGCCAGACGCGGTAGGGATCAGCCTTTTGGCGCGGATGATAGCGCCAGGGCAGATCGCGCCGCGCCGTATCGTACCAGGCCAGCAGGGCCTTCACCGTATCCGGGCCTGCGGGCCGCAATGGCAGCTGCTTTTGCACCGCGGATCGGACCGAGGCCTGTTTGACCGAAACTGATCTGGCCGTGGCGCCCATGCGTCCCTCGATGAATTTGTGTGTGCGGGACTTCCGAATCGATGCTCCAGTGCTAGCACGTGCCTAGCACAGCTCTTCACCCTTCTACGCGCGAGTGGCCGGAATGCTGACAGGAAAAAACCCGCTTTCGCCCGGCCGTCTGCCGCCAGATACCCGCCGCATGAAAGGCAGCTTTGCCCGCGCCGCCGGAAGTTTCGTCCCCAAGCTGACCTCCAAGGTGTTTGAGAAGTACGGTTTTCACTCGGCCGAGATCATGACCGACTGGGCCCGGATCGCCGGAACCGACGTTGCCCAATGGTCCGAGCCGGAGCGCATCCGCTGGCCGCGCGCGCAGACGGCGGCACCTGAGAGTGAGGCAAACCGGCAAAAGGGAGCCATTCTAGTGTTGCGGGTCGAGCCGGCCCGGGCTCTGGAGATCGAGTACAAGTCGGGCGAGATCATCGACCGTATCAATCGCTATTTCGGCTATCGCGCCATCGACACGCTGAAGATGCTTCAGGCACCGCTGACACGGCCGGCTGCCCCCCCCGAGCCGGCTTCCGTCGCGCCGGCCCCGGCTCCAACCGAATTGGCGCCGCCCCCCGTGCTCGATCAGGTCAGCGAGGATGGCCTTAAAGCTGCTCTGACCAAACTTTGGGCCAGCATCGCCCGGGAGCGGTCCGCCCGCCGCAACTCGAAATCGGTCAGCCGTTAAGCCCGACATGACAGGACATTCAGTTGCCATTCAGGGCGGTTTTGCCTTAATCGGGCATCCGTTCCGTGCTAGGCGGGGTCAGCCGATCCCAAAGTGGCGCGCAGAACAGCCGCTTTTTGCAGAATTTCCAAGGAGTTCGCTCGATGAGCCCGTTTAAGACCCAGCGCGTAACCCGGCGCACCGCTGTATCTGCTGCCGTCGCGCTGGTGTCGCTGATTGGTGCAAGCGCCATGACCTCCTATCCGGGCTTTGCGGACAGCAAAAAGGGTCCGGCTGAAGTTCCCGTCGAAGAGCTGATGAAGCCGTCTGACCTTCCTGATGTCGGCATGGGTCCGGCGGACGCCAAGGTGACAGTGGTCGAATACGGCTCCATGACTTGCGGCCACTGCATGAATTTCGCGACCAAGGTCTTCCCGGACTTCAAGAAGGCGTACATCGACAGCGGCAAGGTCCGCTTCGTCTTCCGCGGCTTCGCCCTGAACAACCTCGACGCCGCCGCACAGATGCTGGCCCGCTGCGCCGGCGGCGACAAGACCTTCCCGATGATCGAGACGCTCTATGCCAAGCAGGCCGATTGGGCGTTTAGCCAGGGCAATCCGGTCCCTAAGCTGTTCGACATTGCCAAGCAGGCGGGTTTTACCCAGGAAAGCTTCGACAAGTGCCTGACGGATCAGAAGCTGCTCGATCAGATCACGTCGTCGCGCACCCACGCCTCCGACAAATTCGGCGTCAACTCGACGCCGACGTTTTTCATCAACGGCAAGCGCCTACAAGAGGTGCCGACGGTTGAGAATTTCGCCAAGGTCATCGATCCGCTGTTGAAGTGATCACTGGACGCAAGGATTCTCGTTTGAACACAGGCTTCCTCAGCGCCGCGACGGCTGTTGCGCTTCTTGCCATGGCCGGCTGCGGCGCGGACGGTTTGCCGCCAACGGCTGCGGTGTCGAAAGACGGTACGGCCGCAGGTTCGGCATTTCCGTCGGTTGCTGCGGAAACGAGGCCCGATTCACCGCCAAATCCGTTCGCCGATCCCAGTGAAAAGGCCCCCGGCGGCCGCGACGTGATCGAAAAGCCGGCGCACTCGGACATTTTCGCACCAAGCCCGCTGCCGGAAATGGCCTGGGGGGAGGCCAATGCGCCCGTGACGATCGTGCAGTACGCATCGCTGACCTGCCCACATTGCCGCAACTTTCACGCAAGCGTGTTTCCGGCGCTGAAGCGCGAGTACATCGACACCGGCAAAGTCCGCTACATTCTGCGTGAGTTTCCGATCGGCAAGACCTCGGGTCTGGCGACCATAGCGTTGCGCTGTGCGCCCGCCGACAAGTATCTGGCGCTCTACGGAAAATTCATGGAGCAGCAGGCGGCGTGGGTGTCCCAGGACGTGCGCCCGGATGCGATTTACGCCGTCGCACAACAGGTGGGGATGACGCGCCCGCAGTTTGACGCCTGCCGCGAGAATCAAGGCATGATCGAAGGGCTCAAGTGGGTGAAGGAGCGTGGGCGCAAGCTCGGCATCATCGGCACGCCGAACTACTTCGTCGGCGACAAGCTCATTAAGCGCGAGCTAACGATGGCCGACATTCGCGCCATCGCCGAGGGGGCGCCGATTCCGGGCACACCGACCGCCGCTGCGGTTCCGCCGCAGTAGGCGCTGAGGTAAAAGCCGCGCCGGCGCCACGTCCCCCTCTCTTGAGCAGGCCAGTGCAGGTTCTCGATACACGGGACGCTTGCCTGCACACGTTCGTTGTTGCCGTTTCTGGGAACGCTTCCTATGCGCATCACGCGGCTCAGGCTTCTGGGCTTCAAATCGTTCGTCGAACCAACCGAACTCGTGATCGAGCCGGGCTTGACCGGCGTTGTCGGCCCCAACGGCTGCGGCAAGTCGAACCTTCTGGAAGCGCTTCGCTGGGTGATGGGCGAGACCTCGCACAAATCGATGCGCGCCGCGGCCATGGACGACGTGATCTTTTCCGGCACCACCTCGCGGCCCGAACGCGGCAGTGCCGAAGTGACGATGTTTCTCGACAATTCGGCGCGCAAGGCGCCTGCCGAATTCAACGGCTCCGATACCATCGAAATCACGCGGCGCATCGAGCGCGAGGCGGGGTCCGCCTACCGTATCAACGGCCGCGAGGTGCGGGCCCGCGACGTCAAGGTCCTGTTTGAAGATGCGGCCACAGGCGCACGGTCGCCGGCACTTGTGCGCCAGGGCCAGATTGGCGAACTCGTCAACGCTAAGCCTGAGCAGCGCCGCCGCATTTTGGAAGATGCCGCCGGCATTGCAGGATTGCATACGCGGCGGCACGAGGCCGAACTTCGCCTCAAGGCTGCCGAGGGCAATCTGGAACGCTTGAACGACGTGCTGGGTCAGCTCAACAGCCAGGCCGAAGCATTGAAGCGTCAAGCCCGGCAGGCGCGGCGCTACAAGGATATTTCCGCCGAAATCCGCCAGAGCGAAGCGCTTCTGCTTCACTTGGCCTGGACTGAGGCGCAGGCAACGGTGACAAGCGAAGAAGGCGAACTGACCGGGGCGATGACTCGCCTTGGCGCCGCGACCGAAGCGGAAGCCAAAGCATTCAACGACGAAATGCGTTTTGCCGAAGCTCTGCCGCCGCTGCGTGAAGCCGAGGCGGTGAAAGCCGCGGCACTGGCCCGTTTCCGCATCGAGCAGGATAATCTGGACCGCGAGGCCGAGCGCGCCAAGGCCCGCGCCGCGGATCTTGAAGCTCGCGCCAAGCAGCTCGACGCCGACATCGCGCGCGAAAAGAATTTCGTTGCCGAGGCCAAGGAGTCGCTCGCCCGCATCGAGGCCGACATCGCCGCCGTCAAGGAAGCCGATGACAAGGCCGCAACGCTGCAGGAGATTGCCGAAAACGATCTGGAGACGGCCGAAGGCAAGCTGAGCGAAGCGGATGCAAGGTTCGCCGACATCACCCACAAGGCGGCCGAGGCGCGTGCTAGGCTCAAAAGCCTTGAGACCGCACTTGCCGAACGCAAAGACATCGTCGCCCGCATCACTAAGCAATTGCTGGGCCTCGACACCCAGATCCGTGACGTGACGGAGACGGCACCTGATGCCGACAAACTGGCCGCGATCAGCGAAGACGGCCACCGCCTCGCCCGTGAGATCACCGATATCGAGCAGCAGGCACTCGCCGCCGAGGAAGCATCCAAAGCCGCTCAGGCCGAAGCCCGTGCACGGCGCGATGAGGCGGCGCGGGTGCGGCTTGCCGCCAATGCGTTCTCAACCGAACGAGAAACGATTGCCAAGCTTCTGGCACCTGCCAACGACGGTGGCTTTGCGCCGGTTGTCGATCAGATGCGCGTTTCGCCGGGCTATGAGACGGCACTCGGCGCGGCGTTGGGCGACGATCTGGAAGCGCCGATAGCGCCGGAAGCGAGCATTCATTGGCGTGGGCTCGACGTTGCGGCCGAGGATCAGGCGCTGCCCGCCGATGCCGAACCTCTCGTCATGCATGTCGAGGCCCCGCCACAACTTCACCGCCGCTTGCGGCAGACGGGTGTGGTCGCCCAAGCCGATGGCGCGCGATTACAGCCCCACTTGAAGCCCGGCCAGCGCCTCGTCTCGCGTGAAGGCGATTTGTGGCGGTGGGACGGGTTCGTTGCCGCCGCCGATGGGGTGACGCCGGCCGCCCAGCGGCTTGCCCACAAGAACCGGCTGATCGAACTCGATCGCCGGGCGGCCGAAGTGCTGGCCCAGGCCAAGGATACGATAGACGCGGAGCGCAATGCTGCGGACGCCGCGACCAAAGCCGATGCCGAGGAACGCCGCCTGCGCCAGCTCTGGCGCGACAAGCAGACCGAGCTTGCCAAGGTGCGCGAACAATTGACGGTGATGGAACGCACTGCGCGCGAGACGGAAACGCGGCTGGCCGCCCTCACGACCCAGCGCAGCCGGGCAGACGAAGATCTGACGACGGCGCAGTCACGGCACGTCGAAATCGAAGCGCAGATCGTGACCATGAGCGAGGGTGAGGATCTGGAGCCGCAGCTCAAGGCCGCGCAGGCCGGGGCCGAGGCGGCACGGCGCGAGGTTTCCGAAGTCCGCGTGCGGCTCGGCTCCCTCGACCGCGATCATCAGATCCGCGCCGAAAAGCTGCGCCACGCCCACGCCGAGGTGGCTCGCTGGGAGAGCCGCCGCAAGAGTTCCGAAGAGCAACTTGAAAGCCTCGGCGGCAGGCTCACCGAGACGCGTGAGGAACTTAAAGGTTACGACGGATTGCCGGAAAAGATTGCCGCCCAGCGTGACACGCTGCTGAGCGAACTTGCCCGTGCGGACGACGAGCGCAAAGTCGCCGCCGACGCCCTTGCAGAAGCCGAGAGCGCCGTCAAATCCGCAACAAGCGCCTTGCGCACGGCCCAGGCCGAAGTCTCGGCCACGCGCGAGGTGAAAGCCCGCATCGAAGCAAAGCTTGAAGCTGCGCGGCATCGCCGCCAGGAAGAAGCGCGCAGAATTCGCGAAACCTTCGAGGTGGCGCCTGAGAATTGTCTGTCGCTCGCCGGTCTCGACAATAGCACCTCGCTCCCAGCCTACGTTGATGTCGACCGCCAGTTGACCAAGCTCAAGGCCGACCGGGAACGCCTGGGCGGTGTCAACCTGCAGGCCGATGAAGATCTGGTCCAGCTCTCGGCCCAGCTTGAGAGCATGACGGCGGAGCGCAACGACGTCGAACAGGCGATC
>WBZP01006605.1_pt1 | contig 11435 bp, 9 predicted proteins | sample 5204301 | NCBI WGS metagenome assembly WBZP01 (sample SAMN12412401, study PRJNA552823) | activated sludge metagenome | isolation source: activated sludge from nitrification reactor of wastewater treatment plant... | place: USA: Pennsylvania | collected 2017
CGTTGCCCGTGCCGGGCAAGGCCGGCGGCGGGCGGAGACGCTGTCCAGGAGAGTGTGGCATGTCGGTGCAGACCAGGACCCGGCGGATGAGCGTTCCGCGCCTGCGGGCGCGCAAGGGGCGGGAGCGCAGCGGCATACCCCAAGCCTGCCTCATGACCGCGATCGTTGCAGAAGTTCTCCACAGGCCCCAGGTTGCGCCGACTGTCGCCTTCTTTCGTGCGCTCCGTGCCCCGGCAATGCCGGTCAGTGCCCGGTGAGCGTGCCCAGCAGCATGCCGAGCCGAGCTGGGCGTCCGGTGACCCGCTCTTCGGCGTCGGCCCAGTTCGCCACGCGCAGGCCGGCGTTGACGCCGAGCCACCGCAGCGGCTCGGGCTCCCAGGCGGGGCTGCGATGGCCCACCCACGGCAATTCGGTCAACGGGGAGGCGCGGCCGAGGATGAGGTGGGCGAGGGTGCGGCCGGCGAGATTGGTCGCGGCTACTCCGTCACCGACATAGCCGCCGGCCCAGCCGAGCCGGGCGACCGGGTCGTAGCCGACGCTGGGGTGCCAGTCGCGGGGAATGCCCAGCGGGCCGCCCCAGCGGTGCGTCACGGCATACCCGCGCAGCACCGGGAACAACTCAGTCAGGGTCTGCTCCAGGTCAGCGAAAACCATTGGTTCCGAATCGAATCCGGGATCGATGCGGGAGCCCCAGTGATATGGCGCGCCCCGCCCGCCGAAGGCGAGCCGATCATCGACGGTGCGCTGACCGTAGATGACGACATGACGATGGTCGGCGAACACCTCGCGCTCGGCCAAGCCGATCTCGTCCCACACCGTCGCCGGCAGTGGCTCGGTCGCGATCATCAGCGAGTACACCGGCGCGAGCCGGCGGCGCAGACCCGGCAAGCGCGCTGTCCACGCCTCCGTCGCCCGCACGGTATGCCGCGTGCGCACCTGCGCCCCGTCGGCCAGCCGCACCACACCGGGCTGCGCCGACGCCACGGCCGCTCCCTCGATCACCGTGCCGCCACGTCGGCGCACCGCCTCGGCCACGCCGTCGACGAGGCGGCGTGGCTGGATCCGGGCGCAGTGCGGTGTGTAGGTGGCACCCAGTAGATCGGTCATCCGCACCCGCTCGGCAGCCTCTTGCGGACCGAGCCACACCGTGCCATCGGCCCACGAAGCGCATTGTGCGGCATACGCTTTGGCGCGGGTGACGTGAGCCGGTGAGCGGGCGGCGAGCACCGCTCCGCCCTGGACGAAGCCGGCGTCGATGCCCTCGGCCTGGGTGACCCGGCCGACCTCGGCGACCGTCGCGCGGAGCTCGGCGAGCATGGCGCGGGTGGCCGTGGCGCCGGCTCGTCGGGCCAGGGTGTCGGGGGAGACCGGCCACAGTGCCGACACCCACCCGCCGTTGCGTCCGCTGGCGCCGAAGCCGACGTGTTCGGCTTCCAGGACGAGCACGTCGAGGGCGGGGTCGAGCTCGAGCAGGTAGTAGGCGGTCCACAGCCCGGTGTAGCCCCCGCCGACGACCGTCACGTCGGCCCGGGATGGCGGTAGCTCCGACGGCACAAGTGATGGTCCGATGGGATGCTCGGCGAGTCGCGACGTCGTGGCCCCCTCCGACCACAACGGTGAACTCACAAGTGCTGCTCGGCGTCCTTGAGCACCGAGCGCAACCGGCTTGCGATGTCGTCGAATTCGGGTTGGCCGATGGTGAGGGGAGGGGCGAGTTGCACGACCGGATCACCGCGGTCGTCGGCGCGACAGTAGAGCCCGGCGTCGAAGAGTGCCTTGCTGAGATAGCCGCGCAGCAGGCGCTCGCACTCGCCGTCGTCGAAGGTCTCCCGGGTCGCCTTGTCCTTGACGAGTTCGATCCCGTAGAAGTAGCCCTCGCCGCGCACATCGCCGACGATGGGCAGGTCGAGCAGCGATTCCAGCGCCGCCCGGAAGGCCGGTGCGTTGGTCCGCACGTGCTCGTTGAGGCCTTCGCGCTCGAAGATGTCGAGGTTGGCCATCGCGACCGCGCACGAGATGGGGTGCCCGCCGAAGGTGTAGCCGTGCGGGAAGTAGGTCGCGTCCTTGCGGAAGGGTTCGAAGAGCCGGTCGCTGACGATCATCGCCCCGAGCGGCGCATAGCCCGAGGTGATGCCCTTGGCGGTGGTGATGATGTCGGGCAGGTAGCCGAACTGGGTGCACGCGAAGTACGCGCCGACCCGACCGAACGCGCAGATCGTCTCGTCGGAGACGAGCAGCACGTCGTACTGGTCGCAGATCTCGCGCACCCGCTCGAAGTAGCCGGGGGGCGGCGGGAAGCACCCGCCGGAGTTCTGCACCGGTTCGAGGAAGACAGCTGCCACGCTCTCGGGCCCCTCGAACTCGATGGCCTCGGCGATCCGATCGGCGCACCACAGCCCGAAGGCCTTCGGGTCGTCGCGCAGCTGCTCGGGGGCGCGGTAGATGTTCGTGTTGGGCACCTTATGACCGCCCGGCACGAGCGGCTCGAAGACCGTCTTGGCGGCCGGGATGCCGGTGATGGATAGGGCGCCCTGGGGGGTGCCGTGATAGGCGATCGACCGTGAGATCACCTTGTGCTTCAACGGTTTTCCCACCAGTTTGAAGTACTGTTTGGCAAGCTTCCAGGCCGACTCGACGGCCTCACCGCCGCCGGTGGTGAAGAAGACCCGGTTGAGGTCGCCTGGGGCGTAGTGGGCAAGCCGTTCGGCGAGTTCGATGGCGCGCGGGTGGGCGTAGGACCACAGCGGGAAGTAGGCGATCTTGCCGAACTGGGTCATCGCCGCCTCGGCCAGCTCCTCTCGGCCATGGCCCACCTGCACCGTGAAGAGCCCGGACAGTCCATCGAAATAGCGGTTGCCCCGGTCGTCGAAGATGTAGGCGCCTTCGCCGCGCACGATGATCGGCACGTTGTGCGCCCCCTGCGGCAGGCCTGGCTGGTCCTCGAAGACCGAGTGCCGGGTGAAGTGCATCCACAGGTGGTCGCGGGCCGCCTCCGAGTAGAGCGCACCGGTGGCGGTGTGGTGCTCGGAGCTCGGCTCCCAGATCTCGGACGGGTAGATCGTCATCGTGTACCCCAGTTGTAGTGCTGTTTGTTGAGTTTCAGATAGACGAAAGTCTCGGTCTCGATCACGTTGGACAGCAACCGAATTCGCGAGATCACGTCGAGCAGGTGACCGTCGTCCTCGCAGACGGCTTCGGCGAGGATGTCGAAACGCCCGGCTGTGGTCACGACGTAGGGGACCTCCGGCAGGTCGCCGACGCTCGCGGCGACCGACTCGATGTCGCCGGAGACCTTGATGCCCACGAGTGCCTGACGCATGAAGCCGACCTGCAGTGGATCGGTGACCGCGACGATCTGCACGATGCCCGCGTCGATGAGCTTCTGCACCCGCGCGCGCACAGCGGCCTCGGACAATCCGACGGCCGTGGCGATCGCGGCATACGGGCGGCGGCCGTCGTCCTGCAGGTGCTCGACGATCACCTTGTCCGTGGCATCGAGCCCGTTCGCCCCGCGCCGGGCGCGGCGACGCGGACTCGAGGGCTCGGTCATGGGGTCTGATGGTGGCCCGGACCGGCCTGGAAAGCAAGCGTGGTCGACGACTGGGGCCACGGAATCCGTGTCATGACGGTGATTCTTCGCCGGATCCAGGAGTGTGACGGTCAGATGACTACCGAAACCGTGTCAGAGGGGTTAGATTTCGCGGAACCACCGGCCGGTCGGGTCGGGGCGGTGGGTGGACCCGAAGGAGTGCCCATGACCACTGCTGTCCGTGAGTTGCGCAACCACGTGGGGGGCAACTACGTCGACGCCGCCGGCGACGCACGCAGCGACGTCGTGAACCCCGCGACGGGGCAGGTGGTCGCCTCCGCGCCGGTCTCCGGGGCGTCGGACGTCGATGCTGCGTATGCCGCCGCCTCGGCGGCCTTCGCCGAGTGGGGCCGTACGACACCGCGCCAGCGCCAAGAGGCGCTGCTCGGCTTCGCCTCGGCGATCGAGGCTCGCGCCGACGAGTTCGTGCACCTGGAGGGTGAGAACACCGGAAAGCCGCACGCCCTGACGGCAGCCGAGGAGGTGCCGCCGATGGTCGACCACCTACGCTTCCTCGGCGGTGCGGCGCGGGTGCTCGAAGGACGCTCTGCCGGAGAGTATTTGCCGGGGCACACCTCATGGATCCGGCGTGAGCCGATCGGGGTGATCGGGCAGGTCACCCCGTGGAACTACCCGATGATGATGGCGATCTGGAAGATCGGTCCGGCCCTGGCTGCCGGCAACACCGTGGTGCTCAAGCCGAGTGACACCACCCCGGAGACCACCCTGCTGCTGGCCGAGATCGCGGCCCCGTTCTTGCCGCCCGGCACCTTCAACGTGGTCACCGGTGACCGCGACACCGGCCGGCTGGTCGTGTCGCACCGGCGCGCCGACATGGTCGCCATCACCGGGTCGGTGCGCGCTGGCACCCAGGTCGCGGCGGCCGCCGCCGACGGACTCAAGCGGGTGCACCTGGAACTCGGGGGCAAGGCGCCGGTGGTCGTCTTCGACGACGCCGATCTCGAGGCTGCGGTCGAGGGCATCGCGATCGCCGGTTACTTCAACGCCGGTCAGGACTGCACCGCGGCGACGCGGGTGCTCGCCGGGCCGGGCATCCACGACGACTTCGTCGCCGCGCTGGGTGAATATGCCCGCAGCAGTGCGAAAGTCGGCCTTCCCGATGACGAGGACGCGCTCCTGGGGCCGGTGAACAACCCCGCCCAACTCGCTCGGGTCACCGGCTTTGTCGAGCGGGTGCCGGCGCATGCGCGGGTCGTGGCCGGCGGAGCCCGGATGACCTCGCTCGGCGACGGCTTCTTCGTCGAGCCCACCGTGCTGGCCGGCCTGCGTCAGGACGACGAGCAGATCCAGCAGGAGATCTTCGGCCCCGTCATCACGGTGCAACGCTTCACCGACGAGGACGAAGCCGTCCGCTGGGCCAACGACGTCGACTACGGCCTCGCCTCGTCGGTATGGACCAAGGACTTCGGGCGCGCGATGCGGATGTCACGGGCCCTCGACTTCGGGTGCGTGTGGATCAACACCCACATCCCCCTGGTCGCCGAGATGCCGCACGGCGGCTTCAAGCACAGCGGCTACGGCAAAGACCTGTCGATGTACGGGCTGGAGGACTACACGCGGATCAAGCACGTGATGGCCAACATCGAGTCCTGATCGCTTCTCCGGCAAAGCAGTTCCTGGAACATCCGCGTATGCCGCCCCGCGGCATACGGTCGGCCACCGCAGGCCCGCAGGGGACGGGCCGTGAACCAGAAGGACGCAGATGAGCAGACGTCAGCCGCCCGAGGACCCGGCCGTGCGCGCGCTGGTCCGGGCCGCGAGAGCCTCCGTGAACCGCCGCCGATTCCTCGCCGGAGCCGGGCTAGGGTTGGCCGGCGCGGGTCTGGCCGCGTGCGCCCCGCCGCTTCCCCCGGCCGTTCAGAACCCGGTGGCCTCGGGCGGGACCGCGAGTGCCGGTCCCACGCCGACCCCGACGCTGCCCGTCGACGTCTCGGCCACCGACAAGAAGGTGGCCTGGGCGAGTTGGACGGCCTACCTCGACTACGACGAGGAGACGAAGAAGTACCCGACCCTCGAGGCCTTCATCAAGGAGACCGGGATCCAGGCCACCTACAGCGAGGACATTGAGGACAACGACGCCTACGTCGCGAAGATCCGGCCCCAGCTGCAGGCCACGCCGAAGCAGGACATCAACCGCGACATCTTCACGCTCACCGACTGGATGGCCAACCGGGTGATCCGCGACGGCATGGTCCAGCCACTGGACCTCATCCGGATGCCACACGTCGGGGGGTTGCGTGACTCCCTCAAGGACGTGTCCTTCGACCCGGGCCGCAAGTACTCCCTGACCTGGCAGAGCGGCTTCGCCGGGATCGGCTACGACAAGTCGAAGGTGGGCCGCGAGCTCAAGAGCCTCGCCGACCTCTGGGCGCCGGACCTCAAGGGCCGCGTCGTGGCGCTGTCGGAGTTCCGTGACACGGTCGGGCTCATCATGCAGCAGCAGGGCGTCGACATCTCGGGGAAGTTCACCAAGGACCAGGTCACCACGGCGATGGACGAGGTGAGCAAGCGCGTCGCCGACGGGAACATCCGCCGGATCAAGGGCAACTCCTACCTGGAGGACCTCAAGAGCGGGAACGCCATCGCCGGGATCGTCTGGAGCGGAGACCTGTTCATCCTGCGCAACGAGACGAAGAACGACAACTGGGAGTTCGTCATCCCCGACTCCGGTGGCACCTTGTGGAGCGACAACATGATGATCCCGATCACCTCGACCCACCAGCGCAACGCGATGGCGTTGATGGACTACTACTACCGTCCGGAGGTCGCTGCTCAGGTCGCCGCCTTCGTGAACTACGTCAGCCCGGTGCCGGCGGCGCAGGCCGAGCTCGCCAAGACCGACGCGACCCTCGCGCAGAGCCCCTTCATCTTCCCCACCGAGCAATGGATCAAGGACCACAAGATCCAGGGCTTCCGCGCCCTGGACCCGCAGGAGGACGCCGAGTACTCCGGGCTGTGGGCAAAGGTGGTGGGCAACTGATGGCCGGCTTCCGCGAGGCTCAAGGCGACCTGGTCCTCGAGCACGTCACCAAGAGCTTCACCTCGTTCACCGCCGTCGATGACCTGTCGCTCACCGTGCCGCGCGGCGCCTTCTTCGCCTTGCTCGGGCCCTCGGGCTGCGGTAAGACGACGACGCTGCGGATGGTCGCCGGCTTGGAGCAGCCGACCAAGGGCGTCATCCGGATCGGCTCGACCGACCTCACCGGGTCGCGCCCGTACGAGCGCCCGGTCAACACGGTCTTCCAGTCATATGCGCTCTTCCCGCACCTGACGGTGCGTGACAACGTGGCCTTCGGGCCCAAGCGCCGCGGTGTCAAGGATGCTCTGGCACAAGCCGATCGCACGCTGGACCTGGTGCAACTGACCCACCTGGCCGGGCGCAAGCCGACCCAACTGTCCGGGGGCCAGCAGCAACGGGTCGCCGTGGCGCGGGCCCTGGTCAACCACCCGGAGGTGCTGCTGCTCGACGAACCGCTCGGCGCCCTGGACCTCAAGCTGCGCCGCGAGATGCAGGTCGAGCTCAAGCGGATCCAGACCGAAGTAGGGCTCACCTTCGTGCACGTCACCCACGACCAGGAGGAGGCCATGACGATGGCCGACACGGTGGCGGTGATGAACAAGGGTCAGATCGAGCAGATGGGTGCTCCCGAGGTGCTCTACGACCTGCCCCGCACCCAGTTCGTCGCCAACTTCCTCGGCCAATCCAACCTCATGCCCGGCCAGGTCGTCGACAGCGGTGGCAGCGACATCGTGGTGTCCGCTGCCGACCACAAGCTGCGGGTGCGCCGGTCCCGATTGGCCGAGGGTGAGGGCGAACTCATCTTCGGGGTGCGGCCGGAAAAGGCCCGGCTGCACGACACCGATCCCGGCACGAGCGCCGCAGGGGCCTGCCTGGGGCCCGGCACCCTGCTCGACGTCTCCTTCAGCGGCGTCGCGACGCAGTACCTCGTCGACGTGCCCGGGGCCGGTCGCTGGGCGGTCTACGAACAGAATCTCGACCTGGAGCGGATCAGCAACCGGCCCGGCGACCAGGTGTGGATCAGCTGGGACCCTGGGCACGCCTTCGGGGTGCGCTCGTGAGCGCCTTGGCACACATCGGGGGCACCCCCAGCGGGGTTCCCGCGCCTCCGCCGGCGGAGCCGACGAAGAGGGGAGGGTGGACGGCATACCTGCTGCTGCTGCCCGGGGCCGTCTGGCTGCTGATCTTCTTCGTCATCCCGCTTGTGCAGCTGGCCAGCGTCTCCCTCCAGTCTCCCTTCCCCGGCTACCCGGGCTACTACTACCGCGACGTCAACATCGGCAATTACGCCTCGGCGGTGGCGTCGTACTGGCCGCATTTCCTGCGCTCGTTGCTCTTCGCCGGGCTCGCGACCTTCCTCGCTTTCGCCCTGGCCTATCCACTCGCCTACGCGATGGCCTTCAAAGCCGGCAAATGGCGCAACGTCATGATGATCTGCGTCATCGCACCTTTCTTCACGAGCTTCATCCTGCGCACCATCGCGTGGCGACAGATCCTCTCCGACGAAGGACCGATCGCCTCGACGCTCAACTCCCTGCACGTGCTGCCCGGTGGTCACATCACCGAGACGTGGGTCGCGGTCGTCGCCGGGCTCACGTACAACTTCCTGCCGTTCATGGTGCTGCCGATCTACGCGTCACTGGAGCGGGCCGACCCGAAGGTCATCGAGGCCGGGGGAGACCTCTACGCCAACGGCTTCACGACCTTCCGCACCGTGACGCTGCCGATGTCGATGCCCGGTGTGCTCGCGGGCACGCTGCTCACCTTCATCCCGGCGGCGGGCGACTACGTCAACGCCGAACTGCTCGGCTCGGACATCTCCACGAAGATGGTCGGCAACGGCATCGAGAGCCAGTTCTTCCGCGTCGTCGGCGGCTATCCCACCGCGGCCGCGTTGTCGTTCACCCTCATGGCGATCATCCTCGCGCTCGTCTTCCTCTACGTACGCCGGTACGGGACGGAGGAACTGCTGTGACGAAAGTGCGCTACTGGGTGGCCGATCACTTCGCGATGATCGTCGCGATCCTCGTGCTCGGCTACCTCTTCCTGCCCGTCGCCTACACGTTCGTCTTCTCGTTCAACAACTACAAGAAGTCGAACATCAGCTGGAACCCGGAGGGGTCACCGACGCTGGCCCACTGGCGCGACCCGTTCGGGCCCCCAGGCATCAGGGACGCCCTGCTGACCTCGTTGCAGATCGGAGGCATCGCGACCCTCGTGGCGACCGTGCTCGGCACCATGCTCGCCTTCGCCCTCGTTCGGCACCGGTTCCGCGGACGCGGCGCCTCGAACATCCTCGTCTTCATCCCGATGGCCACCCCGGAGATCGTCCTGGGCGCCTCATTGCTGACGATCTTCGTCCAGGGCTTCGACCGCTTCGGGCTCAAACTGGGCGTCTGGACGATCACCATCGCCCACATCATGTTCTGCATCAGCTTCGTCGTCGTCACCGTGAAAGCCCGCCTGCAGAGCCTCGATCCGCGTCTCGAGGAGGCTGCGCAGGATCTGTATGCCAGCCCCGGCGGCACCTTCTGGCGGGTCACCTTCCCGCTGGTGCTGCCCGGCATCGTGTCCGCCGCCCTGCTGGCCTTCTCGCTGTCCTTCGACGACTTCATCATCACCAACTTCGTCTCGGGCGACGCGACGACCTTCCCGAAGTTCGTCTACGTGTCCTACCTGCGGGGGATCCCGGCCCAGGCCAACGTGATCGGCTTCTCACTCTTCGTCATCGCGGTCCTGCTCGTGGTCCTGGGTCAGGTCATCGGGTCACGCCGGCGCTCACCCTCCTAGCTGCTCCCCTCCTAGCCCAGAAAGCAAGCGATATCTCGTGCGGATCCTGCTCATCGGAGCGGGTGGCGTCGGTGACGCCGCCGCTCGCATCGCCGTCGACCGTGACTTCTTCGAGTTGCTCGTCGTCGCCGACTACGACGCGACCAAGGCGGCGGCTACGGTCGCGGCCGCCGGTGCACGCCGGGCCGGCGAACGGCGGCTGCGCGCGGCGCAGGTCGATGCCTCCGACGCGGCGGCAGTCACCGCGTTGGCTCGAGAGCACGCCATCACGCACGTCTTCAACGCCGTCGACCCACGCTTCGTCATGCCGATCTTCGACGGCGCCCGAGCCGCCGGAGCGCATTATCTCGACATGGCGATGTCGTTGTCCCACAAGCACCCTGACCGCCCCTATGAACTCACTGGAGTGCTCCTCGGGCAGCAACAGTTCGACCAGGCGCAATCCTGGGAGCGGGCCGGGCTACTGGCTCTCGTCGGCATCGGCGTCGAGCCCGGCCTGTCCGACGTCTTCGCCCGGTATGCCGCAGACCACTTGTTCTCCGAGATCGACGAGCTCGGCACGCGGGACGGCGCCAACCTCGTGGTCCGCGACGACGCCGGTCACGAGGTCTTCGCACCCGGCTTCTCGATCTGGACGGTCATCGAGGAGTGCCTCAACCCACCGCTGTTGTGGGAGCGGGACACCGGGTGGCGAACTCTCGCGCCGTTCAGCGAGCCGGAGGTCTTCGACTTCCCGGAGGGGATCGGGCCGGTCGAGTGCGTGCACGTCGAGCACGAGGAGGTCGTGCTCATGCCGCGTTGGGTCCCGGCCCGTCGGGTGAGTTTCAAGTACGGCCTCGGCGAGCAGATGATCGGCATCCTGCGCACCCTGCACGAGCTGGGCCTGGATCGCACCGATACTGTTGCGGTCAAAGGGGTCTCGGTGGCTCCGCGGGATGTCGTCGCGGCTTGCCTGCCGGACCCGGCGACGATCGGGCCCCGGATGACCGGCAAGACCTGTGCCGGGCTGTGGGTCACCGGCACCGGTCGCGACGGTGCGCCGCGGGAGGTCTACCTCTATCACGTCGTCGACAACGAGTGGTCGATGCGGGAGTACGGGGCGCAGTGCGTGGCCTGGCAGACTGCGATCAACCCGATCGTCGCCCTGGAGCTGCTGGCGACCGGCGCCTGGCACGGGGCCGGGGTGCTCGGCCCAGAGGCCTTCGACGCGCAGCCCTTCCTCGACCTGCTCACTGCCCCGAAGCCGGTGGGCTACGGCTCCCCGTGGCAGCTGCAGGAGCGCACGCCGTCCGTGCTGTCAGCCGCACCGTCCGGATCGGTGGCCGAATGATGACCAGCCAGCCCATCGAGCAGCGCCGGATCCTGCGCACGCAGATCCCCGGCCCGGCCTCTCAGATCCTGCACGCGCGCAAGCTCGCCGCGGTCAGCGCGGGGGTGAGCACCGGACTGCCGGCCTACATCGAGCGTGGGGCCGGCGGCATCCTCGTCGACGCCGACGACAACCACCTCATCGACTTCGGCTCGGGGATCGCGGTGACCAGCGTCGGCAACGGCGCCCCTCGGGTCGTCGAGGCGGTGCAACGACAGATCGCCGACTTCACCCACACCTGCTTCATGGTGAACCCCTACGAGGAGTACGTCGCGGTCTGCGAGCAGCTCAACGAGCTGACTCCCGGCAGGCACGAGAAGCGGTCGGCCCTGTTCAACTCCGGTGCCGAGGCCGTGGAGAACGCGGTCAAGGTGGCCCGGCATCACACCGGTCGGCAGGCGATCGTCGCGTTCGACCACGCATATCACGGTCGCACCAATCTCACCTTGGCGATGACGGCCAAGAACATGCCGTACAAGCACCGCTTCGGGCCGTTCGCCGCAGAGCTCTACCGGGTGCCCATGGCCTATCCCTACCGGTGGCCGGGCGGGCCCCAGCACTGCGCCGACGAGGCCTTCGACTACATCACCGACCAGATCCACGCCCAGATCGGCGAGCAGAACTGCGCAGCCGTCATCATCGAGCCG
>WBZP01006606.1_pt1 | contig 11434 bp, 13 predicted proteins | sample 5204301 | NCBI WGS metagenome assembly WBZP01 (sample SAMN12412401, study PRJNA552823) | activated sludge metagenome | isolation source: activated sludge from nitrification reactor of wastewater treatment plant... | place: USA: Pennsylvania | collected 2017
CATGGAAACCAGCGATGAATGGGAGACCGGAAAAGTGTATCTGTCCATGACACCCTAATCGCTGTCCGGCAGCTGCCGTTGCCGAGGAGCGCCCCCAAAAGTACAGAAGAGATGTTGACTAATCCGCTAGGATGGGGGCATATTCCAAGCGTTTTCCAAAGGAGGTGTTTATGAATACAGTACAGCCATATAGTAAAGAACCATTAGCAGAAAGTCTCAATGCATTCCTGCGCTATCTCGAAGGGAAAAACCGGAGCGAACTAACCCGCAAAGCATATCATACGGATTTGCTCCAGTTCTTCATCTGGCTCAAGGAAAACAATAGCTTTGCAACAAGTCCTGAAAAGATCACTAAGGCCGACGTGACCGAATTCCTAACAGCGTGTGCCCGCCGTGGCCTTTCTGGCCTTTCCCGTGCACGCAAACTTGCAGCCTTGCGCGAGTACTACCGCTATCTGGTTGACAACGAGGTGATCGTCAAAGCGCCAACGAGCGGCGTTGAGACACCAAAGAAAGAACACAATACCCGCTCATTCCTCGTGCCGCATGAGTACCACAGTGTCTTATCTGCCGCTGGCGGCAATAGCCGCGATTATGCTATTTTTCAAGTCTTCCTTCAGACTGGACTGCGGGTCTCTGAACTCTGCGCCTTGCGCTTAGGCGATCTTGAACTGAATGCGCGCCCATATCCGCTCCTGCACGTTCGCATGGGTAAGGGGATGCGGGCGCGTACTCTCGCGTTGGAAAAGAAAGCTGCCCAAGCGCTGAAGAACTATTTAGCGCAGCGAGGAGAAAGCCTATGTGATGCGGTGTTCTTAAATTATGCGGGCGACGCGATTGGTGAGCGGGGAGTGCGAAAGATTGTGGCCAAGTATGTACAGGCAGCTGGTATTTCTAAGAAGGTAAGTCCGCACAGCCTGCGTCACACTTTTGCGACACAGAAAGCAGAGAAGGGCGTAAGCACGTATCAACTCCAAGGCTGGCTTGGTCACGCCAACCTCAATACAACCCAGGTCTATGTCCACTTGGCAAAGCAGCCAGCAGGAAAGGTGATGGAGCAGACGAGCTTATGATGAAATAAGAAAGACAAGTGAACTCGGAGGACAAGATTGCATTCATCTGGGCATTATATTAATATTACCTCAATATGCTTAAATTACTCGATTTTCTCAAGTCAGCCAATAAATTAAGTACAGCGATAATCATATACTGCACGATTATTGCGTTTTCACCACTATTTCTTACATACTACTGCGACAGAGTACAATTGACAACTGGAATGAATAGACCATGTGCAATTGTGGCGAGAAGCATAATAGGTTGGTGGTGGGAAACGCAGCCCTATCAACAATACAAATGGTTGGTTCACAAGTTGCCGTTTGTATCAATAGTTACTTGTTTACTAACAGTAATTATCTACCGTTCTTTCAATAATTCCAAGAACATGCTCTTATCGGCTATTATTTTCATAATCTTGGCACAGATATGTGCCAAGATTATCTTTGTAATCGACGTTCCTTACATACAATGGCTTGACCAATCAGAGCCATTACCTTATATAGAACTTCCTCCCGATTATTAATGAGGACTTCCAATAACACCACCGCCCGAGAACACTAAATAATACCACTCGTTCACAGTAGTGAGTACTTCAAGTGCGGAGTTAAGGCTTCTGGTGATGTCAGTAGATACGGAAACCTCATTACCTTTGCTGTTACAGTTCCAATTAACTTTCCCAAACAAATCGTTAATTGGTTTCTTGCTCCCATTGCAATAGTACCAAGAGCCAAACTTTTTCAAAGCAGAGTTTCTCTTATTAGCATTTAGCCCTTGTTTTTCATTGAGATTTGCCTCATTTAATGACGGAAAATCCATAGAGCTAAAACGGGAATAATCGAGAGGGCCTACTTTGAGCACCTCTCCCGCGCCTCCGTTTGCACGAATGCCCGAAGCCATAAATAAGTAATTCATAACAGAGAGATGATTGGGTTTATTAGGTATATTATCAACGTCTATGGCAGTTCCTAGTGCATCTACTGATACTCCTCCTTCACCAAGGCCAAGATTATGCCCTAACTCATGCATAAACATACCTTGCAAGCCGTGATTGAGTGAATAAGGAGGTACTCTCAAATTAAGTCGTGTCGAAGGATTGGGCGCTACTATGAATGATGTAGCTCCATCTCTGGTGCGAACAGTTGGATCAGACAAGCCACTTGGCTCGTCAGAATATCCAGCTGGTCGTGCTAGTTCTCTGGCAAATAAAGCATAGTGAGCAAAAGGACGATACTTAGATGGAAAATATGTATTTCGAATAGGCACGAACTCATCCCACATATCCTGTGCCGTTCCGTTATCCTTGCCAAACATTTGCATATCTGGGGTCATGTTTATCGGAACGCCCCACAGGATATGTAGATTTATACCTGGCTTTTTATCCGGGTTTGGGCACGATGATGGGATAGGTGCTATGGCAAATGCCTTAATCACTTCATCAAGGTTAGAAGGTCTGTATACAGTATTGCCGTCTTTTAACCAATCAACATACACGAAAATATCCTTGTGATTTTTGCTCGCGCCGAGGCCCTTCAAGCTTACACCATTGTATCCACTCTCTTCCCATGTATCTGGTAAGCTGTCACAATCACTGTCCTTGAGTGGCAATGCAGGAATGGATATAATCTTATTCGCTACATTAGTGTCAGCATTTGTTCCAACTACTGTTATTGAATATGGTAGAGTTACTTGCGTAACTTGCGGGGATGCCTGAACTTGCCAAACAATCGTGCGTGACGCACTGGGAGCAAGGGAGCCGACGGTTACAATTCGCGGGGTAGAAGTAATAATAGGTGCCAGTCCTACGGGTAACTGCAACTCAACTATCACATCTGTCGCTGTTGCAGCGCCGATATTTTTGACAGTAGTTGCAATGTCAAACGGATTTGGATAATATTCTGAGTCACCCGAATTGTTTACTATGGAAAGTGCATCCTCGCTAACGACGGCAAGAGTAAGTTCTGCTCTCGACGAAGGTGGGCCTGTTACAGGCTCATCTTTCAGAACAATAATTCCTGGCCCACCAGTTAAGTAGACGGCGTTAGTGGTAGGGTTGATTGTAACAGTAGAAATACCCGCGTTTACATTGCCCGCCTCAATGATACCTGTCTTTTCACTATAGCGGAAAATGGTATTTACTCCAGCATCAGCAAATCCGGCAATATATAAATTGCCTGTATTTGTATTAACAGCGTTTTGATAAAAATCAGTTGCAGGTCTGGTAGCATGGCTCACTATTGTATTCGTGTTTCCATCAATAACCTGTAAGTCATTGGGAGCAGTTATGTAAATTCTGCCAGTTTCTTCGTCTACACTCATTTGGGAAGCGCCCCATAATACTTGAATTGTAGTTATGATAGAGAGACTGACAGGATCTATAACTTGAAATAGTCCTGTTCCGTCAGCCACATAAATAACATTCAATTTATGATTGAATGCTACTCGTCCTGAGCAGCCAGATATAACCGCTCTGGCAATAAGATTCATGTCTGCATCCCAAGACTTTATCTCAGTATGCCCATTTGGGAAGAGACATTGATTATTAACTGTGTATATTCTTCCGGCAGCTGAGTCGACCGCCATATCTGAAAACACTCCTTCAGGAGCCGTTTTTACTATTTGATTAGTATTGCCATCAATAATGTATGTCCTTTGAAGATTGGCAAACGGAAGATATATGAGGTTTCTGACGCTATTCAATCTTAAAAAGAACAGACTGTTATACGTCGGATCATCAATATGTAGGCTGCTCATTATCTGGTTGTTTGAACCATCAATCATAACGACTTCCATGCCTGCGGTTGAGTTCTGCCACCCGCTAAGGGCATACAGTCGATTTGTAAACGTGTTTATTGCCACTGATTGCACAGCGTCTACAGATATGGTTCCCAAAATATTGGGAAAGCTAGCCGCTTCAACAACGGAAGGCCGAGCCAAAGCAAATGCATTAGACAGCATAAGGTAGATGGTCAGGAAGAGAATCAGTCGTCGGGTCAGTCGTGACATGATTTTACTCCTACGATCAAGAGCGATGCTTGACTATGCAGATGCAAGAGAAAATAGCACGCTCATAAAATGAGCGCAAACCATTGAGATAAAATGTGCATCTCTGAATTTCGAAAATGAAGAACAGGACAACGAAATGACCGTGCTTCCCTAATGGCCGAACGGTTTCAGCACTTTACAATGCCATAGGGAAAACCAATTTCCGCTTACTATAATAACAGCATAGCCAATTAGAAACCGGTAAAATTAGCTTACTAACTGAAATTATGGGATTAAGATTTTACAACATAGGCATGACGCACATCAAACGTAGTGCGACGTATACGTGTACTTCTTCTTTGCCACTGTTGTTTGAAAAGAAGGTACTTTATCGCGCCGCTCTATTGGTATTAGATACAAACCTATCGTGGATTGTTTACTCTGGCCGATGGCTCTATTACACAGCGAATATGCATGCAGAAATGCTCGGTTCGGATGATCCTTTAATTTCCCTTGTAAAGGCTGATATCTCTGCTACCTGTGCCAGCACGACGCTGTATCAACGTCGTAAACGATAGTAGGGCGTACCCCACGCACGATTACCTTAAAACGCCACCGTGTTCCCCCAGCACTTCTCCCGGTTGCGCGTAGATTACTCCTGCGCCGGAGAACGCATCATTGTCACCAAACCGCTTGCGTGGTCGCTACAACAAATATCCCATAATAGGATATAATATGCAGTCAAACGATACAGAGGGCAGGGAATACCACGCTTACTCGTGGTCAGCACGGGGCTGTTGGAGCTGTTGGATAACTGCGGCTGCGTCGAGGCCAAGAATGGGAGCCAGTTCGAGGAACTCAATCAGATCTAATCGTCGCTCACCACTCTCTATTTTTGAAATGTAGGATTGCGGACGCCCCAGCCGTGCGGCGACCTCGGCTTGTGTGAGGGCAGCCGCTTTCCGCGCCTGAATCAGCAGCGCACGAAAGCGATTGTAGCTTGGACTGTGGACAGATTTGGGCATGCATCTGCAGCATATTTGACCGATGCCTGCATCTTAAGACGCATCATAACGAAACCCAAAATGGGATATTCCTAGGCCATTGACGCGTATGGCACATCTTTTCATTTCGTATGCTGCCCCCGATCGCCGCTTTGCCCTGCGGCTGGCACACGATTTAACGCAGTTGAGCCATCAGGTATGGCTTGATCTGTGGGAGTTGGCGATTGGGGACTCACTCGTTGGGGGAATCAGTGCGGGGCTGGCTCAAGCCGACTATTTGATTGCAGTACTCTCCGCGAGTTCAACCCAATCCGCCTGGATGGAGCGTGAATGGGAGGTCGTAACGAGCCGAGAGATTACAGAACGACGCACGATCGTTTTGCCGGTAGTGGTGACCGATTGTCAAATGCCACTCCTTTTATCGCATAAACGCTTTGCTGATTTTCGGCCAAGTTACGAAATTGGCTTGGCCCAGTTGGCGATGACCTTACAGGCAGGAATACGTACCACAACCGACCATACCATGCCAGGGCGCAATCACTACCCTGTCGCGCACCAGCGCGCCACGTCACCCCACGACAACACCGACGCACTTTGGTATACTCCAGCTATGGTCACATTTCCTCCCACACTCGCTGAACTAACCATTGAACTGGGCATCCCATATATCGGAAAAGTGAGTGGGCGGTGGAAGCCGGATGCTGACGAGCAAGCAGCGGCCTGGGAATTGTATATCGAGCTAGTCACGCGCGTCGCGGTGACGGGGTTGCAACCCGACGAAGGCTCCCTCCGCGAAGCATTAGCTTCCTTGTATGCCATCTTCACGATTACCCGCGACGTGCTGCACAAATACGGGCCGTCGGTTGCCCGCCGCAAAGCGGGGAGCGATGTTTCATTTGGGTATCTGGCGATTGCGATACTTAACTATGCATTGCGACCTGTCCTTGCCAAATGGCACCCGCTTTTGTTGGAATATGAGCAGAGCCGTGAGGCGCCTCGCTCGCCGCTTGAGCACGAACGGCGATGGGAACGGAGTGAGGAACTGCGGCTCGCCCTCCAAGAAACGCAGCAGGTGCTGCGAAACTACGCCAGCATTTTAGCGCAAGTGGCTGGTATTCCAGAACTCTACCGCTGAAGCGCTACAAATCACTCCCATTAACAACGAATACACCATTGGAGCTTGCACGCCCGCTTACAGCTGGGGTATGACCCGCAAGCCTTGTTTGGTATACCAGTCGTCAAATGAGAAAATGGCAGTGGTCGCATATTTATGGGCGGTTGTTGCGACAATCGCATCAAATAACGTGTTCTGTTTGGATCCAAAAGGGTTGAATAGAGTACTGGCCTGGGTCAAGAGATCCGTATCGACTTCCTCAATAAGGAGTGCTCCCTGAAGTACGTGTTGTCGGACTGTTTCAACAAGTGGCGGAATAGTAAGACGACGTTGCAGTGTCGTTGCCGCTTCGACAATTGCGGTTAACGGAAAGAGCAAATCCGCATTGTGCTCAACGAGCTTCTGAGCAGCCTGTACTGCCAAGGCATGGTTGGCATCGTCGCTATGCAGCAGCGCAATGAGTCCATCCGCATCACCAATAACTAAGGGAGGATTATTCGTCCCAAGTGTACGCATTGTGCCTTTCGGAAAGGTCGGAGGGCAGCCCGCTGCCGGGAGGAATAAGACCCGCTAACGCTAATACTGCCTGCGCACTACCGCCCCGCTCCTTTTGCACGGCTTCAATACCTTTGGTGATGACAAGCCGGGTCACCTCGGCTTTCGGCGTGTTGAGCGTGCGGGATAAGAGTTGGAGTTGTTTACGTTGTTCATCGTTCAGATAAACCGTAGTGGGAAATAGATTCTGGCGCATAGTGCAATGATTATAGACTTTTGCATTGCTCTTCGCAAGGGGGGAAGAGCGAAGCGCACATAGGAGATCAGTTGTCTCAAAAAACGACAGATTCTCTTACGTCGATTGTTCAGTTTGTGTGAGTGGGAGCTAATAAAGCTCTAAAAATTATCAAATCTGCATAGAGAGAGATTGTTTTGCGTGCTGCATGTGTAATTTTGATACTACACTTCATTATGGCTCAATACGAGTAATGCCTGGTATTCCGTCAAAATCCCTATCAAAACTGATGATGGTATTAAGACGCTTTGCCTTCATGGTCACAATGTAATACGCATCAGCAAAGGGAAGATTGCGCGCTACGTAATAATCAAAAACCTCGTGCATATGTTTCTTATTGGCAATGACAAGGTTCGGAAGATCGATAAGGGGAAGCAAAGCTGCTTGGATGTCAGGTTTAGAGCGGTGATACAATTTCTGCAACGTGTAGACAACTTCGAAGAGAACAACATCAATCGTTAGGGCACGTATACGGCCCTCTTCAATTTGGCGAAAATATGCTGTAGCTCGCGCGGCTTGCGCTGGTGGTTGACCGGTAAGATGCCGTAGAAAAATATTGGTGTCGAGAAATGGTTCGGCCATACTAAGCAGTTGAGCGACGAACTGCCTCCTCAGCAATGGCATCTTCAACTTCTTCGCGAAGTTGTTTCGCACTTAGTACCGCCCGAGTCGCGGGTACAATACCAGCAGTCTTGGCGACAGCACTTTCGGCGCGGCGCAGAATAATTTGTTCGCCCTCAGCAAAGAAATCAACGCGATCTCCTTGTTGAAGACCGAAGAGCGCGCGAATAGTCGCTGGTACGGTGAGCTGTCCTTTCCGGGTAAGCGTAGTAGTTCCTTTTTGCATAGATACTACTGGTATATCAAAGGTAGTACCCGCTTGTCAAGGAGTATGCATAGAAAATAAGTGATAGAACTTGTCTCAAAAACGACCAGTTTTGAGACAATAGCATTGTCTCAGGATGTTACAAGTCGCGTCGCGCTGTCTACCGTCTCAATACCCATCTCATAATCAACGTCTCACCGCTTGCATTTTTCAACGGTTTTGAGATACTAGAGGCAATGAAAGTCGGCTATGCGCGTGTTTCAACGATTGACCAAACGCTCAGTTTGCAGCAAGATGCCCTGAATGCGGCGGGATGCGAGCGCATTTTCACTGACACGATGAGTGGGGCTAAAGCGGAGCGGCCAGGATTAGTGCAAGCACTCACGTTTATGCGCTCGGGCGATGTGCTCGTGGTGTGGAAGCTTGATCGGCTTGGGCGTTCGCTGAAAAATCTTATTGATGTTGTCACTGAACTCGATACGCTCGGGATTGGTTTTCGCAGTGTCACTGAAAATATAGACACAACAACGAGTGGGGGAAAGCTTATCTTCCATATTTTCGGCGCGCTCGCCGAGTTTGAGCGTGAGCTTATCCTAGAGCGTACTCAAGCTGGGCTTGTAGCGGCACGAGCGCGGGGAAGGAAAGGAGGACGGCCACGGGCAATTGGATTAAATGATGAGCGTAAAAGAGCGATTGCTCAGGCGCTGTATAACGACAAAACGAATACGATCAGCCTGATTTGCCAGACACTAAAGATTTCGCGTGCAACACTGTATCGCACGGTGATAACGCGCTAGCGGCGTGATACACTACTCACGCCAGCTGAGGGGAAAGCGTAGGATGCACCTCTGGCAATCTATCCGCTTGGAATGATGCACCTTAAATCTGGACTCTGGCAGAAATCGGTGAGCAACTCATCGAAGGCAAGACGATGCTGACTATTGGGCAAACTCATGCCTTGCTGCGCCTGCACGGTAGACCAAGCAAAGCTCTTCCCAAGGGTCTCACGCGCGGTGTTACACCACGAGGACGAGGGACAGATTCGTGTTTGACCCATTCCGTCACGCAGCTGACACCCGCTCATTCCCAGGTGCTACTTCCCGTCGAGAGACGCCGTTGTAGAAGTATCTCAGCGTTGATAAGTAGAAGCGCAGCTTATAACAATACCCGCAAAATCGCCGCCAAATAAGGCGATATCATTGTTAAGTTCCTGTAAACACCCCTACATCAAGTTGTACGTCGGATATAACTTCTTGGTCTTCCATATACCATTGAGACTCATGTACAAATTTAATGTTCTGTACAGATAATTCCCCATAATAATCATTCGTAGAATCTGCGACTGCCTTTTTTAGTTGTGCAAATTTATCTCTTCCCACTGGCCTCAATATCCTACCTAAAGATACGTGCCCCAGATTGGACTGATATGATGATGCGAAGGGTATTCTTCGAGTAAGCTTTTCCCGCAAGTCATCAAATTGACCGTAACCTTTTGCCATTACAACCCCCTCGTTTGTAATGGCAAACCCCCGATAAACAACCGGGAAAGGAGCCTGTTCTGAGAATACTTCATGTAATATTTGTGGCGTATTGCGAATGTCTTCTGCTGAAACCTGCTCCGCTGGACGCTTAATAATAAAAACTTCCCAATGGTAGTTTTGTTGCTGTACGGCAAAAAAAGGCGTATTTGCAGGAATAATTCTCCTCACATTTCTTACAATCTGGTGGAAACGAATTGTCAAATCATCAGGCATTGGCAGTCCTACAAGACAAGTCCATACTTCAAATCTTCTTGGTATAATTTTCTCTCGTTCAAAATCAAAAAGAGCTCGCGATTTCTCAATATCTTTTCCTTCGAAATCGGATTGCGATACAAACTTATGTATGATCTTGCCGTACCGCTGGTCAAGCAGTTCAATCGTAAACTTGCTCACTGACGGAATTATTTCAGGCTTCATATAAGTTCCCCTCCATGACAGGCTGTAGTCGCTATCATCATATCCGGTTGGCATGCTAAGTTCAATCCCAACGAAAGGCTGAAGATACAACTTCAGCCCGAACAGGCGCTTCCTGGTGCTCTTACATTATTCCTGATTGTGAAGTCTAGGTTCTGTCTGGCAACTTATCTTAGGCGCTAACAAGCGCAGATAGCGCTTAATACAGGCCAGCATGACAAGCTTAGTGGAGGAAATTTCTCACTTCGACTTGCCACCGAGCGGCGCGTTTCCATCACCCCACACAGCGCTCGATGACGTTACGATCACAATACCAGCACTGCTCATAATTCACCGGACGACATGGACGCAGCGTGATGCGTCGTGGTCGCGTTCACTATGTCACCTTGCGCTCAACTGAAACGGTGTTGAGCAGCTCCTCCCGTCGCGACGCGCACCAGCAGCGCATCCCACGGGCTCTTCACATTCAACTCGATGCCCATGGTAATCTTGACTGGAGCCAGTTCAATGGAGATAGCACCTCCATACTTGAGTCTCGGACCGCTCCCAAGTGCCATCACGACGCCAGAGCACGTAGCGATATAGCTCGTCTGATACGAACTCTTGCGCTCAGGAATATCACGCCATGGCGCTTTAGGGATGACCAACCGCGCCGTTTTCGACTCCTAGCAGCGCATGATTTCCACTCTCATAACTTGACAATAATCGAACAGGGAGGCTACCTGATTTTCATGCCCGCCGCGAAGTGCTAAACAGAACCTAGTTTGAGGAGGTCTTGAACCCCGTGTTACTAACCATTCCACCAAAGTTGGCAGACCTTCTCTCAATTGCTCGAATACTAAAAAGCCTGTGTAATACGTACAATATTTAAGACGGCTAGCATGATAAAGATAGCAGTAAATGTTCCATAAAGGATGCGAAAGTTTGTCTGCATTTTTATCCGTTCAATGGCCTTAAACTGGATCGCCTGAGCGCCACCTGTATGGTCTGCCTTCTGTGGAAATTTGAAAGTAGCCTGCCCCCCTACTGCTAAATCAAACCCCCGCTCAAAGGTACGTATTTCCTGGGCCATGTACTGCTCTAATTCACGAGCAGTAAACAGCCAGTACTGGTAGTACTTGCGTGTACGTGCCACCATTGACCACCACATAATGCTTGCAACCATACCAACTAGAGACAATACGAAACCAGTAATAGAGGTGAATCTGGCATCTGTGGAACCAATGAAAGAGGGGAGTACGGAAGCGGCAATGAGTAGAATAGCAAACTGAACAAAAACCGAAGTGACGCTCCAAGATAAATGGCCTTCATAGGTGATGAAAGATACTACAGACTGATAGGCTATCCGAATGTCCTCGCGGCGCAGTAGGGTCTCCTGAGAGATAATTTGGTCTGCGCTAGTTGGGTCTGCTTGTGACATCTGCGTAAATCCCGCACTACAACCGACAAATTGCAGATACGATCAGAAGGTACCAAACGACTTGTATAGCGTGGCGATTATAGCATGGATATTAGTAACTGCTTGCAATCCATTAGCTAAGAATGGCAACAGTACATGTCTCAATCTCGAGCTGAGAAGACGGTGTAACATAGCTTCTGTACTTTGGGAAAGGGCCACCGCTTGAGGAGCGGGGTCGGGTGTATCCTTGGCGTTGCCTAGACGACCAAGAAAGGAACACCCGATGCCCCGCCAGCCCGATTGTA
>WBZP01003095.1_pt1 | contig 11430 bp, 13 predicted proteins | sample 5204301 | NCBI WGS metagenome assembly WBZP01 (sample SAMN12412401, study PRJNA552823) | activated sludge metagenome | isolation source: activated sludge from nitrification reactor of wastewater treatment plant... | place: USA: Pennsylvania | collected 2017
GCGAAACGGCCTGACGAGCGAATGCGGGCCGCCGGGCCCCGCCCTTGCCCACGCTTCACGCCCATACGGCTTACCAAAACCGGGTCGACCCTCCAGGGCCGCGCTGGAACCATGCTTTTTTCATCACTACCCGGGAGCAATGGGCTATGTTCGGCAAATTCACGGTGGCGCAGCGCCTGGCGCTGGGATTCGGCCTGTTTTTCATCATGCTGCTGGCATCGGTGCTGATCGGCCTCGACAGGCTGGCGGCGTCCGACGCTGTCGTCGACCGCATCGTCGCCAAGGACTGGCAGAAAACCGTCCTCGCCAACGACGCCATCGACCTGATGAATGCCAATGCGCGGGAGACGTTCCTGCTGTTCCTGGCCCAGGAGCGGGCGGCGACCAGGCAGCGCATTGCCGCCAACGTCCAGGCCATCGACGCCAAGCTTGGGGCCCTCGAGCCGCTGCTCTACAAGCCGGAAGGCAAGGCCCTGCTGGCCGAGGTGCGGGAGCGGCGCAAGGCTTATGTCGCCTCCTTCGGCGAGGTGGCGCGGCTGCTCGACGAAGGCCGGGACGCCGAGGCTTCGCGGCGCATGAGCGGCGAGACCGTGCCGGCCCTGAATCGGCTGCTGGAGGCGGTGGGCAGGCTGATCAAGGTTCAAGGGCAGATTCTCGAGGAGGCCGGCAAGGCTTCCCATGAGGCCTATGCCACCGCCCGCAACGGGCTGTTCCTGTTCCTGGCGTTCATGGCCGTGGCGGCGGTGCTGCTGGCCTCCTGGATCATCCGCGCCGTGACGCGCCCGCTGGGCGGCGAGCCGGACGAGGCCAAGGCCGCGCTCGCCTGCATCGCCCAGGGCGACCTGACGCGCGAGATTCCGGTCAAGGCCGGCGACGCGAACAGCCTGCTGGCGGCGATGAAGGACATGCAGGCGGCCCTCAAGGGGATGGTCGGCGAACTGAAGGCCCACGCGGATGGCGTGGCGGGCGCCGCCCAGCTCTTGTCGGCGACCTCCGGCCAGCTGGCCACCAGCACCTCGCAGCAGAGCGAGGCCGCCGCCGGCATGGCCGCCGCGGTGGAGGAGATGACGGTTTCCATCAACCACGTATCCGACAGCGCCAGCGAGGCGCGTGCAGTGACGGCGCGCGCCGGCGAGCTGTCCCAGCAGGGCGCCCAGGTCATCCAGGAAACCCAGCAGGAGATGGAGAAGATCGCCGAGGTGGTGAGCGAGTCCTCGCAGAACATGCAGACCGTGGGTGGCCACGTCGAGCGCATCTCCTCGGTGGTGCAGGTGATCAAGGAGGTGGCCGACCAGACCAATCTGCTGGCGCTCAATGCCGCCATCGAGGCGGCGCGCGCCGGCGAGCAGGGCCGCGGCTTCGCCGTGGTGGCCGACGAGGTTCGCAAACTGGCCGAGCGCACCTCCCAGGCGACGGTGGAGATCGGCGAGATGATCGGCCTGATGCAGGAAAGCAGCCGCGCCGCCATCGCCACCATCCAGGAGGGCGTGGTCGCGCGGGTGGTCGAAGGCCTTGGCCTGGCCGACCGGGCCAGCGAGGCCATGACCGGCATCGGCGACGGCACCCGCCGCGCCGTCACCGCGGTGAACGAGATCTCCGGCGCCCTCAAGGAGCAGAGCGTGGCCAGCAACGAGATCGCCTCCAGCGTCGAGAAGATCGCCCAGATGGCCGAGGAGAACCACGCCGCCACCCGCGAAGCGGCGGAGACCGCGCGCAAGCTCGAATCGCTGGCGCTCGGGGTGCGCGCCGCCGTCGGCCGCTTCCGGGTCTAGCGCCCGATCGCCGTGTCGGGCAGACCGACTTTTCCGCTGGCGCGCACGTAGCACACCGCGCAGACGAAGAGCGAGGCCGAGAGGGCGATTTCCGCCGCCGCCAGCCCGACCGCGAGCCCGCTGTCGCTGGCCGTCCGCAGCACGCCCTCGGTAAAGTAGGCGAGCGCCAGCAAGGTGACCCACTGGTGCGTATAGCGCCGGCCGCGCAGCACGCCGAAGAGCGGCACGAGCAGCGGCAGCACCTTCAGCGCCAGCCAGGAGCCGCCCGGGCGCAGCGGCGCCCACCACAACTCCCACCCGAGACCGAGGAAGATCAGCGCGATCAGGCTGGCCGCGGCGCAGCGGTTGCTCAGGCGAGGGGACATGCGGCGTTCCGGTAGAATCGCGGCATTCTATCCGAGTGGATTTGCCGCATGCGCCTGGTCGGCCCCTTGCCGGATTTCCTGATGCGCTGCGTCAAGCGCTTCCGCGAGGAGCGCTGCGCCCAGGCTGCCGCCAGCCTGGCTTTCACCACCCTGCTGGCGCTGGTGCCGCTGCTCACCGTGACGCTGGTGCTGATTTCGCACTTTGAATTTTTTGCCAGCCTCGGCGCTGCGCTGCGCAACTTTCTGCTGGCCAACCTGCTGCCCGAGAAGGCCGGCAAGGTGATCGCGGCCTACGCCCTGCAATTCAGCCAGAAGGCCGGCCGGCTGACGCTCCTCGGCACCGGCATGCTGGTCGTCACGGCCCTGCTGCTGCTGTTCTCCATCGACCGGGTGTTCAGCCAGATCTGGCGCGTCAGGCAGCAGCGTCCTCTGGTCAAGCGGGTGCTGCTGTATCTGACCTGCCTGGTGCTGGGACCGGTGGTGCTGGGCGCCATCGTTGCCGCGGCAACCTACCTGCTGACCGCCTCGCTCGGCCTGACCAACGAACCGAAATGGATCGCCAACCTGCTGCTCAGGAGTCTGCCGGTGCTGCTGCTGGCGACGCTCTGCAGCTGGATCTACTACGCCCTGCCCAACAAGCCGGTTGCGCCCTGGCATGCCGTCAGCGGTGGCGTCCTGACGGCGCTCGGCTTCGCCCTGATCCAGCGCGGCTTCGCCATGTATTTGTCCCTGGTGCCGAATTACACCTTGATCTATGGCGCCTTCGCCGCCCTGCCGATCCTGCTGGTCTGGCTGTACCTGTCCTGGCTGGTGGTGCTGGCCGGGGCGCTGGCCGCCGCGGTGATGGGCGAAATGCGTCCGGCGGGACGCTGATCACATCGGATACGGATCGGGTTCGAACTGGAACAGCTCGATGGCGCCGGTCTGCACGTCCAGGCTGAGCAGCCGGCCCTGCATGACGTGGGTCTTGTCCTCGCCCGAGACGATGAAGAAGCGCCGCGCGCTGTAGGCCCCCGAGGGCGCCAGCACCGCGGCGTGCTCGCGCACGGCCGGGATGGCCGGCAGCAGCAGGCCCGGCGTGGGTTGCTGAGCCGGGTCGCCGTTGCGGAACACCAGCTGCACCGAGCGCGCCGCCGGCGCGACCAGCTCCAGGCCGAGCTCGATATGTTCCGGGTTCTCGCTTTTCATCCAGCGCACCACGCATACGCTCCAGGGCTTGTCCGGCGCCGGCCGCAAGGCGATGGCGCTGCCAGGCACCAGCCCTTCCACCTCTCCGGAGACATGCATCACGGCATAGCCGGAGGGGCTTTCGTTGAGCACCATCCACTCGGTGGTCTGCGTGGTCCCCGGCTCGGTGCCCTCCGGCGCCTCGCCGTGCTCCAGCAATTGCCACAGCTCGTTCAGGCCGAGACACAGCTGGGCGCGGTAGTTGTTGTGGCGGCGGGGGTGCTGGCGATGCGGCGGATGCGCCCAGTGGGCCTGCATGCGTTTCAGGGCGGCGATGCCGCCGGGTCCGGCGGCACGTTCGGGCAGTCGCAGGTTGCCTGCCGCCATGCCGCCCTCGAGCGCCGAGATCTGTTCGTTGGCCAGGCGGCCCAGCATCTGGAAGGAGCAATACAGCAGGTCGCCATGGTCGGGCGGGATGCGCCGGTTGGGCGGCACCGGGCCCATGTCACGGCCGATGTCCACCCAGTACCAGGAGCCTTCCTCCTCGGGAGGGCGGCTGGCAAGCAGGCTGACGGCGGCAGAAAAATGGCCGAGGTACTCGCCCAGCAGCCCGATCTCGGCGGGGGAGAAGCCTTCCGGCTGCGCGGCGGCGAGGGCCAGCAGGCTCTTGTAGATCTTTTCGGCATCCAGGGTCAGGCCCGGGATCACGGTGGCGGTTGGCTCGTAATGCTCGCGCGCGGCCTTGGCCAGGGCATGGGCGCGACGCCACATGTCGGGTGGTGGCGGGCCGGCCATCATGGTGCTGACTTCCAGGGCCTCGCCCAGGCAGCGCAGGGCGCGTGCGGCCACCGAGCCGGGGTGGCGGCGCTTGCTGTGGCTGAGGCGCTCGACATCGACCAGGACGCGCTCGTAACCCGCCGCCACACTTTCCTGAACCGTCACCAGCAGGGTTGCCATGGCGCGCATTTCCTTGCTGAGCGGCGGGCTGGCTTCGCTCAGGCGGATTTTCAGGGCGCGCGCCAGGCGCAGGGCCCGGTCATAGAACAAATCCAGGATCCGGTGGAAATGGGCTTCCTCCAGCCGGGCGCGCCGCAGGGCCGCCAACTCGCCGCTCATCTGGGCCAGATCCCGGGCGGCGTCCTCGGGGATCGGCGAGGCGAGCCAGTCGAGGACGTGGGCGACGTCATCGGACGGGCGCATCGGGCGGGCGGCGGCTGTGCTGGTCAAGTGTCTGCGGGCCTTGAAACGGCCCTTCCCTCAATCACATGGCTTCATTGTAGAGGAATCGCCTGTCCCGGCAAGGGGTGCCGGACGGAGTCGTTGATTCGCGGCTTGTTCTTGTTTTTCAGGCGGTTTTCCTTTAAGATACGCCCCCTTTAGCTTCGGCCGGCGGCGCTGTCGCGATTCGATTCGCGAACCACGCTGCGACGCCGGAGGATGATCGTTTCCAACTGGGGTCAACGTACATGGTCGTGATTCGGCTTTCCCGGGGCGGCGCCAAGAAGCGCCCGTTCTACAACATGGTGGTGATGGATTCGCGCAAGCGCCGCGATGGCGCCTGCATCGAGCGCGTCGGCTACTACAATCCCGTCGCCGGCGAGAAGGAACAGGGCCTGCGCGTCGACCTGCAGCGCATCGAGCATTGGGCCGGCAAGGGCGCCCAGCTCTCGCCCACCGTGGCGCGCCTGGTCAAGCAGTTCGCCGGCAAGGCCGCCGCCTGAGCGCATGATTGTCCTGGGGCGCATTTCCGCCCCATTCGGCGTGCAGGGCTGGGTCAAGGTTCAGGTCTTCGGCGATGACCCGCTGGCCTGGTCGGAGATGCCCAACTGGTGGTTGAGCGCCGGGGAAGACGCCGAAGAGTCCGCCTGGCAGGCGCGTTCCCTGAATGGCTGCAAGGCCCACGGCAAGGGCCTGATCGCCCGCTTCGAAGGCCTGGCCGACCGCAACGCGGCGGAAACCCTGACCGGCCTGTATGTCGGCGCCCCGCGCGCCGCGCTGCCGAAGACCGGCGCGGATGAGTTCTACTGGGCCGATCTGGTCGGTCTGGAAGTGGTGAACGAGAAAGGCGAACGGCTCGGCCGGGTCGCCGAGTTGCTTAGAAGCGGCGCCCACGAAGTGTTGGCGCTGCGCGATGCGCAGGACCGGCGCCGCCTGCTGCCCTTCGTGGCGGCTGTGGTCCGGGAGGTTGACCTCGTTGGAGGCCGAATCCGGGTCGAGTGGGGGAGCGACTGGTGAGTGTCGCCTTCGATGTCGTCACCCTGTTTCCGGATATGTTCGCCGCGCTGACCGATCACGGCATCGCGCGACGGGCGCGCGAGCAGGGCCTGTGGCAGCTGGCGCTGTGGAATCCGCGCGACTTCACCACCGACCCCTACCGGACGGTGGACGACCGGCCCTACGGCGGCGGACCTGGCATGGTGATGCTGGCCGAGCCGCTGGAAAAGGCCATCTCCGCGGCGAGAAGGCAGCGTCCGGAGGCGAAGGTGATCTGCCTGTCGCCGCAAGGCCAGCCGCTGACCCATCGGCGGGTGATGCACCTGTCGCAGGGCCAGGGCGCAGTCCTGCTGTGCGGCCGCTACGAGGGCATCGACGAGCGGCTGATCGAGCGCTGCGTGGATGAGGAGATTTCGCTTGGCGACTTCGTTCTCTCCGGTGGCGAGATTGCGGCGATGGCGCTGATCGACGCGGTGGTGCGGCAACTGCCCGGAGCGCTCAACGATGCCGCCTCGGCGGTCGAGGAATCCTTCGCCGACGGCCTGCTGGATTGTCCGCACTACACGCGGCCGGAGCTATACGAAGGGCTGGCGGTGCCGCCGGTGCTGCTCTCCGGGCACCATGCCGAGATCCGGCGCTGGCGCCTGAAGCAGGCGCTGGGACGCACCTGGCTGCGGCGGCCCGAACTGATCGCGGGCCGGTCGCTGAGCCGGGAGGAAATTTCCCTGCTTGAGGAATTCAAGCAGGAGCAGTTGAAGTAGGCGAGTGCAACCAGAAACGCGCGCACCAGGCCTTGGCCTGCTCTGCGCGCCAGGCCAAGGGCCATTTGACATAGGAGCAGTGCCATGAATCTCATCCAGCAGCTGGAACAGGAAGAAATCGCCCGTCTGGGCAAGAACATTCCCGATTTCGCCCCGGGCGACACGGTGATCGTCAACGTGAACGTCGTCGAAGGCGAGCGCAAGCGCGTGCAGGCCTACGAGGGGGTGGTGATCGCCAAGCGCAACCGCGGCCTCAACTCGGCCTTTACGGTGCGCAAGATTTCCTCGGGCGAGGGCGTCGAGCGGACCTTCCAGACCTATTCCCCGCTGATTGCCAGCATCGAGGTGAAGCGCAAGGGCGACGTGCGCCGCGCCAAGCTGTACTACTTGCGCCAGCGCTCCGGCAAGTCGGCGCGCATCCGCGAGAAGCTGGCGACCTCCAACAAAGCCGACGCGCAATAAGGAGGCCGGATCGACGCAAGCAAACGGGGCGCCTGGGCGCCCCGTTTGCTTTGCGGCGGGGGTATTTCAGCCCTCCAACTTGTTGCGCTCGATGAGGGCGTAGGCGGAGTGATTGTGGATCGACTCGAAGTTTTCCGACTCCACCACATAGGCGTCGATGCGCTTCTCGCGGTTGAGCAGGGCGGCGACGTCGCGCACCATGTCCTCGACGAACTTCGGGTTGTCGTAGGCGCGCTCGGTGACGTATTTCTCGTCGGGCCGCTTGAGCAGGCCGTAGAGTTCGCAGGAGGCCTGGCTTTCCACCAGCTGCACCAGCTCCTCGATCCAGACGAAGTCGTTGGTGGTCGTGGTGACGGTGACGTGGGAGCGCTGGTTGTGGGCGCCGCGCTCGGAAATCTTCTTCGAGCAGGGGCACAGGCTGGTGACCGGCACCACGATCCTCATGGTGAAGCGGTAATGGCCGCCTTCGCAGATCTCGCCGACGAAGGTGACCTCGTAGTCGATCAGGCTCTTCACGCCCGACACCGGCGCCTTCTTCTGGATGAAGTAGGGGAAGGTCATCTCGATGTGGCCGGTCTCGGCCTCCAGGCGCCTGACCATCTCGCGCAGGGTGGGCTCGAAGTTTTCCACGGAGATTTCGCGGTCGTGGCTGTTGAGGATCTCCACGAAGCGCGACATGTGGGTGCCCTTGAAGTTGTGCGGCAGGCCGACGTACATGTTGAAGACGGCGATGGTGTGCTGCACGCCGCCATCCTTGTCCATCACCCGCACCGGATGGCGGATGGACTTGATGCCGACCTTGTCGATGGCCAGCTGGCGGGTGTCGGCGGATCCTTGGACGTCGGGTATGGCCATGGTGTCGTTCAGTCTCATTTCGTTCTCTCGGGGCTGGGCGCGTCTATTAGCATTCTCTTTTGAACGCATCCTACCATTCCCGACAGAATCACTCAAGTATTGCCCGGTTGACCCGTTCGGCAATGCCCTTGGCATCGAGCCCGAGTTGCGCCAGCAGCAGGCCGGAATCGCCGTGCTCGGTGAAGCGGTCTGGCAGGCCCAGGCGCAGCAGGCGGGTTTTGAGGCCCTGCTCTTCCAGCGAGCGGGCCACTTCGGCGCCGGCGCCGCCTATGACCACATTTTCCTCGATTGTCACCAGCAGGTCGTGGCCGAAGGCCAGTTCCCTGACGAGTTCGTGGTCGAGCGGCTTGACGAAGCGCATGTTGGCGACGCTGGCGTTGAGCATGTCGCCCGCTTCCAGGGCGGGCGCCAGCAGGCTGCCGAAGGCGAGCAGGGCGATACGCGATCCGGAGCGGCGGATTTCCCCCTTGCCGAGCGGCAGCGCGGCCAGTTCCTGCTGCAGGGGCACGCCGGGGCCGTGGCCGCGCGGGTAGCGCACGGCGCTGGGGCCGTCGTGGAGGAAGGCCGTGGTCAGCATCTGCCGGCATTCGTGCTCGTCGGCCGGGGCCATCACCACCATGTTCGGCACGCAGGTCAGGTAGGACAGGTCGAAGGCGCCGTTGTGGGTGGCGCCGTCGGCGCCGACCAGGCCGCCGCGGTCGATGGCCAGCATCACCGGCAGGTTCTGCAGGGCGATGTCGTGGATCAGCTGGTCGTAGGCGCGCTGCAGGAAGGTCGAGTAGATCGCCACCACCGGCTTGATGCCCTCGCAGGCCAGCCCGGCGGCGAAAGTCAGGGCGTGCTGCTCGGCGATGCCGACATCGTGGAAGCGCTGGGGGAATTCCTCGGCGAAACGCACCATGCCCGAGCCTTCCTTCATGGCCGGGGTGACGGCCACCAGGCGCGCGTCTTGTCCAGCCATGTCGCACAGCCAGTCGCCGAAAATCTGGGTGTAGCTGAGGCGGCCGCCCTTGCCCTGCTGGATGCCGTTGGCGTGGTCGAACTTCGACACGCCGTGATACAGCACCGGGTCGGCCTCGGCCAGCTTGTAGCCCTGGCCCTTCTTGGTGATGACGTGGAGGAACTGCGGGCCCTTCAGCTCGGCAATGTTGCGCAAGGTCGGCACCAGCGAGTCGAGGTCGTGGCCGTCGATCGGGCCGATGTAGTTGAAGCCGAATTCCTCGAACAGGGTGCCCGGCGTGACCATGCCCTTGAGGTGCTCCTCGGTGCGCTTGGCGAACTCCAGCAAAGAGGGAGAGACGCCGAGCACCTTCTCGCCGGCGCGGCGGGCGGCGTTGAAGGCGTGGCCGGAAAACAGCCGCGCCAGGTACTTGTTGAGCGCCCCCACCGGCGGCGAAATCGACATGTCGTTGTCGTTGAGGATGACCAGCAGGTTGGCGTCCGCCACGCCGGCGTTGTTGAGCGCCTCGAAGGCCATGCCGGCGGTCATGGCGCCGTCGCCGATGATGGCGACGACGCGCTTCTGCTCGCCCCGGTCCCGCGCGCCGATGGCCATGCCCAGGGCCGCCGAGATGGAGGTGGAGGAGTGGCCGGTGCCGAAAGTGTCGTAGGGACTTTCGTCCCGGCGCGGGAAGCCAGAGACTCCGCCCAGCATGCGCAGCTTGGCCATGCCGGCGCGCCGGCCGGTGAGCACCTTGTGGGCGTAGGTCTGGTGCCCGACGTCCCACACCAGACGGTCCACCGGCGTGTTGAAGACGTAGTGCAGGGCGATGGTCAGTTCCACCGTGCCGAGGTTGGAGGAGAGGTGGCCGCCGGTCTTCGACACGGACTCGATGAGAAATTCGCGCAGTTCCTGGGCGAGCTGGGGCAGCTGCTTGCGCTCCAGCTGGCGCAACCCTGAAGGGTCGTTGATCGTGTCGAGCAGGGGATAGACGGACATCAGAACTTGCGGGTGACGATGAAATGGGCCAGCTCGTGCAGGCGGCGGCCACGTTCGCCGAAGGATTCGATGGCCGCGCGCGCCTCGCCGCGGAGGGACTCGGCCATCTCGCGCGCTTCGGCCGGGCCCATCGCGCTGACATAGGTCGCCTTGCCCTGGGCGGCGTCCTTGCCGGCGGTCTTGCCCAGCGTCGCCGTGCTCGCTTCGGCATCCAGGATGTCGTCGACCACCTGGAAGAGCAGGCCGACGCGCTTGGCGAAGTGGTCCAGGCGCGCCAGCTCCTCCTCGGGCAGCGGCGTGCCGCAGCGTGCGCCGAGCAGGATCGCCGCGCGGATCAGCGCGCCGGTCTTGTGCACGTGCATGAATTCCAGCTCGGCGCGGCTGAGTTGCTGGCCTGTGCCCTCGATGTCGATCATCTGGCCGCCGGCCATGCCGCGCGAGCCGGCAGCCTGCGCCAGCAGGCGGATCATGTCGAGTTGGTTGCGCGGCTCGTCGGCCAGCACGTGGTCGGCGAGCAGCTGGAAGGCCTGCGATTGCAGGGCGTCGCCGACCAGCAGCGCCGTGGCCTCGTCGTACTCGACGTGGCAGGTCGGCTTGCCGCGGCGCAGGACGTCGTCGTCCATGCAGGGCAGGTCGTCATGCACCAGCGAGTAGGCGTGGATCATCTCGACCGCGCAGCCGGCGACATCGAGGCGCGCGTGGTCGGCGCCGACCAGTTCGCCGGCGGCATGGCAGAGCAGCGGGCGCACGCGCTTGCCGCCGCCCAGCGTGGCATAGCGCATGGCGCGGTGCAGGCGCTGCGGCGCGATATCCGGGCCGGGCAGCAGGCGCTCGAGCGCGCGTTCGGTGCGCTGCTGCACGGCAGTCATCCAGTTCTGGAAATCCATGTGTCAAGCTATTCCGGCGAGCCTGGCAGGTCCCGCAATTCGCCCGACTCCAGCACCTGGATCTTCTGTTCGGCGGCGGCCAGCGCGCTCTGGCAATGCTTGAGCAGCGCCGCGCCGCGCTGATAGGCGGCAAGCGATTCCTCCAGGCTCAACTTGCCGGACTCCATGTTCTGCACGATGGACTCCAGTTCGGCCAGGGCGGCTTCGAAGGAAGGGGGGGGCGGGGCGTCTGCCGGACTCATTCGGAATTCTGCGCAAAACGTAATGATAACCGATAGATAAGCCAGCGTCTGCGATATACTCCCTGACACGCATCCAGACGCCTCCTTCCTTGCTGCACCAGACTGCATGACCCGCTCCGCCGTACCGCAGGAACTGACTATTGCGGCGACCCAGCCGCCCGTGGTCTGGTACTCCGACCCGCGCATTTACGAACTCGAACAGGAAAGGTTGTTCCGGACGGGACCGCGCTATCTGGGCCATGCGGGCATGGTGCCCGAGGCAGGCGACTACCAGACCCTGGCCTGGCTCGATCATGCGCGCATGCTGGTGAGGAACGAGAACGGCATCGAGTTGATGTCCAACATCTGCCGCCATCGCCAGGCCATCATGCTGGAAGGCCGCGGCAACGCCCGCCACATCGTCTGCCCGGTGCACCGCTGGGCCTACGACCGCCAGGGCCGCCTGCTCGGCGCGCCGCGCTTTCCCGAGAACCCCTGCCTGCACCTCGACAAGCACGCCGTGAAGAACTGGCGTGGCCTGCTTTTCGACGGGCCGTGCGATCCGGCCGGGGACCTCGCCGGCGTCGGCTTCGCCGAGGAATTCGAGCGGGCCGATTGGCGCCTCGGGCGCATCGTCATCGACGAATATCCGGTCAACTGGAAGACCTTCGTCGAGGTGTACCTGGAGGACTATCACGTCGCGCCCTCCCATCCCGGCCTCTCGCATTTCGTCGACCTGAACGAACTGAAATGGACGTTCGGCAGGCGCTGGTCGGTGCAGACCGTG
>WBZP01006609.1_pt1 | contig 11428 bp, 13 predicted proteins | sample 5204301 | NCBI WGS metagenome assembly WBZP01 (sample SAMN12412401, study PRJNA552823) | activated sludge metagenome | isolation source: activated sludge from nitrification reactor of wastewater treatment plant... | place: USA: Pennsylvania | collected 2017
ATGCTCGCCAACCGGTCAACACACCCTTTGGCGTTGTGATGCAGAATGAAAAGGTGTCGATTGATGAAAAATTGCTGACAGAGATCGCCACGGAAACAGGGGGAAGGTATTTCCGCGCAAAAGATAACGAGGGACTGCAGGGAGTATATGATGCCATCGGGAAGCTGGAAAAATCGACCATTAAAATGAACCAACTCGTGCATCACCAGGAGAAGTTCTTCCCCTTTGTACTCATTGCGCTGTTCCTTCTACTGCTGGAATGGATATTGCGCTTCACGGTGTTACGCCGCTTTCCCTGACAGCCCGAACCTTGGGCATTGTTCCTTAACTTGCAATTATGAAGGCCTTGGTGTATAAATCTACGGGAAGCTGGTACCAGCTGCGAAACGAGCGGGGGGATTTGCTTAACGCGCGTATCAAAGGCAAACTCAGGATCGGGGATATCACATCTACCAATCCCGTGGCCGTTGGCGATGTGGTGGAAGTGGACATGGAAGGGGAAACAGGAAATGCCGTCATAACGGAGATCCATGAACGAAAAAATTATATCAACCGGAGTTCGCCGCACCGGAAGAACCAGCATCATATCGTGGCGGCCAATATCGACCAGTCGCTTTTGTTTGCCACCCTGCGCGAGCCACGTACTTCACTCGGTTTTATCGACCGTTTTCTCATTACATCGGAAGCTTATCATATCCCTGCCATCATCGTCTTTAATAAATGTGATCTCTACAAGGAGAAGGACATGAATAAGCTGGAAGAGATCCGGGACATATATGAACCGATCGGTTACAGGATCATGACGATGAGCCTGGAAACCGGCGAAGGGCTGGAGGAGGTCAAATCCCTCTTGGCGCAAAAGGTGACACTGCTCAGCGGTCATTCGGGCGTGGGGAAATCCACATTCATCAATCATCTTTTTCCGGGCAAGGAACTAAAGACGCAGGATGTAAGCGGATGGAGCGGGAAAGGATTGCATACAACCACATTTGCGGAAATGTATGACCTGCCCGGAGGAGGAAAAATCATTGATACGCCGGGGATCCGGGAATTGGGATTGGTGGATATCAGCAAACAGGAATTGTCTCATTACATGCCAGAAATGCGGGCTTTCCTGGCAGGCTGCCAGTTCAATAACTGCATACACCGCGATGAGCCGGGCTGTGCGGTAAAAGCAGCCGTTAACAACGGAAGCATACACGAAGAACGCTACATCAGTTACCTGAATATCATGGATAGCCTCGACGAGCCCTACTGAGCCCGCCAAAGATTCAACACAGCTTCAGACGATCGGTTAAAATGCCCTTTTCTGCAGAAACTGGGCCACTTCCATGACCGCTTTGCTTTGCGTTTTCTCGTTTTTTGATTTTTGCGGAAGGATGCTTACGCCGTTGAAAATGTTGTAGTGCAGTGTCAGGTACTGTCCTTTGTATTTGAAATCCCAGTCTAAGGTATCACTGTCATCTACCTGGTTAAGGAAGATCACCTGCAATTGTTCTGCCAGGGTGTTGGCGATTGCGTAAAATTTGGAGATGCCACAGTTGTCGTCGATGACGGCTTCCGTTGCGCCGGTGGTTGTTTTCAATTGGTAACACATAGCGTAGTGGTTTTTATGGGGTAAGATTATCTGACGGATTACGGAAAACAACAGACCGCGCTAAAACTATAATTTCTTGCCACCTTTGAACTTGGCCTTGTTGGAAGCCTTGATGGCTTTTTCATCCCCCGCGGCAATTCGTTCAGCCCCGATATTCCTTCCCTGTTTACATCCCAGTTTTTCCTTTTTTGCGAATAAACCCGAATGACAACTGCTGAAGAAAAGGACTGCGGTAAAGGCTACGATGATCTTTTTCATAACTAAAATTAACACATGTTCCCCAGAAATCATAGATAGCCGGCTATTTTAACGCATCTCTGAACCAGCCACTGTACATCAGGTAGTTTCCGGCGATCCGGTCGATCTCCCCGCTGATCAGTTCCTGGCTGATGTCTTTTACTTTCCTGGCAGGAACGCCCGCATATATGCTGCCTGGTTCAACCCGGGTGTTTTCCAGCACAACGGCGCCCGCGGCGATGATGCTGTTACTGCCGATATGGGCATTGTCCATCACTATGGCGCCCATCCCGACCAGCACGTTATTGTCAATAACGCAGCCATGTACGATTGCATTGTGTCCGACACTCACATTATTTCCGATCAAGGTCTTCGTTTTCTGGTAAGTGCAGTGTATGACGGCCCCGTCCTGGATGTTGACCTTGTTCCCGATACGTATGCTGTTTACGTCGCCACGCACCACAGCGTTGAACCATATACTGCAATCATCCCCCATGATCACATCACCCACGACGGTACAATTGGGTGCCAGGAAACAATTACCGCCCATGACGGGTTCGATACCATTAACAGGTAAAATCAGTGCCATTGTCTTGATTTTTAAGCCATCATAGGTCCGTTGACCCATTTCTGGCTAATTTTACATGAAGTTACTATTTAACCAAAAGGGTATGACCAACCGGGAACTTTTTTTGCGGCATGTAGGACAAACGTCGCAGGCGCCTCTTTGCCTGAATATCACTCATGCCGAAGGGTCAAAAATGTGGGATGCTGACGGACGGGAGTATATCGATCTGATCGCCGGTATCAGCGTATGCAATGTCGGGCACCGGCACCCGAAAGTAGTGGAAGCGATCAAGCGCCAGGCCGATCAATACCTCCATATCATGGTATATGGTGAACTGGTGGAAAATCCCCAGGTGGCCTATGCGCAGAAGCTAACCAGCCAGCTTCCCGAATCACTCAATGCAGTCTTTTATACGGCCAGCGGATCAGAAGCCACCGAAGGCGCGATGAAACTGGCAAAAAGGCATACCGGGCGAACCCAGATCATTTCATTCAAACAGTCGTATCACGGCAGCACGCAGGGCGCGCTCAGCATTATGGGCAGCGAATACTGGCAACAGGCCTTCCGGCCCCTTTTACCCGATATCCTGCAACTGGAGTATAATTCATTTGATGACCTCGCCCTGATCACGGAACGTACGGCCTGCGTGGTGGCGGAAACCATCCAGGCAGAAGCTGGTGTCAATCCCCCTGCCAACGGTTGGCTAACAGCCTTGCGTAAACGCTGTTCGGAAACCGGAGCCTTATTGGTACTGGATGAGATACAGTGTGGCTTCGGACGAAACGGGAGCCTCTGGGCTTTTGAACAGTTTAATGTCATACCAGACGTACTGCTCCTGGGTAAAGCTTTGGGAGGCGGTATGCCTTTGGGCGCGTTTGTTGCCGATAAGGCCATCCTGGACTCTCTGTCTTTCAATCCCGTTTTGGGCCATATCAATACGTTTGGAGGGCACCCGGTCAGTTGTGCAGCGGGGCTGGCCGCTTTTGATGTGCTCCTGGGAGAATCTCTTGTGGCACAAGTCGGGGTAAAGGAAAAACAATTCAGGGAACTGCTGGTACACCCACTGATCAAATCTGTCAGCAGTGCGGGGTTGATGATGGCAGTTGCTTTTGACAGTTTCGAAACCAATAAAAAAGTAATTGACAGCCTGCTTGACAAAGGTGTTTTTACCGACTGGTTCCTTTTTGCCCCTCATTGCCTGCGCATTGCGCCGCCCCTTAATATATCGGAAACGGATATCCGCCGATCATGCGCCGCCATCCTCGAAGTGCTTGATTCAATGTTGCAGTAGAACAGCATGTAGCGTATCGGAAAAAATCCGGGCGCCTTCGCTGTTCAGATGTGTGGCATCCCGCCAGAATCTTGCTTGTTGCAGATAAGGGATACGGCTGCTGTCAGACAGATCCACAATGTCTTTGATTCCTTCTTTTTTTAAAACCCCCGCCAATGCCCCTGTTCCTTCACGGGTGAACAAACCGTTATGATAGGAAGGAGGAAATACAACGATCAGCCTGATATGATTGGTCAGGCAGGTGCGTGCAAAATCGGACAGTGCGGCCATTTTGAGAGCTGGAAATGTAGCGGGGTCAACAAGCCCGGCGGGAATTGGCTGAACGACGCTGTCTTGTAAACTGCCATGGAGCCCTTCAAATCCGGTATTATCTGCAACCGCATGGCGCCTTCGGAAATTGTACAGGATATTCAGCAGTTTTCCGTTATACCGGTAACTATGGAGGAACAGTTTGATCTTTTCCGCATAACCTCCATGTTCGTTTATGTATTTACGTAAGGATATGCTTTCTTCCAGAAAAGGGTAGAGTTGGGCGAGTTCTGCGAGGGCTTTGTCATCAGGCATTGTAAAATACGGATAGGCATCCAGTTGCAGAATGATTGTATGCGGATGAAACCCTTTTTCAAGCAATATGTGCAGTAGCCTGCTATTGTATATCAGTCCGCCTGTGCCATTGATACCGGCATTATAGATCTTGTTTTCCGGTGCGATCTCGGATAAACTTTTGGGATCTATGTGGTGCTTGGCCCTGGATGATCCCATGATGATCAGCTCCGCGCCTTTTTTCCTTTGCAGCAGAAAATTCACGGATCCGCCGTTCTCGCCGCTTAAGGTTTGCGAAAAAATGAACCGGTTAAACAGATACATGCCTATCCTGTCGGCCGCAAAAAGGGTGGCCAGGATGATGAACAGCAATATGAGTATCTTCTTCATCGTCAGAATTGAAAATAGATGAACTGGTTTCCGGTCGAGTTGCCAAAGAATATCACCATGAACAGGAAAAACAAGGACATCGCATACAAGGCTAGTTCCCCTTTCCTGGCATCAAATAACTGATCAAAAGTCTTATTCCTGAAAATGAAATATTCAAAACCGATCAGTATGCCTGTTCCCAGGATGATGGATGAAAATACATTGATGTCGAGGAACTGGAACCCGGCGGCGTTGAATTGGGTGAAGATCTTAGCGATGATCGTAGTGGCCTGTTGAAACGTTACGGCCCTGAAAAATACCCAGGTCAGGCAGATCAGTGCAAATACATAGCCGACCCTTATTGTTTTGCTGATCCACCACCGGGGTTTCCAGGCCGGGAGGTTGGTCAGTTTTTCAAATGATAGATATAAACCGTTGATGCCGCCCCAGATCACAAAGTTCCAGGAGGCGCCGTGCCATAAGCCGCCAAGCAGCATGGTCAGCATCAGGTTCCTGTATGTCTTCCATTTTCCCAGCCGGTTGCCGCCAAAAGAAATATACAGATAATCGCGTAGCCAGCTGGAAAGGGACATATGCCAGCGTCGCCAGAATTCCGTGATGTCTTTGGAAAAATAGGGGATCGCAAAATTCTCTTTGAACCGGAAGCCAAGCATGCGGGCGATGCCAATGGCCATGTCCGAATAACCGGAAAAATCACAGTATATCTGGATGGCGAATAAAACGGTCCCGGCCAATAACATCGAACCCGGGTGCAGGTTGTAATTATTATAGGTGGCATCAACAAATACGCTTGCTGTATCGGCCACCACGGCTTTTTTGAAAAGCCCCCAAAAGAACCTGTGAAAGCCAATGGAAAAATCCCGGTAGGTGATCGCATGGTTGCAATCCTTCAACTGGGGCAAAAGATTATTGGCCCTTTCAATAGGGCCTGCCACCAGCTGCGGGAACATCATGACAAAATTGGAATAGGTGAGCAGGCTCCTTTCGGCTTTGATGTTGCCCCTGTAAACTTCCACCACATAGCTCAGGCTCTGGAATGTATGAAAGGAAAGACCGATGGGTAGGATGATATTCCAGTGTTTGATGCTGTGTAAACCCAGCGCGTTGACATTATCAATGAAAAAATTATGGTATTTGAATATGAATAGAACGAGGCATGTGTTGACAATGCCAAACAATAAATGAAAGCGTTTGGCTTTGTTAGTGCTGTCGTCTTCGATCTTGATCGCCGCATAATAATCGATCAGGATGGTCAGGAACAAGATGAGCACATATACCGGGATGAACCACATATAGAAAATGCAGCTCGCCATGAACAGCAGGATCTTTCTTTGTGTTCCTTTCAGGAAATAGAAAAGAAAAAAGAAGATGCTGAAAAATATGAGGAATACGATCGAGTTAAACAGCATGCGGGTTCTACCTGAAGCGATAAAAATAACTGTTTTTGATCTTTTTGTATAAATAAATAACCCGATCCATTTTCTGATGGTTGATAATATTTTCCACGGTGCCTGAAGGGATACGCTAACTTTACTTTTGCATGAAATCCTTTTTACGATATGTCCGGGTAATGATCCTAGCGGGTTTGACCATTTACCTGTTACTACTCATTCCTGACGGGGAATCCAGCGCTTCATCGGCAGACAGGGGCACAAGGCCATTTGCCTGGAACCGGGATGAAGAATGGAAAGAGCTTGAGTCGCAATTTGCCAGGTACCGTTCAGAACCGGGGCCTTGGTTAGACAGTATATGTGAAAAAGAACAGTACCGCTTTGAAAGTTTGAGGGATGCGGCTTTGGCAGCAGGCTGGCAGGCCAGCGATCCTGCATGGGATTCCCTGCTGGTATCCTATCTGCGGTTGGCGCCCTTGATAGCGGTCAACCCTGCACGTTATCAATGGTACAGTTCGGAATTTATCCAGGTAAGGGATATGTTGAAAAGATCGTCGCGCAGGTGGGATGTGCGGGATACTCAAGTCAGGTCGCTCATGTATAAGGTTCTCTATGGTATGCGGACAGCCCTGGAGGAAGTGGCCTTACAGATGCCGAAGGGTATGGCGCCCGGACTGCTGACCGGTACCGATGAAACATCCGTTACAGATTCCGCCAGGATCTTTGGCGTAATTGTGCACAGCGGCGACATACTGGTGTCGAGGGGAGGGGCGGATGTATCTGCATTTATTGCGAGGGGGAACGATTATCCGGGTAATTTTTCACATATCGCTTTGTTGTATGTTGACGGTTTGAGCCATGTGCCATACCTCATAGAAGCCCATATTGAAAAGGGCGTTGCGATCTCCTCCGTACACGATTACCTGAAGGATACCAAACGGCGTTTCATGGTGCTCAGGTTGCGGGCCGATCTCCCTGAGATGAAACAGGCGCCACAATTACCGCATCTGGCAGCTAAACACATGTTCGATGCGGCACAACGGCATCATATACCTTATGATTTCCGCCTTGACCATGAGGATAGCTCGGCCATGTTCTGTTCTGAAGTGGCTTCGATGGCCTATGCATCTCAACACATACGAACCTGGCAGAGCCTGTCAACCATTTCGGGAAGCGGCGTCAGGCAATGGCTTCATGATTTTGGAGTTGACCATTTCAATACAAAAATGCCGTCAGACCTGGAATATGATCCCCAATTTACCGTAGTAGGCGAATGGCGGGATATGGAAACCCTGTATCTGGACCATATCGATAATGCGGTCATGGATGCCTGGTACGAAGCTGCCGAAAAGGGCACCCGCATAGGATATAATCATTGGAAACTTCCCCTGGCCAGGGTGATCAAGGCATATTGTATGGTGATCAACCAAATGGGCGGCACAGGCCTTATCCCGGAGGGAATGACGGCCACACAGGCACTGAGGAATGAACGGTTTTCGGAGATGCACAAAAGTGTACGGCAATCAGTGCTTACCGGGGCAGAGCGATTTAGAAAAGAGCAGGGATACAGAGCTCCCTATTGGAAACTACTGGAGATGGCAAGAGAGGCGGTGAAAGAAAAACTGGGATGAAGGTACCGGATGACAGCAAACGGGGGGAATAAAACAGGAGAAGCGGGTGAACCGGAAACCAGTCCTCTGTTTTGGTAAAATATTATGGTTGATTTTTTTGGAATTGTAAGAATCCTATATTTACTTTGTATTTCAAAGTGCTTTTATGAATGAACAGCAGCGATCACTTGAAACCCTGAAAGATATCCGCCAGATCATGGAGCGGAGCAGTCGTTTTATCAGCCTGAGCGGCTGGAGCGGCGTGAGTGCCGGGCTCTGCGCATTGGCCGGTGCCTGGATTTCTTACGGATATGTTTATGGAGATGCGGAGCAACGGATCAATCCGGATGCGGAATACGATGTATCCGGTCCGTTCAGCATTTTATTCAACAACAAATTGTTTTGGATCGCCGCCGGCACTTTTGTGGCTGCCTTACTCAGTGCGTTTATCTTTACCTGGGTCAAAAGCAGGAAGGAGGGGATACCTGTTTGGGGCAGCACGGCCAGGAGGCTCATGATCAATGTGAGCATACCCCTGCTGGTTGGGGCCGTCTTCCTTGTTCAGCTGATCGAATATGGAAATCCGGCGCTGGTGGCCCCCGGGTGCCTCATTTTCTACGGACTGGCCTTGTTGAATGCCAGTAAGTACACCTTGATCGAGATCCGTTACCTGGCGTATTCTCAACTGATACTGGGGTTGATCAATCTCCGTTTTGCCGGACACGGGCTTATATTTTGGACGCTGGGCTTTGGGGTCATGCATATACTCTATGGCTTGTATATGTGGTGGAAATATGAAAAGAACACAACCCGCTAACCCTTTGCACCTGTAACAATCGCGCATTACCAGTCATGAACCTCATCAATAACCTCAACAAACTGTTTGATAACCGCATCCGCCTGGGAATTATGAGTGCGTTGGTGGTGAACGGGGAGATGGGCTTCAACGACCTGAAGGAACTGCTCGGTATCACCGATGGTAACCTGGCCAGTCATATCAAAGCGCTGGAGGAAAGCAAAGTGGTCAAGGTTCACAAAGGATTTATTGGCAGAAAGACCAGTACAACCTACTCCGTTACAAAAGCAGGAGAAAAGTCTTTTCGCGATCATATCGATGCACTGGAAAAAATGATCCGGTCGACCCGGTGATTTTTTTTGCTTAATAACTTTGTAAATCAAAGTACTTTTAAAATATATAAACATGACAACGATCATTACCCGCATCCGCTCTGCCATCCTGGTTTTCCTGACACACCAGCTGGCCCTGCCATTATTGAAGATCATCCGGAACGAAGAACGCTTTCCTTTTTCTATGGATGAGCTGGAAGACCTCCCGGCGGGAACACTGGGGAACGATCTGTCGGTCTTTCTTCAAAGCCGCAAGCTGGAACTGCTGCCTTTTTATGCCCGGCATGATATGAAACACATTTTGCTGGATTACGATACCACAGATGAAGGTGAGGGTTGCCTGCAGTGTTTTATGCTGGGAAACGGGCACCTGTCATTTCCCGTAGTGGCCACTGTCGTTTTTTGTTATATCAGCATGCCAGGTCACTGGAAAATATTTCGGGATGCTTACAGGCGTGGCAGGAATGCGGCACCGATAGCAGACTGGAACTGGTTTGCCATCGTAACGGAACATACGGAGGAATTAAAAAAAAGGTTACGGAAAGAATGGTAATGTGAACATATCCTTTTCAACGTTCAATGTTATAAAATGAAAAAACACCTCAGGTCTTTTCAATATGCGGCCAACGGGCTGCGCATTTGCTTCCTTTCTGAAATCAACTTCAGGATCCACCTGCTCGCGGCCATAACGGCCGCGGGTGCCGGGTGGTATTTCAGGATCAACCGGGCAGAATGGATAGCCGTGATCGGGTCCATCGCCGCTGTTTTGATGGCTGAACTGTTCAATACGGCCATTGAGCAGTTATGTAACCTGGTTTCTCCCGGGCACAACCTCATCATTGGCAAGGTGAAAGATTTGTCAGCCGCTGCAGTGCTTGTTTCGGCGATCATGGCTGCCGTAACCGGACTGGTCATTTTTTTGAAGTACATCATTCCATGGATCAATTAAATACCTTTTTATGTCAAAACCGATCTCATTCAATCGTTTGTTATTGATCACGTTCCTGTTTATCGGCTGTATGATCGCCGCGAGGATTTTGGTAACGGGTACGATCATTCACCTGTTCCTGTTGTGGAATATTTTTCTGGCATGGATACCGTTTATCCTTAGCCGTTATTTTATGCAATACCGTAAGAAGGAAACCTGGAAGCAGTTTTTTCTCTTTATATCCTGGCTCGTTTTTTTTCCGAATGCCCTTTATATCGTTACCGATCTGATCCACCTGAAAGACCGTGGTGGCGCGCCTGTGTGGTATGATGCCATCCTTTTATTCACCTCTTCCCTGATCGGATTGCTCATGGCTTACGCATCCTTGTTTCGTGCGGAGAAATTCCTGCAGTCCAGGTTAGGAAGGAGGAGGATGGTTTATTTTATGCCTGCCATCATTGTGATCGCATCATTCGGCGTGTACCTTGGGAGGTTTGACCGCTGGAACAGTTGGGATGTGCTCCACAATCCATTGGGTTTGGTAGCCGATATACTGGAATACGTCACGGACCCGGTGGAGAATCTGCATACCTGGGGCACAACGGCCGTGTTCAGCGCCTTTTTTTACCTGATGTATATATTATCCAAATGGGTCCAGGTGGCCTTATCAAAAGTCGAGACCAAGTGACAGATAAGTCACCGGCTTTCCTTTGAAGAATCCGCTCATGGGCCAGGCCGCATCGAATTTGACGAAATAGCCCAGCAACGTACTCCTTGCGCCAAAGCCGTATCCGCCTGCGAATGGTCCGATGCCACCGGCTTTTTTCCTGACGGTTACTGTTCCCTGCGAATTGGTGAATGTTTGTGATGGCCTGGAGATGCCTTTATAAGTTCCGTTCCATGCGGTACCCAGGTCGATGAACTGTGTTACCATGAGGTTTTTCAGGAACGCGTTATTGATGGTTTTATCGATGAAAGTACTGAATACCGGAAGCCTGAATTCGCTGTTGATCACCACGGCATTGTTTCCATTGGCGATATTTTGAATATAGCCCCTCATGTTTACGGCCAGGCTTTGGAAAGCATAATCCTGGTCGGCATCCGGAACGTTACGTGTATTGAAGTAACGCTCTTTGCCGTTTGATTTGACGTTGTTTCCAAACATCAGCCATCCATCCACGCCACCGAGATAATAAATGAATTTCTGGTTGCCCCAGCTGAAGTCGCCCGCAGCGCGACCGGCCCAGATGAAATTCCGGTATATAGGATAATAATACCTGGCATCGAAGCCCAGATTGAAGGTATTGGGTCCGTCGGAAAATTTCAACTTACTGACCTGCCGGTTCCAGTCGATGAACACTTTATAACGTAATCCATTCCAGATATTCATGGCAGGATTCAGGCTGTTATCATATATGAATTCCAGCCTTGATGTGGAATACAGTTTTTGTTGGTTTTCGATCGAACCGCTGAGCGGGTCTACGGTGGATACGGCAATATTGTCTGAGCGGATACCTGTGGTCAGTCTGATGCTCTTGGCTTCATCAAACGGATAGGAAATATTACCCTGATAGAGATTCGTGAAAATCTTACCCGGATAAACCGCCAGAAGGTTGCCTGAGGCATCCGTTAATCCGATATCCGTATTCTGTGCATTTCGGTAATAGGTCAGTCCCCAGTCGATGCGCCTTTTCAGGTTCTGGTAATTCAGCATCCATTCATTGTCCTTCAGGTTGGTGCCGATC
>WBZP01006610.1_pt1 | contig 11427 bp, 14 predicted proteins | sample 5204301 | NCBI WGS metagenome assembly WBZP01 (sample SAMN12412401, study PRJNA552823) | activated sludge metagenome | isolation source: activated sludge from nitrification reactor of wastewater treatment plant... | place: USA: Pennsylvania | collected 2017
GGTGCAACCGGGCCGGCGGGGCCGCCGGGTCTGCCAGGTGCTGACGGTGCGACCGGGCCGGCGGGGCCGCAAGGCGCAACCGGGCCGCAGGGAACGTCCGGCACGATGCCAGACTATCTTATAAGTGTTGATGGTGACGGCCTGGTTTGGGTGAATGGCCCGAATGGGTACAAAGTGCAACTGAGCATCATCGCATCAACGCCATCGGGAACAGTGTCGCAACTTGCAATGGTCGCAAACACCGATGCGGGCGCTGATGCAACGGTCAACGGTTTGACGGCAACAGTCAAAAATCTGACAGGGGCACATATAACGCCAACCCGGAGCAGCGGCAAGCGAGTTTTTGGGTTTGCCCTGGTCGGGCAAGCCACAAGCAGCATGTTTTATGCAGGATTGTCGAAAGCGCCATTTGCAAAAACATTCACCAACACATTTTCATGGATTTACTGGAGTTCTGCGGGCGGTGCAATCGAGTATTCGCCAAGCTGGGCAAAGCTGACGTTTACTAGCAGACCAGCAGGAAACATAAGCACAGCAGGCGACAAGATATATTTTGAAGTCGATTTGGCTGCTGGAACCGTTGCAATCAGTTTCGGCGCTGCATGGTCTGAGCATAAACCGTTGCCGGGCTTTGTGGTGGGTGCTGATTATTCGCCAGCCGCTTATTCGCCACAAACTGGCAGCAGTTCGGTTACGGTTCGATTGCTTGATGATGCTGAACTTTCAGGAATGACGCGCCAGGGCGTGAAAACCTGGGCGCAAGACTAAGGGGGACAGAATGCCGTTTCCTGTTTTGGCGGGCATGGTGATGCAGGCGACCGCCTGGGCCGTGGGCGGAAAGCTGGTTGTAGATGGCGTGCTCGATTCGGTGGACTTGGCCAACGATGCGGGTGAGTGGCTCGAATCCGATGCAGGCTGGTCGCTGCTGACCGAAAAATTTAACGCGCGATTGGCGAAGGCCGGAATTGATCTTCGGTTCGAGCCGTTCAATCCACTGACAGAAACCGGGCGTGATTCTTTCAAAAAACAGCTTGAAAAGCACATTCTTGACAAGATCAACGCCAAAACCGGAGCGGATTTCAAAAGTCTGGAAAGTCTCGACCCCGAGGCATTCATGGGGCAAGTCGGGAAAAGCCTTGCAAGCAAAATCAACTCAAAAACCGGGGCGCAAATTGCAACAATCTGGCCGGCTGCAAGGCTACAGGCTGAGATACGCTCTGAAGTCTTGCGGCAATTCGACAACAGGGGCCGCTATAACGGCGGCGCGCTGTTTCCGTTCGCTTCAGTCAATGCAATCAAGGCGAAAGTGATCGAGCGAAACCCGCAATATGCGCAGACCGTCAAATCATTGGATGAGGGCGGCTACTGGGGGCCGCCCAAAGATGAAAAGCACGCCAAGCGCCGAGCGCAGGGCCGGGCACGGCAAGCAAGATACAAAATGACACATCAGCAAACCTGGATCGACAAGGGCGAGCTATTGGCGCAAGGGGTCTATTCATGAGCCTTGAAAAACTACAAGGGATGAAATCGAGCCTTGAGGGGTCGATACCGGTCGGCACCACGCCAAGAATCAGGGACAGAATCAAAAATTCGGTGATTGAGGCGGCGCATGATTGGCTATCAAGCGAAGAGGCGCAGGTATTCATTGTGGCTGGCATCGCGGATATGTCGGCAAAATTCGGGATTGACCTGTCACTTACGAACTTGAATGATCCGCAAGCGGTAAAGGCTGATTTTGACCGCGCCATCACGAAAAAAATCAATGAACTGGTGGGAACGAATTTTCAGAGCCTGCGGGCGATCAACCGGGATTCAATACAGGTTGAAGCCGGGCGCATGATCGGCGAGCAACTGGGGGTCGGCCCGGTCTGGCCGCTGGAGCAGTTCAGGCAGACGCTGGGGGCCGACCTGGTGGCATCGTTTGATGGCGGCGGGCAAATCATTGACGCAGGCACGGCGGCGCAAGTCGAGCGGTCGATGATTCGGTCATGGCGCGAGCCGTCGGCCACGGCGCAAAGCCTGGGAAATTTATCGGCACGCTTCGGGCCACCACGGGATGCGCAGCACGCAGCAAAGCGGGCCGCAAACAGGGAGCGGCAAGCGCGCTACAGAAGAAAAAATGCCCTGGTGTGGGTGCCGCTGGGCTTCGCTGCCAAGGAAGGCAACGGGCGCGAGGGCCTAAACGGAAAAGCAGCAGGCAACGCCAAAACGGTGCGCAACGGGCTGAGATCGGAAGACTACAATTACCGACGTGATCTTTGATGCAGGCACGGTGCCTGCGAGGGGCGCACGATGCTTTCATTGAAAATGGCAATGGGGTTGGGTTTGGCGGCGCTGCCGTCTGCGGCGCTGCTGCTGCTGCTGTACTCGCTGCCGATAATTTTGGCATTTTCTGTTTGGCGGCTGTACAAGCTGTCGAAAGCCGACCGACCACAGCAAAAAAACATCAATTTATGGGCCGTGGTGGCCGGCGTGGCGTGCCTGGTTTTGGTGGTGTTGCAAGTCGATGAGGTCGGCGGAAAACCGCTGCTGCGCATCATGGGCGATGCCGGCACCACGGCGCTGATGGTGATCTGCGCCATTTTCTTTGCCGTGAAAGCAAAAAAAGCGGCGGGCAAACCATGAAATCGCTGCAATTTTGTAAGTTTCGCCGCTGGCGCTGCGGGTTTTTTGTAAGTTTCGCGGTTTTGTTGCTGTGTGTTGAAGTGCAGGCGCATCCGGGCGCGGTGAACCAAAGCGGCTGCCACGATTCAAAAAAGATCGGTTTCCACTGTCACCCTGAGCGCTTCGCGGGCGCGCATCCGGGGGGTTCGACAGAATCGCCAAGCGAACGCGACAAGCGGCTACGGCGAGAGTGCAAGGGCCGGCCCGATGCCGGCGCTTGTCTCGGCTACGGGCGCAAATAGCGCTTCATTCGATGCCGTCATGCCGGCATCAACACCGACCACACGGCAAAATTTGAAGGTTTGAGCCGTCCTGGTGCCACGCTGCGCCAGGCCGGCGCGAATGGCTTGGCGTGCCGGAATCCGCTGGTACTCGGGTAGCGCGGCTTTTTGGCCGGTGATCTTGCGCAGCGCTGGTGAATCGTACCGGTCACAATCGGGCCGAGACCACACGGCGGCGATTTCGATGCGTTCGGCTGCCGTCAAGTCGGCACGCTCTGCCAGCGCCAGCCGCGCGCGGCGCTGCCAACTGCGGCGGGTGGGGTCGTCGCGTGATGCTCTTATGTGCCAAAAAATCAGGTTCAGGTCGCTGGTCGAGGGCGTGATAGCGGTGCTCATGACAGAGTGTCGATAGATTTTCTCTATCCAAACACTGCACGGGGCAAAAAATACAATCGCAGACTACCCAAAAAACAGTGCAGAAATCGGCTAGAGTCCCGTCCGTTCCGCGTGCTTCCGCCATGATCTGATTTAACATAATATACATCCAAGATGTAATTGACTCAGATTCGGCGCGGCTTGCGGGCCTTTTGATTGATCGTTAACGATCAAATCAACCCAATAACGGGGCATGGTGCGGGCCTGTTGACGTGGAACAAACTTTTAGGGGTTTGTCACATGCCGATTGTAAAAAGCTATCCATCCCACGAACCGGCGGCTACGGTGTTGCGATTTCCATATCGCAAAGACTGGCAGTCACAGCACGGCGCAATGATGGATGCGTCATACATTCCAATTGGTGCGACTAAATCTGGAAGTCGGATTACATCAGGTGAATCTGATTATGTATTCGCGGTTGGCCATTCTTTGGCGACAAGGTGAGTATGATGGTCAATCATACAGTGGTTGCAAATAGTGGGCAGCGGGTAACAGTCAAGCCAGGAACTAATAATTCGATTGAGCTATCCATTCAAACAGCAGACCGGATACACTCGATTACGGCCACGCTGGACATAAACAGTGCCTCAATTGTTGCGCAAGCTTTGGGAGTTGAAGCAGAGAGGGAACAACAAGAAATTTTTGAGTTTAATAAGTTAAGGCGCGCGTTGTTTTTGCCAAAGTTGCCGGATTCTCTTGAACTGGGATTGATAAAACGTGATGAAAAAATCGCGACGGAAAAAGGGGGGCGATGATGGCAACAGACCCAACACCATTGCAAAAGTCGCGCGGAGATTATCGAACCAACAACCATAAATTATTGGATGTGGCAAACGCTGCGGCGCGGCTGATTGATTTTTATTCAGTAGATATTGACGGCCAGCGGACTTTTATAATTGAGTCAATCGAAGATAGACTCAATGCGGATTTAATGGTGGCTAGATGGCGCATATTGTGGGAAGCGCTTTGCAATTGCGGCGTTACCACGCCAGACAATGCCGGCTTGCCGTTGGTGCTAGGGGTGGCATCTTTTTTACGGGTGCAGGTGCATACACCGGAAACATTGTCAGCGCCTGAGCGGTGGGAAACAGTCGCTCAGTTTGAAGTATTGACTGGCGCACAGAGTCATTCTCTTGCGGATTCTGCTGCAATCGAGGCTTATTTCAGCGAGAAAAAGCTGAAATCAGTTCGGGTGATCATGGACACCATGCCGGATCATGTCCGGGGCGAATATCTTGCAGGGGAGCGGGCACGGGTCACAGAGTCGCGGCAAATCGGCATACTCGAACCTGGACAGACAGAATTTCCAATAACGAACGGTTTTTTTTTGCTGTCTGATCTTGATGGTTCAGATAGTCCAAATGGCCATTTTTGGCCGAATCGAATTGTCGCTGCGGGGCCGACCGGGCCTGCTGGGCCGCCGGGCGCTGATGGCCAAGCCGGGCCGCCGGGCGCTGACGGCCAAGCCGGGCCGCCGGGCGCTGACGGCCAAGCCGGGCCGCCGGGCGCTGACGGTCAAGCCGGGCCGCCGGGCGCTGACGGCCAAGCCGGGCCGCCGGGCGCTGACGGCCAAGCCGGGCCGCCGGGCGCTGACGGCCAAGCCGGGCCGCCGGGCGCTGACGGCCAAGCCGGGCCGCCGGGGCCGCCAGGTGCTGACGGCCAAGCCGGGTTTTTCTTTGAAGCCGGGCCATCGGGCGAACTGCTGATTTCTACGGGTGCCGGGGTTTGGACTGTGCCAGGGGCGTCATTCGTGCCTGCTGTGGGCACCACATATGAAACGGCAACCGCAGTGGCCATCGGGGCGCAATACGCTGGCGAATTCGATCAGTATTTGCGCGTAACGCTTGAAGCTGGCATTGAGTATCAATTCGATATGTATCTGAATCAGCCGCAGGCTGAAGGCGTGAATTGCGCGATGTATATAGAGGATGGGCTTGGTCTGACCACAAACGGCACGGCAGGCGGAGTGTCAACAATTTCAGATTCTGTGACGGTGCCATTGATTGATGCGCCAAGCGCAAGATGCCGGCTGGTGTGCGCAATATCTGGCGATTATTTCGTGTGGTGTGCTTTTTTGGTAAGCGTACCGGGCCAAATAAGCTGGTCGTTTGTGTTCGATGTTGTGAATCAGTAAAAAATCTGATATGAGAAATCTTGCTGAATTGCACCAAACGACAGACACTATAGAACATCACATACACATGGCGCGCACCTATCTAATACAGGCGCATGAAACCATGCACCGGAATTTGGCATTCAAATTTATGACTTGTGCGGCAAACCATCGGTTACTTGCTTGGCGATTGTGGCTAACAGCACCAAAAAGAGAAAAGCCTGTAATCAAACAGCTTTCGCTTTTTGAATGATTGCGGCAATAAATCTGATAACACGGTGACAAAAGGCGAATATCGCGGTTACAGCTTTGTTACAGCTTTTGGCGCAATCAACACATTCGGCAATTCACAAAGTTACAGAATGTCGCAATTAGACACATTCGGCAAAGCTGGATTGTGTTGAACAGGTTGCACAAAAAATCACAAAGGCACTCGTTGCGATGTTGGCGAAGGTCTTGCCAGGTCGCAGCGTGCCCGATGCGAAGCTGAAAAAAATTCTGCAACCGCGCAGCCGAACGCCTTGCACGCAAGGCAAACCGCCACAACAACCAAGCAAGAGAAACTGAACCGGCTGGAAAGGCACGCCCGACCGCACTCTAGTTGTGCAAATTCAAAAGTGAGAATTTTGCAAAGCAGGTAGAATCGGGTCGGGCGGCAAGGGCGCAGACGGGCCGGGCCGGCAGGCTGGAAAAAGTAGGCGACCGGCTGCGCAAGCGTGGCAAACCATCACCAAAACCATCACCAAAACGCCAAAACATCAAGCCAAACAATTAGAAACTGCGTCAGTGATAACAAAATGCTTTTTTTTGTAATTTCAAGTAACAGTCAGTGATAACAAAATGCTTTTTTTTGTAATTTCAAGTAACAGTCAGTGATAACAAAGTCACGATTTTCACGGAGAAAATGCAATGTCAGTGATAACACAAAAAGCCCAAAATTCAGACAATTTCGATAGATTCAGGATTTGGGCAAACGAATTCAGAACGTCGCAACTCGATCGGCTGAGGCTCGAAGGAAAGTCAAAGCTGGGCGGCGCGTCGTGGTGGTGGTCGAGGTTGGATCATGACTTGCAGTCTGTCTTGCTGCATCGGGCCAGCGGTGGCGACCTTGATGCACAGCGGTTTGTCGGTGGTGAGTGGGCGATCGTGCCCGATGCAATGCGGGCCAAAGTCTCGATTGAATCGCGCGCCATGCATCGGGTTCTTGAGGGCTGCCCGTGGCGATGAGGGTCGCGGCGCAGGATTTCGGCGCGGTGGTGCTGCGGGCGAATCTTGATAAAAAATTGCGGGTTCAGGCACTGCGTCGGGGCGTAAGGCAGCACTTGCCAAGGGAGTGGCAGCACAAAATCAAAGAAATCGCACTAGCTGCCCGAGCCGGTTGCAGCAGGATTTGGCTCCGTGACACTGTCGAGGGCGATCTACTGGGGCGCTGGCTGAGACAGTACACCGGGGCGAATGATGCGAATCTGAGCGATCAGCAGATCATTGATCTTGCCGATGATTTTGCCAAGCAAGGGCAGGGCCGGCAGTCGGTCGGCTGGTGTCCTGGTGGCCTATCTGCACCGGTGCAAGCAGATTCAAACATCAGGACGGTGTGGCTTGAATGGCAAGGGATGTGCGAATGGGTGGCCAGCCGGGGCGGCGAGGTCGTGCCAAGGCGTGGGCTGTACACACTTGAGGCGTGGTCGCGGCGGGTGGCGTGCCGCTACTGGTGGCGGCGGCAAATCAGGCGCTGGGTGGCGCGTCAGTACGAGCGCGGCGCAATTGAACTGGGCATCGTCGGCGCATCGGCGGGCGCGTGGTATTGCAGCGACCGGGCCGTTATCAGGCGAGATCAGCAGCTACAGCGCAACGAAGCGATTTTGCGAGCAACCATCATCGAATCGCAATCGGGCCAAAAAATGACGCTGTGGGACGTGGCGCAAACCACGGTGTCGAACCCGGCCATCAGGCGCGGCGAGCTAATGACGCGCATTAGGGGAACTGAAGAATGGGCCGATAGGCGCGATTTATCGGGAATTTTCGTCACTCTGACGTGTCCGAGCCGGTTTCATGCATGGCTGAGGCATGGCGGGGCAAACCCAAAATTCAAAGGGGGAACACCGGCGGATGCGCAAAAGTGGCTGTGCGCCAACTGGGCGCGCGTGCGTGCGGCGCTGGCAAGAATGGGGATAGCGCTGATGGGCTATCGGGTCGCCGAGCCGCACCACGATGGCTGCCCACATTGGCACATTTTGGCCTGGTGCAAGCCGTCGGCCATTGAATCTGTTGCAGCAACGCTGCGCAAATACTGGCTTGCAGACGATGGCGATGAACCGGGGGCAGCAGAACACCGGATCACGATCAAGCCCATGATAAAAGGGCAGGGGGCCGGCTACGTCGCCAAGTACATCAGCAAAAACATCGACGATGCGTACACACCAACACACACCGATGATGGGGCCGCGAAAAATTCCGAGTCCGAGTCTGATTTGTTTGATGGCCGGCGGGTGCGGATGTGCGATCGAGTGCAGGCGTGGGCAAGTACCTGGAGAATCAGGCAATTCCAAGCGCTGGGGATGCCGGGCGTCGGGGTCTGGCGCGAACTGCGCCGAATTGATGGCGCAACCGCAGCGGCTGCCGACGATGCCGTATTTTCAGCGTGGCTTGCGGCGCATCGTGAAGGCGACCGGCGCGCCAACTGGGGCGCATACCTTGATGCACAGGGCGGGGCGATGCTGGCGCGCAAGGATTACCGGATTTGCATCCGGTTCCTCGACCGTGAAAAGCGCGGGCGCTATGAAACGGTGCGCGAGCGCTGGGCTGCTGGCGTGATGGATCAGCATCCGCGCGTCGGCATGTGGGTGCCGCAACCGGTGACGCCGAGCCATCGGGTGCGCTGGGGCGGTGAGGGGTTTTCGGCTGTTGGTGCCCCCCCTTGGACTCGTTTAAATAACTGTACGCCAGGGTCAACCGTATCAACGGCTGCGCTGGCCAATCTGGCAGATTTGGCTGCCATGCGCGCGGCTGGATTGCTCGAATCAGACCGACCGGGGGCCGTGATGCCGGCAAAACCGGCCATGCCAGGGCCAAGGGCAGACCGGATCAACCCGCTATTGAACGAACTCAGTCCGAGCGAGGCACGCGAGGCACGCGAGGCCAAAAAATGGGCAGACTCAGAGGCGCGGAGGCCAGGTCGATCAAACTATTGTTTTTCGGGATGAGTTTTGAGCTTGAAAAGCTCGAATAGACCTGGGTGCATCCGTCTCGAAGAGGCTTCACCTTGCGCAGCTTCCCAGCCTTGCCACGCTCTCAGGGTGGCGTGGATTACTGCGGCAGCCTGGGTCTGCGTCAGGCCGGCAGCCTCGCGGGCTGCGCGAATTTCGGCTGGATTTGGTGTTGAAAAGGCACCCTTCGTGCCTCGGTTCGGGTGGCTGACCATTACGAGCAGCACCTGAGAGCCTCGCGCTTGTTCGGGTGGCTGACCATTACGAGCAGCACCTGAGAGCCTCGCGCTTTTCAGCGGATCTCATAGCCTTGTATTCAGACCGGATCACATCCACTAGAAGTACACCGTTGCGTGGCGCATGAAGAGTCGAGCCGCGAGTCTCAAGCCTGTAGCACAAATGTCGCTGAATTGAACCAGTGACGACATTTTGTGCATAATGCGCGCTCAGGGCGATAGAGAAAATCTATCGGCGCTGCTGTAATCTCCAAAGCAGCTATCAGTGCCGAAAGCTGTTGCCCATTTTTTTCACTTCAAGGGGTCATCATGGCACGCAAGCATCTTCAGGTCATCGCCGGTCTTGGCACACCGACTGCATTCACACTCACTGCCGTGCAATCGGCAAAAAACGACTTCGCTTTCAAGGCTGAGGTTACGGTCGCAGGTTCCACCCACATGGTCGCAGCGGAAGACGGCCGCATCCGTTCCTTCCGTGCTGCAGATGATTTTCTGGCTGCGGCGGGTGCCTTGAGCATGATCCCGCCTGAAGGTCTGTCTGTGGCGCTTGAGGGGATGGAACTGGTACAGCCGAAACCATTCACGGGCAACATCATCGCCAAAAACACGGCGCTGGTCGCGGCCTATGTCAAGCGCAAGACCGACGGCGATGCCCGCGTGGTCAAACTCACTCAGGAAATTGCCCTGATGCAGGCTGATCCTACCGTGCCGGCTGCCATGCTGACCGAGCGCCAAGCGCAAAAAGATGGCGTGGTTGACCTGGTGGCCTGGTTGGCGAGTGAAATCACTCGCATCAATGCCATCCTGAACCCGTAAGCGATGGCATCGCGTGACATTGCCGCGCTAAGGCCGGGCACGCAGGCCAAAGCGCTGGACTTTTTGAAGCGCTGCCAGTCTGCGGGCCTTGAAGTGGTGGTCACTTGCACGCTGCGCAGTGCCAGCGATCAAGCGGCGCTCTACGCCAAGGGCCGAACCGCGCCAGGGCCGAAAGTCACCAACGCCAGACCGGGCACGTCACTGCATGAAACCGGTCGTGCGTTTGACGTTGTGCCCATGCGCAACGGAAAACCGGTGTGGGGAACGACTGGACTCGACCTTGCACTGTGGCAAAAAGTCGGTGACTGTGGCGAACAGGCCGGGCTGGTGTGGGGCGGCAACTGGTCGGCGCAATTCAGGGATTACCCGCATTTTCAAGATGGTGACTGATGAAAATCGTTGACTCGATCAAGGCTAGATTGCTTGAACCCTCAACCTGGGCCGGGCTGGCGGCGGTACTAGAAGCGGCAAAGCTGCTTTTCCCGCACGTCGCCGGGTTGCTGGTGGGCGTGCAGGCGATCGTCGGCGGCGTGGCCATGCTCATGCGCGAGGCCGGGCAATGAGCGAGGCAACCGAGCGGCGCAGGCGCGACAACCTCGAAACCTTTGCCAATTGGGCGCGCGAGGCTGCTACCATAATTGCAGCAGCAGGCGCAGCATACATGGGCATCCGGGTCGATTTGGCACGCAATCAGGTCGATATTGAAAACTTGCGGACAACCGCTGCCCGAATCGAATCGCAGGTCGAAAAACTGCGAGAAACCAACTACCAGATTCAAATCCAAGCCGGGGCAAACCACGCCCAAGGGGCAAAAAATGAGGCCAAGTGACGCCCTGCCAGCGATCGACCGGCACCGGGTATCGGCGGGCCAGGTGCTTGTGATACCCAAAGCCGGCTGGTCTTCGATGGTGACGCGCCCGCTACGGGATTCGGGCGTGGTCATGCTCGACGGTCGAGCCATCGTCAACGGGCGGTGGTACGTCGGAGCCTTGACAGAATAACCCGCAAGCCGGGCGCGGGACTTTGCCCGGCAAAAAAGAAAGTTTTTACCATGTCAGCAGTTGATATCATCGCCGCTGGGCTTGGATGCGGCCCAAATGGCCCTTCAGCCCCATTCGCAAACCCTCCCAGCACACTGGCGAGCCTGTACAACACCTCGCTTGCCGCAATCAGCGGTTGGTTTGTCGCGGGTTCGCGCTCTGATTTGGCGAATCTCGTATTCAACACGGGCGCGGTTTTCCACGTTCAATACCTGGAACGCACTCTGAACCCCGGTGGCAGCGTGCTGGCGTCTGGCGTTCGTTACGACAACGCCCTTGATGGCTGGATTTACGGCACCGACGGCTATTGGGGCCATTTCCGGTTTACGACATCCGCTTGATCGGGATCGTCCGTGTCTAGCCTCGATTTCATAGCGATGGATGCGGACAGCGTGCCGCCGGCTGACAGGCCGGGGCGCGTGGTCGGATTCTTTGACAAGCTCGGGCGCTGGTGCAGCAAAGACAACGCCGGGAACGTTATCGTTATCGCAACGGGGCCGCAAGGTCTGCCCGGCGCTGACGGTGCGACCGGGCCGGCGGGGCCGCAAGGTCTGCCCGGTGCCGACGGTGCGACCGGGCCGGCGGGGCCGCAAGGTCTGCCCGGTGCCGACGGTGCGACCGGGCCGGCGGGGCCGCAGGGTCTTCCAGGTGCTGACGGTGCGACCGGGCCGGCGGGGCCGCAAGGTCTGCCAGGTG
>WBZP01006611.1_pt1 | contig 11426 bp, 9 predicted proteins | sample 5204301 | NCBI WGS metagenome assembly WBZP01 (sample SAMN12412401, study PRJNA552823) | activated sludge metagenome | isolation source: activated sludge from nitrification reactor of wastewater treatment plant... | place: USA: Pennsylvania | collected 2017
AGCGTGCCCGAGGCGATCGAGCCGAGGCTCTGGTGGAGCAGGCCCTATTGGTCGGACCAACTATTGGAGTGTTCGCCCGCTTTGAGGTCCTTGCCGCCCGGGCGGAATGGTCGCACCGTGCGGGACGGCGAGGCCGGCGGCGGTCCTCAGGGCCGGATGGCTCGGACGGTGCCTCCGCCGTACACCTGGGCGTCCACGGCGAGGGCGAAGCCCCCGCCGCCCTGCGTCACCTTGAAGAGGACCTCGTTCCGGCCGGCCGCGAGCGGCACGTCGACCTCGTCCTCGCCCTTCCGCAGGCCGCGCATCACGTCGCGCGCGAGAAGGCGCCGGCCGCCCGCGAAGACGGCGAGGCCGTCGTCGCTGCCGAGCGCGAGGTGGAGGAGGGTCGCGCGGTCGGCCTCGAACGCCACCCGCGCGTAGACCGCGACGTCGGTGGCGCCGGCGAAGCGCGCGCCGATGTCGAGCTCACCGTCGGTGAGAGGCGCCGGCGTCCAGGCGACGGCGCCCGGGTCGGTCTCGGGCGCGAGCCTCGTGTCGAAGCCGTCGAGCGGGTAGAGCGGCGAGAGATCGACCGACGCGATCGGCACGGCGGCGCCCGGCACGGCCAGGCGGACGTGGTACGGGCGTGGGCGCGCGAGCGAGCCGAGGGCGCGTCCCACGTCGTCGGCGTAGGCGCGCTGGGCGCGGGCGAGCGGCTCGAAGGAGGCGAGGCCCGGCATCATCGTCGCCGGCTTCTCGATCCCCATCTGCCGCCAGGCCTCCTGGTGCTTCTTCCACCGTGCCTGGGCGGCTTCCCACAGGGTTCGGCCGGCCCGGGCCCAGGGCGCCTCGTCGAGGAGGGCGAGGTCGATCCCGCGCTCGAGCTCGGCGCGGCCGAACGTGCCGAGCGTCCGGCCGTCGACGGACAGGACGAGCCGGTCGGCCCCGGGAGCGACGCTCGCGCGGAGGCGGAAGCGGTTGAGGTCGTCCTCGAGGGGGACGAGCTCGAGCGCGCGACGCGCCTCCTTCGGGACGTAGAACGGCACGAAGGGGATCTGCAGGTCGAACTCGACGCGGCCCTCGCCCGCCGTCACGCCGGAGACCGTCGCGCCGTCCTCCGCCGTCACCGCCGCGCCGTCCACGACGATCGTGCCCACGCGCCGGGGCGCCTCGATCTGCCGCATGGCGAGGTAGGCCATCACGAGGTGGCCGGCGGGGTCGGGGTGGACGGTGTCGGGGATCATCGTGAAGGACGCGCTCTTCTCCTTCGCGAGCCGCTGCACCTCGACCATCGGGTGGAGGAGGTCGATCACCGGCAGCTCCCGCTCGCGGGCGAGAGCGACCACACCCCACGCCATGCGGGAGAGCGTCTCGTTGTAGACGCCCCCGTCGCGGCGGAGGACGTCGTCGATCGGCGAGGTCGTGAAGAGAACCTGGCGGGCGCCGGCGGCCCGGATGTCGTCGGCCAGGGCCCGCTGCGCCGTCAGGTAGTTGCGGAACGTCGGCTCGTCGTACGCCTTGTAGCCGCCGTCGTTCATGCCGAAGTTCACGAACACGAGCGACGGCTTCACCGGCCGCACGTCGCGGGCGAAGCGCTTGTGGCCGCCGGAGGCGGTGTCGCCGCCCCAGCCGAAGTTGAAGGCGGCGAGCTTCTTCTCCGGGAAGCGCGAGAGGAGGAACGTCTCGAGGTAGGCCGAGTAGAGGTTCTGCTCGGTGATCGAGTCGCCGTAGAAGGCGATCGTCTCCTCGTCGCCGATCCGGACCGGGGCGAACCGCGCTGTGGCCGGAGAAGCCGCGCCGGGCGTGTCGAAGACCGACAGGTCCCAGCGGTCCCACCACTCGACTCGCATCTTCGCGCCGTCGAAGCGCGCGGGCAGCCAGACGTAGCGCGAGTCCCGGAGGTTCGTGCTCTTCCAGCGGTCGAGCATCAGCACGAACGCATCCCTCTTCCCCGCCACGGGCAGGACGAACGTGCTCTGCCCGAAGTAGGTCCACTCGGCGTCCGGGCCGGCGAGCGGGTCTCCCTGGACCGTCCACGGGCCGGTGACGCGCGGCGCCGTCGCGTACAGGGCGCGGTTCGGGTACCAGCCGGTGCAGCCGGACGTCACCAGGTAGTAGAGGCCTCCGCGCTTGAAGACCGCCGGCGCCTCGCGGGACTGGCCCTCGAAGATGCGGACGACCTTCCCGACCGGCTTCAGGTAGTCGTCGGAGAGGAGCGAGACGTGCATCGTCGCGTTCCACTCCGACGAGTAGACGAGGTACGCCTTCCCGTCGTCGTCCTGGAAGAGGGTCATGTCGCGGCTGTCGCCGCCGTCCGGGCGCACGCTGCCGATGAAGCGGTACGGGCCCGTCGGCCGGTCCGCGACCGCGACGCCGGCCTGGGCCTTCTTGTAGTCGGCGCTGTCGACGTGCAGCCACATGACGTACTTCTTCGTCTTCGCGTTGTAGACGACCTTCGGCCGCTCGATGACGCCGGAGGGGTGCAGGTCGTGGCGCGGATCGTCCTTCACCGCCGGGAGGACGACGCCCTCGTGCTTCCACCGCACGAGGTCCCTGGACGAGTAGCAGGAGATGCCCACCGCGTCGATGCGCGCCCACTCGCTGCTGCCGGGCGGCGCGTTCGGGGCGTCCTTGTTCTCGCCGAACCAGTAGTAGGTGCCCCGGTCGTAGAGGATGCCGCCGCCGTGGGCCTGGATCGGGCGGCCGTCGGTGTCGAGCCAGACGGCGCCCGGCTCGAAGGCGGGGCCCGGCGCCTGCGCGGCGGCGGGCGCGGCGGCGAGCGCCGCGAGCGCCGCGAGCGCGAGGAGAGAGAGCCACGACGTCCGGGGGAAACGCATCCGCACCTCCAGCCGGCCGATTCTATGGCGAGAGACGAGGGGGGTGGCTGGTGCCGATGGCTCAGGCCGGCAGGCGCCGCTGCAGCACTCGCGCGAGGTCCTCCGCGTCGCGCGCCACGCGCCGGCGCGCCATCGAACCCGCGTCGAGCACCGTCTCGCGGGCGTAGCGCAGCGGGTCGTCCTCGGCGTAGAAGACGAGCAGGTCGCGCGGTTCCTCGGCCGAGTCCCACACGAGGCCCGCGCACATCTTGCAGGGCTTGAGCGTCGAGTAGAGGCGGCTCCCGCGGGGCAGGCGTCGGCGCGCGCGGTCCAGCCAGCGCTCCACCAGGTTCACCTCGGCGTGGCTCGTCACGTTGAGCGAGCCGGTGTTGGTGGCCCACGCGAGGAGCCCGGCGGCGGGGTCGACGAGGAGAGCCGCGATGGGATTGTCGCGGCGCGCCTCGGGAGGGAGCGATTCGGCCTCGCGCTCGACCGCGCGCGCGAGCCGGACGGCGAGCGCCATCCAGCCCGCGTCGTCGTCCGCGCGCACCCCCGACGCGGCCACGATCGCCGCGAGCGCAGAGTCGATCGCCGCCGGTCTCGCGAACGGAGCGGCCGCTCCCGCGTCGAGGCGCGGCAGGGCCGCCAGCTCGGCGCGCCCGTGGTCGGCCGCCCGGACGCTCCCGCTCAGCCGGTGGCCGGCGACCCGCGCCGCGCCGAAGCAGGACGAGGAGACGGGGGCCGTCGAGAACGCGCGGTTGCGCACGATGAAGTGCGCCCGCGGCGGCTCGAGCTCGTAGATCCCGCGTAGCAGCCGGAAGACCGGGGACAGAGGCGGCCACGCCTCCCGCCGCGCGAAGAAGATGCCCTGGGTCGCCCTCAGGAAAGCCACCTCGCCGCCGAGCGAGAATGCGAGGTGCTCGGCGTCGGCCGCGTCGAGGCGGGGAGGGGCGCTCGTCAACGCTTCCCCCCCTCCGCCGGTGGCCCCGGCGTCGGCGCGCCGCGCCCCGCTCCACGCGAGCGCTTGGCCGCGTACAGCCGCTCGTCGGCCAGCGCCAGCGCCGTCGCCCAAGTGGCCGCGTCGACCGCGACGGCGGCGCCGCTCGAGAAGCGGACCGCGCGCGCGGCGGCCGCGTTGAAGCGGGCGAGGGCTTCGGGGAGCCGCTCGAGGATGCCGTCGGCCTCCTCGGCGGACGTGGCGGGCAGCAGGACGAGGAACTCGTCGCCGCCCATGCGGAAGACGCGGTCGCTCGCCCGGAAGAACCGGGTCAGGAAGGCCGCCATCGCGCGCAGCAGGTCGTCTCCGGCCGAGTGCCCTTCCCGGTCGTTGACGGCCTTCAGCTCGTCGAGGTCGAAGGCGAAGACGGCTACGGGGAACTCGCGGCTGCGGCGGAGCCGCGACGCCTCGTCGTCGAAGTGCCGCCGGTTCGACAGGCCCGTGAGGCCGTCGCGCCGGCTCTCCGCCCGGAGCTCGTCCTCGACCCGGCGCCGTGAGGTGACGTCCCGCCCGACGACGATCGCGCCGACCGTCGCCCCGCCGCGCCCGGCGAGCGGCCGCCGCTGCAGCTCGTACCACGCCTCGTGGCCCTCGCGCGTCCAGGGTCGCTCGTCGTCCGCGCCCGCCGGCGGGGCGCTCCACGCGGTGCCGGCGAACACGTGCTCCCAGTCGCGGCCCAGGACCTCGCTCGCGCTCCGGCCCAGCAGGTCGAGCGCGGCGCGGTTGGCATCGACGACGGCGTCCCGCTCGTTGAGGACGAGAACGACGTCGGGCAGCCACTCGAACAGGGCGTCGCGCGCGGCGGGGCGGGGATCGAGCAGGCGGTAGCGCAGGGCCGCCCAGCCGGTGAAGAGAGCGCTCAGCGCGAAGGCGGGCAGCGTCGTGTCGTAGGACCGGAGCGGGCCGAGCGCCGGGACCGTCACCACCGCCTGGTACCAGGCCGCGCCCGCGAGCGGGACGAGCCCGCCGATCCCGAGGAGGCCGCTCTGCCACGTGCGACGCCGCCACCAGTCGCGGAAGAGGACGGTCTCGGCGACGGCGAGCGTCGCGTAGCTCAGCGTGAGGTGGAAGACGAAGAGGGGGCCGGCCACGCCGACGATCTCGGGGCCGCGCACGAGCTCGCGGAACATCAGGTGCCGCCCCGCCTCGGTGAGCAGGATGGGGCCGAGGAGGACCGGCCACGCGTAGAGCGCCGCCTGGACGCGGAAGCGGGGCCGGCCGCCGACGTGGTGCCACGCGAACAGCAGCCAGCTCGGGGGGATGGCGGCCACGGCCGGGAACTTCACGGTGAACCAGACGACGGCCCGCGGAGCGTCGAGGTGCTCGCCCAGGTAGCAGAAGATCCAGGCGGCGATCGCGATCTGGGTCAGCGCGAAGTGCGCGAACCCCGGATAGCGGCGCTGGCTTCCCGCGTAGAGCGCGAGCCCGACGGCCGCGACGCCCGCCGCTGCGACGACCGTCAGGTACACGCTGGGCATGGTACCGAATTCGGGCTGCGCCGCAGGGTTCGCTGGCCCTCGGAGCCGAAGGCTCCGGCTGAGCGCGTGGACGGCGGTTGGGGGGCGCCGGGTCGCGTCCGAACGTGACGCAAACACTACGGTCGCGGTCGCGCCGCTTTCACTGCCGTGCGCCGGGCGTTGTCGGCCGGCTCTTTGCGCGATACGATCTAGGCTCCCTCGAGAACGCGGGACGACGACGAGAGGCGCAAGCCCACCCGGCCCGAGACAGAGAGATACGAGAAGTTGCACCGCGAGACGCCGCTCGTCTCGGTCGTCATTCCCGCGCACAACGCCGGTCGCTACGTCGCCCAGACCATCGAGAGCGTCCTCGCGCAGCAGGACGCGAAAGTCGAGGCGATCGTCGTCGACGACGGCTCCACGGACGACACTCCCGAGGTCCTCAAGCGGTTCGGCGACCGGATCCGTGTCGTCACGCAGCCGAACGGCGGCCTCGGCGCCGCACGTAGCGCCGGGATGCGTCTGGCGCTGGGCGGCTACCTCGCCTGGCTCGACGCGGACGACCTGTGCCACCCGCGGAGGATCGCCGTTCAGGCCGCGATCCTCGACGCGCGCCCCGAGATCGACGTCGTGAGCTCCGACTTCTCCGCCTTCGACGAGTCCGGGGTCGTCTCGGCCTCGTACGCGGCCGAGTACTACTCGGCCATCCGGACCCCGGAGGGCCTCCGTGGGCTGTTCCAGGAGGACCAGCGCTTCGACGGCCGCGGCGTGCCCTGGCTGAGCCGCCCGTTCGACGACGCCTACCGCGTGTACAGCGGGGACATCCGGGACACCCTCGTCTGGGCCAACTTCGTCCATCCCCCGACGCTCATGATGCGACGGGCGGTCTTCGAGCGCCTCGGCAACCTCGACGACCGCTACGGCACGACCGTGGACTGGGAGTACCTCATCCGGGCCTCCGCTTCCTCCCGATTCGCCTACGTCGAGGCACCGCTGCTCCGATACCGGCTGCACGCGAGCCAGATGTCCGGGTCGAAGAACACGCGGCGAAACGCCCGGGACATCCTCGATCTCGTCACGGCCGAGATGAGGCGGCGGCCCGAGCTCGCGACCCGGTATCCGCGGAAGACGAGGCGACTCCTCGCCCGGTCGCACCTGCGGATGGCGGAGGCCTACGCCGAGGTCGAGAAGGGGCGCGCCCTGCGGTCGCTCGCCCGGAGCTTCCTCCTGAACCCTCTCGACCGGCGGCTGCCCCGCGGCGTCGCCCGCCTCCTCGCGCCGAGGAGGCTCGTCGCGGCCGTGCGCCAGTGGAAGCGGGGCGGCTCCGCCGTTTGAGCGCGGCCGGACTCTAGGGCGTCGCCGTCACGGCGTAGCTCTGGCACTGGTACGGATGGATCCGGAAGCGGGGCAGGTCGGGGCACCACGGCGCGTCGGCCGGGCAGTCGAAGTCCGTCACGCAGAGAGTCACGGTCCGGACGCCCGCGGCGTAGACGGCCTCGTGGCGGCAGTCCGCGCCCGTCGGGCCGAAGTACTCGAAGTCACCGTCGCCGTCGAGGTCCATCCGGAAGTAGAGCGGGTTGTCCTCCGGGTCGTAGGACCGGCACATGTTGTACTGCACGGTGAGCGGCGCCCGGCCCGAGATCGCGGAGCCGATCGCGGCCGGAGTCGTGCGGAACGACGCATCGGGCCAGGCGTTGTCTCCGGACGAGACCGGAGCCGGAGCCGAGACCGACACCGGGACGGAGCAGCGAGCGCTCTGTCCGCCGGACGTCGCCGTGATCGACGCCACGAACTCGCCCGCCGCGGCGTAGAGATGACGGGCGTCGGGATCGCTGCTCCGCGCGCCGTCGCCGTAGCCGATGTCGAAGGTCAGCGGGCCCGGTGCGTTCCGGACGTCGACGGTGAAGGCGACCGAGAGCGGCGCGGCGCCGCCCGGCGGCACCGCCGCGCACTGGACGGCCAGCATCGGGGTCGGCGACGTGGTGCGGCCGCCACAGGACGCCGAGAGGGCGACGGCCGAGAGGAGCCCGAGGGCTCGCCGGCGGCTCCCGGGCACCGCCCTGATCATCGACCGATTCTACGTCCCGCGGCGCCTGTTTCCCGCCGTACCAGAACGCGCGGAGCCAGGCTTGCCGGCGCAGCCGCTCCAGGCCGTGCGGTTGAGGACGACGAGCAGCACCTTGTCCGGCTTCCAGGCGACGACGTCGTCGTGGAAGCAGGCGAGAGCTCGCGAGCCAGAGGTTGGCGAGCCGCGTGAGGCGCACCGCGGCGACCGCCGAGAACGTCGCGCTCAAGATCCTTCCGCCCGAGCTCGTCCCCGCCCGGTCCCTCCGGAACCGCCGGCGCCTCCAGCCGGCCTGCTCTCGTGCCAGCGCGGCAGGAAGCTGCCGCACGGCGTCCGACGCGGGGAAAAGAGTCGCCTGCGGAGGTAGAGTCGGCTCGGGGGAAGAGCGAATGATCAGCGGTCCGACCGACCTCACCGAATCGGCGCACGTCGACGAGGCCAGACGGCGCATCTATCTCGTCTTCGAGGGCTTCCTGTCGCCGGCCGAGGCTGAGCGCCTCAAGCAGGCGTACGCGGATGCGATCGCCCGGGTGGGGCCCGGCTACACGGTCCTGAGCTACTTCCGGGACTTCACGCCGGGAACGAAGGAGGTGGCCGGTCTTTTTGCCGCCATGGTCGAGATGGCGACGCGCGGCGGTTGTCGCAAGGCCGCGCGGGTGAGCTCGGGCAGCGTGCTCGGCCCGCTGCAGATGGCGCGCATCGCCAGCTCCCATGCCGGCTATTCCAGCCGGCAGTTCGAGAGCTGGGCGGAAGCCGAGGCCTACCTCGACGAACCCTAGCCGAGCGGCGGTCGCGGCGCGTGCGCGGCCTGAGGCGCGCGTCGTCGGAGGACCACGAAGGCGACGAGGCCGAGCAGCGTCGAGACCGAAGCGAGCGCGCCGATCCAGGCGGTCAACGGGCCGCCGCTACTGCCGCAGGATCTTCGACAGCGGCCGGCCCTTCGCCAGCTCGTCGACGAGCTTGTCGAGCCAGCGGATCTTCCGCATCCGGGGGTCTTCCACATCCTCGACGCGGACTCCGCACACGACCCCCGTGATCGATGCGGCCTTCGGATGGATGGCGGGAGCCTCGGAGAAGAACGTCTCGAGATCGACGCCCGCGTCGGTCTGCCGCTGGAGCCCGGCCTGGTCGTAGCCCGTCAGCCAGCAGAGGATCTGGTCGACCTCCTCCTTCGTGCGGTTCTTTCTCTGGGCTTTCGCGACGTAAGCCGGGTAGATCGACGCGAAGCGCATTCCGAAGACGCGATGCCTCGTCATTCGGGTCAGTCTACCGGGTCGGATCCGGGACGGTGCTCTCCCCGGACGCCTCGCCGTCGGCGGCGACGAGGTCGGCGAGGGTGAGCGACGGGATGAACTTCGGGTCGCCGTACAGCGCGACGAGGACGGCTTCATCGATGGCGACGAGTCTCTCGGGCGGGATCGAGTCGCCGCCTCCCTCGGCCCAGGCGCTCCGCCAGAGGTGGGCGAGCGCGAGGGTGCCCGCGACCAGAGTGGCGATCGTGGCCTGCCCGAAGAGCGACCAGAGGTCGCCATCCGCGGCATAGGCGTCAACGATCTTCCTGGGACTCAGGTTGTCGAGAGTCACTCGCATCAACCTGACCGTCGCGACGGCGGCCGCCTGGCCCCCCTGAAGGGGCGGTGGCAGCTCGGCACCCTGGAGGCCTTCTGACACGCCGTCCAGGATCTCCGCGCCGTGAGCGTTGACCATCGCGGCCTCGTAGGCCTCGTGGACACCCTTGCCGAAGACGCGCCCGTCTTCCGCACGGTCGCCGTTGTACAGGTACGAGATGTGGAGTGGCTGACAGGCGTCGCCGACGTAGTGGGCCAGGATGCCGGCGGCGGCCACGAACCGCGCGACGTCGCCTTCGCGAACGGTAGCAACCATGGCCTCGTAGATCTGCCGGACCCGGAAGGGAAGGGTTCCCTTGCTCCCGTCCTTGACCCGAGCGTAGTAGTCCATCCAGACGGCGGGCGAGAGGTTCGCCTCGTCGGCGCAGAGATCGAGGAGCGTCTTCCCGGCGTCGGGGCCGTCCGGCAGCGGCTTGTCCATGTCGGCGAAGTGAGACGGGTTCTCCGTCCGCCGCTGGTACTTCCCGCCGGGTACCTTCCAGACGTAGTCGGGCACGTCGGCCAGCGGCACGAAGTCGCGCTTCGAGAGCCCCTTGAATGTCGAGGGCTTCAGCCGTTCGTCGGCAAAAGAGACTCGCTCGAGATTGGCCGCCAGGAGGGTTCCCAGGGAGCCCTGGACGATGGAGCAGGCGCGCGCCGCGATGGCATAGTGCCCCATGGCTCCCCAGTAGTACGGGAGGCCGGAGTTCCAGTCGCGGACGAGATCGAGCTCGAGGTCGCGCAGGACGGTACTGACGAACGTGGCGAGTGTGTACGCCCGCGTCTTCAGGGGTTCGGTCTCCTTGCCCGTCCCCGCCTGCACGATCCGCTCGCCGCCCCATTCGAGGGCGATCGGGTGATTCTGAGTGTCCTCGCCCTGGGGTGTCAGACACCAGAGAGTCCCGGAATCTCCCGGGTGCGTCTCGGCGCCCTCGTCGGGGGCGATGAGGAGATCCGAGACGTACTCGAACCCCCCGATCTCCTGGTACCGGTAGAAGAGCGCGGCGATCGTTCCTGACAGAGGCCCTGACACGGCCCCGAAGGCGCGGACCGGCTTCTCGATGAGATCGAGAGAGATCGTGTGCGGGTGGAGGTCGATGGGAGCCGAGAGGCGACCCAGGCCGAGGACCTGCGTCGTCCACTGCGACAAGTCGGTCACCTTGACGAGGCCGACGTCCATGTTGACGAAGACCCGCCGGCCGGGCCACGGATCGTAGACCTTCTCGAACGCCTGCTTGCCGAGGACGTGTCGACTCGCGACACCGACGGCGACCTCGGCGCCGCCGAGGACTGTCGTCACCGTCTCGCCGTCTTCGCCGGTCACGTGTCGGTTCGTCAGGGCGTAGACGTTGTGGCCGTCGGTCACGAGGCATCCCACCGAGCCCGTGCGCGCGCTTCCCTGGACCCGCGTGAAGACGGGATAGCCTCCTCCGACGAACTCTTTGGGGAAGCGGACCGGGGGAGGCGCGGGTGGGCGTACGTCCAGCCTCTTCAGCTGGACGACGCAGGTCGGCACGACGCGGCCATCCGAGAGGTAGAGGCTGCGCGGAACGAACTGATCGGGCTCGATGCCGTCACCGACGTCGCCCCGCCGCCACGCCCTGCGGTCGATCCACTCGTCGACGAACACGAGGACGCAGGGCCAGGACCAGGGCTTGACGACGGAGTTGAAGAGATCTCGCGGGTACTCGCGCCGTTCCAGGCCCTTCGGCGGCTCCGTGCCGGGCGGGTTCGTCGCGTACCAGTCGTCCTTTCGGATGCGGTACCGGCCGATCGCGGTGCCGACCACGTGCACGCGATTCGACAGATGGATGTGGTAGGCCTCACGGGCGTCCAGAAGGTCGCGGATGGAGAGAGAGCCGAAGTCGAGTGGCGCGCCGAAGCGCCGGGGTCCGGAGCGATAGGTATTCATGGCCTCTCCTTCGGCCCTCGTGAGGGTCTCCAGGCGAGGGCGGCTATTCCGCGATCTCGAGGGTCACCTCGAACCGGCTCTTCACCGACGCCTCGCCTTCCCAGCTGCGCCCGAGCTTGAAGATCACGCGAGTCATCCCCGCGGCTTTCGCCGTGATCACCCACTCCACGTCCACGGCTCCGCCGACGCTCGCGCCCGCGTCCGGAGGCGGGACGAGACGCACTTCGACTTGGGGCGGTTCGGAACCCTCGAGGCTCCAGATGTACCCCGCCCCCGGCATCTCGTGGAGTCGCAGCACGACGCGGTCGCCTCGATCGACGTGCAGCACGCGGCCACTCTCGGATTCCGTGAGGGTGATCGTCCGGCGCTCCATCACCGCGTCCCTCCGTTCGGATGCGAGGGTACCGCGGCTCAGACCGTCACACCGTAGCTCTCGGCATAGAACGCGGCGTTGATGTAGGCCTCGCTGGCGTAAGCGAAGCCGCCGTCGCCCCACCCGGTGCTCCAGCTGTTGCGGATGATGAAGCGGCCGTCCCGCCGGTAGCCGACGATGCAGATCGCGTGGCCGCCCCGCACCGTGTTGGGCTGGAACG
>WBZP01006612.1_pt1 | contig 11425 bp, 10 predicted proteins | sample 5204301 | NCBI WGS metagenome assembly WBZP01 (sample SAMN12412401, study PRJNA552823) | activated sludge metagenome | isolation source: activated sludge from nitrification reactor of wastewater treatment plant... | place: USA: Pennsylvania | collected 2017
GTTCGCGCTGACGCTGGATCGCGGCGGCGGTGCGCGTTCGCGCGGCGGCGTGGCCTGGATCGAGGCTGCGGCGCCCCCGGAAGCGCTGCAGGAACTGCAGGGGCGGCTCGTGGCCGGGCTCGCCGATCTCGGATTCGCGCCTGAAACGCGCCGCTTCCGGCCGCACGTGACGCTCGCCCGCAAGGTCGTCCACGCCGCCGTTCCGGCGTGCGCGCCGATCCGCTGGGAGGTGACCGAGCTCGTGCTCAACGCTTCCGAGCCCGCGCCCGGCGGGTCGCGCTACACGGCGGTCCAGGCGTGGCGGCTGGGAGCCGCGCCGGTTCGCGACTAGCAGGGTACCCGCGGTGCCGCTGCCGGCGCTGCGGCGGCGTTCAGCCGCGGGCGACCGGGCGCGCCGGGTCGGCGCACCACTCGCTCCACGAGCCCGGGTACAGCCGCGTGCCGGCGAGGCCGGCGACTTCCATCGCCAGTACGTTGTGGCAGCCGGTGACCCCCGACCCGCAGTGGTGGACGATGCTCGCCAGCGCGCGCCCGGCAACGAGTTGCTCGAATTCCGCCCGCAGTTCGCCGGCAGGGCGGAACCTGCCGTCGGCGCCGACGTTGAGCGCGTAGGGCCGGTTCACCGCGCCGGGTATGTGGCCGGCGACCGGGTCCATCGGCTCCACCTCGCCGCGGTAGCGCTCCGCCGCGCGCGCGTCGACGACGGTCAGCCGTCCGGTGCCGAGCGCGGCGAGGATTTCGGCGGCGTCGGCGGTGGGGCCGACGGTACCGACGGTGAACGTCCGTGGAGCCGGTGGCGGGACGGCGGTCGCGGTCGCGCGGCCCTCCCGCTGCCACGCGTCGTAGCCGCCGTCGAGGACGGCGGCCGCCTCGTGGCCGAGCCAGTGCAGCATCCACCACAGCCGCGACGCGAACATGCCGTTGCCCTGGTCGTAGGCGACGACCTGCCGCTTCCCGTCGATGCCGAGCGCGCCGAAGAACGCGGCGGCGGCAGCGGGCGCGGGCAGCGGATGGCGCCCGTTGCGGCCGGTCTTCGGCGCCGAGAGGTCGCGGTCGATGTGGGCGAAGCGCGCGCCCGGCAGGTGGCCGGCTCGATACTGCGCCTCGCCCCAGCTGTCGGGCTGGGCGAGGTCGTGGCGGACGTCGACGACGATCCAGTTCGGGTCGCCGAGGTGCGGCGCGAGGTCGGCGGTGGAGATCAGCGTCTGGTACATGGCGGGCGTCGGTTCAGTCGTTGGTTACCTGCGGTCCCGGTTCGCGCGGCGGCCCCGGGGTGATCTGCACGGCGATGATACCCGCGCCGACGATGAGCGCGATGCCGAGCCACGCGAGCCACGGCAGCACGTCGCCGAAGACGACGATGCCGAGCGCGCTGGAGAACACGATGCCGCTGTACGACAGCGCGGCGGTGACCAGCGTGCGCCCCTTGCCGTAGGCACGGGTCATCGCCAGCTGGCCGGCGGTGCCGGCGATGCCGACGCCGAGCAGCAGCCAGACGTTGCCGAGCGTCACCGGGTGCCAGGCCTGCGGCGCCATCCAGACCACCGCGCCCAGGAACGCGAACAGCGCGAAATAGAAGACGACGCGGGCCTCCGGCTCCTCGGCGCGGACCAGTTCGCGGACGTTCCAGTAGGCGACCGACGACAGCGCGCCCGAGCCCAGGCCGACCAGCGCCGGCCAGAACTGGCCGGGCCCCAGCGTCGGCCGCAGCAGCAGCACCGCGCCGACGAAGCCCAGGCCGATGGTCGCGGTGAGCCGCGGGCCGGGGCGCTCGCGCGCGAGCCAGGCGAGCAGCAGCGCGAGGAACAGCGGGGACGTGTAGTTCAGCGTCATCGCCGTGGCGACCGGCAGCGTCGTCAGGGCGTAGAAGAACATGAACAGCGACACGAACCCGGACACGCCGCGGTGCGCGTGCATGCCGAAGCGCGTGGTCCTGATCGAGAGCCCGCCGTGGGCGAGAACCGCCCAGGCGACCGCCATCTGCAGCAGCGACCGGTAGAACACCAGCTCGGCGGTGGCGAATTGCGCCGAGCCGAGCTTGACGAAGACCCCCATCGCCGCGAACGACAGGCCGGCGACGAGCATCCACAGCGACTGCATCGACGCGGGCCCGGCCGGTCAGCGACGGACCCGCGGAGGCCGCGCGGCCCGCGTGGCGCTGCGCGGGTGGAGGCTCCCTGCAGCGCGCGCGGTCATCGGTCGGTCAGCGCGGGGCGATGTGGGCGTCGAGCTCGCGGCGGAGGAACTCGTGGAAGTGCTGCATCCCGTCCTCCATCGGCGACTGGTACGGGCCTTCCTCGCTGCGGCCCATCCGGTAGAGCGCGCGTCGGCCGGCGTCCATCCGCTCGGCGATCTCGTCGTCCTCGACCGCGGTCTCCATGTAGGCGGCCTGCTCGGCCTCGACGAACTCGCGCTCGAACAGCGCGATCTCCTCGGGGTAGTAGAACTCGACGACGTTGGTCGTGCGGTCGGGCCCGCGCGGGATCACGGTGCTGATCACCAGCACGTGCGGATACCACTCGAGCATGATGTTCGGGTAGTAGGTGAGCCAGACGGCGCCGTGCCGGGGCGTCTCGCCGCGGTAGTAGTCGAGGACCGCCTTGTGCCAGCGCTCGTAGGTCTTCGAGCCGGAGCGCGCGAGGTTGGTGATGCCCACCGTCTGCAGCGACGCCCAGGGCGCGAAGCGCCAGGCGAGGTCGTCGCAGGTGACGAAGTTGCCGAGCCCCGGGTGGAACGGGACGACGTGGTAGTCCTCGAGGTAGACCTCGATGAAGGTCTTCCAGTTGTAGTTGCACTCGTGGATCTCGACCCGGTCGAGCACGTGGTTCGAGAAATCGAAATCCTGCGCACCCAGCGCGGCGAGGTCGCGGTGGACGTCGCGGGGGCCGTCGAACAGCAGGCCGTTCCAGTTCGACAGCGGGCTGCGGCCGAGATTGAGGCAGGGCCGGTCGTCGAAGTGGGGCGCGCCGAGCAGCTCGCCTTTGAGGTCGTAGGTCCAGCGGTGAATGGGGCAGACGACGTTCGGGACGTTGCCGCGGCCCTTCAGCATCACCGCCTGCCGGTGCCGGCAGATGTTGGATACGAGTTCGACGCCCGCGGCGTTGCGGATCAGCGCCTGGGCGTTGTCCCGCCAGTCGAGCGCGTAGTAGTCGCCCGGGTTCGGCACCATGAGCTCGTGGCCGACGTAGCCGGGCGCGCGCGGGAACAGCAGGCGCTGCTCGGCGGCGTAGACGGCGGGATCGCAATACCAGGAGACGGGGAGCTGCGACGTGGCGCGCCGCAGGGCTCCCGCCGTAGCGAGATTCGACATCGACCTGCCCTTTCGTCCGTGTTCCGGTGCTTCGGTGGAATCGAACCAACCCAACCCAACAACCCGGGACGATTACGGCGTATTAGGCCGCCCCGGACCGCTATGCTAAGTCGGCCGCACGAAACGAATCGTGAAAGGCCGCGTCGCCAAAAACTGATATGATACAGGGCCTTCGAACACGGGGCAATCGGAAGCAGCCGGTTGCGCCGCGCGTTCCGGAAGGGGCCGGGCGCCGATCGACGCGAACGGCAGGCCGGCGGCGTTCGAGGCCGCCCAACCCTCAGCACCGGCTGCTCGCTCGTGACGACGCCGGCGATTGCAACGATGGCTAAGACCGCCGCCTCCCCGCAGAGTTTCGAATCGGCACTCGCCGAACTGGAGAACATCGTCGCGACGATGGAAGCCGGCGAGCTGCCGCTGAAGGAATCGCTGGCCGCCTACAAGCGCGGTGCCGAGCTGCTCCAGTACTGCCAGGCGGCGCTGAAGGACGCCCGGCTCCAGGTCGAGGTGCTGGAAAAGGGCGTGCTGAAGGCGCTCGCCGACGATGCCGGGGGTGACGATGAACCCTGACCTCGACTGGGCCGTCTGGTCGCGCGAGCGGATGCAGCGCATCGAGGGCGTGCTCGATGACGTGCTGGCCGCCCGCGGGGAGGCGCCCGCTGACCTGGTCGCCGCGATGCGCCACTCGGTGCTGGGCGGCGGCAAGCGGGTCCGCGCGCTGCTGGCCTACGCCGCCGGCGAGTTCGCCGGGGCCGCCGTCGACGCCGTCGACGCCGCGGCGGCGGCGGTCGAGCTGATCCACGCCTACTCGCTGATCCACGACGACCTGCCCTGCATGGACGACGACACGCTGCGGCGCGGCAAGCCCACCTGCCACGTGGTGTTCGGCGAGGCGCTGGCGCTGCTCGCCGGAGACACGCTGCAGGCGCTCGCGTTCGAGACGCTGGCCGCCGCCGCGGGAGCCGACCCGCGGGCCGCGGTGCTGACGCTGGCGCGGGCGTCGGGTGCCGCAGGGATGGCCGGTGGCCAGGCGCTCGACCTCGCGGCGGTCGGCGCGTCGCTCGACCTCGCCGCGCTGGAGCGGATGCACCGGATGAAGACCGGGGCGCTGATCCGCGCCGCCGTCATGCTCGGTGCCGGCTGCGCGCCGGCCGGCCCGGCCGCCGCACAGGACGCGCTGGAGGCTTACGCGCGCGCCGCCGGGCTCGCTTTCCAGGTGGTCGACGACGTGCTCGACGTCGAGGGATCGGCGGCGTCGCTGGGCAAGACCGCCGGCAAGGACGCGGCGCAGGGCAAGCCGACGTTCGTGTCGCTGCTGGGCCTCGCGGCGGCCAAGGAACGCGCCGAGGCGCTGCGGGTCGAAGCCCATGCCGCGGTCGCGGGCGCCGGGGGGCGCGGTCGCCGGCTCGCGGAACTCGCCGACTGGATCGTGCTGCGGAGACGCTGATGTACCCCTTGCTCGAACTCGTCGACGACCCGGCCGCGCTGCGGCGGCTCGACCGCGGCTCGCTGCCCCAGCTCGCCCGCGAGCTGCGCGCGTTCGTGATCCAGTCGGTGGCCCAGACCGGGGGCCATTTCTCGTCGAACCTCGGCACCATCGAGCTGACCGTCGCGCTGCACTACGTGTTCGACACGCCGCGTGACCGCATCATCTGGGACGTCGGCCACCAGACCTACGCGCACAAGATCCTCACCGGGCGCCGCGGCGCGATGCACCGGCTGCGGATGGCCGGCGGGCCGTCGGGCTTCCCGCGCCGCAGCGAGAGCGCCTACGACACGTTCGGCACCGCGCACTCGTCGACGTCGATCTCCGCGGCGCTCGGCATGGCGATCGCCGCCAAGCGGCGCGGCGAGGACCGGCACGTCGTGGCGGTGATCGGCGACGGGGCGATGAGCGCCGGCATGGCTTTCGAGGGCCTGAACAACGCGGGCACCGCCGGCGCCAACCTGCTCGTCATCCTCAACGACAACGAGATGTCGATCTCCGAGCCCGTCGGCGCGCTCAACGGCTACTTCGCCAAGCTGCTCACGTCGCGGCTGTACAACACCGTGCGCAGCGGCGGCAAGGAGGTGCTGTCGAAGCTGCCGCCGGTCAAGGAGCTCGCGAAGCGTGCCGAGGAGCACTTCAAGGGGATGGTGCTGCCGGGTACGCTGTTCGAGGAGTTCGGCTTCAACTACGTCGGCCCCATCGACGGCCACGACGTCGACGGGCTGGTGAAGACGCTGGCCAACCTGCGCGAGCTCGACGGGCCGCGGCTGCTGCACATCGTCACCCGCAAGGGCTGCGGCTACCCGCGGGCCGAGGAGGACCCGATCCTCTACCACGGCGTGTCGCGCTTCGATCCGGCGGCGGGCATCGTGGCCAAGCCGGCGCGCGGCAAGGCGTACACGGAGATCTTCGGCGACTGGCTGTGCGACATGGCGGCGCGCGACTCGCGGCTAGTCGGCATCACGCCGGCGATGCGCGAGGGTTCGGGCCTGGTCCGCTTCTCGCAGGAATACCCGGCGCGCTACTTCGACGTCGGCATCGCCGAGCAGCACGCACTGACGTTCGCCGCCGGCCTCGCGTGCGAGGGAATGAAGCCGGTCGTGGCGATCTACTCGACGTTCCTGCAGCGTGCGTACGACCAGTGGATCCACGACGTGGTGCTGCAGAACCTGCCCGTCGTGCTCGCGATCGACCGCGCCGGCATCGTCGGCGCCGACGGGGCGACGCACATCGGCGCCTACGACCTGTCGTTCCTGCGCTGCCTGCCGAACACGACGGTGATGGCGCCCGCCGACGAGAACGAGTGCCGGCAGATGCTGTTCACGGCGTTCACGCTCGATTCGCCGACCGCCGTCAGGTATCCGCGTGGCAACGGGCCGGGCGTCGCCATCGAGGCGACGATGACGGCGCTGCCGGTCGGTCGCGGCGAGATCCGCCGGCAGACGCAACGCCGCAGCCCGCGGATCGCCATCCTCGCCTTCGGCAGCGTCGTCCCGCACGCGGTCGCCGCCGGCGACGAGCTGGACGCCACCGTCGCCAACATGCGCTTCGTCAAGCCGCTCGACGTCGACCTCGTCCTGCAGCTCGCCCGCGACCACGACGCGCTGGTCACCGTCGAGGAGAACGTCGTCGCTGGCGGCGCGGGCAGCGGCGTGCTGGAAGCGCTGGCGGCCGCGGGGCTGGCCAAGCCGGTGCTGCAGCTCGGGTTGCCCGACCGCATCCTCGAGCACGGCGACCCGGCGCAGCTCTTCGCCGACTGCGGGCTCGACGCCCGCGGCATCGTCGCCTCGGTGCTGGCGCGGTTCGGCGCGCCGCGGCCGGTCGCGGTCGCCAAGCCCGCCGCCTGAGGAAGCGACGAGTTCGGCTACCATACGCCCGATGAACCGCCCGACGCGCCCGCAGCAGATGTTCCCGATTCCCGACACCCAGATGGCGCGGGACGACCGCCGCATCGCCATCGACCACGTCGGCATCAAGGGCTTGAAGTACCCGCTCAACGTCGTCGATCTCGACGCGGTCGCGCAGCCGACGGTGGCCGACTGCAACGTCGTCGTCGCGCTGCCCGAGGAGCAGAAGGGCACCCACATGTCGCGGCTGGTCGCGCTGCTCGAAGCGCGCGCGGCGCCGGGTGAGCCGGCGCTGTCGGTCGCCAATTTCCGCGCCCTGGTCGAGGCGCTGGTGGCGTTGCTGGAAGCCCCCGGCGGGCGGATCGAGGTCGCGTTCCCGTTCTTCATCCGCAAGCTCGCGCCGGTGTCCGGCGTGGCGAGCCTGCTCGACTACCAGGTGAAGATCGCCGGCGAACTCGCCGGCGGCGAGTACACGCAGCTGCTCACCATCGCCGCGCCGGTCACCTCGCTGTGCCCGTGCTCGAAGGAGATCTCCGAGTACGGCGCGCACAACCAGCGCTCGCTGGTGACGATCACCGTCCGGCCGCGCGCCCCGCTGACGCTGACCGAGATCATCCGCGTTGCCGAGGACGAGGCGTCGTGCGAGCTCTACGGGCTACTGAAGCGCGCCGACGAGAAGTACGTCACCGAGCGGGCGTACAACAACCCCCGGTTCGTCGAGGACCTGGTCCGCGGCGTCGCCGCGCGGCTGCAGGCGGACGAGCGCGTCGACGGCTTCGTCGTCGAGGCCGAGAACTTCGAGTCGATCCACAATCACTCGGCGTACGCGCGCATCGCGCGCGGGCTTTGAGGCCCGTCGCGCCGGCGCTCGTCGCGCCGGGGCGCAGGTGGCTCCCGCTTTCCCGCCGTCCGTCGGTTTCGCCGCTGCGGGCGGCGTTGCTGCCGTCCTAGAATCGACGGCTTGTCGTTCCGCCACCATGTTCGCCGCCTTCCGGTCCCGCTACGCCGCGTTCTCCGAGCGCATCCTGTGCTCGCTGTCGGAGATCGAGCGGCACGACGTGCGGGTGTTCGACCACTGGTTCTACCGCGAACGCGGCTGGACCTGGCTGGTCGTCATCGTCGGGGCGACGACCGCGCTGGCGTGGATCGCCTCGAAGCTGCCGTGGAACATGACCTTCGGCGAGGCGGCGGTGCTGTTCAACACCCTGGTGCTGGCGTTGCTGTGGTCGGCGCTGTCGGCGTGGTTCGGCTACCGCCGGTTCCACGGCAAGGTGTTCCGCTTCGTGGTGCTGACGATGACGATGGTGCTCGCCGGCGCGTTCGTCGGCGGCACGGTCGCCGACTTCGCCCGCGGCCGCGAGCCGCTGTCCTGGCTGGCCGACCAGGCGAAGCTGCGTCACCTCGTGATGGGCGCGCTCGCGTTCGGCTTCGCCTACGTCGTCATCGTCGCGCTGATCGCCCGGATGCGCAATCGCGAGTACGCGGCGACGACCGCGCGGCTCGAGGCCGAGGCGCGGCAGAGCGAGCTGTCGCGGCAGCTCGCCGAGTCGAAGCTCAAGCTGCTGCAGCTGCAGATCGAGCCCCATTTCCTGTTCAACACGCTGGGCAGCGCGCAGCAGCTCGCCGAGAAGAAGGCGCCCGAGGCCGCGCGGCTGATCGCCGACCTGGTCCGGTTCCTGCGGGCGACGATTCCGTCGATGAAGGAGGAGACCGCGACGCTGGGCGACGAGGCGACGCTGGTCGCAGCGTACCTGTCGATCATGCAGCGGCGGCTCGGCGACCGGCTCGCGTGGCGGGTCGACGTCCCGGACGCGCTGCGGCCGATGCGGCTGCCGCCCGGGATGCTGATCACGCTGGTGGAGAACGCGGTCAAGCACGGCATCGAGCCGGCGATCGACGGCGGTCGCATCGACGTCGGCGTCGACGTCGACGACGCGCCGACCGGCCGGCGCGCGACGATCCGCGTCGCCGACACCGGCGCCGGCCTCGCGGCGCCACCGGGACAGGGGCTGGGCCTCGCCAATATCCGCGAGCGGCTGTCGCTGCTGTACGGCGACGCCGCGTCGCTCGAGCTCCTGCAGAACGTTCCCGGCGGCGTCGTGGCCCGGCTGTCGCTGCCCTACGCCGCGGCCTTCCCGCCGCCCACCGGACGATGACGATGAACGCGACGGCACTGATCGCCGAGGACGAACTGCTGATGCGCGAGCGGCTGAAGGAGAAGCTCGCCGAGGCCTGGCCGGAGCTCGCGATCGTCGCCGAGGTCGGCGACGGCGACGCCGCGCTGGCGGCATTCGACGCCCACGCGCCGCAGGTGGCCTTCCTCGACATCCGCATGCCCGGGCGGTCCGGGCTCGAGGTCGCCGCGCTGATCGGCGGCGAGTGCCACGTCGTCTTCGTCACCGCCTACGACCAGCACGCGCTGCAGGCGTTCGACGCCGGGGCGATCGACTACCTGCTGAAGCCCGTCGAGAGCGAGCGCCTCGCGGCCACCGTCGAACGCCTGCGGCGCAAGCTCGCCGCGCCGCCGGCCGATCTCACGGCCTTGCTGCAGGACCTGCGCGAATACCGTGCGTCACCGCGGCCCCGCCTGCGCTGGATCAAGGCCGCCGTCGGCAAGCAGGTGAAGCTCATCGCCGTCGACGACGTCGTCTACTTCCAGGCCGATACCAAGTACACGCGGGTGGTGCTGGCGCAGTCGGAGGCGCTGATCAGGACGCCGCTCAAGGACCTCGTCGCCGACCTCGACGGCGACGCGTTCTGGCAGATCCACCGCAGCACCATCGTCAACGTCCGCGCCGTCGCCGGCGTCCAGCGCGAGGACGCCGAGCGGCAGTTCGTGCTGCTGAAGGGGCGCACCGAGCGGCTGCCGGTATCGCGCCAGTTCGTCCACCTGTTCAAGCAGATGTAGCGCTGGCGGACGTGCGCACCGTGGCGGCCGGTGGCGCCGGGCGCGGCGGGCCACTACAATCGGCAGCCTTCCGTACGCGCGTCGTCCGCGCCCACCCGTCCCGATGCGTCCGCTCGCCGTCTTCCGCTTCTCGCCGACCGAAGGCCCCGGCTATCTCGGGCAGTGGCTCGACCGGCAGCGGCTCGACTGGCAGCTGGTCGCGATCGACGGTGGCGAAGCGGTGCCCGGCGACCCGCGCGCCTTCGCCGGCATCGCGCTCATGGGCGGGCCGATGGGCGTCAACGACGACCTGCCGTGGATCGAGCCGGTGCTGGCGCTGCTGCGCGCCGCCGTCGACGCACGGGTGCCGGTCCTGGGCCACTGCCTCGGTGGCCAGTTGCTCGCCAAGGCGCTGGGTGCGCCGGTGACGCGCGCGGCCTCGCCGGAGATCGGCTGGCTCGACGTGGCGACCACCGATGCCGCGGCACGCGACGCGTGGTTCGGCGGCCGCGCCACGTTCACGATCTTCCAATGGCACTACGACACCTTCGCGCTGCCGCGCGGCGCCGTGCGGGTGCTGGCCAACGGCCACACCGCGGAGCAGGGGTTCGTCGTCGACGACCGCCACCTCGGCCTGCAGGGGCATGTCGAGATGACGCCCGATCTGGTCGCGACCTGGCTCGCGACCGGGTCGGCGGAGCTGCCGGCCGTGTCGCGCCCCGGCATCCAGTGCGCCGCCGACATCCGCGCCGCACTCGGGGAACGGATGGCGGGGCTCAACGCCGTCGCCGATGCCGTCTACACCCGCTGGGCCGTGGGACTGGCGCGCGACTGACATGGCGGCGATCCGCGCGCTCCCCGACCAGCTCGTCAACCAGATCGCCGCGGGCGAGGTGGTCGAGCGCCCCGCGGCGGCACTGAAGGAGTTGCTCGAGAACGCCCTCGACGCCGGGGCGACGCAGGTCGACGTCGATCTCGCCGGCGGCGGCATCCGGCGGATCCGCGTCGTCGACAACGGCGGTGGCATCGAGCGCGAGGACCTGCTGCTCGCCGTCGCCCGCCACGCCACGTCGAAGCTCGCGACCATCGACGACCTCGAGGCGATCGCGACGCTGGGCTTCCGCGGCGAGGCGCTGGCGTCGATCGCCGCGGTATCGCGGCTCGCGCTGGCGTCGCGGGCCGAGGGCAGGCCGCACGCGTGGCGGCTGGAGGTCGACGGCGGCGCCGTCGGGACCACCGAGCCCGCCGCGTTGCCGCAGGGCACGACGGTCAGTGTCCAGGAGCTCTACTTCAACACGCCGGCGCGGCGCAAGTTCCTGAAGAGCGAGTCGACCGAGTGGGGTCACTGCGAAGAGGCGTTCCGGCGGCTGGCGCTCGCGCATCCGGACGTCGGCTTCACGCTGCAGCACAACGGCCGCGTCGTCCACCGGCTGCCGCCGCAGGGTCGCGAGCGGCGCGTCGAGGCGCTGCTCGGCGGCGGGTTCTCCGAGATGGCGGTGGCCGTCGATGCGCGGGCCGGCCCGCTGTCGCTCGTCGGCTACGTCGTGCGACCGGCATACGCGGCCGAATCCGGCGGGCAGTATGCGTTTGTCAACGGGCGCTACGTCCGCGACCGGGTGCTCGCCCACGCGCTGCGCGAAGCCTACCGCGACGTGCTGCACCACGACCGGCAGCCGGGCTACGCGCTGTGGCTCGACCTCGATCCGCGCCTTGTCGACGTCAACGTGCATCCGCAGAAGACCGAGGTGCGCTTCCGCGATGCCGGTGCCGTCCACCAGTTCGTCCGGCACGCGGTGCAGCGCGCGCTGGGCGGCACCGGGGCCGCGCAGACGGCCGTGTCGGCGGCGCAGCGGCTGGGCCTCGGCGCCGCGTCGTCGCACGGGTCCGCGCCG
>WBZP01006614.1_pt1 | contig 11422 bp, 8 predicted proteins | sample 5204301 | NCBI WGS metagenome assembly WBZP01 (sample SAMN12412401, study PRJNA552823) | activated sludge metagenome | isolation source: activated sludge from nitrification reactor of wastewater treatment plant... | place: USA: Pennsylvania | collected 2017
AGGTCGTACGCCCAGGCCAGGGCCTCGCCGGGAGCGTCCTGGAACTTCGGCAGCCACTCGGCATTGGGCGAAGTGAACGGGTGGTGGACGGCTGTCCAGGCCTCGCCGCCCTTGCCATCGTCGATGAGTTCGAACATGGGGGCATCGATGACCCAGATGAAGTCCCACGACCCCGCCTGGATCACATCGAGCCGCTCGGCGATCTCGAGCCGTGCGGAGCCCAGAAGTGCCCGTGCCTGGTTGCGTGAGCCGGCAGCGAAGAAGATGCAGTCGCCCGGTTTTGCTCCGGTGGCCATTGCCAGACCGGCACGCTCCTGTTCGCTGATGTTCTTGGCAACTGGGCCGCCGAGTTCCCCGTTGTCGCCCACCGTCACGTAGGCAAGGCCCTTGGCGCCCCGCTGCTTGGCCCACTCCTGCCACGCGTCGAATGTCCGGCGTGGCTGCGAACCGCCACCGGGCATGACCACCGCACCGACGTGCTCGGCCTTGAAAACACGGAACGGCGTGGTCGCGAAGTAGTCGGTCAGGTCGACAAGCTCCAGCCCGAAACGAGTGTCGGGCTTGTCCGTTCCGAAGCGGGCCATCGACTCGCCATATGTGATGCTCGGGATCTCTCGGATCTCGTGACCCAGGATCCCTGCCCACAATGCCTTCACGATGGCCTCGCCCACCAGCATGACGTCGCGCTGCTCGACGAACGACATCTCGATATCCAACTGGGTGAACTCCGGTTGGCGGTCGGCCCGGAAGTCCTCATCGCGGTAGCAACGGGCGATCTGGTAGTACCGCTCCATGCCCGCGACCATGAGCAACTGCTTGAACAGTTGCGGCGACTGAGGCAGCGCGTACCAATGACCCGGCGATAGACGCGCGGGGACCAGGAAGTCACGGGCACCCTCGGGGGTCGAGCGCGTCAGGGTGGGCGTCTCGATCTCGACGAACCCGCGCTCATGCAGCACATCACGGGCCAGCCGGTTGACCTCGCTGCGCATACGCAAGGCCGCTGCCGGACCCGCGCGCCGAAGATCCAGGTAGCGCCACTTCAGCCGGGCCTCTTCACTGACGTCGACGTGCTCATCGATGGGGAATGGCAGTGGATCAGCCTCGCTCAACACACCGACTGCGTCGGCGATGATCTCGATCTGGCCGGTCGGGAGTGCTGGGTTCTCGTTGCCCTCGGGGCGCCGCTCGACGCGTCCGATCACCCGCAGGCAGAACTCCGAACGCAGTGGGTGGGCGACCTCGGGCTCACGCACGACCACCTGGACGACTCCAGAGGCGTCCCGCAGATCCAGGAACGCGATACCACCGTGATCGCGGCGGCGCGCGATCCAGCCGGTCACCGTGACCTCGTGGCCGATGTCGTCCTGAGTCAGTGTGCCCGCGTCATGTGTGCGCAGCATCAGTTGCCGCCTTCCTGGGTGATAGTGATTGCGCTGATCAAGCCAGAGACCGGAACCGTCGTCTGCTCACCGGTCTTCAGATCCTTGAGCTGGGCAGTTCCCGCCGCCACTTCATCCTCGCCGATGATGACCGCCCAACGCGCACAGCTGCGGTCGGCCGCCTTCATGGCACCCTTCAGGCCTCGGCTGCCGAAAGCGGTGGTCGTGGGCACCGAAGCGGCCCGCAGCGAATCGATGACCCCGACAGCCAGATCCTCTGCCGCCTGCCCCATCGCGATGACGAATGCCGCAACCGGCGGAGCGGCGAGCGGCGGAAGTTCCTCTGACTCGCGAGCCAGCAGGGTGCGGTCGGTTCCGAGTCCGAATCCGATCCCCGACATGGCCGGCCCGCCCAGCGACTCCATCAAGCCGTCGTACCTGCCCCCGCCCCCGATCCCCGACTGGGCACCCAGCAACGGGTGGGAGAACTCGAACGTGGTGCGGGTGTAGTAGTCCAGTCCCCGGACGAGGCGGGGGGCCTCGGTCCAGCGCACCCCCATGAGCCCCAGATAGTGCCGCACCCGGTCGTAGTGCTCCTGGCACTCGGCGCACAGGTGATCGACCATCAGCGGGGCGGCTCCCAGCTGGGCTTGGACGTCGGGCCGCTTGTCGTCCAGAACCCGCAGCGGGTTGAGGCGGGCACGCTCCTGAGTCGCGTCGTCCAGATCCAGTTCCGCGAGAAATGCAGTGAGCAGTTGGCGGTAGCCCGGCCGACAGGTGGCGCATCCCAGCGAGGTCATCAGAAGCTCGTACTGGGTCAAACCGCAGGCCCGGAACCCTTGGTCGGCCAGCGCGACCACCTCGGCGTCGATCCTGGGATCGTCCGATCCGATCGCTTCGACACCCACCTGCTGAAGTTGGCGGTAGCGCCCCTTCTGAGGACGTTCGGCGCGGAAGAAGGGACCCGCGTAGTACACCTTGACCGGCAGTTGGCCACGATGCAGGTTGTGCTCGATGACCGACCGCATGACCCCCGCAGTGCCCTCGGGACGCAAGGACAACGAACGGCCGCCCCTGTCTTCGAACGTGTACATCTCCTTGCTCACGACATCGGTGGACTCCCCCACGCCGCGCGCGAACAGTGCGGTGTCCTCGAACACCGGGAGCTCGATGTACCCGTAGCCGGCCAACTCCGCGGGCCGGCTCAACTGCTGCCGGACGGCCAGGAACTCACCGGATTCGGGTGGTACATACTCGGGGACACCTTTCGGCGCCTGAAACCGGTTGCTCACATGCCCTTCCTCGGTGGCCGGCTGAGCGAATCGGCCATGACCTCGCGCAAGAACGGATTGGTCGCACGCTCGCGCCCGATGGTGGTCTGTCCGCCATGGCCTGGCAGAACCACGGTGCCGTCGTCCAGGGGCAGAACTACGTCGCGCAGGGACCTCATCATCGCAGCATGGTCGCCGCCGGGCAGATCGGTGCGCCCGATGGAACCTTCGAACAACACGTCGCCGGAGAACAGGAGCGGTGGAGTGTCGCCGGACTCCTCTCGCCCGAACATGATCGATCCCTGGGTGTGACCCGGCGCGTGGGCGACGGTCAGGAAGAGTCCGGCGAGTTCGATGGTCTCGCCGTCGACCAGTGTCCTCAGATCGTCAGGGGCGACATCTACCTGGCCGTCGGGAGTCATCTGGCGCAGCATCTGCTTCATGTCAGGCCCCATCGTTGCCTCGGGATCGGTCAACCGGTCGGCATCTGCAGGATGGATGAACGCGGGGATCCCATAGCCGTCGGCGATCGGCACGACGCTCCATGTGTGGTCGAGGTGGCCGTGCGTGAGCAGGACGGCGATCGGCTTCAGGTGGTTGTCGGCCAACACTTCCCGCACCGGCTCGACAGCACCCATTCCTGGGTCGATGATGATGCACTCACTGTTGGCGCCCGGTGCCAGGACGAAACAGTTGGTGCCGAACGGCCCCGCGGGGAATCCGGTGACGAACACTGCAGGCTCCTGTCAAGTGGTCTGGGCGTCCCCCATTCTGCCCTTGACGGCGCCCCGGGTGTGAATCCCCGTACACTCACTGCGAAGAAGGACCGGAGGAGCCCATGGCCAGCAGTAATCAGCGGGAGCGTGAACTCGCGCGCGCCAAGCACGAGCGCCAGAAGGCCCGGCGCCAGTCCGAAAGCCGCAAACAGGACCGCACCAAGATCATCGCCATCGTCCTGATCGTGTCGATGGTGATCCTGACAGCGGGCGGGTTCCTGCTCGGCCGCCTGTTCTCTTGAGGGAGCCACAGTGACCGATTCCAGCGCCGGACGGGTCGCCGAGGACGGCACCGTCTACGTCACGCTGCCCGACGGTACCGAGCACAAGGTCGGCCAATGGGCCGCAGGTGATCCTGCCGCCGGTCTGGCCCACTACAAACTCCGCTACGACGATCTGGTCGTCGAAGTGTCGCTGGCCAGCAAGCGCCTCAAGAGCGGTGCTGCGTCGCCCGACCAGGCCATCGCCGTGGTCGAGAAGGTTCGCGGCGGTTTGACCGAGCCGGCTTTCGTGGGCGATATCGCGGCACTGGAGGGCAAACTCGCTGCGCTCGAGGCCGCGGCTGCGGAACGGAGGGCCGTACTCGCCGAAGAGAAGAAGGCTGCCCGCGCTCAGACATTGGTCCGGCGCGAACAGATCGCCGACGAGGCGGTGTCGCTGGGAGACTCCTCCCAGTGGAAGGTCGCCGGGCAGCGGTTCCGTGACTTGCTGGATGAGTGGAAAGCCCTACCGCGGTTCGACAAGGGCGCCGAGCAGAAGCTCTGGGAGCGGTTCAGCGCTGCCCGTTCGCATTTCGACAAACGACGCCGGCAGCATTTCGCCGAACTGGACGCCGGCCGGGCTGAGGCGGCCAAGGTCAAAGAAGACCTGGTGCGCCGCGCCCAGGCTCTGTCGTCGTCCACCGACTGGGGTTCGACCAGCCGCGCGTACCGGGATCTGATGGCCGAGTGGAAAGCTGCCCCCCGGGCGGGCCGCGAGCAGGACGACCGGCTGTGGGCGGAGTTCCGAGCCGCTCAGGACGTCTTCTTCTCCGCCCGCGGAGAGGCCGATTCGGAGCGTTCCGCCGACGAGTCGAAGAACCTCGCCGCCAAGAAGGAACTGCTCGAGAAGGCCGAGGCTTTGGTGCCGGCGACTGACTACCGCGCGGCCCGGGCCAAACTCAGCCAGCTCATGGAGCAGTGGGACTCGATCGGCTTCGTCCCCCGCAACGACAAGCCCCAGTTGGAACGGCGGCTCCGGGCCGTCGAGAACGCGCTGCGCGACGCCGAGAAGGATCACTGGCGCCGCACCGACCCGGCTGCCCGTGATCGGGCCGAGCGGACCGTGGAGTCGTTCCGCTCGTCGGTGGCCAAACTCGAAAAGCAACTCGCCACGGCGCAGGAGTCCGGCGACGAGCGGAAGATCGCCGACGCCACCCAGTCACTGGAATCGAGCCGCGCCCTGTTGGGGGCTGCTGAAAGCGCTTTGGCCGAGTACTCGGCCGGCTGACCGCAGCGCCAGGGGCCGTCGGGTCAGACACGGTAGGCGTCGAAGACGCCCTCGATGCCGCGGACCGACCGAAGAAGGGCCCCCAGGTGGTGGGGCTCGGCCATCTCGAACGAGAAGCGGCTGATGGCGATGCGGTCCTTGCTGGTGCTCACCGACGCACTCAGGATGTTGACGTGCTGGTCGCTCAGGCATCGGGTGACGTCGGACAGCAGCCCGGCCCTGTCCAGCGCCTCGACCTGGATGTTCACCAGGAACACGCTGGACTGCGTGGGAGCCCACTCAACATCGACCAGCCGGTTGGCCTGCTCGGACAACTGGTCGACGTTCAGGCAGTCGCGTCTGTGGACGGACACCCCGGACCCGCGGGTGACGAAACCGATGATTTCGTCGCCGGGAACCGGTGTGCAGCAGCGCGCAAGTTTGACCCAGACGTCGGGTTGTCCCTGTACGACGATTCCGGGGTCTCCGGTGGGCTTCTTGTGGGCTCGGTGCGCGACAGGTTGGTCCTCTTTGACCTCGTCCTCGCCGCCGCTCAGCGAGACCAATCGATCAACCACCGACTCGGCCGACATGCGTCCTTCGCCGATCTCGGCGTACACGGCACTGACATCAGGAAGTCGCAGGTCGCCGGCCAGGCTGTTGAGCATGTCCGAGGCCAGCAGGCCTTTGAGAGGCAGGCCCTTCTTGCGAACTGCCTTGGTCAGGCGATCCTTGCCACGGTCGATCGCCTCATCCCGTCGCTCCTTGGAGAACCATGACTTGATCTTGGTACGGGCTCGCGCGCTCTTGACGAACTGAAGCCAGTCCTGGCTCGGGCCGCTGTTCTCATCCTTCGATGTGAAGATCTCGACGACGTCGCCGTTACCCAGTTCGGACTCCAACGGAACCAGTCGCCCGTTGACCCGTGCACCCACACAGCGGTGGCCGACCTCCGTGTGCACGCTGTAGGCGAAGTCCACGGGGGTCGCGCCGGCGGGCAACGCGATGATGTCACCCTGTGGCGTGAAGACGAAGACCTCGCTGGAGTTCAGGTCGAACCGCAGTGAGTCCATGAACTCTTCCGGGTCCTCGGTCTCGCGCTGCCACTCGAGCAACTGCCGCACCCAGGCCAAGTCGTCAGGGCCGCTCTTGTCCCCCACTGCGCCATTCTTGTACCGCCAGTGCGCTGCCACCCCGAACTCCGCCGCCCGGTGCATCTGCTGAGTGCGGATCTGCAGTTCCACGGGCTTGCCCTCTGGCCCGATGACGGTCGTGTGCAACGACTGGTACATGTTGTATTTGGGCATGGCGATGTAGTCCTTGAACCGCCCCGGCACCGGACTCCAGCGGGCGTGGATGACACCCAGCGCTGCATAACAGTCGCGGACGCTGTCGACCAGGATGCGCACACCGACCAGGTCGTAGATGTCGTTGAAATCGCGGCCTCGTACGACCATCTTCTGATAGATCGAGTAGTAGTGCTTGGGACGTCCGGTGACCACCGTTTTCAGCCGCGACTGGCGCAGGTCGCCGTTCAGATCCTCGATCACCTTGTTCAGGTGCTGGTCCCGGGACGGCGCCCGCTGGCCGACCAAGTGGACGATCTCTTCGTACACCTTGGGTTGCAGGGCGGCGAACGCCAGATCCTCGAGCTCCCATTTGATGGTGTTCATGCCCAGGCGATGCGCCAGCGGGGCGTAGATCTCCAGGGTCTCGGCAGCCTTCTTGCGCTGCTTGGCTGCCGGAAGCCAGCCGAGCGTGCGCATGTTGTGCAAACGGTCGGCCAACTTGATGACAAGCACGCGGATGTCGCGGGCCATGGCAACGACCATCTTGCGAACGGTCTCGGCCGCCGACGAACGGCCATACGTGACTCGGTCGAGTTTCGTCACACCGTCGACGAGCCGGCCGACTTCCTCGCCGAAGTCGGCGGTCAATGCGTCAAGGGTGTACTCAGTGTCCTCGACGGTGTCATGCAGCAGCGCTGCCGCCAGTGTGGGTCCCGTCATGCCCAGCTCGGCCAGAATCGTGGCCACGGCCAAGGGGTGCGTGATGTAGGGCTCACCGGACCGGCGCAGTTGGTCCTTGTGCAGCAGGCGAGCCGTTTCGTAGGCCCGTTCAAGCAGCCGCAGATCGGTGCGCGGGTGGTACTGCTTGACGGTCCGGAAGAGGGGCTCGAGTTCGGGATAGCCACTGCGAGCACCCACCGTGATCCGCGCCAGGCGGTCGCGCAGTTTGGTGACCTGTTCGGTGGCAGCCTGGACCGAGGCCACGGGGTCGAATCCCGTGGACGACGAGGGCGGATTCGTCGTGGTCTCCTCGGACACTGGCACCTCCAGGGAACTGAACTCAGTCTAGAGGGACGCGCAAGATGTCAGCTTTTGCGTTTGGAGCGGGCCTGCCGCTTGGGCTGGTTGCGGGCCCCCGACTCCGTGATCGTGCGGGAGAAGCCCCCACTCGGCCCACTGGTCACTGCACCCGCAGGGATCGAGTCGGTGGGATCGTCGGACTTGCGTCGCCGCGACTGCACCCGTCGTTCCAATGCCTGGACCTCGGGTTCGCGGTTCTTCAGCTGCACGAGGAACGGTGTGGCCACGAAGATCGACGAGTACGTGCCCGCTGCCATCCCGACGAACAGGGCCAGCGCGAGGTCCTTCAAGGTGCCGGCGCCCAGCAGACCTGCGCCGACGAACAGGATCGCGGCCACCGGCAGCAGGGCCACGATGGACGTGTTGATCGACCGGATCAGGGTCTGGTTGATCGCCAGGTTGGCGGCCTCGGAGTACGTCAGCCTGCTCTGCCCCAGGATCCCTTGGGTGTTCTCCTTGACCTTGTCGAACACCACCACCGTGTCGTACAGCGAATAGCCCAGAATCGTCAGAATGCCGATTGCAGTGGCGGGGGTGACCTCGAATCCCAGGATCGAGTACACCCCCAGGGTGATGATCAGGTCGTGCGCGAGTGCCACCAGTGCGGCGGCTGCCATGCGCCATTCGAAGTAGATGGCCAAGAAGATGCTGACCAGGATCAAGAAGACGACCAGACCCTGAAGAGCCTTCTTGCTGACTTCGGACCCCCACGTGGGGCCAACCACCTGGATCTTGATGTCGTTGGGGGGCACATCGCATTCGGTGCCCAACGACTGGGTGATCGCCAGGCCCTGCTCATTGGTGACCTCTTCGGTCTGGATCCGCAGACTGCCGTCGCCCAGTTGGGTCACGATCGACGCTCCGCCGATGACCTGATCAGTGGTGTCGCGAGCTTGCTCGATCGTGCACTGAGAACTCGGCACCTGGAACTCAGCACCTCCGCGGAACTCGATGCCGAGGTTCAGTCCGCGGAAGATCAATGATCCCAGCGTGACTGCCAGGATGACCCCGCTGATCGTGTACCAGAGTTTGGTCTTTCCGACGAAGTCGAAGGACACCTTGCCCGCATACAGGCCATGGGCCATCTCGCGCAGTTTGGACATGTCAGATCTCCCCACCCAGCTTGCGGGTGTCTGCTTCGCTGGGGCCCGCGGTAGCGGCGGTCTTGCGGCGGCGCACCGGTTCGCGCCTTGTACCCATCAGGGACTCGACGCCCAGCCGCTCCGGTGACACACCGGTGAGCGGCCCACCCTTCTGCATCCACTTGGTCCTGGCCAGCAGCAGTGCGGTCGGGCGCGTAAACCAGAACGCGATCAGGATGTCGACCAGTGTGGTCAACCCCAAGGAGAAGGCGAAGCCCCGAACGTTGCCGACACTCAGGAAGTACAGGACCACGGCGGCGAGGATCGACACGAAGTCAGCGGCCAGCAAGGTGCGCCGAGCCCTGATCCAACCGTCGTCGGCGGCGCGTCGCAGGGATTTGCCGTCGCGGATCTCGTCGCGCAGTCGCTCGAAATAGACCACGAACGAGTCCGCGGTGATACCGATGGACACGATCGCGCCGGCGATGCCGGCCAGAGTCAGCGTGAACCCGATGGTGTTGCCGAGGACCACGAACAGGCAGTAAGTGATCCACGCGGCGATCATCAGGCTGAACACGGCAACGACGCCGAGCACCCGGTAATACAGGACCAAGTAGATGCCCACGAGCGCCAGACCGATGGCCCCCGCCAGCATGCCCGCCTTCAACTGATCGCTGCCCAGTGTGGGCGACACACTCTCGACCGACTGCTGCTCGAGCGTGACGGGCAGGGCGCCGAACTTGAGCACATTGGCCAGGTCTGTGGCCTCTTCGGCGGTGAAGTTGCCCTCGATCTGGGCCTGTCCGCCCAGGATGGGTTCAGAGAACGACGGCGCTGACACAACGACACCGTCGAGCACGATGGCGAACTGGTTGGTGGGCGGCGGCTGCGCCGACAGTTTCTTGGAGATCTCAGCCAACTTGCTCGCGCCCTCGCTGCTGAAGTCGAGGGTGACGACCCAGCCGCCGGCGCTCTGTTGGGGCAGTTGAGCCTGTGCCGAGGCAATGTCCGTGCCCTTGATGAACGCGGGCTCGAGGCTGAACTTGGCGGCACCGTCCTTGTCGCATGTTCCCAGCCACAGTGTGGGATCGTCGGCAGCACCGCCGCCTTGGTTCTCAGGCTTGGTGCAGTCGAGCGCCAGCAACTCCTTCTGGTAGGCCGCGTCGTCGGTCTTGGCCTGCACGATCTGTTGCCCCTGGGCCGGATCGGTCGGGGTCTCCGCGTTGGCGCCGGCGGTCTTGGAGGTCTTGTTGGCGCTGTTGGCGGTTTGGTTCTTCTTCTTGGTGTCTGTGGCTGTGCCCGTCGTGTCTGTGGCGGCCTGTGTGTCGCCAGGGGCCGGGTTCAGGATGTTCTTGACCGGGCGGAAGTTCAGAAGTGCCGTTCGCCCGACCAGCTCGACGATTCGATCCTGTGTGACGCCGGGGACCGACACGACGATGACGGCGCCGTCGCCGGACCCCTGGATCGACACGTCGGCTTCGGCGACACCGATGCCGTTGACTCGCTGGCGGATGATCTCCACCGACTGCTGAAGCTGCTCCTCGGTGACCTGCGCGCCTTCGGTGATGGGCTGTGGGTCGAGGATCACCTGGGTTCCGCCGCGCAGATCCAGCCCAAGTTGTGGGGTGTGAGCCTGCCCGGGCCAGAACGTCCAGACGCTCAGAGCGATGACCAGAGCCGCCAGCAGTCCCAGGTACCGCCACGGCCGGTAGCCAGCGGGTGCTGCCACGCACTCCTCCAGTCCTCGGTGATGACCGCCCTACCCTACCCGTCCCCGGCGGTCCCTCCGTCGAGGTCCGTAGAAAGTGTCAGTTGTGCCGTCGGCGGCACCGGCGGTGTGGCTCCCAGGTGGCGCCACGCCGCGGCTGTGGCCTCGCGCCCTCGTGGTCCACGGGTCATGAACCCCAAGCGCAGAAGGAAGGGCTCGGCCACGGTCTCGACCGTCTCCGACTCCTCCCCGACCGATACTGCCAGGGTGTTCAGTCCCACCGGTCCCCCGTCGAACTTCAGAATCAGCGCCTCAAGCACGGATCGATCGAGGCGATCGAGGCCCAGCGCGTCGACCTCGTACAGGTCCAACGCGGCGTGGGCAGTGCCGCGGTCGACACTGCCGTCGCCGTGAACCTGTGCGTAGTCGCGCACGCGGCGCAGCAGCCGGTTGGCGACTCGGGGCGTTCCTCTGCTGCGGCCCGCGATCTCGGAGATTCCGCTGGCGTCGGCTCGGACACCGAGCAGGTCCGCGGACCTGGTCAGGATCGTGGCCAGGTCGGACTCGTCGTAGAAGTCCAGATGAGCCGTGAAGCCGAAACGGTCGCGGAGGGGGCCGGGCAATAGGCCTGCCCGCGTGGTGGCTCCCACGAGCGTGAACGGTTCCAGATCCAAAGGAACCGCTGTCGCCCCGGGTCCCTTTCCGACCACGATATCGACCCGGAAGTCCTCCATGGCGATGTAGAGCAGTTCCTGCGCTGCGCGAGAGGTGCGGTGGATCTCGTCGAGAAACAGGACCTCGCCGGGTTGAAGGCTCGTGAGCAACGCGGCCAGATCGCCTGCGTGCTGGAGGGCCGGGCCACTGGTGATACGGAACGGTGCGGAGATCTCGGTGGCGACAATGCCGGCCAGTGTTGTCTTGCCCAGCCCGGGCGGACCCGACAGCAGCACGTGGTCGGGAGGCCGCCGCCGCCTCTTGGCCGCAGTGAGCATCAAGTCGAGTTGATCGCGAACTCGGGGCTGACCGACGAACTCCGAAAGGGCCTGCGGACGCAAAGCGGAGTCCAAGGCGGCCTCGCCAGGTTCCGTCCCGGGGTCGACCAGACGATCGTTCATGAGCGCCTCAGTTCGCGCAGAGCGGCCTTCAGCACGGCAGCCACCTCGGCACCGGGATCTACCTGCGACTCCACCGACGCCACCGCGGATTCGGCTTCTCGCTGAGACCAGCCGAGCCCCACGAGCCCGGTGATTACGTCGTCGTGCCACATCGGACGCCCCGTCGCGCCTGTGACTGTGGCTCTGATGTCGGGACCGGTGGGCGGCCCCAGTCGGTCGGCGAGTTCGAGCAGGATCCGCTGGGCGCCCTTG
>WBZP01006615.1_pt1 | contig 11421 bp, 8 predicted proteins | sample 5204301 | NCBI WGS metagenome assembly WBZP01 (sample SAMN12412401, study PRJNA552823) | activated sludge metagenome | isolation source: activated sludge from nitrification reactor of wastewater treatment plant... | place: USA: Pennsylvania | collected 2017
CGACGACGTATCGTCCATGTTGATCGTTTCGTTCGCCGTATCGAAGTCGGCGATCGTTCCCGACGTTTCCCGGGACTCGTCTGATTCCTGCATTTCCAGTTCGCGCACGCGCTCCTGCAAGCGGCGCAGCTCGCTTCGGCTGCGCCTGAGCGTACGCGCCCGCCGCGCCCGTGCCGTCACGGCGGCGACCAGCAGCGACATGTCGATCGGTTTCATCAGGAATTCGTCGGCACCAAGATTGAGTGCCTCCAGCCGTCGTTCGAGTTCAGCGTCGCTCGACAGCAGCAGGATCGGCGTATCGATGAGATCGTCGTCCTGGCGCAGCAGCGACAGCAGTTCCAGTCCATTGCAGCCCGGCATGAAGATGTCGCAGATCACGACATCGGGCTGGAAGGCCCGCACTTCCGCCGGCGCCAGCAGCGGATCGGCAACGACCCGCGTCCTGACGCCCGACTCCTCCAACCCATCGCGGCAGACCTCGGCCAGGAAGGGGTCGTCATCGACGAGGACGACGCGGAAGGGGCGCGGCGGCACCTGCACCGTGACCCCCTTGAGGATGGCCACCAGCCTTGCCGTATCGAGCGGCAATGGCAGGAAGCGCGTCGCGCCGAGACGCACGGCATCGAGGCGGGCCGGGATATCGTCGCCGGGAGCGATACAGACGAGGTGCGGCGAGGGCGAGAAGCGCTCGCGCAGATTGGCAAAAACGGCGGCTGTCTGCGGGTCAAGCCGGCAACGGCTGATCTCGGCCACGATGGCCGCAGGCGACCCGGCTTCATCAACGGCAGCCAGTGCATCGAGCGAATCGAAGATCATCGGCGTAAAGCCTGCACTGGCCAGCGATTCACGCAACATCACCTGCAACGGCGCCGCATCCATGAAGAGCGCGATGCGCGTATTCACCGTCGGCTCGGTTGGCGCGATCGGTGTCACCAGCGGCCGGTAGCCTTCCGCCACCTGGCTGTCGGCGGGGGCGAGGTCCTGTTGCAGGGCTTCCAGCAGCACGACCACCTGCAGGCGCTCCGCCTCGCGCAGGGGCCGGTCACCTCGGCCATGCAGCAGGCTGGCCAGCGAACGAGCGGTTTCGGCGGCCTGCAGGCACGCCTGCCGCTCCTGGGCCGTGATGTAGAAATCGAAGAGGCTGGCGGTCAGGCGCGGCGGAATCGGCGCCGCCGGATCGGCGAGGAGCGGCCGGACGAGCGACTTCAGTCGATCCACCTGCTGACGCAGCGTTGCCACACTCACTTCGACCGGCAGTTGTTCGCCTGCATCCATCCACTCATTCCCCCCGGACCCGAACGGGACCGTTTGCTAGCTTAACATTCCGACGGCCAACCGAAACAGCACTGATTCTGCACAGCATTCGGCGGCATACTGACCGGTAGACCATCACCTGCTGCAGTTTGTGCCTCAGTGCTCACAATGACTTCTAAGCAGCTGCCACTTTCGCCCGCGCGGCGTGCAACTTCCGGTAGCTGTCGATCAGCCGCTGGTGCCGGTCGAGACCCTCCAGCTGCATGTTCGTTGGCGTCAGGCCGGGGAAGCGCACGCTGCCGTCTACCGAACCCAGCACAGCGTCCATGCGCGGGTTGCCATACATCCGCCGGAAATTGGCTTCGTAATCCGCGAGTTCCAGCTCGTCGTCGAGCAGCACTTCCAGCACCACATTCATCGCCTGATAGAACAATCCGCGCTCGGCTGTGTTCTCGTTGTACTGCAGGAAGGCACCGACCAGATCGTGGGCTGCTTCGAACTGCTTCAGCGCCAGGTTGATCAGCAGCTTCAGCTCGAGCACCGTGAGCTGCCCCCAGGCCGTGTTTTCGTCGAACTCGATGCCGATCAAGGTGCGGATGTCGGTGTAATCGTCCAGCTCGCCGTCGTCGAGGCGCTCTAGTAGTGCCTGCAGTGCGCGGTCGTCGAGGCGGTGCAGGTTCAGGATGTCCTCGCGGAAAGCCAGCGCCTTGTTGGTGTTGTCCCAGATCAGATCCTCGAACGGATAAACCTCGGAGTAGCCCGGCACCAGAATGCGGCAAGCCGTGGCGCCGAGCTGGTCATACACCGCCACATACGCTTCCTTGCCCATGGCTTCGAGGATGCCGAACAGGGTCGCGGCTTCGTCGGCGTTGGAGTTTTCGCCCTGGCCGGAGAAATCCCACTCGACGAACTCGTAATCCGCCCTGGCCGAGAAGAATCGCCACGACACCACGCCACTGGAGTCGATGAAGTGCTCGACGAAGTTGTTCGGCTCGGTGACGGCATTGCTCTCGAAGGTGGGCTGCGGCAGGTCGTTCAGGCCTTCGAAGCTGCGCCCCTGCAGCAACTCGGTCAGGCTGCGCTCCAGCGCCACCTCCAGGCTCGGGTGCGCGCCGAAGGACGCGAACACGCCGCCGGTCCGCGGGTTCATCAGCGTCACGCACATCACCGGAAACTCGCCGCCGAGAGAGGCATCCTTGACCAGCACCGGGAAGCCCTGTTTTTCCAGCGCCTCGATGCCGGCGACGATGCCCGGATATTTCGCGAGCACTTCCGCCGGCACGTCGGGCAGCGCGATCTCGCCTTCGATGATTTCGCGTTTGACCGCGCGCTCGAAGATTTCCGAGAGGCACTGCACCTGCGCCTCGGCCAGCGTATTGCCGGCGCTCATGCCGTTGCTGAGGTAGAGGTTGTCGACCAGGTTGGTCGGGAAATAGACCACTTCACCGTCCGACTGGCGCGCGTAAGGCAGCGCGCAGATGCCGCGCTTCACGTTGCCGGAGTTGGTGTCGTAGAGGTGCGAGGCCCGCAGCTCGCCATCGGGGTTGTAGATCCCGAGGCAGTAGTCGTCCAGCAGGCCGGCCGGCAGGGCATCCTTCTTGCCGGGCTTGAACCAGCGCTCGTTCGGGTAATGCACGAAATCCGCATTGGCGATGTCCTCGCCCCAGAACTGGTGCGTGTAGAAATGGTTGCAGCTGAGGCGCTCAATGTACTCGCCCAAGGCCGACGCCAGCGCGCTTTCCTTGGTTGCGCCCTTGCCGTTGGTGAAGCACATCGACGAATGCGCATCGCGGATGTGCAGCGACCACACGTTGGGCACCAGGTTGCGCCATGACGCGATCTCGATCTTGATGCCCAGGCCTGCGAGGAAGGCCGTCATGTTGGCGATGGTCTGCTCCAGCGGCAGGTCCTTGCCCAGGATGTAGGTGTGCCGCTCCGAATCCGGCTTCAGCGTCAGCAGTGCCTGCGCATCGGCATCGAGGTTTTCCACTTCCTCGATCACGAAGTCGGGGCCTGCCTGTACCGCCTTCTTCACTGTGCAGCGGTCGATCGAGCGCAGGATGCCCAGCCGGTCCTTGGCCGAGATGTCGGCGGGAAGTTCGACCTGGATCTTGAAGATCTGCTTGTAGCGGTTTTCCGGATCGACGATGTTGTTCTGCGACAGGCGGATGTTCTCGGTGGGAATGCCGCGCGTGTCGCAGTAGAGCTTCACGAAGTAGGCCGCGCACAAGGCCGACGACGCCAGGAAGTAGTCGAACGGCCCCGGCGCCGAGCCGTCACCCTTGTAGCGGATCGGCTGGTCGGAGATGACCGTGAAGTCGTCGAACTTGGCTTCAAGACGAAGCTTGTCGAGAAAGTTGACCTTGATTTCCATGCGGGAATTCCAGTTTGGCGTTCAGTTCAGAACTAAGCGATGCGAAACAAAGCAAAACGAATGACCGAAAAGGTCCAGCCCCTGCAACCCTTAAGCCGAAAACACCAACTGCCGCTGATGCTTCAAAGCCAAAAGTACGACATCGGTTGCGGAATGGGCGTACAAAACGATGTGCTGGCCAACGACATACTCTCGCAAGGCGGGCAGGCCGGCCTGTTCGGACAGAAGAAGAACAGCGTTGGCTTTAAGCTTCGCCTGTGCAGATTTTGGCGAGAGGAATCGTGCTGGCCGACCACTGGCGGGAGACCACGCCAGTACCGCAATCATTTCCCGGAGTTCCGTTTTCAACGCTTTCATCCGGGCATCGGCGGTATCCGCATCCTGAAGCTGGAAGAACTGGCAGGCAGCGTCCAGGTTCACCAGGAAATTCGGTGCAGCTTCGACCTTGGCATTCACAGGCAAGGCCATCAGGACAAGGCTTTCAGGACCTCGTCGTTGGACACGCGCTGTCCGGAAATGAGCTCACGCAAGCCCGCCTCAGCCTCGGTCAGCAGAATCAGATTGGCGTGCTCCTCTTCGAGCATGTGGTAATAGTCGAGCTTCTTGGCATCAACGATAGCAACGTAAGCCGTACCGTTCTTTGTCAGTAATTTTTCCGCCCCGGCCACCACTTCATCGGAAAGTTCCGTCAGCCGGGCACGGGCCTCGCTGATAGGAACAACGTCTTGAGCAGTCAAACCCATGACAGAATCCTTTAATGAAAATATTAACGGTTAGTGTAGCAGACGCTAGCGACTAGGGGTCAGTTGCAAATCTCCCGGGCGGTTCAAGGACAAAGTACCCAATCACGATTGGTGACTGTTTTACGCCTTCAACCGAGTCGCCCGTTACGCCGCAGCGACTTCCTCGCGCACTCGCTTCGCCTCGTCGAGCAAATAGCGCTGGTAGTCATCGAGGTCGCCGTCGAACGGGCCGACGCCACCGCGCGAGACCAGCCAGAATTCGTCGCATACGGCCCGCAGCAGCGCACGGTCGTGGCTGACCAGCATCACCGTGCCTTCGAACTCGTTCAGCGCCACGCCGAGCGCCTCGCGCGTGGCGAGGTCGAGATGGTTCGTCGGCTCGTCGAGCAGCAGCAGGTTGGGCCGCTGCCAGACGATCATGCACAGCACCAGCCGCGCCTTCTCGCCGCCGCTCATGGTGCCGACCGGCTGCTTGAACATGTCGCCGCCGAAGTTGAAGGTGCCGAGGAAGTTGCGCAGTTCCTGCTCGCGCCCCGGCACGTTGCTGCGACCGGCGGCAATGGCTTCCTTCGCCAGCCGCGTCATGTGTTCGAGCGGCGTGTCCTGCGGGCGCAGCACGTCGAGTTCCTGCTGCGCGAAATAGCCGACGCTGAGGCCCTTCCCTTCGGTGACGTCGCCACTGATCGCCTTGAGGTCGCGGGCAATGGTCTTGACCAGCGTGGACTTGCCCTGGCCGTTGGCACCGAGGATGCCGATGCGCTGGCCGGCCATCACCGAGCGATTGATGCCGCGCACGATGATGCTCGGTGGCGTGCCGGCCGGCGCCTCTTCCGGCGGCGGGTAGCCGATGCTGACATCGACCATCGACAGCATCGGGTTGGGCAGGTTCTGCGGCTCCTGGAATTCGAAGCTGAATTCCGCCTCGGCCAACACCGGCGCGATCTTCTCCATCCGTTCCAGCGCCTTGACCCGGCTCTGCGCCTGCTTGGCCTTGCTGGCCTTGGCCTTGAAGCGGTTGATGAAGGATTGCAGGTGGGCGATCTTCTCCGCCTGGCGGGCAGCGGTCGCCTGCTGCAGCACGATCTGCTCGGCGCGCATGTCCTCGAACTTGCTGTAGTTGCCGCCGTAGCGGACGAGCTTTGCGTTGTCGATGTGCAGCGTGACACCGGTGATGGCATCCAGGAACTCGCGGTCGTGGCTGATCATGATCAGCGTGCCCTGATAGCGCTTGAGCCAGGCTTCAAGCCAGACCATGGCATCAAGGTCGAGGTGGTTGGTCGGTTCGTCGAGCAGCAGGAAGTCGGACGGGCACATCAGCGCGCGCGCGAGTTGCAGGCGCATGCGCCAGCCACCGGAGAAGCTGTTCACCGGGTTGTGCAGTTCGGACACCTTGAAGCCGAGGCCAAGGATCAGCGACTGGGCGCGGGACTCCGCGTCGTGCTCGCCGGCATCGTTGAGCGCCATGTAGGCCTCGGCCATGCGCATGCCGTCGTCGCTCTCCTCGGCGGCCTTCACTTCGTTGCGCGCAGCAAGCAGCGGCGTGTCGCCGTCGATGACGAAATCGGTCGCACTCTGTTCGGTTTCCGGCATCTCCTGCGCCACCTGGCCCATGCGCCAGTGCTTGGGGATGCTGCAGTCGCCGCCGTCTTCGTGCAGCGTGCCGTTGAGCAATGCGAACAGCGTCGACTTGCCGGCCCCGTTACGGCCGACGAGGCCGACCTTCTCGCCGGGATTGATGGTGACCGAGGTCTTGTCGAGCAGGATTTTCGAACTGCGGCGCAGCGTGACGTTCTTGAGGACGATCATTACGGACTTTCGGGGGACTTGGCGTATTCGCAGCCTGTGACGGGCGGCGGCCGGCAGTTTAGTGCCGAAACACCCGGCGTGACCGGCGGGGTGGCGAATAAATCCGGTTTTCCGGCTGCCGGGGCGCGAGATGGGACGAGCAACAGCCTCAGCGCCGCGCCGAGACGATCACATTGCGTGGCGTTAGCGTGTGCGGACAGAAACGGTGCAGTTCTACCTCGAAGCCATCATTTTCGAGCGCAAGCGCGAGATCGCGCAGCAGCCAGATCTCGATCGCACGGCGACAGGCGAGGCGCGGCAACTGCAGCCGGCGGGCGGTGCGGTGGCGGGCCCAGCCGGCCGCTTCGGCCGCGCCGTAGTCGAGCCCCGGGTCAAGCGGAAGGCCCTCGCGGGCGGCGAGCGATTGCAGGAAAAAGGCGAAATCACGACTGCTCCACGCGGCCGACACCGGCTTGAACGTGCGATACGGCACACCCGGCGCATGCGTTTCGCGCAGCGCGACGAAGGCGAGCTTCCAGGCCGAGAGGCGTTCGCTCCGGGCTGCCAGCCGTGGCGACGCAGTGACGGTTTCGGTGACGGCAAGACGCAGCGCGTTGCGATCGAGCTGCAGCGCACTCGCGCCGCCACGCGGCCGGTAGCGGTCGTCGGCACCGAGCGGGTAACAGCACGGCGCGACATCGAGCGCCCGTGCACCTGCGGAGCCGGCCAGATCGATCAGACGGCGATGCAGGTCACCACAGGCATGCAGCGCAATGGCGTGTGCCCCGGCGAGACTGGCAGCCGCTGCCGGGGCAAGCACGTCGGCGACCTCGAAGCGCTGCTGCAGCTGCGCGCGTGCCGACAGCGCTTCGCCTTCGCGACAGAGCACGGCATTGCGTTCCAGCGCCCTCGCCTCACCCCCCCAGGCCATCAGAAAACGCCGGCCGAGATGCCCCTTGCCGGCGCACCATTCGACCAGCGGTGCCCGCGGCACACCGACGGCTGCGGCAAAGGCTTCGATCTGGGCCGCCTTGCGGCCGGGGATGAAATGCCATGCGGCCGCGCGTTCGGGCGCCGGGATCCGGGCCGTCTCGCGTTGCGGCAGGTCGATCAGTGCCGGCAGTTCGGCAAGGGCCGGCAGATGGGGGCAGAGGAAGGCACGTGCCGCAGCGTCGTCGGCGCTGAGGGCGGCGAGTGTCGCGTCATCAAGCGCCAGCAAGGCCTGGGTGAGCGCAGGATGCGTAGCGCACCAGGCCGGTCGCGACTCGCAGAACGGGGACGGCGTCCAGATCGGCGCAAGATCGAGCAGGAACGCTTCAAGCGCGGCGCGCCGCCGGGCGTGCACGCTCATTTCGAAAGCCTGCTCAATGCCGCGCCCAGACCTTCACGCGGCCGTCCTTATAGACAATCATCGTATTGAACATCTCGCGCCGGATTTCCCGTTCGGGCGTCTGCGCGTCAAGCATCGTGCAACCGGTCTCGCAGCTGGGCATCGAAAGTTCCCGTCCCGGCGCACCACGCGGCAGGCCGGGGACCGCAATGCCCCATGCCTTCGGCTTCTCCGTCAGCAGCTCGCGGATGTCCTCGGCCGGCACATGCCCCTCGACGAAGTAGCCGGCAACGACGGCGGTATGCACAGATTCGAGGTCCGCCGGAACCTTCAGCTTCTTCTTCAGCGCCGGCAGGTCGTCGACTTCCTTGACCTTCACATCCGGAAAGCCGTTCTGGCGCAGGTGCTCGGCCCAGTCGAGGCAGGCCAGGCACATGTGGGGAACGTAGACCTCGACCGGCGGCGCCTTCTTCTCGGCAGCGAAGGCCCCGAGCGAGCAGGCAGCGAGGAGTGCCATCAGCAGTTTCTTCAGCATGATTTTTCGTATCTCCGATGTTCCGGTTCAGACGCGGCGCGCGGGCGCTCAGTTCCGCGGCACCATCGCTTCCAGCGCCTCCCAGCGGTCGAGCAATCCCAGCAGTTCGTCGTCTATTTCCGAGAGGCGCGTCGCGAAGCCTTGCGCCGCCTGCGGGTCGCTGGCGTAGAGCGCAGGATCCTCGAGCTTCGCGGTCAGCGTCTTCTGCTCTTCCTCCAGCGCGGCAATCTTCGCCGGCAGCGCATCGAGTTCGCGCTGGTCCTTGTACGAGAGCTTGGTCGGCGCACTACGTGGCTTCTCAACCACTGGTTTCGGCGCTTCCTTCTGCTTGGTCGCCTGCGCTTCCGCAGCCTCGGCCGCCCTGCGCTGCGCCTGGTAGTTCGCCCAGTCGCTGTAACCGCCGGCGTATTCGTGCCAGCGCCCGCCGCCCTCGGCGGCGATGGTCTGCGTCACCACGGCATCCAAAAACGCGCGATCGTGGCTGACCAGGAACAGCGTGCCGGGATAGTCCTGCAGCAGTTCTTCCAGCAGTTCCAGCGTCTCGATGTCGAGGTCGTTGGTCGGTTCGTCGAGCACCAGCACGTTGGCCGGCCGGGCGAAAAGGCGGGCCAGCAGCAGGCGGTTGCGCTCGCCGCCGGACAGTGACTTCACCGGCGAACGCGCGCGCTGCGGGGCGAACAGGAAGTCGCCGAGGTAGCTGATGACGTGCTTCTTCACGCCAGCCACTTCGACATAGTCCGAGCCCGGCGAGATCACGTCGACCAGCGCTGCTTCCGGGTCGAGCTGGCTACGGAACTGGTCGAAGTAGGCCACCTCGATCTTCGTACCCTGGCGCACCTTGCCCTCGTCCGGCTGCAGCTCGCCGAGGATCAGGCGCAATAGCGTCGTCTTGCCGGCACCGTTGGGGCCGATCAGGCCGATCTTGTCGCCGCGCATCAGGCGGGTCGAGAAATCGCGGACCACCGTTTTCTCGCCAAAGCGCTTGCTCACGTTGGTCAGTTCGGCAACGAGCTGGCCGCTCTTCTCGCCGGCATCGAGCGCGAGTTCGACCTTGCCCTGCCGGTCGCGCCGCGCCGCGCGATCGCGGCGCAACTGCTCGAGACGGAGCACGCGGCCCTCGTTGCGCGTGCGCCGGGCTTCGACGCCCTTCCTGATCCACACCTCTTCCTGCGCCAGGAACTTGTCGAACTTGGCGTTGGCGACTTCCTCGTCGTAGAGCATCTGCGCCTTGCGTTTCTGGTACTCGGCAAAGCTGCCCGGGCAGCTCATCAGCTTGCCGCGATCCAGTTCGACAATGCGCGTCGCGACGCGGTCGAGGAAGCGGCGGTCGTGGGTGATGAAAAGCAGTGTCAGGTTCGATTCGATCAACTGGTTTTCCAGCCACTCGATGGCGGCGATGTCGAGGTGGTTGGTCGGCTCATCGAGGAGGAGGACCTCGGGCGACACGGCCAGTGCCTGCGCCAGCGCAAGGCGCTTCTTCTGGCCACCGGAGAGGCTGCCGACCTGTGCGTCCGGATCAAGCGAGAAGCGCTGGATGACACGCTCGGCCTGCGATTCGAACTGCCAGGCACCGAGTGCTTCCAGCTCCGTCTGCAGCGTGTGCAGGCGGGCGAGCAGTGGCTCGTGATCGGCATCGCTCTCGGCGAGCCGGTGCGACACCTCGTGATATTCGGCGAGCAGCGCCGAGGTCGTCCCCATGCCCGCCACCACTGCCTTGAACACCGTCAGGTCCGGGTCGAATGGCGGCTCCTGCGGCACGTAGCCGATGCGTGCGCCGGGCTGGCGCCAGACTTCGCCGTCGTCGAGGGCGCCGTGACCCGCCAGCGCCGCCAGCAGTGAGGATTTTCCGGTGCCGTTGCGGCCGATCAGCGCAACGCGCTCACCGGGGTCGAGCTGAAAATCGGCATGGTCGAGCAGCGGCACGTGGCCGAAGGCGAGCGAGGCATCGGAGAGGGTGAGGAAGGGCATGAAGCGGCGTGGCGGCGGAAAAGCCGCGATTCTACCGCGTTCGCAGAACCGCCACGTAAAGCAGCAGGGCTGCAAGCCATGCCAGCGCAGTAGCGCTCACGAAGGCAGTAGACGCCCCCCAAGCTTGCCAAACGCCACCGAAGAACAGCCCAGCCGGAATCGCGGCCAGGCCGGCCGTCATGCTGTACCAGCCAAAAGCTGTGCCCCGTTCCTCGACACGTCCCAAATCACCGACCAGCGCACGCTCCGCCCCCTCACCTAGACCGGCACAGACTCCATAGACGAGCGCGGCGGCCCACAACGCCGACGGCGACGATGCCGCCGCCAGAAAGAGAAAGCTGGCGCCATGCGAAGTCCAGTTGAAGAGCACGATGCGCGCATGGCCAACACGATCGGCCGCCTTGCCTCCGAACCACGCCGCCATGGCCTTGGCGAAACTCATGGCCGCCCACAGCAGCAGCAATTGCGGGACCGACATCGCCAGTTCGTGGCCGCGCAGCACGATGAATGTCTCGGAAGCTCGCGCCAGCGCAAACAGCGCCAACACGAGGAAGTAGCGGCGCAGCGGCGGGGCCAGCAGCGACCACGAGAGCGCTGGTAGCACCTGCGTCACGAGGGATCGGGGCGCCGTCGGCGCCGGGTCGCGCACCGCAAAGGCGACCAGTGTGACACCGATGAACCCGGGAATGGCGGAGAGCAGGATCATTTCCGGTAACGACAGGGGCGTCCACGCCAGGCAGGCCGCGGCGAGTAGCGCCCCCCCCATGGCACCACCGTTGTCGAGCGCCCGGTGCAGGCCGTAGGCACGGCCACGCATTTCAGACGGCGCGGCATCGGCTACCAGCGCGTCGCGCGGGGCGGTGCGCAGCCCCTTTCCGATGCGATCCAGACCGCGCAGAAACAGGACGCCGCCCCAACTCGCCGCGAGTCCGAGCAGTGGTCGAACGCAGTTGGAAAGGAAATAGCCGGCCAGAACGAATGGTTTGCGGCGGCCGCCCCACAGGTCGGAGCGCCGTCCGGCATAGAGTTTGAGCCATGCGGCAACCGCCTCGGCGACGCCTTCGATCAGCCCCAGCACCACTGGACCTGCCCCGAGCACCGCCGCGAGCAGGATGGGGATGAGCGGCGTCACCATCTCGGAGGCAAGGTCGTTGAAGAAACTGACCAGCCCCAGCACGACGACTACGCGCGGCAGGGGAGCGGCAGGTTCGGAGGAGGCTTGCTTCATGACGAACGATTGTACGCCCCATTCTCCACGCCGCCGTTTCGAATGCCACGAAACGCTCCCTGATCGCGCGCACCAACTGGCCGGGCGATCAGACAAACGCTACAATGCGCGCCTGGTCTCTCCTCGTAGTTCAATGGATAGAACGGGCGCCTCCTAAGCGCCAGATACAGGTTCGATTCCTGTCGAGGGGACCATCCCGGCGCC
>WBZP01006617.1_pt1 | contig 11421 bp, 11 predicted proteins | sample 5204301 | NCBI WGS metagenome assembly WBZP01 (sample SAMN12412401, study PRJNA552823) | activated sludge metagenome | isolation source: activated sludge from nitrification reactor of wastewater treatment plant... | place: USA: Pennsylvania | collected 2017
CGGCCTGAAGGACCTGAACGACCTGCCGAAGATCGAGGACATGGTGCAGGCGCTCGGCTTCGATCCGCCGGCGCTGCTGATGGAGAAGCCGATCACCGACGAGATGCTGCCGCTCGAAGCGGGTGATGACGTGCCTGTCGACGAAGCGCCGGTCGATGGCGCCGCCGATGAGCCGGTCGACTAACCGACCGACTCGCGCAGCTTCTCGACCTCGTCGGTCGTGAGGTCGCGCCACGCCCCCACGGGCAGTCCGCGCAGGGTGAGCGACCCGTAGCGCACGCGTTGCAGCGTGCGCACCGGGTGACCGACCTGCGCGCACATCTCGCGCACCTGGCGGTTGCGGCCCTCGAACAACGTCAGGATCAGTTTGGTGGTGGGGATGCGCCCCGTGTGCACGGTCGCGCCGCGGGTGACGCCTGCTTCCCGGGTGCGGCGATCATCGAGATAGACACCGCGGCGCAGGATGTCGATGGTCTCGTCGTCGGGGACGCCGGTGACGATGGCTTCATAGACGCGAGGCACGTCGTGCCGCGGGTGTGTGAGCTTGGCGGCGAGGTCGCCGTCGCTGGTCAGGATCAGCAGCCCCTCGGTGTCGAAATCGAGGCGGCCCACCGGATAGACGTACTCGCGGATGCCGCCGATCAGATCCATCACCGTGCGGCGCTTCTGGGGATCGCGCCGCGTGGTGACGTAGCCCTTCGGCTTGTTCAGCATGATGTAGCGGGCCGGCGGTGCCGCCTTCACACGGCGGTCGTCGACACGCACGTCGTCGACCCCGGGTGTGGCCTTCGCGCCGAGGGTGGTCACGGTGACGCCGTTCACCGTGACGCGCCCCTCGCCGATCAGTACCTCGGCAGCGCGCCGCGACGCCACCCCCGACATCGACAGCAGCTTCTGCAGACGGATTGCGCCGCCGCCCTCCGGCGTCTCGTCGGCGTGGCGCGCCGTCGGGCGCGGCACCTTCGCGGCGGGCCGGCCTCCGGGCCGCGACGACGCGAGCCCGCGGCCGGAGGGTTTGGATGGCCGCGCGCCGCCCGGGCGGCGGGGACGGGACGACGACGGACGCGAGGGACGAGATTTCATGACGCTCCCATGAGCGCACGCCAGAAGCGCGTCAGCGCCCAGACGTCGCTCGCGGCGGCCGACTTGTCGACTTCCGCGTGTGTGATGAGGCCGCTCAGCAGGCCGGTGACCTGCGTGCGATGGCGGAGGTGATCGGCGAGCAGCACGGTTTCGACCGGCGGAATCACGGTGTCTTCGCTGCCGTGCAGCAGGAACACCGGCGCCGTCGGTGCGGGCACGCGCTCCGGCGACATCGCGGCCACTGCGGCGTCGCCGAACAGGCCATCGACGATGGGGAAGAGGCGCGGCCCGAGTTGGTCGACGGATCGGGTGGTGACCTGCCGCATCAGCGTGCGGGCCGGTTCCGGCAACGCCTCGCCGGCGGCCTGCGCGCGCGCGAAGGCCGCCTCGGCCTGCGAACGATCGACCAGCGTCAGGGACGACGCCGTGAGGTAGATCAGGATGGCCTCGCGCAGCGGCGTCACCTGCTCGGCGGGCACGACACGGTCGGCGAACGTCAGCAGCACGACGGTGACACCATAGTCGTGCGGCGGCTTCACCTGCATCGTGTCGACCCCGGCCACGTGGCCGCCAGCCGTCACGTCGCCCGGCAGCGGCGGCGTCTTCCCGGACGTGAGGTATCGCATCACCCGGCCGAGGTCGCCATGGCCGCCGAACGACATGACGAACGCCACCTTGCCACGCAGGGAGTCGCGGCCGGCGGCGACGATCGACAGTCCGCCGGAGAAGCTGATGCCCACCATGCCGATGCGGCCATCGGGGGCGAGATCGGGACGCGAGGCGATCCAGCGCGCGGCGTCTTCGATGACGTCGGTGTTGGCGGGCGTGACGCGGAACTGTCGCAGGTCTGGCGGGGCGACGGTGACGACCGCGTAGCCGGTCTCCGCCAGGTCCTCGGCCATGCCGACGAGGCGGGTCTCGTCGATGCCATCCATGTGCACGCCGGGCACGAGCAGCACCGTGCGCGAGAACGACGTGGGACGGTAGAGGCGCGCCGGCACGTCGCCGTGGCGCGTGGTGATCGGCGGCAGGGACTCGCGCGACGTACGCTGCGCGCGGGCGGCGGCGAGTCGTCCGGGCAGGCCGTCGGTGAGTCCGGCAGCACGGACGATGAAGGCACCGGCGTCGAGATACGGCACCACCACGCGTGCCAGCACGGCCGCCACGATCACGACGAGGATCGCGCGCTGGACGCGGAAATTGACCACAGAATCTGCATGTTACACTGGCCGTTTGTGGCGCGCCTCGTGATTGCGGTCGACGGGCCCTCCGGGGCGGGGAAGGGCACGGTCGCTCGCGCCGTCGCGCGGGCGCTTGGCTACCGCCACGTCGACACCGGCGCGATGTATCGGGCCGTGGGGTGGCGCGCTCGGCACCTCGGCATCGCGCTCGACGACGAGGCGGCAGTGACGGCCGTGGCCGAGGCCGCGCGCTTCGATCTCGACGACGGCGCGATCCGGATCGACGGGCACGACGTCACCGGCGCCATCCGCACGCCAGAGATGGACAAGGCGGCGACCCTCGTCGCCCGGAACGCCGCCGTGCGCACGGTGCTCGTTGCCCGCCAGCGCGCCCTCGGCGCCGAGGGGGGCGTGGTGATGGAGGGCCGCGACATCGGCACGGTGGTGTTCCCGCAGGCGGCGCTGAAGATTTACCTCGATGCCTCGCCGGAAGAACGCGCGCGTCGCCGCGCGGCCGATCCCGCGCACACCAGCGGCCGCACCGCCGCGGTCGCCGACGTCGCCGTGGATCTCGCCGCGCGCGACAAGGCCGACTCGACCCGCAGCGTCGCGCCGCTGATGAAGGCCGACGACGCCGTCTACATCGACACCACGGGCATGCCCATCGATGACGTCGTTGGTCGCGTGCTGGCGCTGGCGCGCGAAAGGACAGGGGCTGGGGGCTAGGGGCTGGGGCGCGTCAAAAGACGCGCAACGGCGATCGCGACACCGGGACAGCAAGAGGGCCGGGGGACAACCCCGGCCCTTTCGTCGTTCTGGGTGAAGCTGGAAGCGCCAGCCCCCAGCCCCCAGTCCCTGATCTCAGCGCTCGTCGAAATCGTCCGACGACGCCGGGTCGAGCTCCCAGCGGTCGTGATCGCGGGCGGCGATCTCGTCGCCGCCCTGCAGTTCCTCGTCGTCGTCGTACTCGACGCCCAGGGCACGGCCGATCTCGTCCACCACGTCCTGGTCCGGCGTGGGATTGTCGCCGCCGGGCGCTTCGTCGCCCACCGTTTCGGCGGCCACCCAGTTGGCGTCGACGTCGCCGGCGGTGATGGCCGGACCGTCGCCGGTGTGCGAGGCCAGGCGCACCCGAAGTTCGTCGGCTCCGCTGTTGGCGGCGCTGGCGTGTCGATGCGCGCCCAGGCTCGACGGGGCGGAGGGCGGGGGTGTTTCGCGCACCGTGCGCCGCTCGCGGTTGAGGCCGGGCGCGGGACGGGCGGCCGGGGCCGTGGGGGTCGCGCCCCTCTTCATGACAGGCGTCTTCGCCGCCAATGTCTTCGGGGCGGCCTTCTGCTGGACCTGCTTTCTGGCGACCGGCTTCTTCGCGACCGGCTTCGTGGCGACCTTCTTCGCGACCGGCTTCCTCGCGACCGGCTTCTTCGCGGCCGCTTTCTTCGCGACGCTCCCCCTGGAACCGACCTTCACCGCCTTTTTCACGGTCTTCCGGGCCGGCGCCTTCCGGCCGGCCGCCCGGGCCGGTGCCTTCTTCGTGGCCTTTTTTTTCGGGGATTTCACCGCCGCGGCGCGCCGGCGCGCGGGTGCGGGCCTCTTCGCGGCCGCCTTCTTCCTGCCCTTCGACGACTTAGCCATGACGGGTCCTTTCGGAGTTCCTTGACACTATGCTCTAACTAGCGTAATTTCTGTTGGTTACGCCGATGCGCGCCCTCGGGCGCCAGCGGCGAACAGTCGCGGGGCGCCGGCCCCCGCTCACCCCGACCGGCAAATTCGTACGTCAGGAGGACGCGCACGTCAATGGCAAGCAACGAAGAGCAGGCACAGGACGCTCAGGGCGCGTCGACCCCGGGAGCATCCACGCCCGCGGGCCGGCACACCCTCAAGGCCACCCCGCATCAGGGTGGTTTCGGCGAGGACATGGACCCGGCGGAATTTTCCCGCCTCTTGGACCTTTACGATAACAGCTTCCGAAACATCGCGGAAGGTGAGGTCGTCAAGGGGACCGTCCTCAAAGTCACGGAAAACGAAGTCGTCGTCGATGTCGGCTACAAGTCGGAAGGCGTGATCTCGGTCAACGAGTTCCTCGACGAGACCGGCGCCGTGATGGTGCAGCCCGGCGACGTGGTCGACGTGCTGCTCGAGCGCACGGAAGATCGCGACGGCCACATCGTCCTCTCGCGCGAAAAAGCCGAGAAGATGAAGATCTGGGACGAGGTCGAGAAGGCCTTCGCGGATCGCAAGGTGGTCATCGGCCGCGTCATCGAGCGCATCAAGGGGGGCCTCGCCGTCGACATCGGCGTGCGCGCCTTCCTGCCCGGCAGCCAGATCGACGTGCGCCCCGTGCGCAACCTCGACGCGCTGCGCGGACAGGAACTCCGCATGCGCGTCATCAAGGTCAACAAGAAGCGCGGCAACATCGTGCTCTCGCGCAAGGTCCTCCTCGAAGAGGAGAACGCCGAGAAGAAGAAGCACACGCTCGAGACCCTGGCCGAGGGCAAGGTGCTCACCGGCGTCGTGAAGAACATCACCGACTACGGCGCTTTCATCGACCTCGGCGGCATCGATGGCCTGCTGCACATCACCGACATGTCGTGGGGCCGTGTGGGCCACCCGTCGGAAGTGCTCAAGGTCAACGAGAACATCGAGGTGGTGGTGCTCAAGTACGACCAGGCCACCGAGCGCGTCTCGCTCGGCCACAAGCAGCTCGTGGCCGATCCGTGGACGACCGTGATGGATCGTTACCCGGCCGGCGCCCGCGTGAGCGGCAAGGCCGTGAGCCTCACCGATTACGGCGCCTTCATCGAACTCGAGCCCGGCGTCGAGGGCCTGATCCACGTCAGCGAGATGTCGTGGAGCAAGCGCGTCAAGCACCCGTCGAAGATCCTCAACGTCGGCGACAACGTCGAGGCGATGGTGCTCGGCGTCGATCCGGCCGCCCGGCGCATCTCTCTCGGCCTCAAGCAGGTCGAGAGCAACCCGTGGCACGAGCTGGTCGAGAAGTATCCGGTCGGCACGAAGATCAACGGCAAGGTGCGCAACCTCACCGAGTTCGGTGCGTTCGTGGAAGTGGAAGAGGACATCGACGGTCTCATCCACATCTCGGACATGTCGTGGAGCAAGCGCATCAAGCACCCGAGCGAAGTGCTGAAGAAGGGCGACACGGTCGAGGCGATGGTGCTCAGCATCGACGCCGAGAACCAGCGCCTGTCGCTCGGCCTGAAGCAGCTCGCCACCGACATCTGGGAGGACTTCTTCTCCCGGCACAAGGTCGGTCAGACGATCGAGGGCCGCGTCGTGCGGATGACCAACTTCGGGGCGTTCGTCGAGCTCGACGAAGGCATCGAGGGCCTGATCCACGTCTCGGAGTTCGACGACTCGCAGGGCGGTGAGAAGGTCGACCTGCAGGTGGGTTCGAACTACCCGATGAAGATCATCAAGCTCAGCCCGTCGGAGCGGAAGATCGGCCTCAGCATTCGCGCGCTGAAGTCGGACGAGTTCCGGACGGACTGGGAGAACTACTCGGCTTCGCAGGGCGACGGCTCGGCGACGCTGGGCGACCACTTCCGCAACAAGTAATCCGGTTCTGGGGGCTGGGGGCTAGGGGCTAGGGCTTGTCTAAGGACTCGCCCCAGCCCCCAGTCCCCAGCACCCAGCCCCTGTACCCATGACCAAGGCCGAACTCGTCGAGGAAGTCTCGCGCGTCTCCGAGCTCACCAAGAAGCACTCGGAGGTGATCGTCGAGACGGTGTTCCAGAGCATCATCGACGCGCTGCACCGCGGCGAGAAGATCGAGCTGCGCGGGTTCGGCAGTTTTCGCCTGCGCAAGCGCGAGCCGCGCAAGGGCCGCAATCCGAAGACCGGCGACAAGGTCGACGTGCCGCCGAAGCGGGTGCCGTACTTCAAGCCCGGCAAGGAACTGAAGGACCTCATCAACCGCGAGGACGACGTGGTCGATGGTGTCGATCCCGGAGCCCCGGCGCTCTGAGGCGCGCGTGGAACGCCTCTGGTCTCCCTGGCGGCACGCCTACGTGACCCGCGACGAACGCACCGCCGGCGGCTGTGTCTTCTGTGATGTCGACACCCCGGCCGCGCAGGCCCTGGTGCTGCACACCGGCCGCCTCGCGTTCGTCATCCTGAACCTCTACCCCTACAACGGCGGCCACGCGATGGTGGTGCCGAAGCGGCACGTGCCGACGCTGGTCGGTCTCACCGACGAGGAGCTCGTCGAGGTGGCGCGCCTCACGCGGCTCACCGAGATGGCCCTCGAAGAGGTCTACCGGCCGCAGGGCATGAACATCGGCCTCAACCTCGGCCGTCCCGCCGGTGCGGGCGTGGTCGACCACGTGCACGTCCATCTCGTGCCGCGCTGGAACGGCGACACCAACTTCATGCCCGTGATCGGCGAGATCCGGGTGCTGCCCGAGACGCTCGACGTCACGGCCGCCCGTCTGCGGCCGGTGCTGGCGCGTCTGGTGGCAGAGCAGGGAGCCTCATCATGACGTTCGAGTTCGACGCCCTCACCGCTGCCGCCCGCGACGCCGCGGCCATCTGCGCCACGACGCAGGTGACGCCTGCCGCGGCGGCGATCGACCGCACCGGCGACCTGCCGCAGGAGGTGCGCGCGGCGGCACGTGCCGCGCTGGCCGCGCCCGCGCACGGCGTGGCGTGGTGCGCGACGATTGAAGCGCTCGCCGAAGCGTCGGCGGCGGTGGCGCTCACCGCCGCCGCGGACGTGCTCGGCACCTCGTCGCCCGGCGGTACCGCCTGGACCGGCCTCCGTGGCTTCGATGTGGACGGCGCCGGCCGTGCGCTGCAGCACTCGCCCGCGTGGCAGCTCGCCGTCACGGCCGCCATGATGGGCACGGCCCGGGCCGCGATCTCGGCGGCGACCGCCGCCCTCAAGGCCGCCAAGGCGGCCGGGCAGCCGGTCGACACCGGCAGCCCGCTGCTGTCTGACGCCGCCACCGCGGTCGAGGCCACGCGCCTGCTGTTGTTCGAGGCGGCCGGCCTGGGGGAGCGACCCGGCGCCGAGACGGCCCGGGCCCTGGCACGCGTGCAGGCGATCGACGCGATGCCGTTGGCCTTCCAGGCCGTGACCGCGGCCGGTGGCGCCGAGACGATGCGGCCGGGTTCGTCCCTCGAGCGTGCGCGTCGCGACGTGACGACGCTGGTGGACGTACTCGGCGACGCTGCCGGCGCTCAACAGGCGGCCGCGGCCGGCGTGCTGCCAGCCTGAGGCGGGGTGCGTCCGCCTACCGCTCGATGCGGTAGCCGAGCTTGCCGATCTTCGCTTCGATGTCGGCGGGCGCCACGAGCGCCGCGTCGTAGGTCACCACGACCTGCGCGTCGCGGTGTGACGCCGCCACCTCGGCCACGCCGGGCAGCGTGCCCACCGCGCGTTTCACGGCGTTCTCACAGCCGCCGCAGGTCATGCCCTGGACGGGCAGGGTGAGAGTGGAGGGCATGGACGTCCTCGCTTTCGTGGGTTACGACAGGCAGGCCTTGGCGATCGTCGCCAGCTGCATGTTCGACGTGCCTTCGTAGATCTGGCCGATCTTGGCGTCGCGGTACAGCTTCTCGACGGGATATTCCTTCACGAACCCGTTGCCGCCGAACAGGTTGATCGCCGACGAGGTGACACGTTCCGCCACCTCCGACGTGATCAGCTTGCAGATCGCCGCTTCGTAGAGGAACGGCTTGCCGGCATCACGCAGGCGCGCCGCGTTGTAGGTCAGGACGCGCGCCGTCTCGACGTCGGTGGCCATGCGCGCGATCTGGAACTGCACCGCCTGGAAATCGGCGATCGACTTCCCGAACTGCGTGCGCTCCTTCACGTATTTGATGGTGTGGTCGAGCGCGCCCTGCGCCAGGCCGACCATCTGCGCGCCGATGCCCACCCGGCCTTCGTTCAGGGTCTCGATGGCGATCTTGTAGCCCTTGCCGACCTCGCCGAGCACCTGCGCCTTCGGCACCACGCAGTCTTCGAGGATCAGCTCGCAGGTGCTGCTGGCGCGGATGCCCAGCTTGTCTTCCTTGCGTCCGACGGTGAACCCTGGCATGCCGCGCTCGACGATGAAGGCCGTGATGCCCTTGTAGCCGGCCTCGGGGTTCACGGTGGCGAAGACGATGAACAGATCGGCCTCGTTGCCGTTGGTGATCCAGAGCTTGCGGCCGGTGATCCGGTACCCGTCGCCAACGTCGACGGCGCGCGTCGTGAGGGCGAATGCATCGGAGCCCGACCCGGCTTCCGACAGGCAGAAGGCGCCGATGGTGTCGGCCGCCAGCCGCGTGAGGTAGCGCTGTTTCAGGTCGGCGGTGGCCCAGCGCACGAAGGCGTTGATCACGAGCGTGTTCTGCACGTCGACCATCACGCCCACCGAGGGATCGACGCGCGACAGCGCTTCGACGGCCAGCACCGAGTGGAACAACGTGGCCCCCGCGCCGCCGTACTGCTCGGGGATCTCGATGCCCATGATGCCCAGTTCGAACAGCTTGGGCAGCAGGGCCTTGTCCATCTTCGCGTGTTCGTCCATCTCGCGGACCAACGGACGGACCTCGCGATCGGCGAACTCGTACACACTCTGCTTGAAGAGCAGCTCTTCGTCGTTCAACTGGGTGAGGGCGGGCGTGGTGGCGTCGGACACGGATGGACCTTCTTCCAGGCGATCGGGTCGCGCGCCCCGGCACTCGAGGTGGCTGCGTGCCAGCGCGGCAGTACTACGTCCCGATGGTATCATCCGGGCAGCGCCCCCAGCCACGTCCCACGAGGTCCATCGCCCATGCGATCGCCCCGCTTCCGTCGCCCCGCCGCACTCGCATTCCTCGCCGGAATGCTCGGCGGTCCGGTGCTGTTCGGCCAGTCCGGCACGCCGCCGCAGGCGCCCGCGCCGGCGCCAGCGCCAGCCCAGCCGGCTGATGACCAGGGGCCGACCTTCCGCGCCGGCATCAGCTTCGTGCGGGTCGATGCCATCGTCACCGACAAGCAGGGCAACCCGGTCACCGACCTCACGGCCGACGACTTCGAGGTGCTGGAAGACGATCGGAAGCAGGAGATCGAGACGTTCCGCCTGGTGAAGATCGACACCACCGCGCCGGTGGAAAGCCCGGGCCGTCTCACGACCAGGAACGACGAGGAGAACGCCGCCGCCAACGAGGACGCGCGCATCTTCGTCTTCTTCCTCGACGAGTACCACGTGCGCCTCGGCAACAGCCTGGCGGCCAGGAAGCAGCTCATCGACTTCGTGCAGACGCAGCTCGGACCCAAGGACCTGGTGTCGGTCATGTATCCGCTGAGTCCGCTCGACTCGGTCATCCTGACGCGCAACCACGAACAGCTGGTGCACGCGATCGAGCGCTTCCAGGGTCGCAAGTTCGACTACACGCCGCGCAACGCCCTCGAAGATCGCTACGCCAACCAGCCGACCGAGGTGGTGGAGCGGGTGCGCCGGCAGGTGTCGCTGTCGGCGCTCACCGGCCTGGCGGTGAAGCTCGGTGCGCTGCGCGAAGGGCGCAAGGCCATCGTCCTCGTCAGCGAAGGCTACGTGGCGTTGCTGCCGCCGCAGCTGCGCGGCGCCATGGCGACCATGCCGGGTCTCGGCAATCCGAACCGGATGAATCCGCTGGCCGGCGAAAACGACTTCAACGAAGACCGGGCCCGGTTCGCCGCCGAACTCGACGTGCAGAGCGAACTGCAGCGGGTCTTCGAGGAGTCGAATCGGTCGAACACCGCGATCTACGCCGTCGATCCGCGGGGCCTGTCGACCGGGGAATTCGACATCCAGGACAACGTGATGAGCCGCGCCAGCCAGACCTCGCTGCGGCAGACGCAGTCGACCCTGCAGGTCCTGGCCGAGAACACCGACGGCCGCGCCATCATCAATCGCAACGACATCGGCAGGGGCATGCAGCAGATCGTGCGCGACTCGAGCGCCTACTATCTGCTCGGCTACAACTCGACACAGTCGCGCAGCGACGGCAAGTTCCATCCGATCAAGGTGCGCGTCAAGCGTCCGGGTCTGCAGGTGCGCGCCAGGAAGGGCTACTGGGCGATGACCGCGGTCGAGACGGCGCGGGCGACGGCGCCGCCGAAGCCGGGGCCGCCCGCGGAGATCACGAAGTCCCTGGCGGGGATCAACGCCGCAGCGGCGGAGCGCCGCCTGGTGCGTACATGGGTCGGCATGGCGCCGTCAGCGACGGCCGGCCGCACGCAGGTGACGGTGGTGTGGGAAGGAGTGCCACCGGCCCCGGGCGTCGACCGGGCCGCGGTGGGCCGCGTGCAGCTGACCGCCGCCGCGCCGGCGGGCGAGCAGTACTTCCAGGGGCCGATGGGCGCGGAGATTGCGGCCGACGCCCCCGCGACGGCGCGACGCGGCTCGATCACGTTCGAGGCGCCGCCGGGCAAGGTGAGCCTGCGGATGTCGGTCGAAGGCAAGCCGGGCGATGTCCTCGACACCGACGACCGTACGATCGAGGTGCCCGACTTCACCGAGCCGAAGCCCCGCCTGACGACGCCCCGGGTCTACGTGGCGCGCACGCCGCGTGAGTTCCAGGCGCTGAAGGCCGATGGCACCGCGTCGCCGACGGCGTCGCGCGAGTTCCGCCGCACCGAACGGCTGCTGCTGCGGCTGGCGGGCGTGGCGCCTGGGGGCACCGGCACGCTGGCCTACACCGCGCGTCTGCTGAACCGCCAGGGCGATCGCATGTCCGATCTGGCGGTGGCAACCGCGCCCGACGGCGCGATACTCGACATCCCGCTGGCGGGCCTGCCCGCCGGCGAGTTCCTGATCGAGGTCGCCGCCAAAGGCGCCGAGGGCGACGAGACGAAGGAGCTCGTGGCCTTCCGGATGGTGGGATAGCCGGGGGCTAGGTTCTGGGGGCTGGGGACTGGGGCACTCAAGAACCTGCGCACGCGCGAATCCGCACACGAAAAGAACCCGCGACGACGAGTCCGCGAAAAGAGAGAAGGGCCGGGTTGCCCCCGGCCCTTCTTGTTCGCGTCACCGGGGGCTCCAGCCCCCAGCCCCCAGCCCCCAGCCCCTGGCTCCTAGGCGTACATGCCGCGCATCCGGGTGACGGTGGCGACTCGGTTGATCGCCACGATGTAGGCGGCGGTGCGCATGTCGATGGTGTGCTTCTTCGCCGTGGCGAGGACGGCGTCGAA
>WBZP01006618.1_pt1 | contig 11420 bp, 10 predicted proteins | sample 5204301 | NCBI WGS metagenome assembly WBZP01 (sample SAMN12412401, study PRJNA552823) | activated sludge metagenome | isolation source: activated sludge from nitrification reactor of wastewater treatment plant... | place: USA: Pennsylvania | collected 2017
CTGGCCGATCGAATCGGCTACCGTCGGTCTGCGGTGTCCGGTCTGGTTGCACTGGTAATCGGTCTGGCTTTACTGACGATGGAGTCACGAACGGGGAGCTTACTCGCGGCGGCGCTGCTGATTGTGGGGAATGGCCTATTCAAACCTGCGGTGACGGCGCTGCTCTCCGCGATCTATGGACCAGGAGATCCTCGTCGCAGCAGCGGCTTTGGCTGGTTCTATCTGACGGTCAACCTCGCTGGCTTCGCGGCCCCAATCGTTGGAGGTCTGATGCGTACCCAGTTTGGCTGGGCGAACGCCTTTGCAACGGCAACCACTGCTGCACTGCTGGGACTGCTTTCGCTTCTCATCGGCGGTTCCGCTGTGCGCACGACGACGACGCACATAGACTCCATGGAGCCTGCGCCCAATCGGCATTCCAAAGGTCCACGCCTTCTGGCTCTGATCGGAGTCATGCTCGCACTCGCGATGCTCGGTTTGGCTTTTTCGCAGAGTGCGGGGACGCTGCTGCTCTGGGCTCGCGACCACACACGCAGGAATCTCGGACCGTACAAGATTCCGCCCGACCTGTTTGCAGCGGTGCCATCGCTGATCGTGATGATTGTGACGCCTGCGCTGTCTGCATTCTGGCGAGCTCTACGCCGCCACAGCAAGGAGCCGTCGGACCCGAGCAAGCTGCTACTCGGCCTCATCATCATGGCGAGCGGATACGGAGTGATGGTGCTCGCCGCGCTAACTCACAATGGTCGCCCGGTCAGTCCGCTGTGGCTCATCGGCGGCAAGCTCGGCCTGACGCTCGGCGAGATGATCGTGCTCCCATCAGGACTGACCCTCGCCGCAACACTGGTCCCACCGCACCGAGCCGGTCTGTCCCTCGGCCTCTCTTTCGCCGCACAAGCGCTCGGCTTCTGGCTCGGCGGGATCGCCGGAAACTATTGGGACAGGACAACGCCGACGAGCTATTTTGCGGCGCTGACGACTGGGGCGTTGGTTGCGGCAGGACTGTGTTGGTTTCTGGTACAGCGTCGCGAGGCCGGTCGGGCCTGACGCTTCGCCCAATCATTCTTCCGCCGACTCGCTTTGCATCCACTCCGAGTGCGCTTCTGCCCAAACGATTTCCGCAGAGAGTGATGACGACGGCTTGACCACCCTCAACACACCATTGTAAGCAGACGACTGTGTGCGTTGACTGACAGGTCTGGCACCGCTTCACGTTGCGGCGCTGGCTGCAACCAGCAGAGAGGCTGACATGGGTCGTTCTCGAAGACGTTCTTCCCGCAAAGTCTCACCGTGGCTGATTGCGCTTGCACTCGTGTTTTACGTTGGCGCGGTGGGCGCGCTGTCGACCGAGAGCCTGGCCTTTCGACTGCTCCTCACGCTGGGCTGTATCGGTGCTGTTGTCGCAATCATCGGTGGCTTCTTCGCCGCAGCAGACTCGCCCATTGCGAAGGTCAGCCGTGTCGCACGGTCACGCATGGGAATGGTTCTTGCCGCGCTGGGGTTGACGGGTTTAGGACTTGCCGTCGGATGGTCTGAAGCCAAGAAGCGTAGCGATCAGGCTGCGGCGGTCGCACGGGCGGCGGCAGAGCAGGAAGCCGCCGAGGCCAAGTTTCGGGCGATGTCCTCGGCAGGACACCTGGACGCAGCGCGAACCGCCATGGACGAGGGCTTCGATGCCGCAACTCGTACAGGAGGACAGCTCACGCTCGCTGAGCGCCACCTTCGAGCAATCCCCGGTTCGGCATCAGAAGCTCCGTTGGCGAACGCACTCCTCTTGGAATGTGCATCAAGGCCCGCTCGTGCGTTGATCCTCGCTGCGGAGCACGAGGTGGAATCGGGTACAGGTGAGGACATTTTTCGACGTCTGGACCTTGCCAGGGAGATGCTTCGCAAGATTCCCGCGAGTGTGCCGGAGCATGCCATCGGAGAAGAGTTGATTCGGACTTGGCGGCAGCGGGAAGCAAGCGAACACCTTGCGGCAGCTCAGAAAGAAGTCGACTTGGCCACGGATGACACCATTTTCCAGCGACTGGAAGCTGCCGATGACCATCTTCAGAAGATACCTACCGACACCCCCGAACGGCCCCTGGCAGACTCGCTTCAGAAAAAGTGGCAACGTCGCGCAGCGCTGCTGCGGCTGAGCGCTGCTCGGTCTGCCATCAAGGAACGAGCCTACGTACTCGCCGCCGCCCATCTGGCCCACGTTCCGCCGAACTCCCCATTTGCGGCCACAGCGATAGCTCTGTCGAAGAAAGCGGATTCACTGCGCAAGGCCGACGAGCGACGCCAAGCCCAGTCCTCGGCGGATTCAGATGACGTGGATGCCGGATCGGTTGGGGGTGGCAGCAGTCGGCAGCGGGGTTCCGGCGGCTCTGTGTATGTCCATTCCTACACCCGAAGGGATGGAACCTATGTTCGCTCCCACACGCGCAGCGGTGGCCGAAGACGGTAGTCGATAGCCAAACTTGTTCGAGGATGGCGTCGCGGGGGCTCACTCTCGGCGCATGTCTTGAATGTCTGAGCAAAGCGGAGTCCTGGATCTGTCGTACAACTAATTTCCGAGTTGATTGATTCGAGTCACAACCACTACCTATCAAGGTTGGAGGAACCCTTGGCGCAACAGTCTATAGACGCATGTATCGATGAGTGGCTTTCGCAGTTCACGCCGAATCGCGAAGATTCCAAATTAGTGCGAAATCTGGCGAGTATCCTATTTTTTGCCAGTCTTGCAACAGAGGAAAAAACTCCGACGAGGGTTTCCATTTTATTATCACCTGATGGAGTACGCCCAGAAGATATCCTTGATACAGATCCCTATCAAGATCAGGAGCTAGGGCCAGAGCACGCTTGGCGCGTCATTGCCATCGAGCCCCGCCCACTGGATGTTCACAACCTAGTGAAAGCCGCGCCATTGGCAGAGTTTGGTCGCTCCGTTGTGGTTGTCGAGAATCAAGTGGGAGAACTTCAGATCACAGGAGTAGCGCGCCGAAATCGCCGCACTGATGGTGGAGAATGCCTGGTACTGTCTGCGCCGTCGCCTGGAGTCGTCGAAATTACTTACCAGTCGATCGAGATTTTCCGTTATGAACGAGGCGTCACAACACCGTGTTTGCCACCAATCCTTGAAAAAACAGGTTTGGCAAGGTCCGCAATTATGAAGCTGGGAGAGCCTCTCACAAAGCGCCTAAAACTTCCGATTGTTAACTCATTATATACTCGAACGGCAAACTCTCTTATCAAGTTAATCAGCAGCATTCAGCATGGTGGGCTCGTGCTCTTCCTCAATGGCCCACTTCGGCTAGATGACGCAGGGCGTGTAAAGCTCAAGCTGAAGGACACTGGTTTACTTGCCGAAGCCATGGTCAATGATAATACTTCCTGGGGTCTGCACTTTAGTTCTGTGTTGGTTGGCGCTATGCGATCTGTTAACCAAGAACCCACACTACACACTGACACAGATAGCGAATCGTCGCTGACTCTTGGAGCGAAAGCCAAGCTACGCGAAGCGTCTCTTGAATTAGATGATATCCTCATCGACATTGCAAGATTCTCTGCCGTTGATAACGCCCTGCTGATTGGGCCAGGATTCGAAGTGATAGGTGCACAGTTTGAAGTCCCCTCGGAGAATGCGCCGATGGTCTACATGGCAACAGACCTTCAAGGGACTCGCGGTAAAGGATATGACCTCAGACGGCATGGTTCCCGCCATCGCGCCGCTGCCTGCTTTGCGTTTCGTTATCCTGGTTCACTCGCAGTAGCGATATCAGCAGACGGTCCCATCAGGTGTTTCCTCAAGCGAGCACAAGACGAGTTTGTGCTGATGTGGGAGCTACGATTACCAGCTCTCTAAATGCCGAAACGGACGAGTCAACGGCCCGTTCATCAGAGACGCGACAAGCCACCGGCTTCTTTCGACAAGTCATCCCCCTCAAGCCGCCCGTCCATCAACTGCTGCATCTGCGTGGACCACCACTTGGTCGTCCCCTTGGTGTCACTGTTCCGCTTCGGTCAGCAACTTCACCAGCGCTAGGTCCGCAGCCATTGCTCGATCCTCATATCACGGTGCGAATCCGTCGGGAACCGCATCCTCCTGCGCTCGAAGTAACGCAAGGACCGTCGCCGGATGCCAAATTCCACCATCTCTCGTCTGATACCCTTCCATCGTGAGCCGCACGCCAATCTCTTTCAGCGTCATTCCTTCCGCTCGCCACTCCACTGCCCGTCGAGCCGCCGCCTCCCGGTCATTCGCCCCCGACCCCTGCAGCAGCTTCGCCACCTGCGCCGGATGCCACTTCCCCCCTCGCTGTGGAGTCAGCTTCGCTTTCCGCAGACGCACTCCTATCTGACTCAAACTGAGTCCTTCCTCACGCAGCTTCTGTGCAATCTCCATCGCTGCTTCAGGATCAAATCGCGAGGGGACATGCGGCCTGTTCTTCCGCATCGTGTGCATTCCTTCGCGCTGAAGGATGATGCAGATCCGATTCACTCTCCACGTTCCGTTCCGTCGCGCAGGCGTCTGTACGGCATTCAGCCGCTGCGCAATCTTCGCAAAGGAAAGTCCTTCTGCGCGCAGACTCTTGATCTTCTGGATGACTTTCTGTTCATCAGGAATCGGCACCAGGAGCCTGCGTCCGTTCGCATCCACTTCGTCGCTGAGCGCGTAGCCGTAAGGGGCCGGACCGAGCCGCACTCCTTGCGACTTCAGGTGTCGCAGTGCATCGCGGGTCCGCTCGGAGATCATTTCCCTCTCAAACTGCGCGTAGTTCGCCAGGTTCATCAGCACCATCCGCCCTGCGGCAGAGTGCGTGTTGACCATCCCACACAGCGACAGTAGGTGGAACCGCTCGTCGGAAAAGTAGTCCGCGACGAGCGTACAGACATCCCGCAGCGAACGGGACAGGCGATCCAGCTTCACGACGATCAACGTATTCGCCCGACCGCGCCGGAGCATCTGTAGCGCCGCTTGCAGAGCCGGACGCTCCAGAGTCCCGCCAGATATCCCCTCATCGGCTTTTATGTCGATGAGCTTAATCGCATGAATCTTGCAATAGGTCCGCAGCCTATCGCGTTGTGCGTCCAAGCTCACCCCCTCGGTGGCTTGCTCCTGGGTACTTACCCGAACGTATCCGATGGCCGTTTTGGTGTCGCTAGTGTGCTGATGTATGCGCATGCTGCGCTGAATAACTCTCGTTCACGGACATTTCAAGCATTTTTTTCGTTCCGTCGAGCACTCTTAATCCAGTGGCCATAAAAAGGGCCATTTTTTAGGTCTGGGGGCATACCGGATCGGCTGGGCTGGCGGTCGGTTGGGCAGTGGTCCGGTCACTGGCCGGTTTTGTCGTGGCTGGCCCGTCGGGCGCGTACTCCCTTGGCGGAGGTTGCCTACTTCTGGCGACTGGATTTGTTCTTTGGGAGTTCCGCTATGTCGATAAAGTCAGATCTGACTATGCTGTTACTGTCCCTTCGCTTATCATGTAGATAGAAGGGAATCCCTCATCGCTTTGAACTCCGCTGCGGGAGCGGTCCTGGACTCTTCCCTCGTCTCCCTGGTGTTTTCTTCGAAGGCTGGTACGTAGAGAGCCCCGACACCGCTTGCCCTCGTGGCGCGATTCCTACCGCACTCCCCAATCCGATTTTCCGCTGATTGGTCGCGATTCTGTCTTCGGTCAGTTTCAGCAAATGGCGCTCGCTCTCTTCGTCGAGCAGGATTCCTGTCGCGAGCCAGTAGGGAGTCCCCCGAAACGACTGGCGCGGATGATCGATGTGCTTCCAGCGTTCCTTGATAGCCGCTGCGTAAGCCTGTTCAACGAGGCTCTGATTCATGTCGAAAGCCCGCGCCCGCTTCCGCTTGCCCGTCGCTCGCTGCCACTGCGCGAGCTGCCCCTCGACCAGCACCGATTCCTGCATCCGCTTGATCATCGGGTCCGTTGTGATGTCGTAGCCTGCCGCCGCCGCGTGTTCTAGGTATCTTCCCGGCGACATCAGTTGCAGGAGCCGCGCCGCCAGCCGCTGCTGTTCTTCGACGGCAAAGTCGCGATGATGTTTGACTTCCTGAAGCTCTGTTGAGAGCAAGTTGTAGTGCCGATCGAGCAGCGTGAGCCGCTGTGCTTCCCCGAGCAGCGACTGCGGAGTCATGATGAGCCGCTGAAGTTCCTGGCGAAGCTGCTCGACGTGACGCTCGGCGGTGATGCGCCGATTCCGTTCTTCCACAAGACTCCGCACCACCGAGTCCGCCGTCGCGTGGATTTCCCGATGCGCCCGCTCCGACGCTGTGAAACTCTGTCGCTGCGTCGTCAGCTCGCTGTCGCGAGTCTTGAGTGCCCTCTCGCTCTCATCGAACTGACCACGCAAGTCCTCGTATTTCCGATTCAACCCCTCATGCTCTTTTACGACGCACTCTTTCGATTGCCGATGTTCTTCGGATTCCCGACGAAGCCGGTCGATTTTCACTTCCAAGTCGAAGCGAACGTCCTCGGTATGCCCTCGCATCCGCTCGATTTCTTCTTCCAGCTCCGTCGAGTACGCTTCCGCTCTCTCTAGGTCGTCCGAGAGATTGTTGTATCTCGACTCCATCTTGTCGGCACGGCTCTCTTCCTTCCGACACAGAAGCTCCGTCTCCGCGTTCTTCCGTCGTTCGTCTTCCAGCTCGTCGCGCAGCGTCGCGTTCCGATTTCGTTCCTCGGACAGCTCCTCGCGCACCGTCGCAAGTTGCTCGTGCGCATCTTCCAGCTCGTCGCGCAGCGTTGCATTCTTCTTCCGTTCCTCGGAAAGCTCGTCGCGCACCGTCGCAAGCTGATTCCGTAGAATTCCTTCGCTCGTCTGCGCTTGCTTCGCCGCCGCTTCAGCTTCATCGGCCCGCGCCCGTTCCAGCGCCAGGAGCATCAGCGCTTCCGCAAGCGTCTTCGGCTGACCGCGCCGCCGTCGCGATGGGATGTCCTCGCCGGGAGAAAAGTCGAGGCGCTTCACCCCAGGGTGTCGATACCACCACACGCGACAGCGCTTGCCGCAAAACTCGCGGTCTGTACGAACACAAAAAGGTAGGCGAAAATCACACGTTTTACAAAAATGAACGTCGCGCAAAAGATCCGCCTTTTTATCGCGATGAGCGATCTCGATCGATGTTCCATCTTAGCACAAGCACACAATTTATCGCGACGAACCTGGAGTCGGTGATCACGTAACTTTTTGACTTCGTTTTGTTTAAAAATCTTGATTGAGCAATAAATTTCCCAAATCGAAGTCATTTTTCAAAAATCTCACGAGAACCAATCTGCTCATTTCTGATGAGACCGCTCGATTTTGAGTTGAGCTGAATACCTCTCAATGGATTGCAGATTTTTTGCTCATAAATGAGCTGACCGATTCCCATCATGATTGAGCTGTTAGCTTCACTCAGATCGGTTCTGCGAACAGATCCAAATTGAGCAGAACGATTCGTGATAGACTCTGCTTATGAAGAAGTGCCCGATCTGTGGTCGGAAGGTCGTTAGCAAGCGGAGAGACGCGATTTATTGCCGAAACCCTCGCTGTCGCAAAGAGGCGTTTCTGGCGAGGAAGGAGCAGGCCGCGCCGGAACCCCTGCCGATCGGAGCAAACAAAGCGTCGGTGGTGGTTTCGTTTCCCGACGGAAGCCGGTGGCTGATGGAACTGACTCCGCTACAGCCGACTGCTCAGACGCAGATGCCGATGCTGACGCAGGTTGCCAATCTGGCACCGATTCAGACTGCTGAATCAGCCGAAGTGAAGACGGCTGCGATCGATTTGTCGCCAGCGACGAACGGGAGCGGTTTGGAACCGATCCAAGCAGCATCTACCGACGAAACATTCGACATGGATGCGAGTCAGAGAGCGTCTTCATCAGCGGCCATGCCGGAAGCGACGGAGGACGATCAGAACCGTTCCGAACCGATCCAAGTTATCGGCGCTGAAGGTGCCATTTCCTCGGACCTTCCGGCAGATTCAGCGATGGAAGCCGCAGAAATCCCGAGCCCTGTTCCTGCTTCCACTGAAATCGCGGAGTCTGCGGCTGTCGAAGTTCCAACGGAGATCCGACCGGAATCGAGAGAACCAGCGCTGCGCACCGTCGAGCTGTACTTTGTGGACTCTCGTGGACGAAGGATGACGTTCGAGTCAGCGACGCGCTATCGCGACGGGAAGTGGCGAGTCGATTTCCTGGCGCGGGCGGTGCTTGGCGTGGGTCCGTCGGAAGGGCGCGGGCTCGGAGGTCAGCCGGGACGGTGGCGCGAGTTTTATCCGCAGAAGTCACCGGGCGAGTGCGGCTTCGTCGAGAACGTCGGTTTGCTGTGCTGGGAGGACGGTGATGGTCGGGCACATGCCGCCGAGGCTGGACTGCTCAGCGCGGCGCTTGGTCCGACGTGGCGGGAGAGGATTCGTTCGTTATTGGTAGCTCGGACAGCGGACGGTGCCGATCGCTGCTAAGCGAATACATCACTAACGGTTGATGCTGTCGCAGCTCGACGCAGCCATAGCTTGAGCTGCCCCAAGTCCTGGCAACTGGTGATGCGACGGAGCTGTGCCGCGTCTGGCTCCAGACCGCGAGCACTCAGTACCGTCAGGAGTGCCTCGGCCTCGCCTTTGACCTGTCCCTCGGCGATGCCTCGGAAGTACGGTGGGCTGTCGAACTCGGTGCGGGGGACGAAGCGGGTGCTTGGGTCGAGCATGATGAGCCTCTGAATGTTCGTGAAACGCTCTTTGGTGACTATGCCACCAAGCAGGCCGAGCATCCACCACAAGCGATCGATGGCCTCGGTTGGACTCGGGGCAGCATGGTGGAGAGCACGGAGTGCCGAGTAGGCGACACGCTCGCCGCCGTCCTCGTCCGCATGGACCAGCGCCGACAAGAGCGACATCGGCACATTCGCTTCGGCCTCCAGCACGGATTCGATGCGCGGAATCTCATCCGGGCCAAGCACCAGCGGCGACCACGGCGAGGTCGGATGAAAACGCGGGATCGGCTGCCGCGCCCACTTTGCCGTCGCCGCACTCGTCGCCAGCACCAGCAGGTACGTCATACAGCCATGTTCCGCAAACAGCGCCGATGTGTAGAGCGGCCACGCTCGATGCTTTCGCTCATCCGCCTGCCGCTGTACCTCAAGGACCACCGCGAGCACCGGCTTGCCCTCGTGCTCACAGATCAGCGCCCGATCGGCCCGAAACTCCTGAGCCACCGTCTGATTAAACGAAGCAGGAGCCAGCTTCACCGACGAAAAGGTCGGCACCTCCTGGCCACACAGCCGCCGCAGTAGCTCCGGCACCAGCTCAGGATGCCGAGAGCAAAGCTCCAGCGGCGCTTCATGTTCTATCGAGAGGGGCATGTTCTTATGGACAGGAGCATTGGTGCAATGACTAAGGGAGCGTGGTGTGCGTAGGCACCATCGCTCGGATTTCCTGAATAAACGAGTCTATCTTATCAGTGGCTTGTTGCTTTCTATCATTCTGATCTCTCAACTGGTTTTCAGCAGATTGATCTATCGGATTAAAAATATACGGAATGGAGATAATCGCTTGTTTGACCTTATTGAAGCGCGAGCACAACTCCTCAATAAATTCATTCATCGAGCTTGAGTTGGTTTCTGGCATGTGCGATGTCGAAAAGTCCTTAATGTGCTGCATCATTAGATAGATATTGTTCCCGCCCCAGAAACCCTTCGGCTCAGAATCGGAAGCCTCAAGCTTTGTTGCATTAAATGTGTCAACACTCTGAGCTATATAGTCCTTGATCTTTGGGAGAAGCTCTTCGCTCTTATCCTGAACTGGTATTAGACTCATGGTAGTTTGCTCCTGTTTTCCTGTGTATCCGAGTGTGTCGGATTAAATTCCTTGCGCGTTACCTTGTCGTCTTACCCCCTCCCCGCCGCCGTTTACTGGGATGAGCATGATCCCGGCGCGTTCGATCGCGTCTTGGATCGCTTTCAGGGTGGCGGGGCGTGGGGTTCGGGTGTTGGACTCGAAGTCCTTGATGGCGGTCAGACTGACTCCGGCAGCCTCGGCAAGCTGACGCTGCGAGATGTCGAGTAGGCCGCGAGCTGCGCGACACTGACCGGGCGAGATGTCAGCCTTTTGAGCTGCATTGATACTTTTTAGTTGACTATCGGCCATGGCGGACTAATCTTCGAGCTGTCGAAGCGGTGGCATCATGCCACCTTTCACTACGGGCATCAAAGGCATGTCCTTGGGCTACGTCTGCCCGAGGGAGCGCGCGCACTGCCGACATCGCTCGTGCGTCTACACGCATGGAAGGGAGAGCCATGTCCTCGGCACTTTTGCGTCAGCCGTCCGGTCTTGCTGTGATCTGTGCAGTCGAGTTCTGCGAGCGCTTCGCCGGTTTTTTGGTTTCGTCGCTGATGGTCTTGTATCTGAGCGACAAGTGGCAGCTATCAAGTGGATCTGCGACGCAAGCTGCCGGATACTGGCAAGCGCTGTGCTACTTGGCGGCGATAGCTGGGGGATGGCTCGCGGATCGCATAGGCTACCGTCGAGCCGTTTTGTCCGGTCTGTGCGCCTTGAGCATCGGCCTTGCACTGCTGACGCTGGAGCAGCGCGTCGGGATCGCGATAGCGTCGGTCCTGCTGATCGTTGGAAATGGACTGTTCAAGCCGTCTGTGACCGCACTGCTTTCGGCGCTCTATGTTCCAGACGATCCCCGTCGAAGCAGTGGCTTTGGCTGGTTCTATCTGACGGTCAACTTGGCAGGCTTTGCGGCTCCAGTGGTTGGCGGACTGCTTCGCACCTCGTTTGGCTGGGCGAGCGCCTTTCTGTCGGCAACCGCTGCCGCACTGCTGGGACTGCTTGTCTTGTGCGTCGGGTCTTGTTGCGCAAGCGCACAGCCGACTCCTATCCATGCAGCGACGCCACCCAGCAAGCTGGATTCGCACCGTCCGCGTCATCTGGCGCTGCTCAGCGTGCTGCTCGCGCTTTCCATGCTCGGCCTGGCCTTCTCACAGAGCGCCGGGACCCTGCTGATCTGGGCTCGCGATCACACTCGGCGGAACATTTGTTCCTTTCAGATCCCGCCCGACCTCTTTGCATCGGTTCCGTCGCTCATCGTGATACTGTTGACGCCTGTCCTGTCGGCAGTGTGGCGATGGATGCAGCGCCACAACCGAGAGCCGTCGGACCCACTCAAGCTGCGCATCGGCCTCCTTCTCATGGCCGCTGGATACGGAGTGATGGCGCTCGCCGCACTCATCTCTGACTCTCATCCCGTCAGCGCGCTCTGGCTTCTCGGTGGCAAGCTCGGTCTGACGATAGGAGAAATGCTGGTGCTGCCTTCGGGACTGGCGCTGGCTGCCACCACGGTCCCGTCGCATCGGGCTGGGTTTACCCTCGGACTGTCGTTCGCTGCCCAAGCACTCGGCTTCTGGCTCGGCGGCCTCGCCGGAAACTATTGGGACAGGACA
>WBZP01006619.1_pt1 | contig 11420 bp, 10 predicted proteins | sample 5204301 | NCBI WGS metagenome assembly WBZP01 (sample SAMN12412401, study PRJNA552823) | activated sludge metagenome | isolation source: activated sludge from nitrification reactor of wastewater treatment plant... | place: USA: Pennsylvania | collected 2017
GACGAACGGCTGATCGTCAAGCGCAACCTGGGGTTCTTCGTCACCGCGGATTCGCTGGCGGCCAACAACATCGTGCTCGGCACCTACCGCCACATCACGGCGCCGGAGTGCCGCCAGTACCTGCTGCGCCAGGCTTTCGAGGAGGCGATCCACACCCATGCCTACCAGTACATCGTCGAGAGCCTGGGGCTCGACGAGGCCGAGATCTTCAACGCGTACCACGAGGTGAAGTCGATCCGCGACAAGGACGAGTTCCTGATCCCGTTCATCGACGTCCTCACGAATCCGACGTTCCGCACCGGCACGCCCGACGCCGACCAGAAGCTGCTCAAGAGCCTGATCGTCTTCGCCTGCATCATGGAGGGCCTGTTCTTCTACGTCGGCTTCGTCCAGATCCTGGCGATGGGCCGCCAGAACAAGATGACCGGCAGCTCCGAGCAGTACCAGTACATCCTGCGCGACGAGTCGATGCACTGCAACTTCGGCATCGATCTCATCAACACGATCAAGCTCGAGAACCCGCACCTGTGGACGCCGGAGTTCCGCGGGGAGATCCGTGCGCTGATGAAGAAGGGCGTCGACCTCGAGTACGCCTACGCCGAGGACACGATGCCGCGCGGCGTGCTCGGTCTCAACGCCACGATGTTCAAGGAGTACCTCCGCTTCATCGCCAACCGGCGCTGCCAGCAGATCGGCGTCGACCCGGTGTTCGACAAGGCCGACAACCCGTTCCCCTGGATGGCGGAGATGATCGACCTGAAGAAGGAGAAGAACTTCTTCGAGACGCGGGTGACCGAATACCAGACGGGGGGAACGCTCTCCTGGGAGTAGGCTGCGTCCTGCCGGGCGTGAATAATCGGTCTGGATTTCCGGCCGGGGTTGGGCTACGCTGCCTTGCCGGCCCTGATGCCGGTGCCGCTGGGATGAACCTGACCACGCCCTGCCGTCGACTTGCCCTTGCCACGTTGGCGTTCGCCCTGGCGCTTGCCGCCGGGGGTGCTCGCCCGCAGGGCTTTTCGTTCTCGCAACCCGACGACACCGGGCGCCAGACGGAAGCCGCGCGCTCGGCGCGCATCGCCGAGCAGCTGTCCACGCCCTGCCGGGCGGACCTGCTCAACAAGAAGATCATGGTGGTGATCGGCGAGGTCCAGTCCGACGGCTACGTCGTCGCCCTGCAGCAGAACTACGGACCCCACTTCGAGGCGATCAACGCGCGGCTGCGCGCGCTGGGCCTGCGCACGTTCACGCCCGAGGAGATCCGCAGGCAGATCGCGCAGGCGGAGATCGACGCCTATTTCCGCAACGACCCCAACACCGCGCTCGCCGCGTCGAAGCGCGTCGGCGCAAGCTTCGTGTTGCGCGGCCTGGTCACGGCCACGGCTACGCGCAGCATGGTCATGGCGGTCAACCAGGTCTCGGTGACGATGGACTTCAACCTCGCCGGCAGCGACGGCCGGCAGATCACGACCGCGCGCGCCGACGGCGCGTCGTATGCGGGCAACGACGTGCGGCGCATGGCGCTGACCCTCGTCGACGAGAAGGCCGACGAGGTCGTCGCAACGCTTTACGCCGACTATTGCCGCAAGGCTGGCCTCGGCGCCGGCGCGCCGGCGCGTAAGTGACTGCGGCGCCGCCCTTCCCCATTCGTTCGCCGAGAGGAGACTTCGCCATGAGACAACACCTACCGCGCTGCACCGCGCGCGTAAGCCTTGCCGCCGTGCTGCTGGCGGCCGCGATACCGGCTGCTGCCCAGCCGACCTGGGGCAATCCGTCGCCGACGGCCGGCAGCGAGACCTCGCAGAAGGCCAACGCCGCCGCCGACCAGACGATCTACAAGCCGGTCGAGTACGTCAACGCGAAGAAGAAGGGACCGGCGCTGGTCGTGATCCCCGGCGAGATCAAGAGCAACAACGCGACCTTCCTGCAGAAGTTCACGGCCAACAACATCGCCGACTTCGGCGAGATCGAGCTGTCCAGCGCCAACTTCCAGGTGCTCGAGCGCTCCAACCTCGGCCCGCTGCTGCGCGAGTTCGAGCTCGCCTACAACCTGGGCGACCCGGCGCAGGCGAGGAAGTTCCTCGGCATGGGCAAGCTCAAGACCACCAAGTACGTGGTCAAGTTCGACGTCCTGAAGACCGAGCAGGTCGCCTCGGCGCAGCAGGGCTTCGACGGCCGGACGCTCGGGCAGATGGCCGGGCTGCTCGGGGCCTTCAGCGGGTCCTGGGGGGGTGCCAGGGCCGGAGCGGTCGGCGGCACCGCGGTCGGCTCGGTCCACTCCAGCGAGGCGACCAGCGTCTGGGTCATCGGCATGCGCTACAAGATCATCAACGCCGAGACGACCGAGCAGCTCGCGCAGGGCTACACCGAGGAGAAGATGGAGATCGGCGCCACGTCGTCGGGCGCGCTGGGTGTCAACCAGTCGCAGCAGGGCGGCGTGTCGCTCGACACCATGGTGCAGCGGCTGGTGCAGAAGAGCGTCTGGGAAATCGACAGCAAGTACAAGTGAAGCAGTAGCGCAACGCGACCGACGACGCCGGCACGCCGCCGGCGTCGCCGTTTCGTGCAGCGGAAGGAGCCGCGGGTGGCCGACATCGAGATGCTGGGCAAGTACGAAGTGCGTCGCGAGCTCGGACGCGGGGCGATGGGCGTCGTCTACGAAGGGTTCGACCCGCTGATCAAGCGGGTCGTGGCGCTCAAGACGATCCGTCCCGACCAGCTCGCGGGCGACGACGCGACGGCCGTGGTCGCGCGGTTCCGTCGGGAGGCGCAGGCGGCCGGCCGCCTCTCGCACCCCAACATCGTGCCGATCTACGACTACGGCGAGGACGGCGGCGTCCACTACATCGCGATGGAGTTCGTCCGCGGGCGCGAGCTGAAGGCGTGCTTCGACGCCAACGAGCGCTTCCGCACCGCCGACATCGTGCGCATCATGGGCGAGATCCTGGCCGCACTCGACTACTCGCACCGCCAGGGCGTGATCCACCGCGACGTCAAGCCGGCCAACATCTTCCTGCTCGACGACGGGACGGCCAAGGTCGCCGACTTCGGCATCGCGCACCTCGACTCGTCGAACCTGACGCAGGCGGGCACGGTGCTCGGCACGCCCAGCTACATGTCGCCCGAACAGATCCTGGGCCTGCCCGTGGATGGCCGCTCGGACCTCTTCTCGGCGGGGGTCATCCTCTACCAGTTCCTGACCGGCGAGCGGCCGTTCGCCGGCTCGGCGGCCACGACGATGCAGAAGGTGCTCAAGGAGGATCCGCTGCCGCCTTCGGCGCTCAACGTGCAGGTCCTGCCGTTGATGGACGCGGTCGTGCGCAAGGCGATGGCCAAGCGCGCCGACGACCGCTTCCAGAGCGCCCGCGAGTTCGCCGAGGCGATCCGTGCCGCGGCACCGGCCGCCGCGGCGGTGGCGGCGGAGCCGACGATCATCGCCGCCCCGCGCGGCGCGCCCGGTGCCGAGCCGACGCTCGTCGCCGCCGCGCCCGCGGCGGCCGTGCCACCGCCCGCCGTCGCTCCCGCGGCCGCCAACGCGCCAGCCCCCGGGCGGCCGGTGGCTGCGATCGCCGCCGGCGTCGCCTTCAGCGCCGCCGTCCTCGCGGCGCTCGGCTGGTACCTCACGCAGCGACCCGCGGCAGAGGTCGCGAAAGCGCCGCCTCCGACGGCCGTCGCCGCGGCACCGCCGGCCACCGCGCCCGCAGTCTCGCCCTCCGGGGCCGGTGCCGTCGGTGCGCCACCGGTGCCCGCGGCGCCGCCACCGCCCCTCCCGGCAGGCACGCTGGCGATCGCCGCGGTCGGACTCGTCGACCCCGCCGACCCGCGCTACCAGGCCGACCGCGGCCTGCTGCAGGCGGACCTGCGCGCGGACGCCCGCGCCCAACTGGTCGAGAAGGCCGTCGGCCTGCTGGTCGAGCCGAAGTCGATCGCCGCGCACTACCCGCTGCTGCAGCGCCGGGTGCTGGCCAACAGCGACAGCTACGTCGCGACGGTCATCCGCGAGAGCGAACCCCGGCAGGGCAAGGACGGCCTGATGTCGATCACGACCGAGGCCGTCGTCAACGTGCGCGCGGTCCAGAAGGCACTCAACGAGCTGACGCGCGACGAGCGCGTGCAACTGATCCGTGCCAGCGGCGACCCGCGGATCGCGGTCGAGATCGACGTCCGCGACGCCGACCGCGCCGACGCGCCGCCGTTGCCCTCCCCGGTCGCCGAGAACGTGCTGAAGGAGCGCATCCGCTCGTTCGGCTTCCGCACCGCGGCCGACAGCGGCACGCCCGACTTCACCGTCGTCGGGCAGGCGCGCGTGCGCAGGCTCTCGACGCGCCTCGAGGCCTCGGGACTCGTGATCAACAAGTACGCGCTGACGTCGTGGACGGTCAAGTGCGTCGATCGCGCGACGGGCGAGGAGATCTATCACAACACGGCGCTGCCCAAGGCAGCCGGCAGCTGGGCGAGCGAGGAAGAGGCGCTGAAGGCGATCGGGACGAGGATCGCCGACGAGTTCTCGCGCGACTTCTTCCTGCAGCACGCGCACGTTGCCGGCCGGCGCGTCGCACTCACCTTCGACGGCCTGCCGGCGGCCGCCGAGGAGCAGGTCGCGCGCGAGCTCGTCGGGCTGCCCGAGGTCGTCGCCGCCGGGGGCGCGACGACGGCCAGGGGCCGCGGCCACGACCTGCTGCTCGCCGGCACCGGCGCCGCGGGTGACCTCGTCGCCGCCGCGGTGCTCAAGCCGCTCAACGCTAAGCTCGCCGACGCCTGCTTCACGCTCGGCGCGATCAGCGGCGACACGGTTGCGGTGAAATTCGACCCGCGCTGCGCCGATGCCGCGATCCTCGCGCGCCTCGACGCCAACCCGCCGGCCGGCCTGTACGCATCGTCGCCGGCGCGGCAGAAGGCGGTGGTGAAAAACCCGGAAGTGCTGCGGCGACTGACGACCATCTGACGCGCGCGACCGCGCGTCGCGCAAGCGCGGCGACGACCCGCCGGTCGCCCGCCGGTTGGCCGCCGCGGAGCCGGGCGTCAGCGGGGCGCGTCGTCGACGCAGGCGAACGCGATCGCGTCGCCCTGCCCCGAATCGCGGCTGTGACCGAAGCGGATGGTCCCCCGGCCGCGCAGGATCACCTCCTCGCGCCTCAGCACGATCTCGGGCTCGCCGTCGACGGCGACGAACGTGCCGTTGGAGCTCTGGTCGACGAGCACGAACTTGTCGCGCCGGCGCTCGATCCGGGCGTGCAGGCGCGAAGCCAGCGGATCGCCGACCACGACGTCGTTCTGCGCGTCGCGGCCGAAGGCGAGCGCCGCCGCACCCGCAGCCAGCTCGATCGTCCGGGTTCCCTGGGTGACCAGCAGGCGGCTGGCGCGTAGTACAGGCCGCACCGCCATGGCCGTCAGATCGGCCGTCGAATCCTGCCAGACGAGCTCGCAGATGCCGATGTCCTGCTCCTTGCCCTTGACGGTCAGGAGGTCGAGTTCGCGCACCCGCGCGGCGAGCACCGGCGACAGGCGTCCCATCGTTGCCTGCGACAGGATCACCTGGCCGCGCTTGGCGAGCGCCACCATCCGCGCCGCGACGTTGACCGCATCGCCGAAGACGTCGCCGGACGACTCGATCGCGGGACCGCAGTGGAGCCCGATCCTGAATCCTAGGTGCAGTTCATTGCCGCCGTTCGACTCCGCCATCCGGCGCTGGATCTCGCCGGCCGCCTCGACGGCGTCGTCGGCCGTGGCGAACACCAGCAGCGCCTCGTCGCCGATCGTCTTGACCAGGCGTCCGCCCCGGCCCTTCGCCGTGGTGGCCGCCATCGTGAGGCAGCGGCTGATCGCGTCGAACGCGGCGGCGTTGCCGATGCGCTCGTAGAGGCTGGTGCTGCCGGCGATGTCGGCAAACAGCACCGCGAGATCGTGGTCGAAGGAGGTCATCGGGAGGGAGCCGGTGGGTCTGGGTGGCCAAGTATAGGCAAACGGGCCGCTTCGCGCGGGGCCCCTTCGACCCTCACCCGCCGCCGCGGTGGGTGGCGAGGTCGAACCACGCGAGCATCGCCGCACGCTCGTCGTCGCCGGCGGTCGGAAAGCGGATGGTCACGGCAAGCACCGGCAGCACCAGCCGCGCGATCACCCGCGGGCTCTTCGGCTCGAGTTCGACCTCCATCACCGTGCCGTCACGGCGCGCGACGAACCGTTGCGGCCCGCCCTCGACGGCGCCTGGAAACGCGGCGCGCAGGCCGCGTTCGAACTCCCCGGGGGTCGCCGTCATCTCGCGCCAGACGACCGGCGGCGGCACGACGGTCGATCGCATCGTCCGGTCAGCCGCCGGCCACCGGCGGCCAGACCGCGAGCTGGTCGCCTTCGTCGAGCACCCGGGTCGGACGATGCTCGGGGGCGATGTAGTGGCCATTGACCAGCACCAGCTTCGCCACCGCCGGTGGAAGGCCGTGGCGATCCAGCACGTCCCCCACCGTCGTACCGGTGGCGACCTCGAGCGCGATCGCGTGCCCGACGGTACCCGGCGGCAGCCGGTCCATCAGGCTCGCGTGCAGCTTCAGCGTGATCTTCATCGGTTGGCCGGCGACCGGGAGCCTGGCGCCAATGCGCGCGCCGAGCGCCCCCGGCGGTCCAGTCGCGAACAAGCCGCGGCGAACCGCGGCCTGTCGTCGGCAAGCCGAGGCGGCACCGGCGCTAGAGGCTCAACCGTTCGAGCGTCTCGCGCTTCGGAACGCCGTCTTCGTCCCAACCGCGGACCTTGTAGTACTCGGGCAGCATCTTGCCGAGCTCGTTGACCTTGCCCTTCGCCGGCCCGGTCCTGGCGGGCTCGGTCTTGAGACGGGCCGGCAGGTCGTCGTCCTTCTTCGTGAACCCTGCGGCGAGGTTGAACTGCTTCTCCAGGTTCCAGATCCGCTCGCCCACCACGGCGAGCTTCTCCATCGACCAGTCGCCTTCGCAGGCGGCGGCGATCTGCGGCTGCACATCGGCCAGCCCCCAGGCGAAGCTGGTGAAGATGCAGATGCCCGCCGAGTCGAACACTGCGGTCGCGTCCTGGAAGGCCTTGACCAGATCGGCCTTGCCTTCGGTGACGTGCGGGTCGGTCTTGACCGGGATGCCGAGCACTTCGGAGGCGATCGTGTAGCCGCGCAGGTGGCAGGCGCCGCGATTCGACGTCGCGTAGGCGAGCCCTATCCCCTGGATGCCGCGCGAGTCGTAGGCCGGGAACTCCTGGCCCTTGACGCTCATCGACAGCTCGGGGCGGCCGTACTTCTCGCACAGGCGCTTCGACCCCAGGCCCAGCTCCTTGCCGAAGCCCTCGCCGCGCGCGGTGATCTCGGCGAAGTGCGCGAGCGCCTTGGTCGACCCGAACGGCGCCTCCTCGCCGATCTGCTCCTTGGTCAGGATGCCGAGCTCATAGAGCTCCATCGCCGCACCGACGGTCGCGCCGAAGGTGATCGGGTCCATCCCGTCCTCGTTGCAGATCATGTTGGCGTATTGCAGGCCCTCGAGGTCGCCGACGCCGTTGGCGGCGCCGAGCGCCCAGGCCGCCTCGTACTCGAGCCCGCCCGACGCGCCCCAGTACTTCGGGTTGTTGGAGACCGTGAAGTGCGTCTGGTCGATCTTCGAGATGCGTCCGCAGGCGATCGTGCAAGCGAAGCACGCCGCGTTGGTGACGAGCTGCGACTTGCCGTCGGACGCGCGCTTCTCGTGCATCGCCTCGCCGCCGATCTTCGCCGCCTGCTCGAACTGCACGTCGCGGTGGTTGCGCGTCGGCAGCGCGCCGAGCTCGTTGATCACGTTCATCAGCACTTGCGTGCCGTACGTGGGCAGGCCCTGCCCGGTGACCGCGTTCTCGGCCAGGATCTTCTTCTTCGCCGCGGTGACCGCGAGGAACTCCTTGACGTCGCGGATGCCGCCGAAGCCCTTGGTGCCGCGGATCGCGACCGCCTTCAGGTTCTTCGAACCCATGACCGCGCCGACGCCGGAGCGGCCCGCCGCGCGATGGAGATCGTTGATGACGCAAGCGAACAGCACCTGGTTCTCGCCCGCGCGCCCGATCGACGACACGCGGATCTGCGGGTCCTGGTGCCTGGCCTTGATCGTGTCCTCGGTCTCCCAGCAGGTCTTGCCCCACAGTCCGGTCGCATCGACGAGCTCGGCCCGGTCGTCCTGCACGTACAGGTAGACCGGCTTCGCCGACTTGCCCTCGAAGATGATCATGTCCCAGCCGGCGAACTTCATCTCGGCGCCGAAGTAGCCGCCCGAGTTCGAGCAGGCGATGGCGCCGGTCAGCGGTCCCTTGGTGACCACCGAATAGCGGCCACCGGTGGACGCCATCGTCCCGGTCAGCGGCCCGGTGACCATCAGCATCTTGTTCTGCGGCGACAGCGGATCGACCTTCGGGTCGACCTCGCTGACGAAATACTTGGTTGCGAGCCCGCGGCACCCCAGGTAGTCCTGCGCCCACTCCATGTTGAGGGGTTCGGCAACGCAGGTTCCGGCGGTGAGATTGACGCGCAGTACCTTCCTGGTCCATCCCATGATCGTCCTCCGTTAGAGCACTGCCGAATTGGCACGCCCGGCCCAGACGCGCATCCGTTCGAGGCCCGTCCAGTCGGCGTCCACGTAGGTGATCGCCCCGGTCGGGCAGGCCTTCACGCACTCGGGATCGCCGGCACACAGGTCGCACTTCTGCACCTTGCCGGTCGCGGCGACGTAGTTGACGGTCCCGAACGGGCATGCGATCGTGCAGACCTTGCAGCCGACGCAGGTGCCGTCGTGCACGATCTTCGCGCCGGTGGCGGCATCGAGCGTGATCGCCTCGACCGGGCAGGCGGTGAGGCACCAGGCCTCGGCGCACTGGGTGCAGGTGTAGGGCACCTTGCGCCCTTCGTGCTCGAAGTTGAAGATCTTGATCCTCGACTGCGCAGGATTGAACGTGCCCGTGTGCTCGAAGGCGCACGCCATCTCGCATTGCAGGCAACCCGTGCACTTCTGCGGGTCGAGATACAACGATTTCATCATGGACAGTCCCTCCGTCGCTTCGTTATTCGGCGCTTTCGTTCGCCGCCGGCCCGGTGGTCTCGCACCGCGCCGCGCCCGCTGCCGGGCGCCGCGCTCAGCCCTTCCATACTATGCTTACGTGCGGCGCTTGACCATCGGGGAGCGCGACATTTCTGCGCGCCCGGCCACGCGTCGGTGCCCCGCGCCGAGATCGTTGACATGACAATGCGGGAATTACCGGGACGCCGCTGGTTGACCGTCGTCCTGCGCACCGCGCACCTCGCCGCCGTGATCTGGCTGGGCGCCTGCCTGATGGCGGAGACGCCGGCCGCCGCGCTGCGGCTTGCGCACGGCGCGGTGACGCTGACCGGCCTCGCGATGTTCGCCGTCGACCTCTGGTGCCACCCGGGTCACCTGCGCGAGCGCGCCGGCGCCGCGATGATCGTCAAGCTGGCCCTCATCGCCGCGATGGCGGCCGCGCCTTCCTACGCGCTGGCCTTGTTCTGGATCGTCGTGGTCTGGTCGGCGGTGGTCTCGCACGCGCCGGCGTCGTTCCGACACGCCCGCCTGTTCGGTCGCTGAAGCGCCCGGACCGGTCAGGCCGCCGCCTGCACGGTGGCGAGGTACGCCGGCATGATCAGCGTCGGGTTGTCCATCAGCCGCGCCTTCCACTTGCCCAGCCGGGCACGGCCCTCGATCAATCCGCGCAGCGCGCCCAGGTGATCGGTGAAGCCGACGACGTTCGCCCCGACCAGCCGGTCGCCCTCGAACTCGAGGCGGATGTAGCGCCAGTGCTCCGGGTCGACGAACTCGGCCGCCTCCCCGCCCGGGACGCCGTGCCAGGCCCCGAACGACGACGACACCAGCCCGAGCGTGTCGAGCACGTTGAACGCGAGGCTGCCTACCGACGAGGTCCGGATCCCCGCCATGTTGAGCGCCGCGATGCGGCCCTGGTCCACCGCGTTGGGCTGGATCGCGTTGACCTGCCGCGCTCCGGTGACGCAGTCGAGCGCGTCGGCGACGTCGCCGGCGGCGTACACGCCCTCGACGCTGGTCTCCATGTTGGCGTTGACGACGATGCCGTTGCCGGTCTCGACGCCGGCGCCTTCGAGCCAGCCGATGTCCGGCTTGACCCCGACCGCGGAGAGGTAGAGGTCGGCCGGCAGTCGCTCGCCGGTAGTCAAGGTGACGGCCAATGCGCCGTCGGCGCGCTCGATCTTGGCTGCCTGCGTCTTGGGCAGGATGCGCACGCCCTTCGCCTCGCACCAGCGCCGGATCATTCCGCCGGCGGTGGGGTTGATCATCCGCGACACCATCAGGCCGCTGCGGATCAGCACGGTGAGTTCGGCGCCGCGCTTGACGAGGCCTTCCATGATGATGCAGCCGATGAAGCCGGCGCCCATCTGCACGACCCGCGTCCCCGGCCTGATCGCCTCCAGCAGCGCGCGGGCGTCGGCGAGCGTCCAGCAGCGGTGCACGCCGGGCAGGTCGATGCCGGGAATGGCCTCCTTCGACGGGCGCGAGCCGGTGGCCACCAGCAGCCGGTCCCAGGACAGCGACGTGCCGTCGGCCAGCGTGAGCGTGCGCGCCTTGGGGTCGAGCGCCGTTGCGGCCGAGCCGACGACCCGGATGCCGAGCCGCTCGTAATGGCCGGCCGCCTTGCGCAGGTGCGTGCCCTCGATCCCGATCTTGCCGGTGAGGACATACGGGATCGCCATGCGCGCGTACGGAGCCTCGGGCTCGCCGTTGACGAGCACGATGTCGGCGGTCGGGTCGGTGCGACGCAGCGTCTCCGCGGCGATCACGCCGGCCGCCCCTGCACCCACGACGACGTAACGCGCCGGTGCGCCAGCCGATTGCCGCGCCGTGCGTGCCGCCGAACTCGCTGCGCCATTCGTCATGTCTGCCAATCCTCCAGGCTCGTCGATGCCGGCCGTCGTTCGCGCGGCCCGGCGCCCTGCGGCTTCCGTCCCGGGAGCCCGCCGGCAGCGCCATCGTATACCCGGTCGCCGACCCCGCAAAGTGCCCCGCGCGCCGCCCGGCGACTTGGAATAGAATGCCGGTCGACGGGCCCGCAAGGCCCTTCCGCAGCCACTCCCGCCGACCGGTCCCGGCCGGCCGCACCCCAACGATCCCGCCAGGAGATACCATGACCGCCGTCCGCCACGCCCTCGTCCCGCTCGCCGCCGCCACCGCGCTGGCGCTCGGCACCGCCGCCCCCGCACACGCCGGCAAGACGCTGGACGCGGTCAAGGCCCGCGGCGAGGTGATCTGCGGCGTCAATACCTCGGCCCCCGGCTTCTCGTCGACCGACAGCAAGGGCCGCTGGCAGGGGCTGGACGTCGACACCTGCCGCGCCGTCGCCGCCGCGGTGCTGGGCAGCGGCGACAAGGTCAAGTTCGTGCCGCTCAACTCGCAGCAGCGCTTCACCGCGC
>WBZP01006622.1_pt1 | contig 11415 bp, 11 predicted proteins | sample 5204301 | NCBI WGS metagenome assembly WBZP01 (sample SAMN12412401, study PRJNA552823) | activated sludge metagenome | isolation source: activated sludge from nitrification reactor of wastewater treatment plant... | place: USA: Pennsylvania | collected 2017
ACGTTCGCGCAGCCGGTCAGGAGCAGCAGCGCTCCGGCGGTGACGGCGATGGTCGTGCGGCGCATGGGGAACCCCCGTTCCGGGCCGCCCGGGGCGGCGGCCTCCCCATCCTCACACGGCATCGCGGCGATGGCCGAACGGCCGTGACCGTCCCGTCACCCGCCCGCGACCGGTCCGAGCCCGAGCCGTGGGCGTCCCGCGCCCCAGACGGGTCAGGACTCGAAGTCGACGACCGTCCGGGAGGAGATGCGCGGCGTGAGCCAGGCCCCGAACTCCTGGTGGTCGGGGTGCTGCTGGTAGGCGCGCAGCCCGGCCACGTCGTCGTGCGTGGAGATCAGGACGAGGTCCGCCGCGCCGCTGTCGCCGACGACGTCGAGGCCGACGGTCATGGTCAGGAGCTCGTCGATCGGGTCGACGAGGGCCAGGAGGCGGGTGCGGCACTCCTCGCGGTCGGCGCGGTCGACGAAGGCGAAGGAGACGACATGGGTCAGCACGAGCGCGAGCCTAGGGCCTCGGCGTACGCCGCCCGCCCGGGCTACCGTGGCAGGGCTGCCCCCGGCTCGAGGGGCACGACGAGGAGGCGGGTGCGCGGTGGCGGACGTGGAGATCGTCGAGGTCTCGCCGCGCGACGGCCTGCAGAACGACCCGGCGACGCTGACCACGGCGCAGAAGGTCGAGCTCGTGCAGCGCGCCTTCGCCGCAGGTCTGCACCGGGCCGAGGTCGCCTCCTTCGTGAACCCGAAGCGCGTGCCGCAGATGGCCGACGCCGAGGACGTCGTCGCCGGAGCCGCCGCCCTCCCGGACCGCGACGCCCACACGCTCATCGGCCTGGTCCTCAACGCCCGCGGTTTCCACCGGGCCGAGGCGACGGCCGTCGACGAGGTGAACCTCGTCGTCGCGGCGTCGGACGCGTTCGCCGAGCGCAACCAGGGGATGCCCGTCGCCGACGCCGTGCGGACCGTCGCCGAGGTGGTACCGCTCGCCCTCGCCGCGGGCATCCTCCCGACCGTGACGGTGTCGACGGCCTTCGGCTGCCCGTTCGAGGGGGAGGTGCCGGTCGACCGGCTCGTCGCGGTCGTGTCCGAGCTCGCCGCGACAGGGCTCGAGGAGATCGCGATCGCCGACACCATCGGCGTCGCCGTGCCCGCCGACGTGCGCGAGCGCGTGCGCGCGGTCCGCGCCGCCACGGGTGACCTGCGGCTGCGCGCGCACTTCCACAACACGCGCAACACCGGCTATGCCAACGCGCTCACGGCGTACGAGGAGGGTGTGCGGGTCCTGGACTCCAGCCTGGGCGGCATCGGCGGCTGCCCGTTCGCGCCCAAGGCCACCGGCAACATCGCCACCGAGGACCTCGTCTACCTGCTCGAGCGCTCGGGCGTCGACACCGGCATCGACCTCGACGCCCTCATCGCCGCCAGCGACTGGCTCGGCACCCAGCTCGGCCGCCCCACGCCGTCACTGGTCAGCAAGGCCGGCGGCTTCCCCCGCCCCGACAACTGACCCACCATTCGCACTTAACGCGCCGTTCGTCGCTCAGAGAGCAGCACTCCTTCCAACCACGGCCGAGCGACGACCGCCCTCGCCGCGACGGCACGACGGAGCGCGCCTATGCGGCAGGATCGTGACGTGGCCCTCTCCCCGCACCTTCCCGCCCCCCGTGGGCTGCCTGCGGACGACCATGTCCACAGCGAGTGGTCGTGGGACGCGTTCGCCGGATCGATGGTGGCGACGTGTGCGCGGGCGGTGGAGCTCGGGCTGCCGTCGATCGCCTTCACCGAGCACGCCGACTTCTCGGAGTGGGTCTTGCCGCCTGGCGTCCAGCTGCCCGAGCCGTGGCTGGAGCTCGTCCGCGACGGCATCCTCGTGCCGCCGCCGCTCGACGTCGCCAGCTACCTCGCGACGCTGGCCGAGTGCCGCGACCGCTTCCCCTCGCTGCGGATCGTGTCGGGGGTCGAGCTGAGCGAGCCGCACTGGCACGACGCCGCCACGCGCGACCTGCTGCGCCGGGGCGGCTTCGAGCGCATCCTCGCCTCGGTGCACTCGGGCAGCGACGCGACCGGCGGCACGACCGAGCTCAGCGTGCAGTTCGAGCACGCGCCGCCGGGCGACGTGATCCGCGGGTACCTGGCGGAGACCGCGCGCCTCATCGAGGGCTTCGACGGGTTCGAGGTGCTCGCGCACGTCGACTACCCGGTGCGCTACTGGCCGTCGGGCGCAGCGCCGTACGACCCCGCGGAGTTCGAGGACGAGCACCGGCACGTCCTGCGCCTGCTCGCGGGCAGCGGGCGCGTGCTCGAGGTGAACACCCGCGTGCCGCTGCACCCGCAGGTCGTCACGTGGTGGCGCGAGGAAGGTGGCCGCGCCGTCTCCTTCGCCAGCGACGCCCACGAGCCGGCCGCTCTCGCCACCGGCTTCGCCGAGGCCGCGGACATGGTGGCCTCCGCCGGCTTCCACCCCGACAGCGACCCGCACGCCTTCTGGACCTGCGGCTGAGTCGCCCGCCTTCCTGCTCGCGATGGGGTCGGGGCGGCAGACTGCGGGGATGCGTCTTGCCGAGGTCCCGGTACCCGACTCCGCCGTCTGCGCGCTGGCGCTCGAAGTGGTGACGGAGTTCTCGTCGCCTGCGCTCGTGAACCACTGCCGCCGCTCGTACCTCTGGGCCGCGTCGTACGCCGCGGCGCACGGGATCACGGTCGACCTCGAGCTGCTGTACGTGAGCGCGATGCTGCACGACATCGGGCTGGTCGAGGCGTTCGACAACCACGCGGTGCCGTTCGAGCTCGCCGGCGGGAACGTCGCATGGGCGTTCACGGCCGGCGCCGGCTGGCCGCGCGAGCGGCGGGTGCGCGCAGCGGAGATCATCGACCGCCACATGTGGCCCTCGGTCGACGTCGCCGAGGACGCCGAGGGCTACCTGCTCGAGATCGCCACCGGCCTCGACATCTCCGGCTCGCGGCCCGAGCAGTGGCCCGCGGCTCTGCGCGCCGACGTCGTCGCGGAGTACCCGAGGCTCGGTCTCGGAGCGGAGTTCACGGCGTGCTTCGCGGCGGAGTCCGCCCGCAAGCCGGAGAGCTCGGCGGCGCGCGCGATGGCGAGCGGCATCGCCGACCGGATCGCCGCGAACCCCCTCGACCGCCTCTAGCACCAGCCTCTGCCCACCTTCTGGCCCTTTCCGATGCCGAACGACGGCGGGAAAGGGCCGGAAGGTGGGCAGGAGCGGGAGGGGTCAGCCGAAGCGTCCGCTGATGTAGTCCTCGGTCGCCTGCTCGCTCGGGGTAGAGAAGATCGTCGGCGTAGGCGCCATCTCGACGAGCTTGCCGGGCTTGCCGACGCCGGCGAGGTTGAAGAAGGCCGTGGTGTCCGAGACGCGCGCGGCCTGCTGCATGTTGTGGGTCACGATGACGATCGTGTAGCGCTCCTTGAGGTCCTCGATGAGGTCCTCGATCGCGAGGGTCGAGATCGGGTCGAGCGCCGAGCAGGGCTCGTCCATGAGGAGCACCTGCGGCTCGACGGCGATGGCGCGCGCTATGCACAACCGCTGCTGCTGGCCGCCGGACAGGCCCGCACCTGGACGGTTGAGGCGGTCCTTGACCTCCTCCCACAGATTCGCACCGCGCAACGACTTCTCGACGATGGCGTCGGACTCGGCGCGCTTGCGCTTGCGGCCGTCGAGCTTGAGACCGGCGATCACGTTCTCGTAGATCGACATGGTGGGAAAGGGGTTCGGGCGCTGGAACACCATGCCGATGGTGCGGCGCACGTTCACCGGATCGACGTCGCCGCCGTAGATGTCCTCGCCGTCGAGGAGCACCTTGCCCTCGACGTACGCACCCGGGATCACCTCGTGCATGCGGTTGAGGGTGCGCAGCATCGTCGACTTGCCGCAGCCCGACGGTCCGATGAACGCGGTCACCGAACGGGGCTCGACCGACAGGGTCACGCCCTCCACGGCCTTGAAGGAGCCGTAGAAGATGTCGACGTCGGTGACGTCGATGCGCTTGGCCATGAGGGGGTTCTTCCTTGCTCGGTCAGGCGCGCTTCACGCCGGTGAAGCGCGCGATGATCTTGGCGCCCAGGTAGAGCGCCATGACGAGGACGATGAGGACGAGGGCGGCGCCCCACGCGCGGTCGACCGCGCTGACGGTCCCGGTGGTGAACTGGTCCCAGATGTAGGTCGGCAGCGCCGCCTGCGGTCCCTTGAACGGGTTCCAGTTGATCGAGTTCGTGAAGAAGGTCGTCAGCAGCAGCGGCGCAGTCTCGCCCGCGACGCGGGCGATCGCGAGCATCGCGCCGGTGATGATGCCCGACATCGCCGTCGGCAGCACGACCTTGAGGATCGTTCGCCACTTGGGGATCCCGAGCGCGTACGCCGCCTCGCGCAGGTCGCGCGGCACGATCCGCAGCATCTCCTCGGTCGAGCGCACCACCACCGGGAGCATCAGGATCATCAGGGCGATCGACGCCGCGAAGCCCGAGCGCTCCATGCCGAGCGTGAGCACGAACGCGGTGTAGACGAAGAGGCCGACGACGACCGAGGGGACGCCGGTCATGACGTCGACGAAGAAGCTCACCAGCATCGCGAGGCGGCGGTTCTTCGCGTCGGGCGCGTACTCGACCAGGTAGATCGCGGTCAGGATCCCCAGCGGTACGCCGATGAGCGCGGCGATCCCGACCTGCTCCAGGGTGCCGACGATCGCGTGGTAGACGCCGCCGTCGAACGAGTTCGGGTCGACGTTGCGCATCGAGGTCAGCAGGAACTGGGCCGACATGATCTGCAGGCCTTTGACGACGACCGTCGCCAGCACGGCGACGAGCGGTACCAGGGCGATCACGAACGTCGCGTAGACAGCGGTGGTCGCGAGCCGGTCGACGGCGTGCCGACGCCCTTCGACCGCGAAGCTCCAGCCGGTCTGCAGCGCGACGAAGAGGATCACGCCGACGACGACCGTCCCCGCGACGCCGTCGACCGGCGTCACCACGTCGAGGAGCACGGCGAGCAGCGCGGCCCCGGCAGCGACAGCGAGGGGCGCCCAGCGGGGGAGCCTGCCGCCGGCCAGCGTGGTATGCAGCAGCACCTCCGAGGCGGCCCGCTCGGACTCGCTCAGCCCGCCGGTGCGTGGGGTCTGCTCGCTCATCAGTGCGCCCCGGAGAACTCGGCGCGGCGCGCGATGATCAGGCGCGCCGCCATGTTGACGGCGAGGGTGATGACGAACAGCACCAGGCCGCTCGCGATGAGCGCGGAGATGCCGATCGTGCCCGCCTCGTTCCACTTCAGCGCGATGTTCGCGGCGAAGGTGATGCCACCGGGCTCGGTGATGTGCCAGTTGATCGTGTAGATCGCGCTGAGCATCAGCGCGACGGCGATCGTCTCGCCGAGCGCGCGGCCGAGGCCGAGCATCGAGGCCGAGATCATGCCGGGCTTGGCGAAGGGGAAGATCGCCTGGCGCACCATCTCCCAACGGGTGGCCCCGAGCGCCAGCGAAGCCTCGATGTGCGCCCTCGGCACCTGGAGGAACACCTCGCGGCTGATGGCCGAGATGGTCGGCAGGATCATGATCGCGAGGACGATGCCGGCGTTGAGGATCGAGCGCGTGTAGACGCCGACGTCGTTCTGGAACAGCGGGATGAACCCGAGGTAGGTGGAGAGCCACTCGTTGAAGCCCTGCAGCTGCGGGGTCAGGAACTGGATCCCCCACATGCCGAAGATGATCGAGGGCACCGCCGCGAGCAGGTCGGTGATGAAGCCCAGCGTGCTGGCGAGCGCCCGCGAGGCGTAGTGCGCGATGAACAGCGCGATCCCGATGCCGACGGGCACGGCGAGCACCATCGCGATCACCGACGTCATGAGCGTGCCGAACGCGAGGGCGGCGATCCCGAAGTACGACGGCTTCGCGTCGGGCGTCCACTCCTGCGCCGTGAAGAAGTTCGCCGTGTTCGCCTGCAGGCTCGGGACGGCCTTCCAGACGAGGAACGCCGCGATCGCGGCCATCGTCGCGAGGATGAAGATGCCGGCGCCCCGCGACAGGCCGCGGAACACGCGGTCCCCGGCGCGGACCGCCTCGCCACGGATCGCGGAGGTCGTCGCGTCGGAGGCGCTGGGCGGTTCCAGCGTTGTGCTCATGGGGATCCCCGGAAGGTGTCGTCTGGACGGGTCCAGGGGACGGCCGGCGGGCCGACCGTCCCCTGGAGCACCGTGGGTCGAGCGGTCGTCAGGCGGAGATCGACGACACGGCGGCGCGGACCTTGGTCAGCAGGTCGCCGGTGATCGGCACGTAGCCGGTGCTGCTGAGCTTGGCCTGCGCCTCGTCGCCGGACGTGTAGGTCAGGAACGACTTGGTGAGCTTGGCCAGCGAGGCGTCGAGCCCCTTCTCGCAGGTGATCTCGTAGGTGACCAGCACGATCGGGTAGCCCTTCGCGCCGCTGTAGTCGATCTTCAGGGCGAGGTCGTTCCCGGTGCCGGTCACCGTTGCCGACGCGATGGTCACGGCCGCGTTCGCCGAGGTCGGCTCGACGGCGCCGCCGCCGTTGTCGACCCACGCGGAGGCGAGGCTCTGCGACTGCGCGAACGAGAGCTCGACGTAGCCGATCGAGTTCGGGGTCGACTTGACCGCGGCGGCCACGCCGTCCGAGCCCTTGGCGCCCTGGCCGGCGGTGACGGCGGCCGGCCAGTCCTTGGCGTGTTCGTAGGTCCAGTCGCTCGCGGCCTGGGCTGCGAGGTACTTGGTGAAGTTGTCCGTCGTGCCCGACGAGTCGCTGCGGTGGAACGCGACGATCGTGGCGTCGGGAAGCGTGACGCCCGAGTTGCTCGCGGCGATCGCCGGGTCGTTCCACTTCGTGATCTTGCCGCTGTAGATCTGCGCGATCGCAGCCGGCGTGAGCACCAGCTTGTCGACGCCCGAGAGGTTGTACGCCGCGACGATCGCGCCGCCCACCATCGGGATGTCGATCGCAGGGCCGGACGAGCAGCGCGCGTCGGCGTCGGTCTTGTCCTGGTCCTTGAGCGCCGAGTCGGAGCCCGCGAACGCGGTCTGCTTGTTGATGAAGTCCTTGATGCCGGCGCCGGAGCCGTTGGCCTGGTAGTCGATCGTCGCGCCGGAGCACGCGGTCTGGTAGGCGTTGATCCACGCCGCCATCGCGTTCTTCTGGGCCGACGAGCCGGAGGCCTTGATCGACCCGCTCTCGCAGGAGATCGAGCTGCTGCCCGACGCGCTGCTGCTGCCGCCGTTGTCCGAGCCGCAGGCGGCGAGCGCGAGCGCTCCCGTCAGCGCGACGACGGCGATGCGCGCCGTCCTCGTGGTGTTCACCCTGGTCCTCCAGGTTTGTCGTCGTGTCGTGCGTACGCCGGTGACGCTAGGAAGGGCGTCTGTCGGGAACGGGAGACGACGGTGAACGCAGGGTGAACGACCGGAGTACAGCTCGGAGGCTGCGGCGTCAGGCGGGGAGGCGGTCGACCGCGACGACAGCGCCGTCGGGGGACCGGTGCAGCACGACGGCCGCGCCGGGCTTGAGACGCGGGTCGAGCGCGTCGTCGCGCTTGTCGAGCCCGAGCGCCGCGGCGATCTCGGCGAGGACCACCGGCAGCACCGGCCGGTGCGTGCACCACACCGCGGGACCCTCCGGCTCGAGCAGCCGGCGCACTGCGGCCCGCGTCGTGCGCGGGTCGTCCTCGCACCCCTCCTCGGAGAGGGCGTGCTCGAGCTGCAGGTCGGTGCCGAGGCTCGCGGCGTAGGGCTCGACGGTCGCCCGGCAGCGGCGGGCGTCGGAGGACACGACCGCCCGGGGCGCGTACGCCGCGAGCAGGTCGACCAGGGCGAGCGCCTGCGCCTTGCCGTGGTCGTCGAGCGGGCGCACCGGGTCGAGGTCGGCCAACGGGTCGCCCGAGACGCGCCACACTGCGCGCTTCATCGCCTCCGCGTGCCGCAGCACGAGGGTCGCGGTGGTGTCGGGCAGGGCCAGCGCGCGGTCGACGAGATCGCGGTCGTCGGCGTAGGAGAGCAGGTCCTTCGCGGCCTCGGCGCCGAGCCACCGGACCTCGTCGATCTCGTGGTCGGCGTCGCGGGGGGCCGCGTCCAGGACCGTCGCGCGCCACCAGCGCACGCGTTTGGGGATCCCGCCGACCTCGTAGCGGCGCTCGCCGAGTTCGGGTCCGAGGGCGCAGCGCACGCCGGTCTCCTCCAGCGTCTCGCGGACGGCGGCCACCTCGTGGCGCTCACCGGCCTCGAGCTTTCCCTTGGGCAGCGACCAGTCGGAGCGGTGCGGTCGGTGCACGACCGCGACCTCCGGCCCGTCGGCCCCGGGCCGGACCAGGACGACCCCCGCCGCCTCGATCCCTGCGCTCACGGCGCCACGCTACGGCGCAGCCGCCGGTGCTCGTCGTGCACCTGCTTCCAGACCTGGCGCGCGCGTCGGTGCAGCGCGACCTCGCGGTCGTGCGTGGAGGCCACGAAGACCCCGCACACGAACGCCTCACCGGCCGACAGCGGCACCGCGGCATCGTCCACCCGGTCGAGCACCAGACCGCGCTGCACGACGGCGTCCTGCGCGTCGCCGAGCGGCTCGGTGAGCGTCGACCACAGCCGGGCGAGGTCCTCGCAGTCCTTGCCGAGGGCGGGCGCGCCGACCTCCGCGGCGTAGCGGGCGCGCTTGGCGGTGATGCGCGCGGCGTGCCACAGGTGGCTGTCGTCGCCCGGCCGCAGCCGGTCGAGCTGCCGCGCGGCGCGCTCGTCGGCGCGCAGCACGCGCGGCGCGAGGACCTTCGGCGCGCGCCGGCTCGCTGCGTCGACGAAGCGTGGTGCGCGCGACACCTCGACGAGCGCCTCGCGAAGCGCGGCCGCCCGCGGCGACCGCGACGCCTCCGCCGCGTCGGCGAGCGCCGCGGCGTGACGACGCTGTACCCACGGGAGCACGGCGTCGGCGAGGCCCTCGACCGGTTCGGGGCCGCGCAGCCACGCTGCGAACACCTCGAGATCCCTTGCGGGGGAGAGGGTTCCGGCGTACCACGCGAGCTCGGGACGCAGGCGCGCGGACACGTCGTCGCGCAGCAGGTCGCCGTAGACGCGCAGCCCGCTGCGCAGCCGTCGGGCTGCCACGCGTGCGGCGTGCACCGAGTCCTCGACCCCCTCGGGTACGCCGGCATCGGCGGCGAGGAGGGCGGCGGTCTGGCGCCGCAGGTGCCCCAGGACCGCGACACCCGCGGTCGACTCGCGGCCGACCGGCACGGCCGGCGGCAGCACGCGGTCGGGGTCGGTGCTCGTCACGTCCGGCCCAGCCACCCGCGGGCTCCTAGCGCCGGGCCCGGCGCGCGATCAGGGTCTCCTGGACGTCGGCGAGCGGTACGCCGTCGGGGCCGCGGCCGACACGGGTCCACGAACCGTCCGGGCCGAGGTGCCACGAGCTGGTGCCCTCGTCGAAGGCGAAGTCGATGAGCGACGACAGGCTCTCGGTGTGCGCCGCCGAGCCGAGGCGCACCAGCACCTCGATGCGGCGGTCGAGGTTGCGGTGCATGAGGTCGGCCGAGCCGATCCACACCTCGGGGTTGCCGGCGTTGTCGAACTCGTAGACGCGCGAGTGCTCCAGGAACCGGCCGAGCACGGACCGCACCCGGATGTTCTCGCTGAGCCCGGGCACCCCGGGGCGGACGGCGCAGATGCCGCGGACCCAGATGTCGACCGGCACGCCGGCCTGCGAGGCGCGGTAGAGGGCGTCGAGGGTCACCTCGTCGACGATGGAGTTGCACTTGATGCGGACGCGCGCGGGCAGCCCGGCCTTCTTGTTCTCGATCTCGCGCTCGATCCGCTCGACCAGCCCCGAGCGCAGCGAGTGCGGGGCGACGAGCAGCCGGCGGTACTCGGTCTCCATCGAGTAGCCCGACAGCACGTTGAACAGACGGGCGACGTCCTCGCCGACCTCCTCGTCGGTGGTGAGGAGCCCGACGTCCTCGTAGAGGCGCGCCGTCTTCGGGTGGTAGTTGCCCGTTCCGATGTGCAGGTAGCGGCGCAGCCGGTCGCCGTCGTCGCGGACCACCATCGAGAGCTTGCAGTGCGTCTTGAGGCCGACGAGCCCGTAGACGACGTGGCAGCCGGCCTGCTCGAGCTTGCGGGCCCAGTCGATGTTGGCCTGCTCGTCGAAGCGCGCCTTGATCTCGACGATCGCGAGCACCTGCTTGCCCGCCTCGGCGGCGGCCACGAGGGCGTCGATGATCGGGGAGTCGCCGCTGGTGCGGTAGAGCGTCTGCTTGATGGCGAGGACGTGGGGGTCGGCGGCGGCCTGCTCGAGGAAGCGCTGCACGCTCGTGGAGAACGAGTCGTACGGGTGGTGCAGCAGCACCTCGTGGTCGCGCATCGACTCGAGGACGTCGGGCGCCGACGCCGTCTCGACGTCGGTGAGCTCGCGGCTGGTGCGCGGCAGGAACGCGGGCAGCTTGAGGTCGTCGCGCGGCAGTCCGTAGAGCCGCCAGAGCGCGGTCAGGTCGAGCAGGCCGGGGATCCGGATGACCTCCTCGGTGCCGATCCCGAGCTCGCGGACGATGAGGTCGAGGACGTGGGGGTCGATCGAGCGCTCGACCTCGAGCCGCACCGGCGGGCCGAAGCGGCGCCGCATGAGCTCGCGCTCGAGCGCGAGCAGGAGGTTCTCGGCGTCGTCCTCCTCGACCTCGAGGTCCTCGTTGCGCGTCACGCGGAACGCGTGGTGCTGCAGGACCTCCATGCCCGGGAAGAGCTCGGACAGGTGCGCGGAGATGACGTCCTCGAGCGCGACGAAGCGGCTCGGTCCGACGGTGACCAGGCGGTCGAGGATCGGCGGCACCTTCACGCGGGCGAACAGCTCGTTGCCGGTCGAGGGGTTGCGGACGACGACGGCGAGGTTGAGCGAGAGGCCGCTGATGTAGGGGAACGGGTGCGCCGGGTCGACCGCGAGCGGGGTCAGCACCGGGAACACCTTGGTGCGGAAGAAGCTGCTCAGCTGGTCGCGCTCGGCGTCGGTGGCCTCGTCCCAGCGCAGGACATGGATGTCGTGCGTCTCCAGAGCCGGCTGGATCTCGCGGTGGAAGAGCTCGGCCTGGCGCTGCATGAGCTCCGAGCTGCGGGTGTAGATGGCGTCGAGGACCTCGCGCGGCATCAGGCCGCTGGCCGCGCGTACGGCGATGCCGGTCGCGATGCGGCGCTTGAGGCCGGCGACGCGCACCATGAAGAACTCGTCGAGGTTGCTGGCGAAGATCGCGAGGAACTTGGCGCGCTCGAGCAGCGGCAGCGCGTCGTCCTCGGCGAGCTCGAGCACGCGGGCGTTGAAGGCCAGCCACGACAGCTCGCGGTCGAGGAAGCGGTCGTCGGGCAGGGGGGCCGGCTCCGGCTGCTGCTCGGGGGCGAGGGGCTCGGCGCTCATGGGTCAACCTTGCCAGACCGCGCGTCGCGCTGC
>WBZP01003471.1_pt1 | contig 11412 bp, 9 predicted proteins | sample 5204301 | NCBI WGS metagenome assembly WBZP01 (sample SAMN12412401, study PRJNA552823) | activated sludge metagenome | isolation source: activated sludge from nitrification reactor of wastewater treatment plant... | place: USA: Pennsylvania | collected 2017
ATGCCGGTGCTCACCCTTCTTGGCGGTTACAACCGGCGCCATGATGACTAGACGGGTATCATCGGGATAACTTTCGATAGCATCGATGATCTGAGCCGAGGTTTGACGCGTTAACACTTCGCCGGTCTTCGGGTCATGCGGGATGCCGATACGAGCGAAGAGGAGGCGCAAATAATCATAGATCTCCGTCACTGTGGCAACGGTCGAGCGCGGATTGCGGCTGGTTGATTTTTGGTCGATCGAGATAGCGGGCGAAAGACCATCGATCTGGTCAACGTCAGGCTTCTCCATCAGGCCGAGAAATTGGCGAGCATAGGCAGACAACGACTCGACATAGCGTCGCTGACCCTCGGCATATATCGTGTCAAAGGCCAGACTAGACTTACCAGATCCCGACAAGCCAGTGATCGTCACCAGCTGATCACGGGGGATTTCGAGATCAATATTTTTCAAGTTGTGTTCGCGTGCGCCACGGATGACCAGCTTATCGTGCATAGGAGCCCCTTTGCCCAGGTGTTAGAACCAGATTATCTACTATCAAACTAGCCGAGAATTATACGGGATTTTGCGAGTTTTTTCAATCCCCCGAGTCAGCGCCCCGTTTGCAGCATAACCAGTCTGCGGTATAATCATAAGGATTAAGAAGCAAGGAATATCTTCATGCCACCAGTGCAAGCTCCATCAGAACCGCATCTCGGACCAAACAACAGTAAAGACGCCGCCAATGCCGTGGTCCTAGAGGCTAATCGACCGCCAGAACAGCCTGCAAACGTCCCTGCACTAGGCGATCAACTGATGCCTGCGCTGCCAACCGACTTAGGGATTGCTCCGTCACCCGAAGCTTCAGCCCCACCCGTTAGCGTCCCCGTGACGCCTATTTCAGGACCGGAAGCGCCAGCTGCCGCCCCAATTAGCCAAAACTTCGCTCCTCAGCCGGCAGCTGCACCTATAACCCCCCCAGCGGCTCCTGCCGAAAGCCCAACCTTCCCCGGATTACAAACAGCTGGCGCAATCACCGACAAGGCTCCAGCTCCACCAGTCGCGCCATCACCCCAGCTTGTCGAGGTACCAGCCAGCCAGGTGGCTCCCGCACCCGCCGCACCAACGCCCGACTGGGAAGGTATGGCTGCGCCGAAAACACCCATCGAATATGGCGCATTAGCTCCCGACAAGCTCGACGCTGAGGCCGCCACTGCTGCTAGTCCAGAATCTACCACCGACCTCGATGCGCTGCGCGCCAGTGCTGATCAAGCCCTCAGAAAAGCCCTACCCGACAGCCTACGCGACCTCCCTGTCGATGAGTTGCAGCAGATCGGTCAACAGATTGATCGGGTTGTAACCACTCACGAAGCCCTACAATAAACCCTGAAAGCAATAACGCAACCAATAAATAATGACCTCGTCAGAGGTCATTATTTATGAGCTATGCTCAGTTACTAAATCCTATGCCGCTTGGTCAAGAGCTTCTTTCGCCTTAGCCAATGCCGCTTGGGCTTGCTCGACAGCTTCGCGTGCGGCTGTGATGCTGACCACCTCGGCAGTTTTTTCTTGTGCTTCGGGTGCTTCCTCGGGCTGGAGCGCAGACTCAGATCCGGCTTCCGTACCGGCGCCCGATTCAGGCACCACATCCTTACCGACCTCGGCCACCATTTCACCCACCTCTTCAGCTACCTGGTCGCTACCAGCTAGCTTCGGCAGGGCTGACTCATGTAAGTCGGGCGATACGTCGGCTTGCGGCTCGATGGGCATGTCTGGCATCGGCGTGTCATCAACGGCGCTCGTAGCTTCAGAGTTTTCTGTGACCGCCTCTGGATGAATGACACTGGGTTGCGCCTCATGCTCTGCTTCCTCAGCTGTAGCCTCAACCGCCTGAGCTTCCTGAACTTGCGCTGCGTCATCATCAGAGCCTTCCGCTGTGGTTTCAACACCTTCGGCTTCAACCGCAGCATCGGCAGCGACCGTCTCTGGTGCTTCTGGATGTGCTTCTGTCTCCGAAGCCGCCGACACACCATCGGTTTTGGCAGCTTGGGCAAAGATATTTGCATCACCACCAAGCCCTGGCTCGACCTTGACTGCGTCTTCTGACTCACTATGCTCAACTGACACTGGCACGCCAGTCTCTTCACTCGCTTCGACCACAGGCTCACCCTCCTGCGACCCTGTGGTTGTAACTTCTGATTCAGCAGCAGCTTGCTGCATATCACGCAGCATTTTTTCCTCTGGATTTTCATCCTTGTCAGCTTCTGATGAGTCAGGCAACGCTACATTCACAGATTCGGTAGTTTCGCCAGTCTCTGAAGCACTCGTTTCTACAGTCGTAACTGGCGCTTCTTCTGGCATAACCGGCACACCGGTAGCAGCCGGCTCGACCGCTTCAGCTGGCTCATGATGCTCAGCCTCATCCACCGCCGGGTGCAGCTCGACGCCCGAGAGATTGAGTGGTTCATTCTGACCAGGGGCAACGGCCGCGACATCACCGGCAACGGCTGCTGGAGCTACCTCATGCTGAGTAGTCTCAGGCATCGCTGCTGCGGTCGCTTGATCAGCAGCTGGCGCCTCGTGTTTACCAAATAATTTACTGAAAATGCCACCTTTTTCGTGATGTTCTTCAGCGTGGGGTGCTGGTTGGCCTTCCATATAAACTCATCCCTCTTTAGCTTACTTTGCTAGCAGTATACCACGACCGGTTTTTACTGCGCTAGTCTGGTGATTCACCTCGCTTTGCTACTATTCTCAGCACAAGCCTACTAGTGTGAGAGCTGTTGTAGCGTACGCTTAGCCTGATAGCTCCGCTGGAGAAAGGCCTGCATCTCGCTCCGAATCCGACTGTTGGCCGGCATGGGATACATAATCTGGGTCAAGCTATTAAAGAGACTGTCATATGCCCTATCGACGGCTTGGGCCTGAGTCTTTGTCTGCTCAATGAGGGCCTGCACGTTCGCTGGGTTAGGATCAGCCCCGGCTCGAGCCCGAGCTGCTTGCAAGTCTTGATTGGCTCGATTCAATTCTTGAGTGAAAGCCTCACGCGAATGAAAGACGGCCGAGCTCGATCCGTCCTGAACATCCCTGAGTCGAATCTCCAAGGGCTGAAGCTCTCGATCGGCAGCGTTTCGCAGACCTAACATCAAGCGATCCAGGCTATTGAGTCGATTGATTGACTCTTGTTTTTGTCGTTGCTCTTCGGCTTGCTCAGGCGTAATAACAGCTTCCGGTGTAGCCTCGGGAGCAGGTGGCGCATCGGCAGCGACTGTCGTATCTGCTGCCCTAGGTTCTGAAGGTGGGGCTTCACGCAATTCTGCATCTGGCGCCCAACTGGTATCAATTTGACCCTGTGCGGTCTGAATCTTAGCTTGCTTACGCTGAACATATCTCTGTCGCGCCTGGTCATATTCTTCTGGAGTTTTGTAGGTCAATATCTCACCATTGGCGCGGACGGAGATTCCGCCAGTAATAGTTCGACCGATTTGGCGCGCCGCTGAACCAAGAATAAGATCTTCCGTCTTTTCGCGCTGGAGCCGAGCAGCTTCAGTCTCGGGTGATGATTCGGACTCGGCGACTGATTTATTCTCTGGAGCTTGCGCTTCACCAGCCTCGGATTGTTGCATTTGGGGCGGCTGAGCCGCTTCTGCAGTCTGTGCTACTGCGGCGCGCTGTCGCCGCTCATCAGAGGCTTTTTGGGCTGCAAAAGCTGCTTCTGACGACGCAAATGACATGTATTGACCAGCCGCATTCTCAACAAACCACATCCGCCCGGAGGCATGTCCGGATATTCCGCCCTCGGCAAAAAAATCATCCTCGTGGCGAGCTATGCGCTCGGCCCGGGCTCGCTCGGGATCAGCCTGGCTAGTCGCTTCAGCTGGCGCGGCATGTGTTTGAGCTGCAATATCTCGCAACTCTTCACTGAGTCGAGCCTGCTCGGCCCGCTTAGCAGGATTTGGGCGCGTTGCTTCGATATCTTCTTGTGGATCGTGCTGGCCTTCAGGAATCATTTCTTTCGTATCCTCTTCCCGGCCTGAAAATCGCGGATCTCGGCTATTTGATCGCGGATCTCGGCGGCTTTTTCAAACTGTAATTGCGCTGACGCCATCTCCATCTGCTCATTGAGCTGTTTCATCAGGAACTTCAGCTCATCCTTTGGCACCTTCTCAAGATTCACCAGATTAACATCCGCCAGCTCTGTCTCCTTTTCCTCATGCATGCGCTCGGCGATGGCTTTTTGGATCCCCTCAGGTGTAATGCCATGCTCGACGTTATACGCCTCTTGTCGCTCGCGTCGGCGATTGGTCTCATCGATCGCTACTTGCATCGAGCCTGTAATGCGATCAGCATACATGATCACTTTCCCTTCAACGTGGCGAGCGGCCCGTCCGATCGTCTGCACCAGTGCCGAGGTCGATCGCAAGAAACCTTCCTTGTCAGCATCAACGATTGCCACGAGTGACACTTCTGGTAAATCCAATCCCTCGCGGAGCAGGTTGATCCCCACCAGTACGTCATAAACGCCAAGCCGCAAATCGCGCAGGATATCTGTCCGCTCCAAGGTGTGCACTTCGCTATGCAGATACTGGACTTTAATGCCGATATCCGCCAAATACTCAGTCAAATCCTCAGACATGCGTTTGGTCAGAGTCGTAACCAGTACCCGCTGACCTTTCTTGACACGATCACGAATCTCGGCGATCAGGTCATCAACCTGATGCTCCACTGGCCGCACCTCGATCACTGGATCCAATAAGCCAGTCGGGCGGATGATCTGCTCGACCACCTGCTCAGAGCGCGACAACTCATACTCAGCCGGCGTGGCCGAAACGTAGATTACCTGATTAATATGCCGATCAAACTCTTCAAACCGCAACGGTCGGTTATCCAGCGCACTCGGCAACCGGAAGCCATGCTCGACCAAGATCTCCTTGCGCGCCCGGTCGCCGTTATACATACCGCGCACCTGCGGCACAGTTATATGACTCTCATCAATCATCATCAGAAAATCGTCGGGGAAATAGTCCATCAGCGTGGCGGGCTGCTCACCCGGTGCGCGGTTGGTCAGATAACGCGAATAGTTCTCGATCCCCTTCACGTAGCCAGTCTGCTGCAGAATCTCCAGATCATACTTAACGCGCTGCTCGATCCGCTGAGCCTCGAGGTGCATGTCCTGACTCTTAAACCACTTCACGCGCTCTTCAGCTTCGACTCGAATTTTCTCCATCGCCCCTGCGAGCTGCTCCTTTGGAGTCACATAGTGCTTGGCGGGAAAGATAGTGATCTTGTTCGGTCGATCGATCACCTCGCCAGTCAACGGCGTGAGCTTCGTGATGGCTTCCACCGTGTCGCCAAAGAATTGAATTCGATAGGCCTCTTCGCCGTCAGCCGGGATAACGTCAATATTCTCGCCACGGACTCGGAAGGTCCCCCGTTGGAAATTCTGATCATTGCGCGTGTACTGGATGTCAGAGAGCAGCCGCAAGAATTTGTCGCGCTTTTTGAGCTCACCAACCACCACCGGAATCGACATAGCCGTAAAATCCTCAACCCGACCAATGCCATAGATACAGCTGACCGACGCGATGATGAGCGTATCTTGCCGCTCCAGCAGCGCCGAGGTAGCCGCCAATCGCAGTCGATCGATCTCTTCATTGATTGCTGAGTCTTTTTCGATATATGTATCGCTACGAGCGATGTAGGCTTCTGGCTGGTAGTAGTCGAAGTAACTGACAAAATAATGGACTGCGTTGTCGGGAAAGAATTCTTTAAACTCGGCGTAGAGCTGGGCCGCGAGAGTTTTATTATGTGAGAGAACGAGGGTTGGCCGGTTCACTTTGGCAATGAGATTGGCCATCGTAAACGTCTTGCCGGATCCCGTCACACCCAGCAGCGTCTGCTCGCGCGTACCCGAACGCAGCCCATCATAGAGCTTGGCTATCGCATCGGGCTGATCACCGGACGGCTGGTATTTCGATCGCAGATTAAAGGCCATAGACTTTCATTATATAGGAAGAAGGCTGCCTCGTTGAGGACAGTCTTACATAGCACTGTGTCGTCTTATCTCTTCGGCAGGCCAGAATAGGTGACTAATTACGATACACTTCATCGAGGTCAACATAGCCAATAACGGCTGCCAGCGGCACGTCAGAATTATATTGATCTCCGTGACCCATAGCCTTGGGGAGATATTCTTGATTAATCTAGCAAAGAGCTTTACCGCCGAGGGTTCTTGCCGCTTTTGCTAACGGGTCGACGCTGGCGAGTCAAGAACTGGCGAATAAATAAGTAGGCCGTGCCGACGATCGAGACATAAACAATCCAGTCACCTAGCCAGCCGTAAAGTGTCTTCGTTTGATTAGTTTGCACGTCGGCCATCACGACCCCACCATTGGGTGTGTAAGTTTTTGCCAGCCGACGACCATCCTTATCAATAATGTAGGCCGGACCGCCCTTGGCCGACTGCACAAACGGCTTGGCGTGCGCCACGGCAGCCAGTCGATTCATCTGCTCACCTTCGAGGTGAAAAAGCGGCGAGATACCCATCGTATCGAGTGCGGCTGAGTTCGTAAAAATATCCGCTCCCTGCATGGCGAGCTGATTATAAAAGTCCGGTGCAATCACGCCTGAGCAAGCGTGCGCGCCGTAGCGAATCCCCTTGTAGGTATAGGGCTGCTCGATCTCCTCGCCACGGTTCACGCTCTTTTGGGCGTTAAAATTCATCAGTAAACGCTCTTGGCCGGCATACGCTAATATGACTTGATAAAGATAAGGTACATACTCACCAGCTGGGATGACGAACCATTTTTTCTGTTGGTTTAAGACTTCCCCTCCAGCCGTCTGGAAAGTCAGCATATTATGCCCGAGGCCTTCACCGCCCTCGCGCGCGCTGTGGATGACCAAGCCATCGTCATACTTCATCAGCGACTGAATGAGCAGCTTATCAGAGGCCATATTGTCTTCATAGTAATGTGAGTATTCTGGTAGAACCAGCGTATCAAGCGAGCGACCGGGCATATTGGCAAATATCGGATAAGTATCGCTCGAATTAGTAGTCGGCGTGTCTTTGGTGGGATAATTCACAGCACCGACCGTGATGCTTTGCCCATTCGCCGGAAGGTACAGTGTCCAGCCAATTAACGATAATATCGCCAGACCACCGACTAACGGCGTGATTGGCAGCCAGCTACGTCGATGCCAACTTTGATATCCTGCTACCGCGAGGGCGATAACAACCGCGCTCAGGAGATACAAGCCGCCGAATCGAGCCATAAAAGCCAGCGGCGTGCCAGCCAAGTAATAACCAAGATCACCAAATGTCCAATACGGACCAATACGTCCATCAGGCCCTAGGCTGATCACAGAGAAGATCACGGCACGGGCGTACTCGGATACCACCCACAGCATCGGCAATTGCCAAACAGCTCGCGATTCTGACAGCTTAATGCGTAGCTGGCGCGCCAGCCACACAAAGATCACAAAACCAAGCGCCAGCGAACTCACCATAATGATGCCAGACGCTAAAGCCACCAGCTTGATCGCGATACCCTGAGCTATCTCGGCCGTCTTGATCGTAAACATCCATGAGATCACCCCTGCAAAATAGGCAAAACCAATCAGATAGCTAGCCCAGTACGGATGCGCTTGCATCCAAGAGCTGGCACGCTGAGTGAATGACTTGGTTGATTTTTTCTTTGGCGGTCGACTCATAGCTTATTCTGCTTACGCTCAATCATACAGCAATCGAGAATCAGCGCCTACTCACAACTCACGCTGGCGATCGACCTATGATTGAAGTCTTAGCCCTTATTTTTGGCGGCTGGGTTTTGTACTGGTAATACGGTCGTAGTTGGCGGCACTGAAGTGCTCGTTGGTGTCGTAGTATTTGAAGCCACCTGCGGCAAAGCAACAGTTGCCGTAGCGCCGGTTGAGAGATTATTTGCAGCATCCTTCGCCTTAACCTGGTAGGTGTAGCTCGTACCGGGTGTTAAGCCGGTGTTACTAAAGCTTAAGTTGGTACCAGCATAGATCTGCACGCCATCACGATAGAGGATGTACTGGGTAACGCCGACGTTATCGGTAGCTGCCGGCCAGCTTAGATTGATCTGTGTACTGCCGTAGTTTGCCGCGTTCAAAGTCGTTGGACCAGCTGGTGCCGTTCGATCTGGTTGAGTAATCGATGTCTGTCCAGCTAGATTTGTCATAAAGCCACTCTTGGCGGTGTTGTAGCGAGCAAAGCCTGTCTGTCCGAGCCACCAATTTGGATTAAACACCGCGTCGGCATTTGGCTTCACGCTAAAGTAGTCATCGGCGTTACAGTCGAGTAGGTAGTCCGCTCGCCAGTCATCAAATGACGTCGCTGGACAAATATTTTGCATCGGCACCTGTCCACCGCGGTCGTCATAGCACATCAAGTCTTTCTCATCGTAGCAGTGGCCGAAGAGAGTCGTGTGAGGGGCAGTAAAGTCGACCGCTCCTTTGGCGTGCATCGTTTCGTGCAAAGCTACAAAGCCATTCCAGCACTGAGTACCCGACCTGTCAGTTGGCGTGGCTCCGTATACGAAGGAGAACGCTGAAGCATTTTCTAGACCACCGCCGGTATTAAAGTCAGACTGTCCGCAAGCGTTTGCGCCACTGCGGGTGAAGACCAAGAAGTGCGGCGTAAGCCCCTGACCATCGGCCATTTGGCGGGCACTGTTGGCCGCGGCTGCAATCCCCGAATCCTGGTGCAAAGAAGCATAGGTAAACACTGACAAGTCATTGTAGTAGTCCGCCGCTTGTGTGGCGGTGATGATAATCGGCTTACAGTCGCTGCCTTGGAAAAACCGCCAGTGCATCACCTTATCGGGATTTTGGGTATACGAATTCCAGATCAAGGTAGACTCCATCTGCCCAACTGCCGTCTGAATCAAGGTCTTGTCTTGATCGGTAATTGGCTTATCTTTTGTCCCAGCTGCAATAATGACGATTCGCTTACCATCCATGCCGGTGCCATAACAATTCGGCGTCGATGGCACTACTGGTGAAGCGCCTTGTTCGGCGACGCTCGCTGAGGCCGAGCCAACGGCGGTATATTCGCTAGCAATCGCTGGGTCAGCCGGCGGCGTACCAGTGGACTTCAAGCTGTCTATCATCGACTGGTTACTGATTGGCGCCAGACTACGGGCTTTTGCTTGCAGCTTCTGGGTAGTCGCGGTCGAACCACCAGTTGTTAAGCCCTCGCCGGGAGTTGTGCAGATAATATTGCCCTTGATGTCACGCCGCCCCTGGACCTCATAGGCCCCAGCACAAGGATGAGAGGCGTTTTTCTTGACTTTACGTAAGCCCTGAGCCCGACGTGCTTCAGTCACATTGAGCTTTTGCGTCTCATAGATTGCCTCGCCAGTTGGCCGAGCAGCGTTACTAAATTGCATATAGACATAAGCTGAAAGCACCACGAGGATGCTCGTCAAGATAGCAATCTTCCAATTATATTTGACGTCGATTTTCTTCGGTTTTTTCTTGGCAGACGGTTTGCTGGTGGTTTTGATGGATCGTTGAGCCATGTTTTTCCTATTGGTTTATGTGATAAATACTTATGCTTGAGTGTACACCAGTCACTGGTAAAAAAAAAGCACCCCTCCTTGGGGTGCTTTTTTTGTTGTGTGAAGCGCTATGCCGCAGTAACAGCGTCGAGCTTAGCCTTATCAAAGCCAACGATAATCTCACCTTTGAAGTCCGTGACTGGTACTCCCATTTGGCCAGACTTATCGATCATCTCCTGAGCCTTATTGGCATCGGCCAGCACATTGACCTCCTGGTAATCGATGCCCTTTTCGTCAAAGTAGGCTTTGACGTGCTTGCAGAATACGCAGGTCGGAGTGCTGTAGACAGTTACCTTAGCTTCGCCCGAGTCGTGTTTGTCGCTCATATATTTGAGTCCTCCTAATACTTAACAAGTATACTATTTATCTAGATGTGGTGTCTAGTCGTTTATGCCACACACTACGGCTGCCGCGACAACCATTGCGCCGTCTGGATAGCCGCTTTACTGCCCTCGCCGGCAGCGATGATGATTTGCTTCTCAATTACCTCAGTCACATCGCCAGCGGCAAAAATCCCAGGCTGCGAAGTCATATTACGCTTATCGATGATAACTTCGCCATGCTGATTCAGATTTACCACATCCTTCAGATAGTCCGATGACGGTATTGAGCCAATTTCGACGAACACCCCTTCGACCGCCAGCTCCTTATCAAGCCCTGTCTCGGCGTCACGAATCGTCAAGCCGCGAAGTAGCTTGTCACCAGTGATAGTAAGGGCTTGAGCATGATTTAAGACCCGCACATTATGCGCTGCCATGACCTTTTCGATCATCACCTCATCGCCGGTTAATTCGTCGGCATTATTGACGATGTAGATTTGTTTAGCCAGCTTCTGAACCGATAGCGCAGCATCGAGCGCTGAGTTTCCTCCACCGATGATAGCAACGGTTTTACCCTTGAAAAGCGGGCCGTCACACCAGGCACAGTAGGTCACGCCGCGATTGAGGAATTCCGTCTCGCCGTCGATGCCGAGCTTCTTTGGTACCTTGCCGCTGGCGATGATGACTGCCCGTCCGTGATCGACCGAACCATCCGCCAGCTTCACCGCAAAACCACCTGGCTCCGCAGCAACCGACTTGACGCCGTCATTCATCAGCTTCAGCGTGATGTCGTCAGCGAATTCCTGCATATGATCCTGGAAGTGCTTCACCAGATCAGTGCCCGATATCATCGAGAAACCGAGATAATTCTCGACATCCGAACTCCAGGCCGCTTGTCCGCCGAGATCTTTGGTGAGCAATAGGACTTTGAGCTTTTTACGAGCACAATAAATCGCCGCTGTCATACCGGCCGGTCCGCCGCCGATGATAATCACATCATGCCGCGCGTTCGGCGGTACAGTCTCAGCCGCTGGTGTTGCGCCCACTTGCGCTCCTGCCACTGGCTTCGTATCTATATCCGGAGTCACCGTACTTTCCATATCATAAGCAGTTTAGCACGATTAGCGTTTATAAATCAGCCAAGCAACAATGCAGCATTCAAAGAACGTGAAGCTCGCGAGAGCCGCATATAATACATCAAGACCTGGATCCTGACCTAAGACTCCTACCGCCGCGCCAAAAATATAGAGAATCAAAGCTTGAAAGACAAAGGCCAGGACGAAGTAAAGTCCAAATTTCCAAACAAACCCTGTCTGCCAAAAATTCGCACCTTGCTTGCGAGCTCTAAACGGGGCTGACCACAAAAGCAGTAAAGCAACCCAGCTTAACAAAGTTCGCAGTAAGTCCATCTACTACCCTTTATACTCTTTAAGATAGATCACTGTAATCTGCGTTTTCTTTTCTGATATTTCAATATGAACTTATTGATGAAAAAAACGGATAATACAAGGGCAGTAAACATGAAAAGG
>WBZP01006627.1_pt1 | contig 11409 bp, 9 predicted proteins | sample 5204301 | NCBI WGS metagenome assembly WBZP01 (sample SAMN12412401, study PRJNA552823) | activated sludge metagenome | isolation source: activated sludge from nitrification reactor of wastewater treatment plant... | place: USA: Pennsylvania | collected 2017
TGATTTAGTGACGAGCTCGCCATTTTTATCGATCGCAGCTTCGCGTGAACGAACGCCCTTGAGCTTGTTGTCGTGTGGGTTGATGTCTTTGACTGGGCCAAAGATTCGCTCACAGAACAAGCCATCGCGTTCTGGTTTTTGGGTGCGGTAGTTAATCGTCTCTGGTTTCGTAACTTCGCCGTGACTCCATTTCAGGATGTCTTCGGGGCTAGCAACAGCTAGGCGCACAGCGTCAAAGTCAGCGATTCCGGTGCCTGGAACAACTCGTGTCATATTACACCTCCTCCTTAATTTCTTCTATTTCATCAATATCCTGGACGCTCAAGCCTTCTTCGTCGAGATCAATCTCGTCGGCTTCGTCAAGCACAGTTTCTTCGTCGTCATCATCAGAAAGGATTGGTACTGCAGGAACAGTCTTGTCCTCAGGACCAGCTTCGGCAATCACCTCTTCGGCATCAATTACCAAATCTTCGCCACCATCACCTTCGTCGAGCAGATCAACACGCAGACCAAGGCCTTGAAGCTCCTTTACGAGCACGTTAAACGACTCAGGAAGTTTTGGACCAACAATCGCTTCGTCTTTGATGATCGATTCGTAAGCCTTTGCACGACCGTATACATCGTCAGACTTGATGGTTAGCATTTCCTGCAAGGTAGTTGCTGCACCATATGCTTCCAGTGCCCACACCTCCATCTCACCAAAGCGCTGGCCACCGTTTTGCGCCTTACCACCAAGTGGCTGCTGTGTAACCATTGTGTATGGACCAGTTGAACGTGCGTGAATCTTGTCGCTCACCATGTGGTGGAGCTTCAGCATGTGCATCACACCAACTGTTGTGCGCTCTTCGAATGGTTCGCCTGTGCGGCCATCGAATAGCTGGCTCTTACCATCGCTGGCAAAACCAGCACGCTCGAGTTCTTCGCTGATCGTTTCGTTTGGTACACCGTTAAACGATGGTGTCGCTACCTTGTAGCCAAGTGCTCGCGCAGCCATACCTAGGTGAGTTTCGAACAACTGACCCATGTTCATACGGCTTGGAATACCAAGTGGGTTGAGCACCACGTCGACAGGCGTACCGTCTTCGAGGTATGGCATGTCTTCAATAGGAAGAATGCGCGCTACAACACCCTTGTTACCGTGACGACCAGCCAGCTTGTCACCAACGCTGATCTTGCGGAGCTGTGCTACAAAGATCTGGATTTGCATGAGCACACCAGCCTTTAGTTCGTGACCGTTCTCGCGGCTAAAGATCTTTACGCCAACAACCTTACCGCCACCAGCGTTGTTCATACGCTGTGAGGTATCACGGACGTCTTTGGCTTTTTCACCAAAGATTGCACGGAGTAGGCGTTCTTCTGAGCTGAGCTCTTGCTCACCCTTTGGCGTAATCTTACCCACAAGTACATCGCCAGCCTTTACTTCAGAGCCGACCTGCACAATACCGTTTTCGTCGAGGTGACGCAGTGATTCTTCGCTCACGTTTGGTATGTCGCGGGTCACGATTTCTGCACCAAGCTTGGTTTCGCGGACTTCAACGTTGTAGTCCTTAATGTTGATGCTTGTCAGCGTGTCGTCTTTGACCAAGCGGTCGCTCAGCACGATTGCGTCGTCCATGTTGTAGCCGCCCCATGGCATAAATGCCACTGTGAGGTCGCGGCCGAGTGCTAGTTCACCTTCAGCTACAGACGCACCTTCTATGAGCGTGTCGCCAGCTTTCACTTTGTCGCCACGTGTCACGCGGACTTTTTGGTTAATCGAACGATCATCGTTGCTCTTCTTAAAGTGCACTGGTTCGTATACCTTTACACCGTCTTTGTACTTGACGTGCACTTGGTCGCCATCGGCACGCACAACTTCACCCTCGGCATCAGCAACAATCAGCTGGCCAGTATTGCGTGCGATGTCGTTCTCGACGCCAGTACCCACTACAGGAGACTGTGGCTGCAGTAGTGGCACAGCTTGCTTCTGCATGGAGCTCGCCATGAGTGAGCGGTCCACACGGTTTTTCTCGATAAATGGCACGAGTGCTGCGGTACTACCGAGGATCTGCATGTGCGCTGCGTCAACATAGGTGACTTCGCTTGCGTCTACCTGCTCTGGTAGTGGACCATTTCGGGCGCTCACACGCTCTTCTACAAATTCACCACGATCATTGAGCTCTACGCCTGCGTCAGCGATGACTTCGGTCGCTTCTTGGCTGGCATCGAGATAGACAACTTCGTTTGTAACCTTGCCATCTTTGACTTTCAGGTATGGTGTTTCAATAAATCCGTACTCATTTACACGTGCATAGGCAGCGAGGTTGAGCACCAAACCAATGTTGGCACCTTCTGGTGTTTCCACCGAGCACAGACGGCCATAGTGAGTTGGGTGAGCATCGCGCACGTCGAAACCTGCACGCTCGCGGCTAAGGCCACCAGGACCCATAGAGCTGAGGCGACGCTTGTGCGCGAGTTCTGCCAGAGGGTTTGTATCGTCGAGCAGCTGGCTAAGCTGGCTGCTAGCAAAGAATTCACGTACAGCAGCGACAACTGGGCGAGCATTGATGAGCTGGCCAGGAGTCACACTTTCGATGTCGCTCATGCTCATACGGTCCATGGCGTTGCGCTGCATACGGAGCATACCTACGCGGAACTGGCGGGCAACCAGTTCGCCAACGAGCTTCACGCGGCGGTTGTTGAGTGCGTCGATGTCATCTGCAGATTCTTGTGAGTTGTTCAGGCGAATAATCTCACGAATAATCGCAATCAGATCGCTCATCTGGAACACACGGTTTTCAGTCGTATTTGCAACGTCTAGGCCAAGGCGTTGGTTCAACTTGTAGCGGCCTACGCGGCTGTAGTCAAAGCGTTTGAAATCAAAGAACATACGCTCGATCATGCTGCGGGCGTTGTCGACAGTCGCAAGGTCACCTGGGCGGAGGCGGCGGTAGACTTCGATAAGTGCTTCGTTTGATCCACGAGCTGGGTCTTTTTCGAGTGTTGCATCGATGTATTTCACATCACCAGTGTCAACATCGGCAAAAATTGACTTGATCTCTGATGTTTTGTTGTGGCCAAGCGCACGCAAAAGCGTGGTAACTGGTAGCTTACGTCGGCGGTCGATCTTGACGTAGATCGCACCGTTGCTTGCGGTTTCGAATTCAAGCCATGCACCACGACCAGGAATCAATTTAGCACCGTAGTAATTGCGACCGTTTGCAGCGTCAGCAGTGAAGAACACACCTGCGCTACGGATCAGCTGGCTTACAACCACACGCTCAGTACCATTAATTACAAATGTACCGCGATCGGTCATCCAAGGGTAATCACCTAGGTAGATTTCTTGCTCTTTGACTTCACCAGTCACTTTATTGGTGAGCTCTACATTTACATGTAGTGGCGCGTCAAATGTCAGATTGTTTTCTTTAGCATCACGCTCGGTGAGCTTTGGATCCTGAAAGTGGTATTCCTTGAATCGCAGTTCAAGTTTTTGCCCCGTATAATCTTCGATTGGGTTAAGTTCTGTAAAGATTTCGCTCAGTCCAGTCTCGACGAATTCTCGCCAGCTGTCTTTTTGGTGAGCGACTAAGTTTGGTAGTGGTAGCGCTGCATCACTTTTGGTGAAAAACACGCGACTACCAGCAGTTGCTTTCGCTTTTGCCATTTAGCCTCCACGTTATTACACTCGCGTCGCCTCGCTACTTCGCGTATGTAATCAACGTCAATTAATTTTGTAGTGATCTGGCCCGAAGATTCACTAAGCTTAGCACGCCCTGATTTTCCGCCACGAAATCTGGGCATAGGTATACCAAGCTACTCTACTTCTTGTAGTCCATTGTGAGGCGTAAATGTCAATTAGTCAAGAGGTTTTATGAATAATTTTGTACGATTTTAGGCTTTTGTAATTACCTTGTCGACAAGCCCGTATTCTACAGCTTCTTTAGCGCTCATCCAAAAGTCGCGGTCCACATCTTTTTCGATCTTGCTGAGTTTTTGGCCGGTGTTTTTTGCCAGAATCTCGTTGAGCTGCTGCTTGAGGTATAAGCTCTCTTTGAGCGCGATTTCCTGATCACTTACCTTACCCTGTGTGCCGCTGCTTGGTTGGTGGATCATTATACGGCTGCTTGGCAATGCAAATCGCTTGCCCTTTGTGCCGCTGCTCAGTAGGAAAGCCCCCATGCTCGCCTGCAAGCCAATACCAATCGTCTGCACATCTGGTGCAATGTATTGTATGGTGTCATAAATCGCCAGGCCGTCATACACGCTGCCGCCAGGGCTATTAATGTATAGCTTGATATCTTTCTTGCTATCTTCGTAGGCCAGGTGCAGCAACTGTGCCACTACAATGTTTGCCGTATGCTCGTTTACGTCTTCACCCAAGAAGATAATTCGTTCATTCAACAACCGACTATATATATCGAACGCGCGCTCTCCATCGCTTGTTCGCTCGATCACCGTCGGCACCAGGTAACTGGTTGGTTTTGCACTTATACTTTTCATATACTCAGTATAGCGCGCAGTTAGCACTCACGTCAAGCGAGTGCTAACAAAGCATGCTGAGATATTGACATTACTTACCTTTTATGTTAATATAAAAGGTAAGAGCTTTTCCCAGTCAACCAAGGAGAGAAATGGAAAGCAGAACCTTTCAAATCAGTGTGCGCATGGCATTCGTTGCGCTCATTGCTGGCTACTACCTCGCGGTGTCACGTTTGTGCACGCTGGGCTTCGCCCTCATGGACAAGCCATACGGGGGGTGGGACGAGTACGAGAGCGGAACCTATGACGGCACCTGGGAGTCAGACGTCTTCCATCCGAAACCGACATTCTGGCATCTCGTGACCGATACGGGCAACTGGGTATTCGGACATCTAATCGGTCTCCTGATTTCCATCGTTCTGGTCCTCCTGGCGGCAGGCATCATCTGCTTGATCGATTGGATCATCAACGGCCCGAGCAAGTACGTAGATCCCTGCGGGGATCATGAAGGCTGCCCGTGTCCGCGACATCCTGTCGAGAAGCTGCAAGCTGAGGAGGCTGCTGCAACCGCCAGATTCGCAATGGTCGCGGCAACCTCCGCTGCCATAGCGGCAGCCATCAGTAGTAGCTGACGCGCACCACACCTCCCCCAGGCAACGATGATCTGGGGGAGATAACAACGGGCAGAATATTCTGCCCGTTTTTTCGTTCACTTTATGTTCAGTTCAACCAAGCGGTCGATTGTTTTGTCTGTCAGTAGACGATTGGCAATGTCACGCTGGACTTCGGGCGTTGTGAAATCTTGGTTTGAACGATTTCCATATTGTTCTTGGTACTGACGAATCTTTTCAGCCAATTCTTCGTCGGTGGCAGTCACTTTTTCTACCTTGCTAAGTTCTGCAAGTACAAGCCCTGCTTTTACTCGGTTTTCGGCAGCGGTTTTTACTTCGCCGTCGAGCCACTCTTCATAGGTGAGCTTTTTGTTGCCCAAATAATTTTCAAGCGTGAGTCCCTGGTATGCCAAGTTCTGCGTCATGTCTTGTTCGATCGAGCGACGTTGATCGGCCAGTAAAATCTCTGGTACTGGAACCTTGCTTGCGTCGATCAGCTTAGCGATAAGTTCGTCTTTGAGCTTGTCGAGCGCTTCACGCTCTTTGGCGTCGGTCAGTTCACGCTTAATATCGTCTTTTAGTTCTTTTACAGTCGTAAACGGACCCATTTTTGCAGCGAATTCATCAGTAACTTCTGGCAGCACGACTTCTTTTACTGCTTTGAGTTTCACCGTAAATACCACATCGGCACCTGCAAGAGCTTCTGAATGGTACTCTTTCGGGAATTTGAGCTTTAGATCAAACTCATCACCTGCTTTGTGTCCCACGATTCCTTCTTCAAAACCAGGTATAAACTGATTTGCACCTAAGCTCAATGTGTAATCCTGCGCCGAGCCACCATCAAATGCTACATCGTCTTTCTTGCCGGTGAAGTCGATGACTACGTCGTCACCGTTTTTTGCTGCGCGCTTTACTTCTTTGCGCTCAGCCGTGCCTGTTTGCATGCGTTCAATAATCTCATCGACATCGCTCGCTGCTACTTTGCCAACTACTTTTTTGACCCCAAGTTTTTTGTAGTCACCTAGTGTTACTTTGGGCAAGACTTCTACTTCGGCTACGTATTCAAGCTCTTGGCCTGGCACAAACTTTTTTACATCCACCTGTGGGCGATCGAGTGCCTGTAGGTTTTCGGTTGTAAATACTTCGGAAACGCTTTTGCTAACAGCATCGTCAAGCGCCTGCTGAGCAAGCGCAGTGGGGTCTACATGCTTTGCTGCTACGCTGACAGGTACCTTGCCTTTACGGAAACCTGGTACCTTGATGTTTTTTGCCAGTTTAGTCAATGCTACCTGCTCGGCGTCTTGCAATGCCTGTTTATCGACGGTCACAGTGACCGCTACTTTGGTGTCGGATATATTTTTCACAAGTGTCTTCATACTCGGACTATCATAACAGATTATGGCATCGCTTGCGACCCCTATGAATGAGTCCAAACAAAACAGCAGCCTTGCGAGCTGCTGTTTTTCATAATACCTTATACCCTAAAAGTGTGAAGACCGCGCTCCCGACCCGACCCGAATGGACCGGGCGGGAGCGCAGTTTGTTGTGTGTTCTCGTGGCGTCAGCGGACCCAGTAGACCCGCGGATACTGACCACCGTCATCGACCAGCTCGAGATGGAACCCCGGGCGATTGATGTTCTCCACCCAGATGGTGCCGAATCGCGAGTGGGTATCCCAGCAGAAGGCGTCGCCTCCACGATAGTTCCAGTCCCAGGCAGCCTCGAACCGCGCCGACCCGCAACCGTCGTTGCAGCGGTTATCCCAGTTGGGGTTTGAGTTCCAGTCGGAACCGTTACCCCAATTGGATTGCGGATTCCAGCTGGATCCGCGGCCGTCCGTGATCGAGATGCTGCCCTGTGCTCCGCCGTTCGGACCCCAGACGGAACCGTCCAGGTTGATGTCCGCACTGGCAGTAGCGCTGCCCATGACCAGCGAGCTGATGCCGATGAAAATGGCTACGAGAACACCTGACGCCTTCGGCGCCAGTGCTTTGATACGAGACATTCTTAGTCCTTCCACTTGGCGCCGGACGTTCCGGCGGATCCCTCCATATCAACGAGTACTATTATAGCTCCACATACCTGACAAATCAACAAATATTCAGCAAAAATACAATACTACAACAGAGGTAGAGCTTATGGTTTACAGATACAGCTCATCGTCGACACTTTGCGCCTTACGCCGATGATCTTTGATGCGCGCTACAATGCGCTCTGGGCTCAACTTTTCTTCTTCTGCCGTCACGGTGTCCTTAAAATTAAACAGCTGGTCTTTGAGCTCAGTCTCACCCACAAATACCATGAATGGTAGCTGTTTTTTGAGTGCAGCTTTGATTTGCTTGTCGATCTTGCGACCGCTTATATCTACATCGACATTCACGCCTTCTTCGCGGAATTGCTTGGCAAGTGCAAGGGCTCCGTCCATACTCGCATCGTCTACGACTACAATGCCAAGTTCGGTTGTAGATGGTAGCTCGGGCAGCAGATCGTGTGAGCGTAAAAACAACTCGGTTGTCGACAATCCGGGTGCCATGCCGACAGTTGGCACAGGCTCGGCACCAAATAACCCCACAAGGCCGTCGTAGCGACCACCACCAAACATAGCTCGGTTGTTTTCTGGGTGTAGGTCGAATGCCTCAAACACTGTGCCCGTGTAGTAATCGAGTCCGCGCATGAGCGTGACGTCGAACTGCAAGTTCTTTACACCCGCCTTGCTCAGCAGGACGGTTAGCTCACGAACGTCTTCGGCAGCCGTGCTTTGAAGTAGCTCGGTAGGCAGATCACCCACTGTCTTTACCTGCAATAGCTGAGCGATTTTTGCCATGCCTTCGTGTGCAGTATCACCAAAAATCTCGGTGGCCTGCTGATCGAATTCTTCGGCAGTGATCTTGTTACGTCGATCAAACAGCTTCACCATCATTTGTGCCGCGACTGCGTCGAGCCCGAGGTAGGACGACATCATATAGTCAATAAGCCTACGATTATTCATTTTGATGACAAACATGTCATCGGTCGCACCAAATGCCTTCATCACTTCGTAGGCTATGGTGATTATCTCGGCATCGGCAGCAGCACCCTCTACGCCAAATATGTCGGCGTTGAGCTGCCAAAATTCACGTTCGCGGCCACGCTGTGGGCGTTCGTAGCGCATAAAGTTTGCAATACTGTAGAGCCTAGCTGGATACGCCAATTCCTGGCGCTTGGCCGCAACCATACGACTGATGCTCGGTGTCATTTCGGGGCGAATCGCCACTACGCGATCACCGCGATCGGTAAACGTATATGTCTGCTCGCCAGCGAGTTCTTGTCCACTTTTTGCCGCGTATACTTCAAGCGGCTCAAGTAGCGGTGCACCGTATTCTTGATAGCCATAGCGCTCTACGACGGTTCGCCAGGTAGCAAATATATAATTCTGCACTCGCTTGTCTTCGGGGTAATAGTCGCGCGTGCCTTTGTATGGGAGGGGTGAAAGTGTTGCCATAGTCTGTATTTATCCTATCATCATTAGTTGTAAGAGCAAAAATACGCTCCGACAAGTCGGAGCGTATTTGCAAAGTATATTCACACTACCCGACGTGCCGGAGCAACATATGTAGGTGATGTGTCAATACTGTATTCATACTTTCATTGTAGCATAATTTATGCTTTTTTGCAACTAGCGCTTCAGGAATGCAGCCATAAGCTCTCGGCGCGAGTTAGCGTAGGCAACCCCTGCTGCTACCACACTACCTACTCCCACGGTGCCAAAGATCATGTCTTCTGGACCGGTCGTAGGAAGGGTAATGTCGCTACTTGTCTGCGCTGCAGCTGGTACTGCCGGTTGCGCCACTACAGTTGAAACAGTTTTTGCCGTACCTGGCGTTGCACTCACGTTGTTGTTGATCACAACGTTTGCTGTTGCAGACGAGTTGTTATTGTTGGTATTTGTGTTGTTGTTCGTTGCAGCCGGTGTATAGCTTGGTGCAGGAGTGTAAGTAGGCTTTGGCGAGTACGTAGGCTTTGGACTATATGTTGGATATGGTGAATATGTAGGCTTAGGAGTATAGGTCGGTTTTGGCGTTGTGGTGCTACAACTACATGGTTTGCTCCAGTAGTAGCCGCTGTAGTAGTACGGGTAGCTACTGCTGTAGTAGTTAGTATTTGAACCGCAGCTGCTGCTACACTTCGTATTCCAATAGTAGCCGTTGTAATAATAAGGGTAGCTCGTACTATAGTAATTGCTATATTTTTGGCTAGTCGTTGTATAGCCACTGCCGTAACCACTGCCGTATTTCTGACTTGTGGTTGTATAGCCGTTATTATAATAGTTCCCGTTATTGTATTTCTGACTTGTGGTACTATAGCCGCTATTGTAGCTATTACCGTACTTTTGGCTTGTGGTTGTGTAACCACTACCGTTGTAGGAGCCGTAATTGCTAGTACCATATTTTTGACTTGTGGTTGTGTAGCCGCCCCCAGAGTAGTTACTACCGTATTTTTGGCTAGTCGTTGTATAGCCACTGCCGTAATACGAAGCCGCAAAAGCATCGCCCCCGGCTTTACTTAACGATCCAACCACCAGCACCGCTGCTAGAACCAGAACAAATCCCCCACTCACGACTGTCCAGTTAGAGCGAATGTATTTAAGATGGTTCGCAATACTATGAACTCTTAACATATGTCTCCCTCCACACTGTTTATATATCTAGCATGACACTTGCTGAGAATCACGTCAATGACTTAGCTGAAAATTCGCCAAAATTACAACAGCAGTATGAAGCTAGTGGTTTAATACATTGCGCCGTACCCACTCATACAGCGCTATACCCGATGCTACCCCTACATTTATAGAGCGTGTGCTACCGAACTGTTCTATGGCCACCAGTTGCTCACAGCGTGCCACCATGTCGTCGCTGAGGCCCGGGCCCTCACCGCCAAATACAAGCACAGCGTTCATAGGTAACTCTACTTCGCCGAGCGGCTTACTACCAGAAATGTTGTCCACTCCTATCAACCGCATATCTTCAGGAAGTGCCGCCACAAATTCGTCGACTGTGGCGTGATGGTGCACGTGCATGTAGCGGTCGGTCACCATAGCCCCACGGCGATTCCAGTGCCGCTTGCCAATGATATGCACGGCAGCTACGTTGAATGCATTGGCGTTGCGTACAATCGTGCCAATATTAAAATCATGCTGGAAGTTCTCGATAGCTATATGCAGCGGGTGACGGCGCGTGTCGAGTTCGGCCTTGATAGCGCCCACTGTCATACCACGAAACTCGTCGGTCACATTGCGCGTATCACCACGTACGAGTAGCTCCGGGTCATATCTATCATCTTGCATACATGTAGTCTAGCAGCCCCAGGCACCAGCTGCTATACTGACGGCAAGGAGAGACTGTATGGCAACCAAGCAAAAACTACCAAAAGATTACGAAAACAATCCGTTTTTTATCGCGACCAAGGGATTGACGCTGTTTTTTGACCTGGCACGTGGACTAGCATTTTTACTCGTGGCGCTGTCGGTCCTGAATCTATTTAGCGGTGATTGGAATACCGAAAGCGATGCTGATAATCCAGTCGACACCTTTACGCAGATATTCTCTGGCTGGTCGGTCAACGATTGGCTTGTCGCGGGCTTTGCGACACTGATCATCGGCATGGCAGCCATACTACTGTTTGCACTCTTTGGTGGCGTATCTGCTTACGCATCGGCACGGATTGCACGCGGACACAAAGTGTCGCTGGGAGAAGCGTTCCGCGTAGCATTCGATAATCTATGGGCATTTTTGTGGCTACAGGTCATTATTTCTGTCAAAACATTTTTGTGGTTCTTGCTGCTTATCATCCCCGGGATCATCATGTCAGTACGCTATAGCCTGTCTGGCGTGGCGTTTTTCGACAAAGATCTCCGTGGCAATACTGCGATCAAAGAGAGTCTACGCCTTACACACGGTGCATGGCTCACGACCTTTGCTGCCAGCTCACTTTTTAACATGATAACGCTTGGCGTGATTTCATGGGTTACGTCCGTCGGTACCAACGCTGTGCTTTACCACCAGTTCGACAAACTCGGCGACAAAAAGCCAGACGCGCACTGGCTGTCATGGTTTACGCTCGTACTGCCATTTATCTTGTTCTTCTTATTCATTGGCATTGTTATTGTCGCTGTGGGTACATTCATTGCTATAAATGGCGGCAATTTTTCCGAGTAATCGCTACCTTGCCTATCTGTTAGTAGTACGATATACTCACTCGTGGTATGCGCAGCAATCACAGTTCAGCTTGAACTTGGTATGCCGTGGTGGCGGAATTGGTAGACGCGCTAGCTTCAGGTGCTAGTGCCCGCAAGGGCGTG
>WBZP01006628.1_pt1 | contig 11407 bp, 8 predicted proteins | sample 5204301 | NCBI WGS metagenome assembly WBZP01 (sample SAMN12412401, study PRJNA552823) | activated sludge metagenome | isolation source: activated sludge from nitrification reactor of wastewater treatment plant... | place: USA: Pennsylvania | collected 2017
CCGACGCCCTGGCCCCGATCCTCGGGCGAGCGCCCACCTTCGCCCTGGTCAAGGGCCGTCGCAACTACGTGTGCCTGCACAAGCTCGACGGCGGGTACCCCGATGACGCCGACGCATTGTTCGACACCGGCCAGGTCGACGCCGCCGCCGGCCGGCTCGGGGCTGAGGTGGTCCGACTCCGTCGATGGGCCGAGACGACCACGACCGGCGACCGCGACGACCTCGTCCCCGGCGTCAGTGAACGCGCCTGGCGCCAGGTCAGCGTCGCCGCCCACGAGTGCCTCGGGGCGTCGTGCCCGCAGGTCACCGAGTGCTTCGTCGAACGCTCCCGAGCTGCCGCCAAGGACTCGGACATCATCGTCACCAACCACTCGTTCATGGCCATCGACGCCTTCGAGGGCCGGCAGATGCTGCCCGAGCACGACGTCCTCGTCATCGACGAGGCCCACGAGCTGACCGACCGCATCACCTCGACGATCACCGACGAGCTCACCTCCGCCATGGTCCTCACCGCCGCCCGTCGCAGTGCCCGGTATGCCGAGTCCGCCGCCCTGGTGGAGGAGTGCGCGGCGATGCTCGACGCCGCCCTCGAGCGGCTCCCGGAGGGGCGTCTGCTCGGCATACCTGACGCTCTGGCCCTCGCCCTGAGCCGGGTCCGCGACACCGCACGCGCCGTCCAGAGCGAGGTCAAGCCCGAGCAGGGCCAGCCGCTCGACGCCGGCCGCCAGGTCGCCCGAGCCGCGGTCGACGAGGTGTACGACAACGCCGCGCGCATCCTCGAGGAGCGTGAGCTCGACGTCGTCTGGCTCAACCACGACCCGCGCCGCGGCGCCACCGTGCGGGTCGCCCCGATGAGCGTCGCGGGTCTGGCGCGCGAGCGGATCTTCCACGACCGCACCGTCATCCTCACCTCCGCCACCCTCGAGCTGGGCGGCAGCTTCGACGCCGTCGCCGGGACGATGGGGCTGCGCGGCGACGGCGCGCCGACCTGGACCGGGATCGACGTCGGCAGCCCGTTCGACTACCGCCGACAAGCCATGGTGTATGTCGCCGCGCACCTGCCCGCCCCAGGCCGCGACGGGCTTGGGGAGGCGATGGTCGACGAGATCGAGGCCCTGGTCCGCGCCGCCGGCGGGCGCACCCTCGGGCTGTTCTCCTCGATGCGGGCGGCCCAGAGCGCCACCGAGCAGCTCCGGGCCCGGTTCGACGAGGACGGCACCGGCATACCGGTGCTGTGCCAAGGGGAGGACCAGCTCGCGACCCTCGTCCGGGGGTTCGCCCGTGACCCGAGGACCTGTCTGTTCGGCACCCTCAGCCTGTGGCAGGGCGTCGACGTCCCGGGGTCGGCCTGCCAGCTGGTCATCATCGACCGGATCCCCTTCCCGCGCCCCGACGACCCGCTCGCCTCCGCCCGCACCCAGGCCATCGGCCGGATGGGCGGGAACGGCTTCATGGCCGTCTCGGCGACCCACGCCGCGCTGCGGCTCGCCCAGGGCAGCGGCCGGCTGGTCCGCCGGATGGACGACCGTGGGGTCGTCGCCATCCTCGACTCGCGCCTGGTCACGGCCCGGTATGCCGGCTTCCTCCAGCGGTCCCTCCCACCGTTCTGGCCGACGGCGGACCGATCGGTGGTGCTAGCGGCGCTGAGCCGCCTGGACGAGACCGCCCCACCCCCGCAGCCGGTCGATGACCCGACCGGGCGTGACTCCCTCGGGGGAGGAACCGGTCCCGACGGGCGGCCGGTCGCCGGCCCACCGCCGCTGCCGACGTCCTCCCGGTCTGCGGTCGTCGCCGGGATCGCGTGGAGCGACGAGCTCGACGAGGAGCTGCGCGACGGAGTGACCGCGGGCGTGACGGTCGAGGAGCTGGCCGACCACCTCGAGCTGACCGAGGACGCCGTGCGCACCCGGATCGAGCAGCTCGGCCTGGACTCGCTGTTCCCGCTCTGACGCCGCCGGTGGCGTTGTCGGCGGTTCGTGGGACCCTTAGGCGGTGAGCGACATCCCGCCCCTGGTCCTGGTCCGGGGTCCCGAGGAGCTGCTCGCCGACCGCGCGGTCGCCGCCGTCCTCGCCGACCTCAAGGTGGAGGCACCCGACCTCGACGTCGTCCGGGTCGGCCCCGACTACCACAGTGGCCAGCTCGTCATGGACACCAGCCCGTCGCTCTTCGGCGGGTCGACCTGCGTGGTCATCGAGGCCCTGCACGAGGCCTCCGAGGACCTGCACGCCGACCTGCTCGACTACCTCGCTGCCCCGGCCGAGCACGTCACGCTCGTCGTCCGGCACGCCGGCGGCCCGCGCGGCAAGAAGGTGCTGGACGCGCTCGTCGCGGGCAAGGCCCGGATCTTCGAGTGCCCCGCGGTGAAGTCGGACCGCGACAAGTCGGACTTCGTCACCAACGAGTTCCGCCGCGCCGGCCGCAAGGTGACCCCTGAGGCCGTCCGCGCCCTGGTCGAGGCGGTGGGTAAGGACCTGCGCGAGCTAGCCGCCTCGTGTGCCCAGCTCGTCGTCGACACCGAGGGGGTCGTCGACGACCGGGTCGTCGAGACCTACCACGGGGGCAAGGTCGAGGCCACCGGCTTCCGGGTCGCCGATGCGGCCGTGGCAGGCCAGGCGGGGGAGGCGCTGCGGCTGCTCCGGCACGCGATCGCCACCGGGGTCGACCCGGTCCCGATCGTCGCTGTCCTCGCAGGCCAGCTCAGGCAGGTGGTGCGGGTCGGCTCGGCGTCGCGGGGGGCCAGCTCGGCGGTCCTGGCGAGCTCGCTCGGTATGGCGCCCTGGCAGGTCGACAAGGCCCGCCGGCTCGCCTCGGGCTGGACTCCCGAGGGCCTGGCGACCTCGATCCAGGCCGTTGCTGCGGCGGACGCCGAGGTCAAGGGCGGAGGTCGCGACCCCGTCTACGCGGTGGAGCGGGCCATCCTCACCATCGCCGAGGCCCGGGCCGCAGGGCGGCGCTGACGCCGGAAGACCTATCGAACGCCGAGCCGCTCGCGCAGCCACGGGTCGACGAGCGCATGGAACTCCTGCGTCCGGGTCCGCCGGACGCAGTGGTCCGCGCCCTCGAGCACCTTGACGCGGACCTGCGGGCCGGCCGCCGACCGCAGCGCCGCCACCGCGTCGGCGTGCCAGATCACGCCGTCGGTGCCGGTGACGACCAGGGTCGGGACGGCAAGCAACCGGGCGACCTCGAAGGCGTTGTCCTCGTTGAGGATCCGACCGTTGGCCGTCATCCCGAGGTCGGTGTCGAGCTTCGCCTGGAGCCACGGGTCGAACTCGCTCGACGGCCACAGCGGGTGCCTCAGCCGGGCCGCTTCGAGCGACGCGACGGGCTCCGCAGCGATCTGCTGCAGCCCGCGCACCTGCTCCGCCCCCCACTCGGCCTGGTTCTCGCCGGGACCGCCCGGCAGACCGGGGAGGGCCGGGTCCTCCAGGACCAGGGCGGCCACCAGGTCGGGCCGGGCCAGCGCCAGGCCCGCCGCGGTACTGCCGCCCATCGAGTGCCCGACGACCCCGATGGCGGCACCGCTGCGAGCGGCGAGCTGCTCGGCCGCCGTGACGGCATCGGCCACCATCAGCGCGCCCGGGCCGACGGCGAGCTGGTCCGCGGTGAACCGGGGCGAGCGCCCGTGCCCCCGCGCGTCCCAGGTGACGACCGAGAAGGTCTGCCGCCAGCGCTCGATGGCGTCGGCCCAGCAGGGGCCGGAGTCGGAGAAGCCGTGGAGCAAGAGCAGCACCGGGGCGTGGTCCGGGCCGCCCCACGCGTCGAGGACCACGGGCGCGGCGACCGCCGGCGTCATACCTGGGGGGTGGGACGGCATACTCCTCACCCTACGGGCGGGTCAACCGAGGGATTTTGGCCGCCCGTTGTGGCGGCTGGTAGATTCTGTCCTTGCGTGCGCGCCCGGTCGTGCGCGCACGAGCAGTCCATCGCGAACCCACCCAGGGTGCCCACGCCCAGTCCCGGGTCCGCGTGCCGCCCTCTCAACGGCACCCATCTCGACCAGCAGAAAGTTCACTCGTGGCAAATATCAAGTCGCAGATCAAGCGCATCAAGACCAACGCCAAGCGCACCGAGCGCAACAAGGCGGTCAAGTCCGAGCTGCGCACCGGCGTCCGCAAGTTCCGTGAGGCGGCCGCCTCGGGGGACAAGGAGGCCGCGGCGTCGGCGCTCAAGTCCGCCTCGGTCAAGCTCGACAAGGCCGTGGGCAAGGGCGTCATCCACAAGAACCAGGCCGCCAACAAGAAGTCGGCCATGGCCAAGAAGCTCGCGTCGATCGGCTGACGCGCTCCGCGCCGCACCAGACCAGGTCGGCCCGCCCCTCAAAGGGGTGGGCCGACCTGGTCTTTTCAGGGCTCTCGCGCGGTGTCGGGGCCGGGCCAGGGGACCTGACTGCCCTCAGTGGCCGGCCGCCTTGACTGCCGCGGCGACGGCGTCGAACCGGGCTCGGTCCAGGATCGCGCCCTCCCGGCGGATCTGGTCCGGGTCGACCCGGATGACCCGGTTGACCCGTACCTCGCTGGGGCGGCCCTCACGGTCCCAGGCTCCGCTGCCGACATCGCACCACAGCCGGCCCTCGTGCGCTTCCTGCGCCGCGTCGCGGTGATGGTCCTTGCTGGTCAGCGGCAACCCGAGCAGCCACGGGCCGTCGGTGCCGACGAGCAGCACCGGCCGGTCCTTGCCGAGGCGGTGGTCCTCCTCGAAAGGCACCCAGGCCCAGACGACCTCGCCCGGGTCCGGCCGACCGTCCGGGTGCGGGTCGTAGCGCAGGTCGGGGACGCCGTCGAAGTCGCCAGGATAAGCCGCACCGGCGTCCTGGTGACGCTGGTGGTCGTCCTCCTTGCGCGCCTCGTGGGCCAAGGTGCCCGAACGGAGCGCTCTGAGCACGGCCTCGGCAAGGTCGCGGATGACCGATCGCATGGCGCAAGGGTACGCGGCACCGTCCCGGCACCCGTCCCGGCCTGAGGGCCGCGGCCTGTCGCGGTCCCCCGAAGGGCGCGGCGAGGGGCGGGGAAGGTGAGCGGCGAGCCTTCGTCGTGGGACACTAGGCCGGATCTGTCGCCAGTCGTCCCGCAGAAGGTATGCCGCTCCCGTGTCTCCCATGGCCCGCACCGCGTTGCCTCCGCACGCGACCCCACCGGAGCTGATCCGCAACTTCTGCATCATCGCCCACATCGACCACGGCAAGTCCACCCTCGCGGACCGGATGCTGCAGCTCACCGGGGTCGTCGACGCGCGCGCCATGCGGGCGCAGTATCTCGACCGGATGGACATCGAGCGCGAGCGCGGCATCACGATCAAGAGCCAGGCCGTCCGGATGCCGTGGGAGCTCGACGGCGCGACCTACGCCCTCAACATGATCGACACCCCCGGGCACGTCGACTTCACCTACGAGGTCTCTCGCTCGCTCGCCGCGTGCGAGGGTGCGGTGCTGCTCGTCGACGCCGCGCAGGGGATCGAGGCGCAGACCTTGGCCAACCTCTACCTGGCCATGGAGAACGAGCTGACGATCATCCCGGTGCTCAACAAGATCGACTTACCGGCTGCTCAACCGGAAAAGTATGCCGAGGAGCTCGCGCACCTCATCGGGGTCGACCCGTCGGTGTGCCTGAAGGTGAGCGGGAAGACCGGCGAGGGCGTCGAGCCGCTCCTCAACGAGATCGTCCGCCAGGTGCCAGCGCCCGTGGGCGACCCCGCCGCGCCCGCCCGGGCGATGATTTTCGACTCGGTGTACGACACCTACCGCGGCGTTGTCACCTACGTCCGGGTCATCGACGGCAACCTCAACCCGCGCGAGCGCATTCTGATGATGTCGACCCGCGCCACCCACGAGCTGCTCGAGATCGGTGTCATCTCGCCCGAGCCTGAGCCGTCGGCCGGCCTGGGTGTCGGCGAGGTCGGCTACCTCATCACCGGGGTGAAGGACGTGCGCCAGTCCCGGGTCGGCGACACCGTGACGAACATGAGCAAGCCGGCCAAAGCCTCGCTCGGTGGCTACCGCGACCCCAAGCCGATGGTCTTCTCCGGGCTCTACCCGATCGACGGCTCGGACTACCCGGCGCTGCGTGACGCCCTCGACAAGCTCAAGCTCAACGACGCGGCCCTGGTCTACGAGCCGGAGACCTCCGCGGCGCTCGGGTTCGGCTTCCGGGTCGGCTTCCTCGGCATGCTCCACCTGGAGATCGTCCGCGAGCGGCTCGAACGGGAGTTCAACCTCGACCTCATCTCCACGCTGCCCAATGTCGAGTACGACGTGCGGATGGAGGACGGCTCGCTCGTCGATGTCACCAACCCCAGCGAGTTCCCCGAGGGCAAGGTGGCCTCGGTGCGCGAGCCAGTGGTGCGGGCCACCGTCCTTGCTCCGAGCGAGTTCATCGGCTCGATCATGGAGCTGTGCCAGCAGCGCCGCGGCACCCTGCGCGGCATGGACTACCTCAGCCCCGAGCGGGTCGAGATGCGCTACAGCCTGCCGCTCGCCGAGATCGTCTTCGACTTCTTCGACCAGCTGAAGTCGCGCACCCGCGGGTACGCCAGCCTCGACTACGAGGCGGACGGCGACCAGGAGGCCGACCTCGTCAAGGTCGACATCCTCCTTCACGGTGACACCGTGGACGCCTTCTCCTCGATCGTCCACAAGGACAAGGCCTATGCGTATGGCGTCCAGATGGCCAGCAAGCTCAAGGAGCTCATCCCACGCCAGCAGTTCGAGGTGCCGATCCAGGCCGCCATCGGGTCGCGGATCATCGCGCGGGAGACGGTCCGGGCCATGCGCAAGGACGTGCTGGCAAAGTGCTACGGCGGTGACATCAGCCGCAAACGCAAGCTGCTCGAGAAGCAGAAGGAAGGCAAGAAGCGGATGAAGATGGTCGGCCGCGTCGAGGTGCCCCAGGAGGCCTTCATCGCCGCCCTCTCGAACGACCCCACGACCGCGAAGAAGTAGCGCGCTCCCCGGGTGGGGTCGCCGGGGCCTTCACCTTTCTGGCCGGGGGCGGGTGGGGCCCGGGTGGGGTCCCCGGGGCCTTCACCTTTCTGGCCGGGGGCGGGTGGGGCCCGGGTGGGGTCCCCGGGGCCTTCACCTTTCTGGCCGGGGGCGTGAAGGGCCCGGGTGGGGTCCCCGGGCCCTTCACCTTTTCTGGCCGAAGGCCAGAAAAAGGTGAAGGGCCCGGGGAGTATGAGTCTCCGGGCCCTTCTCGGTCGGGTTGCCCCGGCCGGTGTCGACCCGAGGGTCGACGTGCCTCGCGGCCCGAAGGCCGGTCGGCTCTGGCGCGGCCCGAGGGCCTTGCCAGGTGGGCGGTCCCGAGGGACCTCCCGGGATCGGCGCTGACACCGATCTGGCTGCTCGCCGCCGTCCGGTGCCGTCGCCCGAGGGCGTCGGTTCCGGTCGGCAGGAGCCGCCGCGGTGCTCGGCCCGAGGGCTTCGCACCTGGCCGTCCGGGCGCTGGTCTCGCTCCCTTTCGGGCGCGTTCCCGCAGGTAAACCCGCAGGTCAGACCTCGTTTTCCGATCGGTCCCGCTGCTGGCGAACCAGCGGCGTAGGGATATTTCTAGTCTGCTCGCAGAGGGTTGGCAAGAGCGTCACCGCGTGGCCATGGACGTCTGCCGAGGACCTTCCGGCGTGTCGGGCGGACACGCCGGAGGGCGTGTGACTGGAGTCGCCTCGCGGGGTAGAAGCGGCCCCAGAAGGTGTCCACATGGTGGGACGGACTGTCCGGCATACTGCAGGCATGGCGGGACCACAACCGGACGGCGCGCCGGCGCCCCGCGACGGCTCGTTGCCCGACGAGGCGCTCGCCCGGATGACCGAGCCGTTCGGGATCTACCTGCACGTCCCGTTCTGCTCGGTTCGGTGCGGGTACTGCGACTTCAACACCTATGCCCCGGCCGAACTGCCCGGCGCCGCCGGTCTTGCCGCCGGCTTTGCCGACCAGCTGGTTGCGGAGCTCGAGCTCGCTCGGCGGGTCCTGCCCGATGCCGGCCAGGTCGACACCGTCTTCGTCGGTGGCGGCACGCCGACCCTGCTGCCGGCCGCGGACCTCGTCCGGGTGCTCGACGCGGTACGCACCCGGTTCGGTCTCGCGGAGGGCGCCGAGGTGACCACCGAGGCCAACCCGGACAGCGTCACGCCGGCGACGCTGGCCGCTCTCGCCGACGGCGGCTTCACCCGGGTCAGCCTGGGGATGCAGTCGGCGGTCGCGCATGTCCTGCGCACCCTTGACCGCACCCACGACCCCGACAATGTTGCCGCCGCCGTCAGCGGGGCCCGCGCCGCCGGACTGCAGGTCAGCCTGGACCTCATCTATGGCACGCCGGGGGAGTCGCTGGCCGACTGGGAGCGGTCCCTCCGCGCCGCGACCGACCTCGCGCCGGACCACCTGTCGGCATACGCGCTGGTCGTCGAGGAGGGGACCAGGCTCGCAGCCCAGGTGCGCCGCGGCCTGGTGCCCGCCCCGGAGGACGACGACGAGGCGGACAAGTACGAGCTGGCCGACGCGCTGCTGCGAGACGCGGGCTATCACTGGTACGAGGTGAGCAACTGGGCCACCTCGGAGCCCACCCGGTGCCGCCACAACGAGGGCTACTGGCTGGGCGGCTCGTGGTGGGGCGCCGGACCGGGCGCGCACAGCCACGTCGGCGGCCTGCGGTGGTGGAACGTCCGGCACCCCAGCGGGTACGCCGAGCGGCTCGCGCGGCGCAGCTCCCCGGCCGCCGGTCGCGAGCTGCTCACACAGAGCCAGCGGTATGACGAGTGGGTCCTCCTCGGCATCCGGCATCGCCGGGGTCTGGCAGTCTCCGGGCTGGCCGAGCTCGGCCAAGCGGCGGTGGCGCCGCTTGTCGCCGAGGGGCTGCTCCGGGTCGAGGCGGCCGCGGGCGAGGTGGGCGAGGTGGTCGTCCTCACCCGGGCCGGTCGCCTGCTCGCCGACACGGTGGTCCGGCGCCTGCTCGGCGTCGTCGCCTCCTGAGCGTGGCTGCTACTTGACGAAGGTCGGCGTGAGCGGCGGAACGAACCACTCGCCACGGTTGGCCTTGACCGCACCGACGATGTGGATGATGAGCGCCCCGAGCAGGGCGAGCCCATAGGTGAGGAAGCCGATGAGAACCAGCATGAGCGGCAGCGAGATGAGGCAGAGGATCAATGTCATGAGCTGGACGTTGAGCGAGTTCCGGGCGTTGGTGCGGACGAACTCGCCACGGTCCTTGAACATCACGTAGATGACCAGGGACCCGACGAAGCCAAGCGTGCCCGCGCTGAGCACCATCGCGGCCGCGGGGACGGCGTGGGCGAGCATGCCCCAGGTGCGTTCCTGCTCCGGGGTCAGCGCCGGCGGGGCCGCGAGGTAGGGGTTGCCGCCGGCCGGCGGTGCCTGAGGCGGGTAGGCGGGTCCTGGAAGCGGAGGCAGCGGAACGCCCGAAGGGGGCGGTGGGACCGGCGCCCCCGTGGGCGCCGGGGGCAGTGAACCGGCGTCACTGGGAGCCGGCGCAGGAGCTGGCGCAGGGGGCGGGGGCGGGGGCGGCGGCGCGGCGCTCAGCGGCGACGTCGCGTCCTGGACGTCGAGGGGGCGGGTGGGGTCCACCGGCTGCTGTTGGTCCATGGAGCGCTCCTCGTCGGTGGTGGGCAATGGCGGCGTGGGTGGTGGGCAATGGCGGCGAGCGGGAGCTTGCGCTCAGTCCGGGGCGGTGACGAAGTCGATGAGCTCCTCGACCCGGGCAAGAAGTGCAGGCTCGAGATCAGCATAGGAGCCGACGCTGCTCAGGATGTGCCGCCAGGCGGCGGCGAGGTCGGCCTGGGTCTCGTGCGGCCAGCCCGCCGCCTGGCAGATCCCGACCTTCCACGAGGAGCCTCGGGGGATCTGCGGCCAGGCCCGCCAGCCGAGTCGCTGCGGGCGGACCGACTGCCAGACGTCGACATACGGATGCCCGACGACGAGCACGTGATGCCGCCACGCCCGCCGGGACCGGACCGCCTCGACGATCGCCGTCTCCTTGCTGCCCGGGACGAGGTGGTCGACGAGGACCCCGAGCCGCCGGCCGGGGGCGGGCTCGAAGGCCGCGATGGCGTCGACGAGGTCGTCGACCCCGTCGAGCATCTCGACGACGACGCCCTCGACGCGCAGGTCGGCGCCCCACACCTTCTCGACGAGCTCGGCGTCGTGGCGCCCTTCGACATACAGCCGGGAGGCTCGAGCGACCGTGGCGCGACGGTCGGTGACGGCGACCGACCCGCTTGCCGTCCGTTCGGCGGCCCGACGGTGCTCGGCCAGCGCTCGTGCGGCCGCCGCGACCGGCGGCGTGAGGGTGACCGGTGCGCCGTCGATGAGGAACCCCGGGCCGAGCGGGTAGGCCCGGACCGCGCCGCGGCGGTCCTCCAGGGTGACGACGAACATCCCGCCGGCCTTCTCGCAGGCGACGACCGCCCCGCACCACCCGCTCTCGCGGTGCTCGACGACCAGGCCCGGTTCGGCGGGGACATCGCGGGAGCGGCGCGGCCGCGGAGCGCGCGCGGCGGCGATGACGTCACCGGCATACCGGTCCGTCGGTCGGCGCGGGCTGTCCATCCCGGCAGCGTATGGCGACCAGGACGCGGCGCCGCGGCGACACGGCGGGGTCGCCATTTCGGCGTAGACTTGGCACTCGCAGGCACAGAGTGCCAACGGGCGGAGTATGTCGAGCCGGACGAGGGGAGGCGCCGTGAGTGAGGAACGACGGCTGGCCGTGCTGCGCGCCATCGTCCAGGACTACGTCAGGACCTCCGAACCGGTCGGCTCCAAGGCGCTGCTCGAGCGGCACGCTCTGGGGGTCTCGGCCGCGACGGTCCGCAACGACATGGCGCTGCTGGAGGAGGAGGGGCTGATCCACGCCCCGCACACCTCCGCCGGTCGGGTGCCGACCGATGCCGGCTACCGCGTCTTCGTCGACCGGCTCAGCCAGGTCAAGCCGCTCAGCCGAGCGGAGCGCTCGGCCATCGAGGCCTTCCTCAGCGGTGCGGTCGACCTCGATGACATCGTCGACCGGACCGTCCACCTTCTCGCGACGCTGACCAGCCAGGTGGCGGTCATGCAGTACCCCTCGCTGGCCCGGTCGAGCGTGCGGCACATCGAGCTCGTCGGCATCGGCGGCCCCCGGCTCATGCTCGTCCTCATCGTCAGCACCGGCCGCGTCGAGCAGCGCGTTCTCGACGTCGGGCGTGACCTGTCCGGGCTGGATGGGGACGGCCTGGTGTCCAGGCTGCGGGCCCATGTCAACGCCGAGGCGTGCGGGCGGCCGTTCGGTGAGGCCGCGGTTCGGCTGGACCACCTGCTCGCGGCCTTTCCCACCGAGGAGCACCCGGTCGTCGAGGCGGTTGTCGGGGCGCTGCGCGAGCTGCTCGTCGAGCAGCGCGAGGAACGGGTCGTCCTCGCTGGCACCTCGAACC
>WBZP01002779.1_pt1 | contig 11404 bp, 10 predicted proteins | sample 5204301 | NCBI WGS metagenome assembly WBZP01 (sample SAMN12412401, study PRJNA552823) | activated sludge metagenome | isolation source: activated sludge from nitrification reactor of wastewater treatment plant... | place: USA: Pennsylvania | collected 2017
TAACCAGATGAGATCTGTACTGTTCTCAACCAAAATAACATTTTCAAGTTTGGTGACTTTGCCTATCAATGCCAAAACCATAGAAAAAGCCCAAAAACACAGCACCAAAAACTGTAAAATGAGTACCAGATTTAGATAATTGAGATTTTGTTCATAAGAAAGGGTATTTTCAAATTGCTTTTTGTAGGCAGCAATCAATCTCCGGTATAGTACCCAAAAGAATATATTCCACATCAAACCAATTATGCCGGCCCCACCGAATATCTGCTCCAACATCGGTTTTTGCTCCATGAGCTCCAGCAGGAAGGTTTTATCGTTTTGAATAATAAAAGGCAAATAGGCAAAAAATTGGATCAAAAACGGAATAAAAAACAAATACCAGCGACCGGGAAGTTTTTTGTTATGAAAAAGCAACTTTATCAGGTAAAAATAGAAAAGCGGCCCATATAAAAAATAAACGAAATCGGCCATTACCACTATTCTTGGAAACCGATTGACAAAAACCTGGAAATTGGAAACCAGATATAAAAGAATTGAAACAGAGGCTACAAAAACGGAGGCCAGCAACCATTGGTTAGCCTCAGTATTGGTTTTCTGAGTTAAAGGCACTGCAATCAGGAGCATCAAACCCTGAAATACTGAAAAAAGCAGAAGAAAATCAAAAAGTGAATATACATGTAAAGTGCCCAAAAGGTCTTCCCAGCCTTCAATCTGGCAGGTTACTGCCTTGTTGTCTATACTTGAATCGCGAAATATAGTTCGGTTAGGTCGGGCTTTTCCACTTTCCCGGGATTCAACGGTTTCCCAACTTCCACGTGTAAACTTATATTCGATTTTCTGCAAATCTGTATAAAGTTTGAACACATATTGGCCGTTTATGTTCCTTCTCAATTCAAAATCAGGATTGCCTGCATCCCAGTTATTAAAATTTCCAGCGATAAATATTTTCGAATCCTGAGGAGTATTTTCCGGAATTTGTTCGATAATTATGTCATATAAAACCTGTCTTTCCCAGCCCAAAATACTGGTTTTCTGAAAGTTGCCTTTTTGTACCGTCCGATCGAAACTGTGATTGGGCAAGCTTTGACCGTCAGGAGTGCCTTCTACGTACATCCAGGTACCTTGAGTAAACTTGTATTCAAAACTTGCAGGGGAATTTTCCAGAACTATACTATATACTTTTTCAGACTCCTTTTTCAGGATATATTTGCTGTCACCCGGATTCCAGTTGTTATAATCGAGAGCAATATACAGAGGCTTGTCGGGGTTGATGAGCGGAGCCAAAACCTCGACTTCGATTTTGGTTTGGGCAAATGAGGTTATAGTTATTCCGGTCAAAAAAGCCAATACAGCATTTTTGGGACTTTTTAAAAGCCACTCAAAGAATTTTACAATAACCATAAACGAGAACGTTTTTCCAAAGGTAAGAAAAATGTGATTTTAAGGTGTTATTTCTGATTTTAATAAATGATTCCTGATTGAAAGTATCATCTGACAAAAGACCATGCCACCAATCTGCTATTTTTTTGACCCTGAGACATTTCTATGGTTTTTGTAACAGCTATTTTTAATTTTTCAAACTCACGGAAAATACGCTCCAGATTTTCTTTTTTGGAAACCAGAGAAGTAAACCACTTACAGTTTTCTGAAAATTTCTGACTTTCTCTTATCATACCCAAAATGAAGCTGGTTTCGCCGCCATCGTACCATAGTTCGTTGTCCTTGCCTCCAAAGTTTCGGGAAGGGGATTTCAGATTTCCCGCTTTCAAATTTCTAAGTTTTTTGAGATTATTGCCCACGGCTTCTTCTACTGAGCCATAAAATGGGGGATTACAAAATGTGGCATGAAAGTATTCATCTGGCAAAATTATTCCTTCAAAAAAACGATTAGAATCTGCCTGATGTCTGATGTCAATTTTATTTTTCAAACCTGTGTTAAAACTGGCGATTGCTTTTGCTGATTTTACTGAAACCGGGTCAATGTCACTTCCCACAAAACTCCAGCCATATTCCGTACTTCCCAAAATGGGATAAATACAGTTGGCCCCAACACCAATATCCAAACATCTGATTGTATTTCCGGTTGGTACAATTCCCTCATTACTTTCGGCCAAAAGGTCAGCCACTGCATGTACGTAGTCGACCCTTCCCGGAATTGGCGGGGACAAATAGCCCGGGGGAATATCCCAGAAATCAACCTTATAATAAAGCTTAAGGAGAGCTTTATTGAGAGCTTTAACTGATTGATTGTCAGAAAAATCAATCGTTTCGTTACCATATTGGTTGATAAAAACAAACTGAGAAAACTCAGGAAGAACCTTTTTCAAAGCATCGAAATCATAATTTCCCTGATGTTTATTTCGGTGATGAAATGGTTTCTTATTCTTTTTAGATTTCAATGAAATAATTTTTTGGGGCAAAAGTAAAAAAACAATTTCTCTATAAAACCATTTTTTTTAACTTGCAAAAGTATATCTGAATTATCTCACATTTAAATAGTTAAAACCATGAGTCTCTCCGATTTTGAAAAATTAGAAATAACCGATTCTGCAAAAAATTATTTGCTTGAAACCGCCAAATGGGGGAAATTTCTGGCAATTGCCGGCTTCATTATGTCAGGAATTCTGATGCTTTTCGGTCTATTTTTTGGCACAATGTACAATGGCATGATGTCCAGAGCCATGGGCGAAACGCAAGCTGCTTCTCAAGTTCAGGGCATGGGCTTTTTTATGGGAGCCTTGTACGTTGCCATAGCTGCCATCTATTTGATTCCCTGTTTTTATTTGTTCAAATTCTCAAAGAAAGCAAAAGCCGCAGTTGAAGATTCTGACGCTTCAGACCTTGAGGAGGCATTTCTGAATCAGAAATCTATGTTTAAATTCTTCGGAATTTTTACCATAATAATACTGGCAATCTACGGTATTGCCTTTCTTTTGGCAATTATCGGTGGTGGCATTTTTGCATTTATGAGATAAAATAGAGGCTACAGCACCTCAACCACAAATTCACTTTTGGGTTTAAGATATCCAATGGGTTCAGTAAAATCAGCAAGTTGATTTTGTGATAAAATATCCATGACTTCCTGTTTCTGACCGGGGTTTACGGCTATCAAAAGCCCTCCACTTGTTTGTGGATCGGCCAACAGTGACCATTGCTCTTCACTTATCGGAGCTATTTTATGCCCGTAGCTGTCACGGTTGCGTTTAGTGCCTCCTGGTACAGACTTGGCAGAAACGTAATCCAAAATGTCAGGTAATATTTTTGGCACTTTTTGATAGTCAATCACCCCGGTGAGACCTGATCCTTCGGCCATCTCTGTGAGATGCCCAAGCAAGCCAAAGCCGGTTACGTCGGTCATAGCTGATACCCCGGTCACTTTTCCGAGATATTCTCCTACCTTATTGAGTCGCATCATCTGAGTGGCGGCCAGATTTTTATGTTCGGGTTTCAAAATGCCCTTTTTTTCAGCGGTAGTTAAAATACCCACCCCAAGAGGCTTGGTCAGAAACAAAAGATCTCCAGCATTAGCTTTATCGTTGTGTTTAATTTTGTCAGTATCCACCAATCCATTCACTGCCAGACCAAATATCGGTTCTGGCGAATCGATACTGTGGCCGCCTGCCAGACTTATGCCGGCTTCCAGACATACACTTCGGCTGCCATCTATTACTTTTTGGGCCACTTCGGGGGATAATTTATCGATAGGCCATCCCAGAATAGCAATGGCCAAAATGGGTTTCCCTCCCATGGCATACACATCGCTGATGGCGTTACAGGAGGCTATCCGGCCAAAATCGTAGGGATCATCGACGATAGGCATGAAAAAATCGGTGGTAGAAATGAGAGCCTGGCAGTTGCCCAGGTCCAGCACAGCAGCGTCGTCGCGACTGGAATTGCCCACTATAAGACTTTCGTTGTTGGGCAGGGCTATGTTTCCTTTCAAAATCACATCCAACACTTTGGGCGATATCTTGCATCCACAACCGGCACCATGCGAATACTGCGTAAGTTTTATTTCCTGGTCGTTCATAACTTGTTAATAATAATATCGGTATTGAAATTTATCTCAATGGTATCGGTTTTGATGAGTAATGCGGGTATTTTCGCTTCGATTTTATGTTCCAAATCTTTTTTGTAAAATTTATCATAATACCTGAGCAATATCCTGAAACACTCCTTAATGTTTCCTCCTGCCAGATGCTTTTGTGCATTTTTCTCTTCCAGCCCACCCAGGCGTTTTCTAATTCTTGTGATAGCATTTGACAATGCCTCACGGGGCATTATGCCGTATTCGGCTACCAGAAAATCGAGTCTTTCTTCAAAAGGAACCTCAAGAAATAGCAGTTCAGAAGAAAACATCTTTTTATAAAATTCTCCCGGAATATTCAGATCTCCAATTCTCTGACTCTCGTCTTCCAGAAAAATGTCGGCTTGTGCATTAAGCTTATTTAATGCAGTAGCCAGTAAGTTTTCAAACATTTCCTGTGATGGCTGAGGAGGCAAATTGATGCCACCCAGAGCCGAACCCCTATGAGAAGCCAATGACTCAAGATCGACTACCTGATAGCCTTTTTCAGATAGTTTTAGTAAAATATGGGTTTTAGCCGAGCCTGTATATCCCCCTATAATTTTGAGAGCGTAATCCTTTCTGAAGGTATCCAAAACCTTATTTCTGAATGCCTTATACCCGCCCTGAAGCAGGTAAACCTCAAATCCATACAGGTCAAGCAGCCAGGCTACCGCACCACTACGCATGCCTCCACGCCAGCAATGCACCAGCACGACAGGCTTGGGAGCAGGTGTAAAATTACTCCGGTTTTCAGAAAGGCTTTCGGTGTGCTGCTCTACCGTTTCTACCATAGACCGCATTTTGGGGCCAAAATAATCGAGGCCGATTTTTATGGCTGTCTCTCTGTTTTGCTGCTTGTATGCTGTGCCTATTACTTTTCTTTCTTCATCAGAAAAAAGCGGCAAACTCACCGCACCCGGAATATGAGCGTGGCTATATTCCCCCGGACTTCTAACATCAAAAACCGGGTGATTTTGAGCTTTTTCAAGAAAAGAATCTATGTTTAGAGATGTGATTGGCATTTATTCTGAAATAAGATTCGAAAATACTCCCAAACATTTAAAAAGACCTATGATTATGGTCAAAAGAATTTAAAGATTTTAAAATAATAGTTTGATGATTTTAAAAAATACAAAAAGGAGAGCCTCGTGACTCTCCTCTTCCTAAAAATTCTAATTTTCTTATCAATACGGCTTCCAGGGTTTACCTCCTACCAGTATCTCCTGGGCTTTAGGGTCAAAGGTCACTTTGAGGCCGGTGCGATATGCCGCATTAGACATCATGGTAGCAATAGAGTGCTGGTATCCGGCTTCTATCGGTGCGTTTGGTGTTTTGCGACTGCGTACACACTCCATGAAATTTTTGATATGATTAAATGTCAGGGAGTCACCACCAGTGTTGGCCTCTGTCGCAACTTTTTCACCTTCCAGCTTCATTGGAGTCAGGAGGTTAGGTTTAAGACCCATGGAGCGGGCTTCCCATTCATGTAAACCGCCTTTGTCTGATATCTCGTTGGTATCAAGGTTGATCATGCCGCCATTGGAGTAATACAGCTCTTTGGTGTCGCCAGCCGAGTTGGAAAATCTGCTCGTAAACTGTACCTGGAAGCCATTTTGAGGTTGATCGGCAGGACCATAATCAAATACAACTGTGAGGGTGTCGGCATTGGTGCGGCCGTCCTGCCATTGGTAAATACCACCGTTGGCTACTACCGAGCGGGGATATTCGAGCCCCGAAAACCAGTGAACAGTATCAATCTGATGGCTCATCCATTGGCCGGGAATTCCAGAGGAATATGGCCAGAATAATCTGTATTCCAAATATTTACGAGCATCAAATGGCACCATAGGGCGGTTGATCAGGTAGCGTTTCCAGTCCACATCCGATTCTTTGAGCTCATTTACCAGAGCGGGGCGTCTCCACCGGCCTGGTTGGTTGACGTTCCACATAAGCTCTACCATTTTGATATCACCAAACTTACCTGACTTGATAAAATCTGCTGCTGCGTGATAATTTCCACCGGAACGTCTCTGCGAACCTATCTGAACTATTTTATTTGAAGCTTTTACGGCTTTCAATACGGCACGGTTGTCGGCCATGGTTTCAGATAATGGTTTTTCGGCATAAATATCACAACCAGCTTTCACGGCTTCGATGGTATGCATGGCATGCTGGAAATCAGCGGTACTCATAAAAACCGCATCCACCATTTTGGAAGCATAAAGCTCGTCGTTATTATTAAAAACTTTGATGTCGGTGCCCAATTGCTTATCAATGAAAGCCTTTCCTTCTTCACGACGGCGGTTCCAGATGTCGGAAAGTGCGACCATCTCAAAATTCATCTCTTTGTGAAGGGCCTTAAAAGGCGGAATGTGCGATGCCTTGAACCTGTCAGAAAAACCTACACAGGCTACCCGTACACGGTCATTGGCTCCTATAATTTTGCCATAGCTTTTTACTGAAAACCCAGTGGCTACACCCGCCATTATTGATTTTTTTACAAACTCTCTTCTTGTTGTCATTTCTTATTATTTTGGTTGAAATTACAATACAATTTAAAAAATTATTGTGTTTGAATCCTATCATTTAATACATATTCGACAAATGATTAAACTAAAAAGACAAAATAGTATTATTAAACTTTATTTAATAACTCAATCCATCTCCAAATTTGAAAAGGGCATATTCCGGTTTCAAAAATCCGGGAACATCTGATTGATTTTGAAGGACTGCATTTCTCGATTTTGGAGTACTAAAAGGCATTTTCCCTGTAGGATTAAATTTTCCCGAAATCACATCAAGTACTGCTTCGGTTGAAGTACCAAAAGTCGCCAAAAGTGATTTTACATTAGGATTGTCAATTTCATCTATAACCCACGGGCTTGTAAAGTTGATAAGAATAATAGTGGGTTTGTGATACGAGGTTTCGTTTACTTTAGCAACATTTATTTTATTTTTTGAAAGCTGCAGTTCAATAGCTTCCCCTTCTTTTGTATTAAAAAGACTCCCCATATTTGGTGTAAGCCAAAGAACCACTACATCGGCCTCTTCACGTGTTTTGACGAATTCCAGATTCCATTTGTTCTCAGTAGGAATGATGACATTGGTGGTTTTTGCACCGGGTCGTCCGTTGTCATAATGTGACTCAAAGAAGACTTTAGTTTTAGGCTTTAATGGCAAGATTTCATCCTGATTTCTCAGTAATACAATTGATTTCCTCATGGCCAAATCTGCTTTTTGCTGAAATTCTGCACTTCCTACCGTTTTAACAGCCTTTTCTACATCAACATAAGGGTTTTCAAAGAGACCTAAATCAAATTTTTCTTTGAGCAATCTGGATACAGACTCATTAATTCTTGTTTCTGAAACCATCCCTTTTTTTACAGTTTCAAGTAATAATGCCGGATCAGCTGAGCCTGAAAAAATATCGACACCACAATCAATGGCTTTTTGGTACCTTTCTAAAATACTTAGTTTTTCTACTCCCCAAGGCATCATTTCAATTGGACCTGTATCAGAATTAACGATTCCTTTAAAACCCATTTTACTGCGAAGCAAGTCTTTTATAATGGCCTTATTATATGCAAAAGCAATTTCCTCATATTGCGTACCTACGGGCTTGGCATAGTAGGGCATTATGGCAGAAGTGCCGGCATCAATAGCCGCCTGAAAAGGTTTAAGATGATAATCAAACATCTTTCCGGGGTAGTGCTGATCCTGCCCCCAAACAAAATGCGGATCATGACCCTCTACCTGAGGCCCGCCACCGGGAAAATGCTTGGTAGTAAGGGCTACAGATCCCAGTCCAAGTTTTTCACCCTGAAACCCCAGCACTATCTCCCGCATCATTTTGGCTGCCCAATCGGCATCTTCGCCAAAAGTACCCTCAATACGTTGCCAACGAGGCTCCGTGGCAAGGTCAGCCATATACATGTAAGCTTTTCTCAGACCTACAGATGCCCACTCTTTTCCGGCGATTTCGGCAAATTCTCGGGTAAGTTTCAGGTCGTTCATCGCAGCCAGACCTAACTCTCCCGGCCATCGTGAGAAAGTTGTAGTACCTACACTCAAACCGATGGAAGCGTCAATAGTGATGTGGTTTCTGGGGTTTGAAGCCACTATGGCTGGTATGCCCAGGCGAGTGTCTTCACACAATGCCTGCAGATTGTTAGACCATTCGGCGAGTGTTTTGGTGGTGGTATTGGCTCTGAGAATAAAATGCCGGAGGTTGTTTTGCTTAACTCCTTTAGTGGTACCTGCAGCAGAAAGCATGGGGTATGGCAGAGGTTTCTTGGAAAACATATTGATTTCCTGAATCAGGTCTTCTTCATTAAAACCTGAGGTGATTTCAGCTTTTGGAGCATTTTGCTGAAAAGAATAATCGCCCTGCAGTCTTGTGGTGGATATCAGCATAAAACCCACTTTTTCCTCAAGGCTCATTTTTGAGAGCAGGTCGTCAATGCGGGTTTCTACCGGAAGTCGCCAGTCTTCATATTTATCAATTTTCCCATTTTTGTTGAGATCCTTAAATTCAAGTTTGCCTTTTTTAAGAATTTTTGCCGATCTGAAACCCAATTGAGGCTGGTAGGGCTTTTGAGCCATTGCCACAGAATAAAACAAACTTAAGACTGTTAATGCTTTGATGATCAGTTTCATAGTTTAATTTTTTTTTTTACTTACGAAATACTTTTTTCAGAAAATTATCTATAGTTGTGACCATAGGGGAAAACCAGGGTTCAAACTGTACAAAGGAATGGGGTGCATCCTGAAAGGTTCTGATTTCTGTATAAATCCCGGATTTTTTCAGAATTGCACAGTAATCTTCACGACCGGCGTGCATACGGGCTACCGAACTGTTGATAAACAATGTAGACGGGCTTTTTTCCCCGGCGTATGTTAGGGCTGAGCCCTTTTTCCACAAGTCAGGGTTTTCGGTTTTTGAATATCCAAACCATAGCGTTGCGGCAGAAGGTCTATTTGAATCATCGCCTTCGCCGGATTCGGGATGAATAAAAGCCAAAATTCCGTCCAGATCTATTATGGCCTGCACAGCACTTGAAGTAGAAAATACGGAAGTTTCAAGTTCAAAAAAAGGATTTTTATTGGTATTTCCAATCAAAGCGGCCAACTGCCCACCTGCCGAAAAACCACAAACTGCGATTTTATTGGTATCCAAACCAAACTCCCCGGAATGAGCTTTTACCCATTTTATGGATTCCTTAATGTCATAAACCGCTGCCGGAAACAAGGCTTCAGTAGAAAGCCTATATTCAACCGTGAAACTAGCATAGCCGATTGAGGCCAACTTTTGAGCCAGGGGAATATGCTGGGATCTATTACCTGACCGCCAGCCTCCGCCATGAATGATGACAATTGCCGGCTTTTTCTTTATTGATGAATCGTAAAATGCGTCAAGAGAAAGACTTTTGCCGGAGAGTACCTGATAAACGATATTTCTGCTTTCCTGTACATTTTTAAATTTGAATTCACCGGGCCATTTAGTTTCAGGATTAGTCTTTTTAGAATTTAAATAAGCCGACCAGTTGGAATACGAAGTATCAGGTACGATTGTGAACCCGGAATAACTCTGAGCATTTGCCGAAAAGCAAAATATAATTAATGCAAAAATTTTATATTTAAAAAAAGCCCTATTCATTCCGCATCTCATGGTGAAGATCATCCAGCATTTCGGTTGAACCGATATACAATGGACTTCTCTGATGAACATCAGTGGGCTTAATATCCAAAATATCCCGGTCTATATCAGAATATGCCTGACCACCCGCCTGCTCAATCAGATATGCCAATGGATAGCATTCATAAAGTAATCTAAGTTTTCCAACGGGAGTTTTTTTGGTGGGCGGATAAAGATAGACTCCACCTTTCAGAAGGTTCCGATGAAAATCACCGACCAATGACCCTATATATCTTGCCGCATATCTTTTTGACTTACAGTTAGTAATATATTTTTGAACATATTCAGGGAATTCATAATAATTACCTTCATTGCAGCTGTAAATATTTCCGGTGAGAGGTATCTGCATATTTTTGTGAGAAAGAAAAAACTCACCCAACGAATGCTCATAAGTGAAGGCGTTTACCCCATGGCCAGTAGCAAAAACCAAGATTGTAGATGAACCGTAAAGTATATAACCTGCTGCTGCCTGCTTTCTGCCACCCTGCAAAAAGTCCTCGATCGTGGGTTGAGATCCCACAGGGGTAATTCTCCTGTATATTGAAAAAATAGTACCAATGGACACGTTTACATCAATATTGGAAGAACCATCCAGAGGGTCAATAGCCACCACATATTTTCCATGGTCATTTCCTGTAAAAATAATATTCTCTTTTTCTTCAGAGACTATGGCGGCAACTTCTCCCCCGTTTTTCAAAGCCCTTATAAATCTGATATCAGCTATGACGTCGAGCTTCTGCTGGTTTTCTCCCTGCACATTTGCACTGCCAAATCCACCAATAATATCCACCAATCCAGCCCTGTTAATTTCCCGGTTAACCACTTTGGCAGCAAGGGCTATGTCACGCAAAAGCTGGGATAACTCCCCGGAGGCATGAGGAAATGCCTGCTGGTGTTGCTTAATAAAACGGTCTAAAGTTGTACCTACAGGTACGGCTATTTTTTCTTCATCTGGTGTGTACATATAATGATAAATTAATGAGTGAATTTAAGCATTTTTATTTCAACTCACGAATTTTTATATTTTTAAAATACACCAGATCGTTGTGGTCCTGCAAAAGGATGTGTCCTTTATCTCCCATACCAAATCCCTCATTTATGGCATATTTTGAGCGAGCTACCAAAGCCTTGTAAATATTCCCTTTTCGCTTGTATTCCAGCACTTTGAACCCATTGAGCCAATGCTGAACGGTATTGTCGGGAAGAGCCACCACTTTGGCCTGATTCCATCCTCCGATTTTTCTTTGAAATCTGGGATCGAGTTTATCTGAAGGAATTAGGTCGTACAAACTGGCCATAGTGCGGTTGCCTACCACGCCCTGCTTTGCGTCAGGATGTTTTTCATCATCTAATACCTGATATTCCAGACCAAGTGCTGCTTTTCTTCCTTCTTCACCCAGCATTTCCACAAAATATTTAACCCCGGAATTGGCAACATCAGTCAGTTTAAAATCAAACTGGAGCTCAAATGCAGCATAAAGGCTGTCAGATAACAGATCGATACCGGGTTTTTTGTCGGTATTGGCAGTGATTGCCAAAATTCCATCTTCAATTTTCCATCTGGAATCGGGGCTAAGAGACTTTCTTTGACTATGCCACCCGTCGAAGTTTTTGCCATTAAACAATAGTTTGAAACCCTG
>WBZP01003758.1_pt1 | contig 11403 bp, 13 predicted proteins | sample 5204301 | NCBI WGS metagenome assembly WBZP01 (sample SAMN12412401, study PRJNA552823) | activated sludge metagenome | isolation source: activated sludge from nitrification reactor of wastewater treatment plant... | place: USA: Pennsylvania | collected 2017
GGCCACTGGATCGCCTCGCGGGTCAGTACCGTTTTTGGCTTCCTGGGTTTGTTGGTCTACACGATCATCTGCTGGACCTCCGACCCCACCCCGCCACCCGAACATTTCGCATTCTCACGAGTGGATGCCACTTCCGTAACCCTTGGCGTCTTCGCAGCTACTGGCGGACTACTGGGTGTCCTGTTGGGCCACGCGGCCATTCAAGCAATCGGCGAGCTCCACAAGATTGATCTTCTCCACATCAAGGGCCCAGCGATCCATAAGGATTTGCGGGCACCTAACCGCCAGAGTTCTGACGCAGATGTGCTCGTCCGCCCGAGCCAGACCGAAGTTTTCACTGGGGCTCTGCTCGAACACGGTTGGCGACTCGTGACGAGTTTTGACTCCGGATCAGCCTTCGCACACGCCGCCAACTATCACCACGATGACTGGGGATATGTCGACGTTCATCGACGCTACCCCGGCATTACTATCCCGGCCGAGGCTGCTTTCGACGCCCTTTGGACTTCATCCGAGCTGACCTCCATTGCTCAGTGGCCGTGCCCGGTTCCTAGCGTCTTGGATCAGGCGTTAGTGCTCGCCCTTCACACAGCGCGCGGAGAGGGAAGAACCAAGTCTCAAACTGACCTCGACGTTGCCTTCACTTCGCAACCAGCCGCTTTTCAAGATGCCGTCCGCTCGCGGGCAGCTTCGTTAGGCGCCGAACTCGCTCTTGCCGCAGCGCTCGGCGAACTCGATGAATTCCGTGACCATCCAGCTCACGACCTCTGGCTGGTGTACTCCAGAGGAGGCACCCGAGCCGAGGAGTGGCGGGCACGATGGAAAGCGTCTCCCAATCTGAGCGGCAGGGCACGCATCTTGGCGATGCTGATCGGCGTTAATCGCGAGTACGTCGCCATGGAGCTAGGCCACGAACCCACCCGCTCTGAGATGAGAGCAGCGTTTTGGCAACGCATCCGTAATGGGCTGGGCTTCAAGCGCCGATCGGTGCACCTGAGGATCCCCGAATGAGAGTGCACAAGGCCACAAACCTGGCTTGGACTGAGACAGCCCACCATGGCTTCGCAGTCGCACTCGTGCCCGACGGGCCAATGTGGGTTCTTGAAGGTTCTTCAGCGGTGATCTGGGACTACATCGCAGGCGAACCTGATGGATTCACCGCAGCTGAGTTCGCCAAATCTCTGGCCGCCAAGATGTCTGATGACGACTCGATCTGCGAGCGAATCGAGTCAGAGACCGTTACGTTTCTCAGCGAGTTGGTCAGCAGAGGATTACTTGTGCGCGATCAGGGTGAGTAGGTAGTCGCCGTACCCACTCTTGCGTAGCGGCTCGGCTCGTACCCGCAACTCTTCGTCACTGAGATAGCCCATCCGCCAAGAGACTTCCTCAGGCGAACCGATTTTGAGGCCTTGCCTGCCTTCGATGGTGCGCACGAAGTTGGAGGCGTCGTTGAGCGACTCGAACGTGCCCGTGTCGAGCCATGCGGTGCCACGTGGCAGCACCTCGACCTGCAAGGACCCCTCCTCAAGATAGGTCCGGTTCAAGTCAGTGATCTCTAGCTCTCCACGAGCTGAAGGACGCAGCGCGGCTGCGCGCTCCACCACTGTCTGGTCGTAGAAGTAGAGGCCGGGAACCGCAAAGCGGCTCTTGGGTACGGCGGGCTTCTCCTCCAATGACACAGCCACGCCCTCGGAGTTGAACTCCACGACGCCGTACTCCTCGGGGTTGGCTACCTGGTAGCCGAAGACGGCCGCCCCCTCCAAGGTCTCGAAGCGGCGCAACTGACCACCGAGCCGCTCACCATAAAAGATGTTGTCGCCCAGCATCAGGGCACTGCGGTCGCCAGTCACGTGCTCGGCGCCAATGATGAAGGCTTGTGCCAGTCCATCAGGTGAGGGTTGCTGGGCCCAGGTGATGTTGATGCCGAATTGGGAGCCGTCACCGAGAAGGCGCTGGAACTGAGTGGCGTCATGAGGTGTCGTGATGATCAAGATGTCGCGAATACCAGCGAGGATCAGGGTGCTTAGCGGGTAATAGATCATCGGCTTGTCATAGACCGGCATGAGTTGCTTGCTGATACCCAAGGTGATCGGGTGCAGCCGTGAGCCGGTGCCACCCGCCAAAATGATGCCTCGCATAGTGATGAATCCTAATTCACCACATTTCATTACGATGTGCCCATGAGTTCGCCCGCACCTGCCTTCAACCATGTTCTCGTCACGGGTGGGGCTGGGTTTATCGGATCCAACTTTGTGGCCCACCTGATGAAGCACACCGATGCTCAGGTCACAGTGCTCGACAAGATGACCTACGCCGCCAGCGAAGCATCCCTTGCCGATCTGCCCAAGCATCGGGTCAAGTTGGTGGTCGGTGACATCGCCGACAACGCCGTGTTGGACCCTTTGGTTGCTGCCAGTGACGCGGTCGTGCACTTTGCAGCTGAGTCACACAACGACAACTCGTTGCACGACCCAAGCCCGTTCATCCAGACAAACATCGTCGGAACCTTCACGATTTTGGAGGCGGTTCGTCGCTACGGCGTTCGCCTTCACCACGTCTCCACCGATGAGGTGTACGGCGACCTTGAACTCGACGATCCCGAGCGTTTCACCGAGCAGACTCCTTATCGGCCCAGCAGTCCCTATTCGGCCTCAAAGGCTGCATCTGACCATCTGGTGCGAGCCTGGGTGCGTTCATTTGGCGTGCAAGCGACGTTGTCCAACTGTTCGAACAACTACGGTCCTTGGCAGCACATCGAGAAGTTCATCCCTCGCCAGATCACCAACCTGATCGACGGCATCCGTCCCCGCCTTTACGGCACCGGGGAGAACGTCCGCGACTGGATTCACACCGAGGATCACTCCTCGGGTGTGTTGTCCATCTTGTCTGGCGGCACGATTGGCGAGACCTACCTCATTGGCGCTGATGGGGAGAAGAACAACCTCGAGGTCGTACAGACGCTCTTGCGACTCATGGGCCACGCCGAAGACGATTTTGATCACGTCAACGATCGGGCCGGGCACGATCTGCGCTACGCAATTGACTCGACGCGGCTGCGCACGGAGTTGGGTTGGGCGCCGACGTACACAGATTTTGAAACTGGGCTGGCCGACACTGTGGAGTGGTACCGCGCTCATGAGGCTTGGTGGCGACCAGCCAAAGAGGCCACCGAAGCCAAGTACCAAGCCAAGGGCCAGTAAATGCCATCAGTGAAGACCTCGCCCATTCCGGGTTTGCTGGTTGTCGAACTCGACGTTCACGGTGATGACCGCGGGTGGTTCAAGGAAAACTGGCAACGCCAGAAGATGGTCCACTTAGGCCTACCCGACTTTGGTCCAGTGCAAAACAACGTCTCGTTCAACGGGTCCACCGGGGTCACCCGCGGCATTCATGCCGAGCCTTGGGACAAGTTCATCTCCGTGGCCACGGGCCGGGTTTTTGGGGCCTGGGTTGACCTTCGTGAGGGACCGAGCTTCGGCACTGTATTTACCCACGAGATTGGGCCTAAGGTGGCAATTTTCGTGCCCCGGGGTGTGGGTAACTCCTATCAAGTGCTCGAGGACGACACGGCGTACTCCTACCTGGTGAATGCCCACTGGCGACCCGATGCTGGCTACACCGAACTCCACCTTGGCGATGCAACAGCCGCAATCAAGTGGCCGATTCCACTCGATGACCCTCGCGTGCAAATGTCGGCCAAGGATGCCAATAACCCCGATCTAAGCGAGGTCACCCCCTTCGCTCCCGCCCCCGCCTTGGTGCTCGGCGCTGGCGGTCAACTTGGCTCGGCGCTTGTTGAGTCCCTGCCCAATGCCATCGGTCTCACCCGGACAGACCTTGACCTCACCGACACCGAGGCCGTTGCTGGATTCGACTTCAGTCCTTATCGGGTGGTCATCAATGCGGCGGCTTACACCGCAGTCGATGCCGCTGAGACCGATCGGGCACGGTGTTGGGCCGCGAACGCCTCGGCTCCTGGAGCCTTGGCCAAGGCGTCCGTGCAACACGGCTTCACCCTCGTGCACTTCTCCAGTGACTATGTGTACGACGGCGCCGTCGACGTACACACCGAGAACGAGCCCCTGGCCCCCCTCGGGGTGTACGGCCAGTCAAAGGCTGCCGGAGATCTCGCTGTTGCGACCGCTGCACGGCACTACATCATCCGCACGAGTTGGGTGATTGGTTCTGGGCACAACTTTGTGGCCACCATGGCGCGGCTCGCAAAGTCGGGAGTCAGCCCCGCAGTTGTCAGTGACCAGGTCGGAAGGTTGACGTTCACGAGCGACCTAGCGCGGGTCACCCGCCATCTGCTCGACTCTCAGGCACCCTTTGGCACCTACCACGTCACTGGCGCGGGCAAGGCTGCAAGTTGGGCCGACATCGCTCGAGCGGTCTTTGCGGCAACAGGACGCGATGCCAGCGATGTCAGCGACCAATCCACGGCCGATTACTCCGCGGGCAAACTCGTCTCACCCAGGCCCGCGAGTTCAGTGCTAGCGATGGACAAGCTCGAATCGACTGGCTTCACCATGCCCGACCAATGGGAATCGTTGGCGGCGTACCTACACGATCACTTGTAGGTTCTTGCATTATGCGAACTGTCGGGATCGAGGCACTAGGCCTTGGCGTCCAGTTGCACTTGTCTCGACCCATCGAATCCATGGCGGCAGACTTGAAGGCCGCGTGGGCTATGTGCCCACTCACAGTCGAACCCACTGTGGGGCTCTACCTCCACCTGGGACACAACCAGACCCGTGCGCTGCCGAAGGGCTGCACCGAGCAGGTCTCGGCCGACACCGCCGTGGCTTTGCCACAGCAGGTCACCCAGGCAGTTACTCGGGCAGCGTTGAAGGCAAACCTTGGCAAACTGCTCCTGCTGCACGCGGCAGGCATCGCGAACCCGGCAACCGGGGACGCGGTGGCACTTGTGGCCGCCAGCGGCACCGGCAAGACGACGGCCACGTTGACCCTGGCGCCTCAGTGGTCCTATCTCACTGATGAAACTGTGGCCGTACGTCCAGAGGATGACTCCATCGTGGCCTACCCAAAGCCGCTCTCGGTCAAAAGATCAGGGGTCCTCTACAAGACCGAGACGCCTCCTGACTCATTGGGGTTGAAGGTCTCGCCAGTGCCAGCACATTTGCGTGCGATTGTGATTTTGGACCGACAACCAGGGCACGCTGGGGACCCCGCAGTGACCGACATCGGTGTGCTCGACATGATCTGTGACATCGCGCCTCAAAGTTCGTCGCTGCATATGTTGCCTGAGCCGCTCCAGATGCTCCACGCATTGCACTCCCGCATGCGACGGGTGGTACGCGTGACCTACGCTGAAGCGCAATCGCTTCAACCTCTCATTGCATCGCTGCTGGACCCCTCATCATGACCACACAGATTCGTTATCAGCGCGCCGACTACGTCGACGAGCTCAATATCGATGGCGAGTCCGTGGTGCTCTTGCAGTCCCGCGCGATCCGGTTGGGCGGACTTGGCCCCGTCATATTGGCGGTCCTGGGCTCGGCGAAGCTCACGGTTACTGAGATCGTGAGCGCAGTCACCGAGCAACTCGGAGGGGCACCAGCCGATGGCAGCGCCGAGGCCGTGGTGGAGTCAGCGATAGCAGCGTTGGTAGATGAGTCCCTCTTAATCAAAGTGGAAAACTAATGAGCATGATGTCTGCGCCGAGCACCTCGGGCCCCCTCAAGGTGCTGTTTGTGTGCACTGCAAACATTTGTCGCTCGCCGTACGCCGAGCTCTACTCGCGCACACTGGCTGACCCCGACCTGTTCACCTTTGACAGCGCAGGGGTGCGAGGCATCCCCAATGCTCCGATGGATCCGACCATGGCCGGAGTCCTTGAGGCTGACAGCTCCAACTTCTTGAGCAAGGCATTGACTCGCCAGCACGTGCAATGGGCAGATGTCGTGCTCACGATGGAAAACTCCCACCGAACGTATCTGATCGAAGACCACCCCGGCGCGGTGAAGAAACTGTTCACTCTGGGTCAGTTCGTCGCCCGGAGCAGTGAACTCTCCACTGGAGGTCTCACCGTGATCGCGGAGGCGAATGCTCGCCGAAGCCTCGCCAAAGCTGAAGAGGATGTCGCTGACCCCTTCCGTCGGGGCAGCACGGTTGCGCGCGAGTGTGCCGATCGCCTCAACGAACTGTGCACGAGGCTTATCAGCAATCTGAGTCGCTAGTTCAAACGCAGCGCCCCAAAAACCGGCGAAGACCTCGAGGGGGTTTCCTCGAGGTCTTCGCTTGCAGCAGCTAACCCAGCCCTGTGGGGCCGGTCAGCCGGCGCTTTTCGTGTCAGCCGATTTCGCTGGCAACTGCCTTGAGAGCCTCAGCGGTCTCCTTGACGGCCTTGCGAGCCGAGGTGACAGTGGCCTTGGCGTTGCTCTTGGTGTTAACAGCAGCCTTCTTGACAGCCGGGGTAGCCGAAACAGCCTTCTTGGCAGTCGCCTTGGTGGCCTGGGCGGTCTTCTTGACCTCAGCAGTGCCAGCGGCTGCAGCCTTCTTGGCAGAGGTGGTGGTCGCCTTGGCCTTCGACACTGCGGTCTTGGTGGCCTTCTCGGCCTCGAGAACCTCAGGGTTCTTACGGATCTTGGTGACCAACTGCTCGCCGCGCTTGGCCAGGTCCGTGTACACGCCGTTGATGTCAGCGACAGCGTCGGTGACGAGGGCTTCAACCTTGGCCGGGAAAGCCTTGATCTCGGCCACGGTGGTGGTCACAACCTGCTCAACCTTGGTCTGACGTGCCTTGGCTTCCTTGCCCAGCTCTTCGACTCCGGTCTCAACAAAGGTCCGGGCCTTGGTCTGCAGAGCCTTGGGGTCACTGACCTGCTTCTGGACGTCGGTCACGAGCTTCTGTGCGCCGGTGACGCGCTTGGCAGCCTCGGCAACGTAGCCACGGCCGAGCTCAACGGCTAGGTCAGTGGCGCCGGCGGCGGCGTAGGCCGACTTCACGGCTTCGGTCTTGATGGTCTCGACGCTAAATGCGGTCTTGGCCATGATTTCTCTCTCCTTCAGATGCTCGATTGTTCGAGCGGTTGGGTGATTCACTTCGTGGACTTGGTGCCCTTGACCGGGGCGCTTGCCTCCGGCTTCGCAGGCTGGTTGCTTGCCCTGAACGACTGGTAGATATCGAGTAGGGATTGCTTTTGGCGTTCGGTCAGACCCGGGTCAGACAGCACTGCGAGCTCCACTGAGCGCACCTCGTCTTCATCGGGGTTGAGGATGCCTGCTTGCACATAGAGCTGCTCGGCAGAGATCCGCAGCGCCTTGGCCAAAGCCTGGAGTACGTCGGCTGAGGGCCGGCGCAAACCACGTTCGATTTGGCTGAGGTAGGGGTTGGAAACCCCAGCTTGTTCAGACAGTTGGCGCAGAGTCATCTGGGCGCTTACGCGCTGGTCCTTGAGGTAGTCGCCGAGACTCTCGACGGCTGTGGTGACCTTGCTCTTTGCCATGTCTCAATCTTGCTAACTATTGTTAGCAAACGCAAGCTACTAGCTAGTGAACCTCGTCACAGCGCCTCTCATTCACGAGTCCTTGGAGACGCTTCGCGACTGATCAGAGGGGCAAGGTCGCTCGGATTTCGCCGACGACCTGAGCGCCACCAGTCAACTCCAGCACTCCCGTCGCGCGCGCCCTGGCAGAGTCAACGCCTGGCTCATCAAAGACCCCGAGGCGTTCCAAGATCGCAGCCATCACGATCGGCCTCACCCGAGGCGCACCATCGTCTTGCTTCACTGCGACCGCGCGTCCATCTGAGAGCGCCACCACGTAACACGACTCAGCACCGGCCTTTCCGATCGCGCCCGGGATCGCTGTGAGCAGGGCCTGCTCATCTCGGTGGGTGCCGCTGACAAACTCAGGATGTCTGCGAATCGCCTCAGCGATGGTGAACTCTGGCCCGCTGGTGGCTGCTGCCAACGTTGAGAATGCCCGAGCCAGGCCGATCAGCGAGGCGGTGAAGATTGGCGCGCCACATCCATCGGTAGGGGCCGGGGCGAGCAACGGCTCCTGCGACAGAGCACCGAACGTTTGCGCCAAGGCCACTTGGAGTGGGTGTTGAGGACTCAGATAGTCATGCGTTGACCATCCGTTGTGAACGCACGTTGCCAACATCGCTGCGTGCTTGCCCGAACAGTTCATCAAGATCGGCGCCTTGCCACCGCCTTCGCGAAGCACCGCGTCGCGTGCTTCGTCATCGAGCGGATAGGCGGCTGGGGTCTGCAAATCAGCCTCTGTGAGGCCCGCGCTCGCCAAGATCTGACGGACTCCCGCGACATGGAACGGCTCACCCGAGTGCGAGGCGCACGCCAGCGCCAACAACTGCCCTTCCAAATCGAGACCACAGTTGAGCATGCCCAACGCCTGAATCGGCTTGTTGCACGATCGAGGCAACATTGGCGAGGTCACGTCGCCGTACTGCATCAGCACTGCGCCTGAGGCATCTAGGGCAACCGCTGACCCATAGTGGTGGCCCTCAACAAATCCCGAGCGGACGATCTCCGCCACGACAGGTGCACTCATGGGTCCGACACTAACGACCAGATCGAACAGCCAGGCAGTCCGCATGCCACCATGAGCAGGTGTCTTCGCAAACTCTTGCCCAGATCTGCCCGAGTCCTACCGAAGCAGACGATCTCGAATTGCTGCTATCGGGGGCATTGGCGCCACAGCGTCACTTTGATCCAAACACCTCGGTCAGGCTCGAGCTGCCTGAAGGCACCCAACTCCCCGTCGAACTCGTCGACCCAGAGGGGATGCCGCTGGCTGTGCTGGAACCCGACGGATCCCTCACCAAAGTCGCCGACCACGTAACTGGGGCATTTCGCAGGCTGTACCTCTCCCCTGCGCAAACACAGGAGAGATACGCCGCGCACCTCACCGTTCCGACGGCCGCCGCCCTCACCGAGCAGGACTTGGCCGAGATTGCCTCGCGCCGCGCTCGGGGCCAAGGAGTGCTGCTGTTGGCTCTGTGCGGCACAGGCACCCCGCAGGGCCTGAGCAGCATCGGGCTTCTCAAAGCCACGATCGCTGCCGCGGACCTGATTGGGAACGCTGCAGTTGTAGCGGTGCCGCTGGCGACGCACGGTGACGCAGAGCTCGACCACGAGTTGGGACAACGCGTCGTCGCGAACTACGCACCCGGGGAAGTGTTGGCCCTGACAGGCGTGGGCGACACCCCCGAAGCCATCGCCAAGGTCGTTGAGCACGATCAGCCTCCGCTAGACGAGCGCGGCCTCGTGGTGTTCTTCACCGGCCTCTCCGGTAGCGGAAAGTCCACCATCGCTCGCGCCTTGCACGACCTCTTACTTGAGGACGGCTCGCGCACTGTGACCAGCCTTGACGGCGACGTCGTGCGCCGCAATCTCAGCGCCGGGCTCACCTTCTCCAAAGAGGACCGCGAAACCAACATCCGACGCATCGGCTGGGTAGCAGCAGAGATCAGCAGACACCGCGGACTTGCCATCTGTTCGCCGATCGCGCCCTTCGACAGCACTCGCCAACAGGTCCGCGAGTACGTCGATGCGGCCGGCGGCATCTTCTTCTTGGTGCATGTGGCCACCCCCTTGGAGGAGTGCGAGCGCCGAGACAAGAAGGGTCTCTATGCCAAGGCTCGGCAAGGACTCATCCCCGAATTCACCGGCATCTCCTCCCCCTATGAGGTGCCTGCAGATGCCGACGTGGTGGTTGACACGACCGGGCGGACGATCGAGGCGGCGCTGGGCGACGTACTCGATGCGCTTCGAGCGCACGGACTGCTCGACATTTAAGCCTCATGCGAGTGGCTGGCGGATGCCCATTTGCCACTTTGTCGAGTAAAACAGTAGTCTTTGTCGAACTTACGCATTGGAGCCCTTGTGACTGACCTCATCAGCACCGCATTTCTCGGTGTTCTCGCAGCCGGATTCTTCGTCGGCATCATCGTTGGACTGACCGGCATGGGAGGTGGCGCCTTGATGACCCCGGCGCTGCTCTTCTTGGGCGTGGGTGACGCCGCCACGGTCGTCACAGCCGACCTGACGGCAGCCGCGATCTACAAGACCGGCGGGGCCATCACACACAAGCGGCACGGCTCGCCAAACCTCAAATTGGCGGGCTGGTTGGCGCTGGGCTCGGTGCCCATGGCATTGCTCGGCCCCTACCTGCTTCGCTGGCTTGTTGGCACCGACACGGATGCCATCAACAGCGCACTCAAGCTCTGCATCGGATTCGCCCTGTTGCTGGCCGCCGCTACTTACGCAGCACGGTTGTGGGTGAACCTGCGTCGCGTGCGCCGAAACTCTCACGTGCTCGACGAGGACCCCGAGGTTCGACCGATCCCCACGATTTTGGTGGGCATGCTTGGTGGACTCCTGGTGGGCATCACCAGCGTCGGCTCTGGGTCAGTGATCATGATTGCCCTGCTGATGCTCTATCCAGGACTGGCCGCCGTACGCCTGGTCGGCACAGACCTCGTGCAAGCGGTACCCCTCGTGCTCGCAGCCGCGATCTCCAACATCACGTTGACTGGGCTGGCTTGGTCAATCTTGATCCCGCTGGTCATCGGCTCATTCCCAGGCACCATCATCGGTAGCCGAATCGCCCCCAGAGTGCCGCAGTCGATGATCCGGCGCGGCATCGTCGTGGTGTTAGTCATCTCTGGCGTCGCCCTGCTCGGCAAAGCCGGATGGACTCCGCTGCTCGACTCTAAGGGCGAGTTCAACCCGATGCTGGCTGCCTACGCCGGATTGATCATGATCGCCATAGTTCCCATCGCCTGGGGCTTGATCCGCAAGACCGAAGGTTTGCCGATGTTTGGGGCTCCGTTTGTTTCCCAACTCGACCAAAACCTTGCCGGTGACAGGTCGCCGGATTAGTCCGAGGCGAGCCACTCAGGAAGCTGCTCATTGACGGTAATGCCGCTCACGAGCGTGCGCAGTTGCGCCCGCTCTGCGGCGAACCTAGGGCCAAGCTCCTTACGCAACCGGTAGTCGACTCCAGTGCGTTGGCGAAACAGACTGCGCCTCAAACGCTCCCTGGTTTCCCAGGTCGTCACCGATTTCACGAAGGCGCGTGCCTTGGCCCGGCGGCCTAGAAGCGCCACAGCACTCGACATCAACCGGTTGCGCGGTGAGCCCGCACTATTTACTTCTTCCAGCGGGTCACCCTCACCGGGCGCGGGCGTAGTACCGATGAACCGAAGCAGTGGCACAAGAACACTGGCCGCGTCACGCCGCAGGTCCTCCTGGAAGGCCACGCGAAGGTTGTCCGGACCCAGCGCATCGCGAAAGGCCGACAGCGACTCGGTGTAGTGACTCATTGCTTCGTAGTGCCAAAGGTGGTGATAACCCCGCTCGATCCGCCCGGGCTCAGCTTTGATTGCGTCCAGCAGATCCGGCCAACTCTCAT
>WBZP01006630.1_pt1 | contig 11403 bp, 9 predicted proteins | sample 5204301 | NCBI WGS metagenome assembly WBZP01 (sample SAMN12412401, study PRJNA552823) | activated sludge metagenome | isolation source: activated sludge from nitrification reactor of wastewater treatment plant... | place: USA: Pennsylvania | collected 2017
AGCTGCCCTCGGCCGCCAGGCTGAGCGGCAGCAGCAGCCCGGCCGCGGCCGCCGCCTCCTGCGCCGCCTGCAGCACGCAGCCGGCCTCGACGGTGAGCGTGAGGTTGGCGACGTCGAGGGCGCGGACACGGGCGAGCCGCGTCAAGCTCAGCAGCACCTGAGTGCCGCTCGCGTCGGGCACGCCGCCGCCCACGAGCCCCGTGTTCCCACCTTGCGGCACGATGCCGGCGCCGGCGGCGGCACAGGCGCGCACGACCGCGGCCACCTCGGCGGTCGTGGCTGGCCGCACCACCGCGAGCGCGCGCCCGCGCCAGCGCCGGCGCCAGTCGACCTCCCACGCCGAGAGGTCGCCGTCGGTGAGGACATGGGCCGCGCCGACGCAGGCCCGCAGGTCGTCGAGAACACTCATGCCTGGTGTGGCCCGGGCCTCATGCGTGGTACCGCCGGGGCCTCATCCATCGTGCTGCCCGGGCGTGGCCGCAGCGGCGCGCAGCCGGCGCCGGATGTAGATGGTGGCGGTGCCAAAGAGCGCGACGGCCAGCACCACCTCGAGCGCCGCGAGCAGGGCGGTCAGGCCCTGCTCGGTGGTCGATCGCATCAGGCCCTCGAGGACGTAGAGCCACACGAGCAGGCTCAGCCAGCGGTAGGTGTAGAGGCGGTGCCGCCACAGCCCGGGCAGTGCCACCAGCAACGGCAGCACCTTGAGCGCCAGCGTGCCACGGCCGGTCGGTGCGAGCCAGGCCTCCCAGGCGAGCCCGAGGGCAACAAGCGCGAGCAGGCTCGCAATGCAGGCCGCACGCAGCACTTGCAGCGCCGGCGGCGCAGTCTCGGGCGCAGCGACTTCCTGCGGCGCGGCGTGGGCGGAGGGCATGCTGGCATCATAGCCAGCATGGATGCGTTGGACCTGGACTCGGGCACCCCGGCCGAGCGCGCGGGGCGGGTGCTCGCGGCGCTGCGGCGCTGGCCCTGGTTCGACACCCTGCGCACGCTGCGCCAGCGCTTCGGCGACGACCAGCTGGGCCTCACCGCGAGCAGCCTGAGCTTCACGACGCTGATCGCGCTCGTGCCGCTCGTCACCGTGATGCTGGCGGTTTTCGCGGCCTTCCCGATGTTCGGCATGTTCCAGGTCGCGCTCGAGAAGTACTTCCTGCAGCAGCTCGTGCCGGAGAACATCGCGCGCCCCTTGCTACGCGCGTTGACCGAGTTCGCGGGCAAGGCGCAGGCGATCGGCAGTGTCGGGCTTGCGCTGCTCGTCGCGACCGCGCTGGCGCTGATGCTGACGATCGACCGCACGCTCAACCGGATCTGGCGCGTGCGCAAGGCGCGCCCGCTGGCTCAGCGCATCCTCGTCTACTGGGCCGCGATGACGCTCGGGCCGCTGGCCTTCGGCGCCAGCCTGACCTTGACTTCGCTCGCGCTCAGCGCCTCGCGCGGCGTGGTCTCGACCTTGCCCGGTGGCGTCGGGGCGCTGCTCGCAGCGGTTCAGTTCGTCTTGCTCGCGGCGGCGATGGCGGGCCTGTACCACTATGTGCCGAACGCGCCGGTGCGCTGGCGCCACGCCTGGGCCGGCGCGCTCTTCGTCGCCATCGCCTTCGAGCTCGCGAAGGAGGGGCTCGGCTGGTACCTGCAGGCGGTGCCGGTCTACTCGACGATCTACGGCGCGTTCGCGATCGGGCCGATCTTCCTGCTCTGGATCTACATGGTGTGGGTGATCGTGCTGCTCGGCGCGGTGATTGCCGCCTATGCGCCGAGCCTCGGGATGCATGTCGCGCGCCGGGCCGACAGCGCCGGCCTGCGCTTCGATCTCGTGCTGGCGGTGCTGGCCGAACTCGACCGTGCGCGCCGCAGCGGCCAGGGCGGGCTCGCGCTCATCGATCTTGCCGCCCTTCTGCGCACCGATCCGTTGCAGATCGAGGCGTTGCTCGAGCGCCTGATCATGCTCGGCTGGGTCGCACGGCTCGACGAGGCCGGTGATCCGCGCTTTGCGCTGATCGTCGATCCGCACGCCACCCGCGCGCAGCCCCTGATCGACGCGCTGCTGCTCGCGCCGGGAGCGGCGAGCGCGTTGTTCCGGCGCCGCGCGCGCCTCGACGAGATGGCCCTCGCCGAGCTGCTGCCCTGAGCGCCGCCGTCGGCCGGCCGCCGCTACCGGCGCTCGCCCTCGCGCCCATCGGCGAGGGCGGCAGCGCCGGCGCGGCGCTGCACCACACGCTCGACCTGGCGTGGCACGTCGAGGCGCGGTCGCACCTGCCCATGCGTGCGATCGCGGGGCAGGGCACGAAGCCTCGAGGGCCTCCACACGTTCGGTCCGGCCACCGGCCGCGTCAGCAACCGCAGCGTGGGCAGCCGGTCGGCCAACCGGCCATCGGGTCGACGGTCCGCAGCTTTCAGGCGGCTGCGACGTGCGCAGCGGGGGCCGGCGGCGCCTGCACCGTGACGCTGCCGCCGAAGTCTTGCCACTCGCGCTCGACGCCGCGGCGGAAGTCGGCGTTCATGAAAAAGGCGACGAGGAAGGCCGCGACCAGGCCGATCGCCAGCGCCCAGGCCAGCCGCGTCAGGCCGAGCAGCATGCGGTTGGCCGCGGCGAAGGCGCCGTAGAACCAGTTGGCCACGCCCCACAGCAGGATCAGCGCCAGGATCCACAGCACCTTGCCCGTCGTGCCGCGGCGGCGGTCGATCGCGCAGTCGACCACGCTCCAGATCGGCTGCACCATGACCATGAAGACTATCAGCAGCGCGAAGGCGACGACGAAGCCCAGCAGGGCGATGGCCGCGAATCCGGTCAGGGTCTCGTTCATGCCCGCATTCTGCCGCCGCGGGGGGGTCGGACGCTGCCGCCGGCCGCGCGACCACCCTGGCCGCCCATGATCGCCTGGGTGGCGGTGGGCCGCACCGGCGTCCTGTTCACCTGCGCATCGATCAGCCCCGGCATCGGCGCGTCGCTGCGGCGGGGCGGGCTCGGGCTCGCGCTGCAGACGGCTTGATCGCAGGCGTGTATCGCACCGGCACGGCGCGATAGCATGGCGCGGACTGGCATCGCCCGGACGGCGGCCGCCGCTGCGTCCGCTGGCCTGGACAGGCATGACCTCACCCCCGCTGCCCGACGCCCACGCGGCCTGGTGGAGCCAGGACGAGGCGGCGCTGCTGGCCGCGCTGGGGGCCCGCCTCGACGGCCTGTCCGCGGCCGAGGCCTCGGCGCGGCTTGCGCGCCACGGCCCCAACGCGGTGATCGACGCCGGCCGCAACGGCGTCGGCCGACTGCTGTGGCGGCAGTTCTCCAGCCCGCTGGTGCTGATCCTCGTCGTTGCCGCAGTGCTGTCGCTGGTGCTGCGTGACTGGGCCGACGCGGCGACGATCCTGGCGATCGTCGCGATGAGCGCGCTGCTCGGCTTCTGGCAGGAGCTGCGCGCCGGTGCCGCGGTGGCAAGGCTGCGCGGCCGGCTTGCGCTCACCGCGCGTGTGCGCCGCGACGGCACGGCGGTCGAGCTGCCGGTGACGGCACTGGTTCCGGGCGACATCGTCGAGCTTTCGGCCGGCGATCTGGTGCCCGCCGACGCCCGCGTGCTCGAGGCGCGCGACTTCCTCGTCAGCCAGGCCAGCCTGACCGGCGAGTCGTTCCCGGTTGAGAAGAGCCCCTGCACGGTGGACGCCGGTGCCGGCCTGGCAGCGCGCGTCAACAGCGTCTTCCTCGGCAGCTCGGTGCGCAGCGGCACCGCCGTCATCGTCCTCGTTCGCACCGGGCGTGACACCGTGCTCGCCGATGTCGCCGCACGGCTCGCATCGAGCGAGGCGCCGACCGAGTTCGAGCGCGGCGTGCGCCAGTTCGGCGAGCTGCTGCTGCGCGTGATGTTCGGCGTCGTGGTGGTCGTGCTGGTGGCCAACCAGCTGCTCGGGCGGCCGGCGATCGAGTCGCTGCTGTTCGCGATGGCGCTGGCCGTGGGCCTGTCGCCCGAGCTGCTGCCGGCGATCGTCAGCGTGTCGCTGGCGCGCGGGGCGAGCAAGCTCGCCGCGGCGGGCGTGCTGGTGCGGCGCCTGGATGCGATCGAGGATCTCGGCGGCATCGACACCCTGTGCACCGACAAGACCGGCACGCTGACGGTGGGCACGATGGCGCTCGCGGCAGCGGTCGACGCCGACGGCCGCGTGTCGGCCGCGGTGCTGGCGCAGGCGCACCTCAACGCCGCCTTCGAGACCGGCATCGACAATCCGATCGACGCGGCGATCGTCGAGGCCGGTCGCCGGGCCGGGCTGGCCACCGCGGGCTGGACCAAGATCGACGAGATCCCGTACGACTTCGCGCGCCGGCGGCTGACGATCGTCGTCGCCGCCGCCGACCGGCCGGGCGAGCACCTGATGATTACCAAGGGCGCGGTGGCGCAGGTGCTGGCGCTGTGCACGCTCGACGCACCGCGGCGCGAGCAACTCGCCGGCTATGCGCGCGAACAGGGCGAGCGCGGAGTGCGCGTGCTGGCGCTCGCGACGCGGAGCGTCGCGGCGCGCCCGCGCTACGCGGCGGCCGACGAGCGCGACTTCGAGTTCGCCGGTTTCCTGTGCTTCAGCGATCCGGCCAAGGCCGATGCGCGCGACACGGTGCATGCGCTGGCGGCGCGCGGCGTTCGCATCAAGCTGATCACCGGCGACAACCGCCATGTCGCCGCGCACCTGGCCACGCAGGTGGGGCTGCGCAGCGACGGCCTGCTGACCGGCGAGGCGATCGCCGGCATGCGCGACGAGGCGCTGTGGCACCTGGCCGGGCGCTGCGAGGTGTTCGCCGAGGTCGACCCGGCGCAGAAGGAGCGCATCGTGCGCGCGCTGCAGCGCACCGGGCATGCGGTGGGCTATCTGGGCGACGGCATCAACGACGCGCCGGCGCTGCGCGCCGCCGATGTCGGCATCTCGGTCGACCAGGCCGTGGACGTGGCGCGCGAGAGCGCCGACATCGTGCTGATTCGGCCCGACCTGTCGGTGCTCGAACGCGGCATCGCCGAGGGCCGGCACACCTTCGCCAACACGCTCAAGTACATCCAGATCACCACCAGCGCCAACTTCGGCAACATGATCAGCATGGCGCTCGCCACGCCGCTGCTGCCCTTCCTGCCGCTCACGGCCACGCAGATCCTGCTCAACAACTTCCTCTCGGACCTGCCGTCGATGGCGATCTCCACCGACCGCGTCGACGCGGCCCCCCTGCGGCATGCGCAGCGCTGGCACCTTGGCGACATGCGGCGCTTCATGATCGTCTTCGGCCTCGTCAGCTCGGCCTTCGACCTGCTGACTTTCGCGCTGCTGTACTTCGCCTTCGACGCCGGCGAACTGCTCTTCCACAGCGGCTGGTTCGTCGTCTCGGTGCTCACCGAGCTGGCGGTGGTGCTGGTGCTGCGCACACGCGGCTGGTCGTGGCGCAGCCGGCCCGGCACGCTGCTGGTGTGGACCACGGCGGCGGTGGCCTTGCTCGCGCCGGCGCTGCCGTACACCACGGGGGCGCAGCGCTGGTTCGGCCTCGTGCCGCTGCCGCCGGCGCTGCTGGCCGCGCTGCTGGCGCTGGTGCTGGCGTATGTCGCGGCGACCGAGGCGGCCAAGCGCTGGATGTTCGCGCGGCCCTCGCACCGGCGCAGGGCCTGAGCGCGATCTCGAGGGCCGTTGGTCGGGCTGCGATCGCCGCGGCATGCCCGCACACGGAGTTCTGCACAGGGAGGCGGCCGACGAGGGCGACTCGATCGGCGCGTTGCGGTGCGGGTTTCGGCGGGTCTGGATGAAGGCCGTGCGGCCGCGACACCCGTGCCGGCAGGCGCGGCTATGCGCCGCTCCGCCTGGTGCCGCCGTTCAGCTCCAGCGTTCGTCGGCGGTGAACAGGATGCCGAGCCAGGCCTGCTCGATCGGCAGGCCGATCGCGTCCCAGATGCGGCTGCGCAGCGTGTCGAGCTCCGGAACCGAGCGCAGCTCGAAGGCCTCGCCGACGACGATGTTGATCTCCACCACGTGGATGCGTCCGGTCTTGGCGATGTGGGTGCTGTAGCTGGCGATGTCGTACTGCGACTCCACCTCGCGCATGACCTTCTGCACGCGCTGCGAGACCTCGTCGTCCGGGTTGGCGATGAGCAGCACCTCGCGCATGTTCTGGTAGAGGATCTTTGCCGGCACGGGCAGCAGAAGCAGCGCCATCAGCGCGAGCACTGCGCTGTCGGCATAGCGGCCCCACCAGGCGGCCCAGGGCTCGGGGAGCACCCAGACCATCGCGAAGCCGGCCAGCGTGACCACGCTGAACAGCGTGCTCACCATCCACTCGCGCGCATCGTTGCGCACCAGTTGCGAGCCGATGCGCGCAGCCACGCGATGCTCGTACCACCAGACGGCCAGGCAGGCCGCCGCGCTGAGCACGCTGTACAGCACCACGTCACCCGGATCGACCGGGTTGCCACCGGTGCGCAGCCCTTCCAGACCGTTGAACAGCGCATACAGGCACACCACCAGCAGGATCAGGTTGTTGAAGCTGTTGACCAGCGGCTCGATGTGCGCGTAGCCGTACTGGAAGTGCCGGTCTGCCGGGCGCTCGACCAGCCGCGCCGCGAGCAGGTACAGGCCGGAGCCGAGCAGGCTGGCGAGCGCGTAGAAGCCGTCGAGCATCACCGCCTCGGACCCGATGTACAGGCCGAAGCCGATGCCGGCGATGGCCAGGGCCACGATGGCGAACACCGAGATGCGCAGGGTGCGCTGTTCCAGACGGTTGGCCTCGCGGCGCGTGAGCTTCCTGTACATGACTGTCCTTGTCCGGGCCGCGGAGCGTCCGCAGCAGGCCCCGCCTCGCGCTGTCAGCTGCCGTACCGTGGCGGCCAGGGGCGAGAAGCCGGTGCTCGAAGCAGAGCGACTGCCGGGTGATCGCGGTGAGCACGCAGGTGGCCACGCCGCATCACACTTTCGTCCTCGAGGCGGTCTTGCTGTTGCCCGGGAAGTGCTGGATCCGCAGGTGCCCCTGGACCCAGCTGAACTGCCTGCCCCGGCATCGCCTCTGGTGGAGCGCCCCGATCGTCAGCGCCGGCATGCAGCACTGTGGGTAGGTAGGTCCGACGTCCTGGCTTCCTGGCAGGATCCGACCTGGCTCCCAAGATGCGGCAACACGAGCGTGTGCCTTGCAACGGCACGCGGGGTTCGCGACCTGCGGGCGTGGTGCCGCAGTCGGGCGCAAGCAGGCGCTGCCGGCCTGCCCTGGAGCAGCATGTCGCTCGGCCCATGCGTCAGCTGCGGCAGCCCGGTCTGCCGCATGGCCATTGCTCGGTCAGCTCGGTCAGCTCGATCAAGGAGCCCTACGCCCCACGACCTCGGACTCGACGACGAGATCGAGCACGAAGACGAACGGTGACCCGGCCGCCGATGCGCCGCGGTCGAAGCGTTTCAGGCGCAGCACGGTGCGCACGCCGGGCTGGTGCGTGTAGCCCTCTATCGGGTCGTAGAACGGCCGCCACTCGCCGGGCGTGCCGACGACGAGGCCCTGCGGGTCATAGCGCCGCTCGCGCACCTGCAGGCAGACACTCGCGCCGCTGATCGGGTTGGCGCAGGCCACGGTCTGCGCGGCGACTTCGAGGAATATCCGTGTCGGCGCGCCGTAACGCGCCTCGGGCGTCATCCGGCCCTGGAAGGTCAGCGTGGCATCGGTGGCCGTCACGAGCCTCAGCATCGGCTCCTTACCCGGCGTCAGCTCGATCTTCGCCGGCGCCGCCAGCAGTTCCGACAGGGTCGCATCGACCTTCATCGCTGCCGGCTCGCAGGCCATCATCGTCGAGCCCATGCGGCCGACCACGAGGCGGTTTTCGCCATCGATCCGGTAGCCGCCGAACATGCGGTTGCAGCCACCTTCGACGTTGAGGCGGCCCTCGGCGAAGCCGAAGACGATCGGCCGCCCGGCGCCAGCCGGCAGGCCGTCGATGCGCTGGCCCTGGCTGCCGGCGGCCGACGCCATCGTCCAGCGATGCGACTCGAGCGTGCGTTGCAGCCCGGCGTTGCCTGTCTCGGCGACGCGGTCGAGCACGTACCGCACCGGCTGCGGCCACCTCGGCGCGGCGCCGGGCTCGAGCAGCGCGAGCCGGCCCTCGCCGACGGCGAAGCGCTGCCCGCCGTGCCCGGCCTCGAGCGCGATCGCGTTGTCGCTCGGCTGCCACGTGAAGCGGCCGCCGGCGAGGCGCGGCTCGCGGTCGCGATCGATGTACAGGCGCGACAGCTCGTACGTGCCGTCCTGGCGCAGCGTCAGGCGCGTGCGGATGCCGGGGCAATCGGCGCAGGGCAGGACACCCTCGTAGACGCCCGCCCAGTCGAGGCTGTTGCGGCTGTTGTGGGCCGGGTCGGCGCTCGCCGGCGCGCGATCCGCTGGCTGGCGCGGCATGCAGGCGGCTAGGGCGAGCGCCAGCGAGAACAGGAACAGGTGCATGGTTCTCATGATGATCTCCGACGAATGCATCGCGTCCGCGCGGACTAGGTCAGCAGCCTCTGGTGCAGCCTCCGGTCCGGGTCGGCTGGCATCGGCGCCGGCGACGCGCCGGCGGCCGCGACGAGCTCGCGGCGCCAGAGCATGTAGGCGACCGGCAGCCCGGCCAGGCCCGCCGCCACATGCTTGAGCGTGTGGCCGCTCACGGCGCCCGTCAGCTCGAAGATCTCGCGGTCGAAGTGCTCGAAGGCCTTGGCCAGCACGTAGCCGGCAAACACCGCAAAGATCGCGTTGCCCTGCGTGTAGCGCGACGGGTGCAACGCCGCCAGCTGCAGCAGCACGATCACGGAGTAGGCCTGCAGCACCGCGTAGGGCACGACGTTGCCGCGCCCTTGGCGCTCGGTGACGATCCAATACACGACCGACCCCACGCCGACGAGAAGCATCGGCACCAGCGCCAGCAGGCCGGCGCGCATGTCGACCCGGTCGACGATCTGCGCCGCGATCAAGGACATGAACGCGATCGTCATCGGCAGCCGGTCCCAGAACAAGGTCTCGTTGTTGGGTTCGAGGTGGTAGTAGCAGGAGCCGGCGCCGGTCAGCAGCAAGCCGATCGCGAACACCAGATACGGCCAGCGTTCGGCCGACTTCTCGAAGCAGGTGCGCGGCCGCAGCACCAGGACAAGGACGGCCAGGCCGGCCACCGTGAACGCAAGGTTCGACGTCACGTCGAGAAAGTTCTCGATGCCGTAGGCCTCGCGCTTGTCGGCGAAGTCGTGGTAGTCCCGCGGCTGCGGCATCGCCGGCAGGAACAGCGCCAGCGCGATGGCCAGCAGCGTCATGCCGATCAGAAAGATGGTTCGCTTCTGCATAGTCCGGCTCCCCGTCGGTCGGCTTGGCAGGTGGGGGCGCGCGTATCGCGATCGGCGCGCCCCGGATGTCGGAACCGACCCGTCGGCGGCGCCGCGCGGCGGTCAGCCCCTTGTCACTGCCCCTGTTGCTGCCCCTGGCGAATCAATCCGCACAGAGCAGCCGCACGCGCCGCTCGGCGCGATCGAAGTCGGCATCGGTCTCGGCTTGCAGTAGCGCTTCCTTGGCCTGCTGGCACGCGTTGGCCTCGCTGACCGCGGCCCGTGTCGGCGGCGCCGGCCTGTCGCAACGTGCGTCGTCCACCAGCCGCAGGTTGTTGAAGTTGCCGCGCTCGACGGAGACGCAGTCACCCACCCGCATGCCGGCTTCGTCGGTCACGACCCGGATCGTCGTCGCGCCGTTCAGCAACACGGTGTACTCGAACGTCGGGCGCGAACTGGCCATACCACCGATGCGCCGGCCCGCGGCCGCGCCACCGATGGTGCGCAACGCCTTGTTGCTGCCCGACTGGCCGGAGCCCGAGATAAGCCCGAGCGCGCCGCCGACCACGGCGCCTCCGGTCTGGGCGTTGCCTGCCGACGCCGAACCTTGCGATACCGCAGTGATGCGGCCGTAGGACACGTTCGACGACTGCGCCAGCGCGGCACCTGCAGTGCAAAGCGCGAGTGCCGCCGCGCATCGGATCACGGGACTGCGTGGAACGAACATGAGAAGCTCCTTCGAGGGTGGATGCCCGGCCAACCGGCCGGGCGACGGGAAAGAACGTGCGCGACCGGATCAGGCCGATGATCCACGGGGCATTGCCGGAACCGCCGAGTTCACGGCGCGCAACGGGTCGGCGATGATCTGGCCCATCGCGAACAGGCAGGCAACGGGCAATCACGCCGAGAAGACCAGCCACACGAGATCCCGTCGTGACTCATGGACGATGCTTGCTTTCAGGTTGGGCCGACGATGGTAAGTCAGACCAGGATGGCTCGGCCCGCGGCGACGCCACCTCAGCGCTCCAGGTCCCACCCATGGAGCTTCCTTGCCGCCGTGCCGAACTGACCCAGCTGGTACACGGCTGCGCCTGCCGGCGAGAACGTGAACGGCTCGAAAGGCTCGGCGAGCATCTTGTCGAGGTCATCACGCGGCCCAATGCCCGTGGTGACATGCGGACTGAAGTGTTCGCCGGCCGACTTCTGCACGAACGCCGACACATAGTCGATCAGAAGCGGGTCGATGACCGGATCCTCCGGCGTGGTGGCAAAGGCGTCCGAGCCACCGGTTGCCACGGCAAAAGGTGCCACGGCATCGATCAACGACCGCTGCAGCTCGCGCAGCTCAGCGCTCGGCTTGGCAACGATGCCTGCCAGCCCGATGTGGCCCCTCGGGATGTAGTAGTACTTGAATGCTTCCATCCGCAAGCCGCGCAGATCGGCGCTGGCCAGCACCTTGCCCGCGGCGGCGTAGATCGCATCGAGGTCTGCCGTGCGAACGAAACGCTGCAGCAGCGTGACGTGCGGGCGGTGCCTCGCGTCCAGCGCGAACCCGCGCGGGAAGACGCTGCGCAGCCACGCATTGTTCGCTTCGGCACGCTGCAGCATCGTGGCGTCGGGCTCCAGCAGGATGTTGATGGCGATCACCGGACCCGGCTCGAACGGAAAGACCCGCTGCCAATCGTTCTTCATGCTGACGACGGTCCAGCCGGCGCCCTTGGCCTGCTCGTGGAGGGCCGGCGTGAAGGCCCCCAGCGGCGGCTCGGGCATGCCGAGCACCGGGCCGTACGCGTACTCGCGCGCCCCATCGTCGTGCAGCACGAGCAGTCCGAAGCGCGCGCCCCCGCCACCGACCGTGTACTCCAGCATCTGCTGGTCGCCGACGGAGTTGCCGAAGGCGGCAATCGGCGCACGGCCGATGTGCTGGTGGATGGTGACCGGCTTGCCCGCCTTGTCGTTGTTGAAGCTCAGGCGGGGCAGACGCATCAGCACCGGCTTGCCGTTGTGCAGCTCGAACTTCGTCTCGATGCTGCTGCCGAGCACCTGCTCGGGCGTGACGCCGTAGACGCGCTCGCCCCATTGACGCACGAACTCGATGCCACCGCCCGTCACGATGTAGTTCCTGAACCCGTTGGC
>WBZP01006632.1_pt1 | contig 11399 bp, 5 predicted proteins | sample 5204301 | NCBI WGS metagenome assembly WBZP01 (sample SAMN12412401, study PRJNA552823) | activated sludge metagenome | isolation source: activated sludge from nitrification reactor of wastewater treatment plant... | place: USA: Pennsylvania | collected 2017
TCGTGTATGTGATTGTATAGGTTCCGGGCGTACTGGTTGATGTATTGATCACGCCGTTTGCCCCGTTGATCGACAAGCCGGCAGTTGAACTGAATATTCCACCCGTTGTGAAACCTGGCGCTAAAGAGGCTGTTTGGTTGCCTGCATTGGAACAAACCGGGGATGCATAACTAAACCCTGTTACAGGATTCGTTGTTGCAGTAATGGTTATTGTAGCGGTTTGACTACCGGCCAACTGGCAACCGCTCGCTGCAACATTGTATGCAATGCTGTATGATCCCGGCGTACTGCCCGCCACGTTGATAACACCGGTACCAGGATTGATGGATAAACCGGCTGTGGAACTGAATGTACCGCCACCTGTAAAACCAGCTGTCAATATAGGGGATTGATTGCCCGCATTGGAACATACCGGTGAAGTATAACTGAACCCGGTTACCGGGGTAATGGTAGGATTGATATTGATGTTGGCTGTATTGGAACCTGCGAGCTGACAACCACTGGCGGGAATATTGTAAGTGACCGTATAAGAACCGGGCGTACTGGCTCCTACATTGATATCACCCGTGCCCGCATTGATGGATAATCCTGCACTCGAACTGAATGTGCCACCTGTTGTAAATCCTGGACTTAATGTAGGAAGTTGATTGCCTGCATTGGAACATACCGGGGTTGCATAACTGAATGCTGTTACCGGTGTAATGGTTGAGCTAATGGTCATTGAGGCGGTATTGCTGCCTGCAAGCTGACAACCAACAGCCGCTATGGTATATGTAATTACATATGTTCCGGGGGTGCTTCCTGCCACATTAATAAAACCTGTGCTTGCATTGACCGATAATCCGGGCGTTGAACTGAATGTTCCGCCTGGGGTGAAACCAGATGTCAATGCAGGTGCCTGAATACCGGCATTGGAACAAACCGGTGATGTATAACTGAAACTCGTTACTGGGATTACAATCGGGCTGATCAAAATCGAAGCCGTGTTGCTGCCAGCCAGTTGACAACCACTGGCTGAGATATTATAAGCGATCGTATAGGCGCCAGGCGTACTGGCTGCAATGTTCACCACACCGGTTGAAGCGTTGATGGATAGGCCGGCAGTGGAGCTGAAACTACCACCCGTGCTGAACCCGCCGGAGAGAATCGGCGATTGATTACCTGCGTTGGCGCATATAGGCGTAGCGTAACTGAAACCTGTGACAGGCGATACGGTTGGGTTGATAGTAAAACCGGCGGTACCGGTGCCTGCCAGTTGACATCCTGCAGCCGCGATATTATACGTTACGGTGTATGATCCGGGTGTACTGGCCGTCACATTGATCTGCCCGGTGGATGAATTAATGCTAAGTCCGGCTGTAGACGTAAACGTTCCGCCCGCAGCAAACCCACCGCTTAATGACGGCATTTGACTGGAAGCTGTGGCACATACCGGTGAGGTATATGCGAAGCTGGTGACGGGGCTGATGGTCGAACTGATGGTGACCGATGTGTTTTGACTTCCGGCAAGCTGACAACCTATGGCTGCAATGGAATAGGTAATGTTGTATGAGCCGGGTGTGCTGGCAGCCACATTGATCACGCCAGTCGAACTATTGATCGACAATCCTGCCGTGGAACTGAAAGTGCCGCCGCTTGTAAAGCCTGAGTTCAATATGGGTGATTGGTTGCCGGCACTGGTGCATATCGGCGTGCTGTAGCTAAATCCTGTAACAGGTGTTGTAACAGGATTGATTACGATGTTGTTTGTGCCAGAACCTGCCAGCCTGCAACCACTGGCAGCAATATTGTAACTGACGACATATGTTCCCGGTGTACTCGCAGCCACGTTAATGGCACCGGTACTTGCATTGATGGATAAACCGGCAGTGGAACTGTAGATTCCTCCAGTGGTAAATCCGCCGGCGAGAATCGGCGATTGGTTGCTGGCATTGGAACAAACCGGCGATGTATAACTGAAAGAAGTGACCGGTGTGATGGTGGGATTGATGGTGATGCTCCCATTGTTGGATCCGGCCAGCTGGCAACCGCTGGCTGCAATATTGTAGTTTACGAAATACGTTCCCGGTGTACTGGCCGCCACATTGATGACACCCGTTGCGGCATTGATGGATAATCCGGCGGAGGAACTGAATGTTCCACCAGAAGTAAATCCGACAGATAAGGTTGGGGATTGATTGGCGGCATTTGAACATACGGGTGACGTATAGCTGAACCCTGTGACCGGGGTAATGGCCGCACTAATGGTTATGCTGGCCGTGTTTGAACCGGCAGGCTGGCAACCAATTGCCGCAATGGCGTATGTGATCGTATATGACCCCGGTGTGCTGGCGGCAGGATTGATGACCCCTGTTGAACTGTTGATGGACAGGCCGGCGGTGGAACTGAATGTGCCCCCCATTGAAAACCCCACGGCAAGTGAGGGCGACTGGTTACCGGCTGTTGTACATACCGGTGACGTATAACTGAAACCGGTGACCGGAGGGGTGATGGGTGAAATGGTGATGGATGTATTAAAGGTTCCGCCAAGGGAGCACCCACTGCTGCCAACCGAATAGGTTACGGTATAGGTACCGGGGATGCTGGCAGACACATTGATATCGCCCGTGGCAGTATTCAGGGATAAACCGGCCGTCGAACTGAAAGTTCCGCCTGTTGTAAATCCTGAAACGAGTGTGGGAGAAATACTTCCAGCATTGGCGCAAACCGGCGTTGTATAAGAAAACCCGGTAACGGATGGAGGTGATACACTGATCACCACATTTTTAGTTGATACGCAGGTTGTGGCGGTTGTAAAAGAGATATCGTCTATTGCAAAATCATTTCCTGATGCGGCCGTTGTGCGGTCTATCAGGCTGATCTCTGCAAATGTATTGGCCCCCGAATTCCAGGTAAAGCTGTATTGAACCCAGCCACATAAGGCCCCGGCTGTTAGTGTACTGGTTACGGCTGATCCCGTGATCGGAGTGCCGTTGATCTGTGCTTCAATACTGGCAGGCGTTGCAGGAATGGCAACGGATTGTAACCAGTAACTGAAGGTATAGTTGGTGCCGGGGTTCACGGCAATTTTCTGACGCCATACCACGGATGTTCCATTGGTGGCCCCATCAACCACCATCATGTTACCCGAGCTGCCGGTATGGTCTGTGCAGGCATTGGAAAAGCCCGGTTCAAAAAGGTTCGGGTTATTGGTGATGCCATAAGCCCATTGCGCTCCTGCGGCATTGCTGGCCAGGTAACTGTACTCCGTATAAAAACCCGCATCACCCAGGCTGAAGTCACCATTGTACACCAGGTTTCGTGTACGCGTATACGTGAATGTGACTGTATAGGTAGTGGTAACTAAGGGCGCAACGGCGGGGCTATTGATATTGGGAGTGACCAGGGTTGGATCTGGCGGACTGGCCGTCCAGTTAAAAGTACCGGGCACCACGGCATTGGCGGAAGGCTGCGCAGCCTGGCCCAGGCAGATCGCAACGCCATTGCTGATGCTCAAAGGATCTGTGGGCGCCGTCAGGGTGATCAAAGGAATGGCATTCACCTGGTTCGGGATCAGATCACGAACGGAAGCCGGGTAAAAAGTAGGACCAAGCCCCGTATATAAATTGTTGGCCGTAAAACCGGATGCGTTAAAACTGTATGTATAAGGACCATTGCCTCCGGAACCATATAATGCCACGCTTCCATCGGAACTATTCGGGCAACCCGGTTCAACAATGGAATACCGGAGCGACAATGGCACAGGGGGAGGCAAGACTTCCACATCATCTATGGCAAAATCATTACCAACCGAATTGCTGTTATTATTGTATAATTCGATATTGACAAAAGCACTGGTGGGAATAAAGCTGTATTTGACCTGTTGCCAAACCGATGAGACGCCGGGGAAGCTTACCTGTTCCGATCCCGCCACAAGAGTAACCGAAGAAGCATTATTCCAGGCAACACTGATATTGGCAGCCGTACTGGCATCTACCGCCGTAGTGGATACCGTTTTTTTCCAATAACTGAAGGTATAGGTTGCACCAATGGTCAACGGTCCCACGCCACCTCCTGAATTGCCCGCTTTCCAGAAACGCTGCCCACCACCAACGGTTGTGCCGTCAACCACCATCATCTTACCGCTTCCGCTGTGATCTGTTCCGGCAATAAAGTTTGCGGTATTCATGGGTTGCGGGTTCGGGATGATGGCATAGTCGCCAGGCGAACTGGTACCCGTCAGTGGGGGAGGTGTACCCAGGAAAACAAATGGTGCCGGTACCTGGAAACCTGTGCCGCTTCCACCACTTTCAAAATCACCATTGGTCAGTAAACTGTAAGGAGAAACCTGTGCAAAGGAAGAACCGGGGAAGGCAAAAAAACACCCGGCCATCAGGATCGAATAGACGATGGCCCGTATGTATTTACAGGCGGCAAGCATTCTTATATTGTCAACAATAGACATGTATCACAGGGTATGTTAGCAAAAAGCTATCATGCCCGTTACGATTAAATTTTGTTTTCAGGGGTGGAAAGGAGCTAACCCCATTGGTTTCAGTTAAGCAATATGTACAAAATACATATAATATTTGAATCAGAAACGTTCCCTGCGTACTTTTTAGTATATATGCTGGGGATGATTAATTATGTATTAAATATTAATTAAATATCCTGATCGATCTTTGGTGTCGGGGAATTTCCGCAGAAGAGCGGGGATCTGGGGTTTGTTGATCTTAGGATATACTCTTTCTCATCCTCGAAAAGAAATCATACATATCATGCATGGTGCGGATACCATCCACCACCAGCATTCCATTTTTCCCCACTTGTTTGAGTTTTGCCTTGTTGGTTCCGGTTTGAAGGAACTGCAGGATGCCGTTGAACATGGCACTTTGGAAATACGGTGAATCCGGGTTGCTGACAAAATAGCCGCGCAGGGTTTCATGGCGCAATACCAGCTTCTCAAAACCCAATTCCACAGCGAGTTTCCGGCACCTGACGGTAGTGAAGAGGTCTTCCACCTGGGGAGGGACGGGCCCAAACCGGTCATGCATTTCGGCATGGAATTCAGCAAGGTCTTCTTCCGATTCACAATTATCAAGGCGGGTATACAATGTCAGCCTTTCCGTTATACTTTCCACATAATCATCAGGGATCAGTATTTCCAGGTCGGTATCGATGCTGCAATCGCTGACAAAATCGTCTTGTTGTTGAATCTCTTCTTTGAAGAGGTCTTTAAATTCTTTGCGTTTCAATTCACTGACCGCTTCATCCAGTATCTTATGATACATTTCAAACCCGATCTCCGCAATGAAGCCGCTTTGTTCGCCCCCGAGCAGGTTTCCGGCACCCCGTATATCGAGGTCGCGCATAGCAATTTGGAAACCGGAGCCCAGGTCGCTGTACTGTTCCAGTGTTGTGAGCCTTTTCCTGCTGTCAACCGGAAGTGTGCTCATGGGCGGTGCGAGTAAATAGCAAAAAGCTTTTTTATTACTGCGGCCCACTCGCCCCCTTAGCTGGTGGAGATCGCTCAGCCCGAACTGGTGCGCATTATTGACGATGATGGTATTGACGTTGGGAATATCCACGCCGCTTTCAACGATATTGGTGCATACCAGCACATCGTATTTCTTATCCATGAAGTCAAGGATCGTATCTTCCAGTGTATCTCCTTCCATTTGGCCGTGGGCGAATGCGATGCTGAGATCGGGGCAAAGACCCTGTATCAGTCCTTTCATTTCTGCAAGTCCGTTGACACGGTTATGGATGAAGAAGACCTGCCCGCCCCTTTCGGTTTCATAATAGATGATGTCGCGTATGCTGTCTTCATTGAATACCATTACTTCCGTCTGGATCGGTTGCCTGTTCGGAGGCGGTGTATTGATGATGCTAAGGTCCCGTGCGCCCATCAGGCTGAACTGGAGTGTCCTTGGTATAGGCGTTGCCGTTAGTGTCAGTGAATCAACGGTCGTGCGAATCTGTTTGAGTTTTTCTTTTGCCGCCACCCCGAATTTCTGTTCTTCATCGATGATCATGATGCCGAGGTTTTTGAACTTCACGTCTTTACCCAGCAGGGCATGAGTGCCGATGATGATGTCTACCTTGCCTTCTTCCAGTTTTTTGAGCGTTTCTTTTCTTTCTTTGGTCGATTTGAACCGGTTGATGAAGTCTACTTTGACGGGGAAATCCTTGAGCCTTTCGCTAAATGTTTTGTAATGCTGGTACGCGAGGATGGTGGTGGGTACCAGCACGGCGGCCTGTTTGCCGTCGCAGCAGGTCTTAAATGCGGCGCGAACGGCCACTTCGGTTTTGCCAAATCCCACATCACCGCAAACCAACCGGTCCATAGGCTGCGGCTTCTCCATGTCTCGTTTAACATCATCGGTTGCCTTGGCCTGGTCGGGCGTGTCTTCGTAAATGAAACTGGCTTCCAGTTCCGTTTGCATGTAGTTGTCGGGCGAATGTGCAAACCCTTGCTGGCTCTTTCGTTGCGCGTACAGCCTGATCAGGTCGGTGGCGATATCCCTGACCTGTTTCTTGGTCTTTTCTTTCAGTTTGCTCCAGGCATCGCTGCCGAGCTTATTCATTTTTGGAACGCTGCCTTCCTTGCCGCTGTATTTGCTGATCTTGTGCAGGGAGGAAATATTCACATAGAGCAGGTCTCCATCTTTATACCTGATCCGAACGGCTTCCTGCATGCGGCCGTTCATGTCAATTTTTTGCAGGCCGCTGTAGATGCCCACTCCATGATCGATATGGGAAACATAGTCGCCCGGATGGAGTTCCCGGAGTGTTTTCAGGGTTAGCGCCTTGTTTTTGCTAAAAGCCTGTTTGACGCGGTATTTATGGTAACGCTGAAAGATCTGGTGGTCGGTGTAACAGATCAGTTTGAGGTCATGGTCGATAAAACCTTCATGTATCGACACGGCGATCGGCGTTACCTGTATTTCCGCTTTCAGGTCGGTAAAAATGCTGTGGAGCCTTTCGAGTTGTTTGGGGTTGTCGGAGAACATGAACACATTATACTGCTTGCGTTCATGGTCCTGCAGGTTTTTGATCAGCAGATCGAATTGCCTGTTAAAAGCAGGTTGTTCTGCGCTGCTGAACCTGATCTCCTGCATACCCGTTCCCGGTTTTCCTCCTCCCATTTCCACCAGCGGATATTGATTGAGCAGAGCTTCCAGCGTAGACGGATCGATAAAATCTTTTTCCGTTACACTGGCCTGTTCCTGCATGTCCTCCTCATCTTCGCCAACCTTGATCTGTCCGCTTTGCAGTAATTCGAGGTAGATCGACAGGTCTTCCGACTGTTGTTCGATTCTTTCACGGATAAAGGTCCGCTGGTTGATCCAAATGACCGATTTACCGGGCATGAATTCGGGAAGAGAGATTTTTTCTTCGTCACCCGCGTGAAATCCTGCTTCTGTTTCCCGGTAGGTCAGGTTGGGTATGATATTCACCTGCAGCAGGCGTTTTTCGCTCAACTGTGTTTCCGGGTCGAATATCCGGATACTGTCCACTTCGTTACCGAATAATTCGATCCGGTAGGGCTTTTCATTTCCAAAGGAATAAATATCGAGTATGCCTCCCCGTATGGCAAATTGCCCGGGTTCATAAACGAAGTCTGTTCTCGAAAAGCCCAGGTCGACGAATTGGCCCAGCATGCCGGTCACGTCGATCGTTTCGGCTTGTTTGATCCGGATGATCTGGTCTGATATGGATTTCGACAGGATGACCTTTTCAAACAGGGCTTCCGGGTATGTCACCACCACTTTACGGTTTCCTCCGGCGGCGATGCGGCTCAGCGCTTCCGTGCGCAGCATGACGTGGCTGCTGTTCAGCAAGCGGAAATTCTTTTTATTCTTAAAGGAGGAGGGGAAGTAGAAAATATCGAGCGCGCCGGTGATATTCTCCAGCGTATTATGAAAATAGGCCGCTTCTTCCGCGTCCCTAAGGATTACGAGGTGGTTGCAATCAGCGGTTGCCGGGTGCTGGAAAACAGAGGCCAGGACAAACTGGGAAAGGCTTCCGGATAAACCCTGTAAATGAAATCCGGGTTTTTGCAGGCTTGTTCCGGGCAATACGATCCCTTCCGCTATTTGTTTGGAGCGGGGGTCGTTCCGGAACAGGTTCATCAACACGTCAAAATTCATCCTCTGCAACTGACCGGTTCGGTAAATGGAGATTTGAACCGGTTACGTGGCAAAGATACTGCAGTATGTTTAAAAATAAAGGCATAGGAGCTAACACCCTGTTACAAGCCTGCGGGTAGAACAGGAAACTTTGTATCTTCCGCCAAATTAGACTTATGGCTTTGCAACCATGGCGTATTGCAAAAGTGATTCGCATTGAAAACGAAACACCCGATACCAAAAGGTTCTGGATGGAAGTGCCGGAGCTGGCTTCCTTTGATTTCCAGCCGGGCCAGTTTGTAACACTCGACCTCCCCATTCACGAAAAACCCAATAAACGCTGGAGAAGTTATTCGATCGCTTCCTGGCCCGATGGCACCAATGTATTTGAGCTGGTGATCGTCCTGGATAAGGATGGTGCAGGCACGCCTTATCTGTTCAATGAAGTGGGCATTGGTTCAGAGATCAGTTTCCGCGGGCCACAGGGCGTGTTTACCCTCAAGCAGCCCATCGAAAAGGATGTTTTCATGATCTGCACCGGCACGGGCATCGCGCCGTTCAGGAGTATGGTGCAGCATATCAAACGGGAACATCTCGCCCATAAAAATATCTACCTGATCTTTGGTTGCCGCACGAGAGAGACCCTCTTATATTATACGGAACTCACAGCACTTTCACAATCCATGGAAGGGTTTACCTATATCCCCGTTCTGTCAAGGGAACAATGGGAAGGCCGCAGCGGATATGTTCACCCCGTTTATGAAGAGCTTTGTTCCGGCAGACAGGCGGCCCACTTTTATATATGCGGCTGGAAGGGCATGATCGACGAAGCCAAAAAGAGAATACTGGAAATGGGATACGATAAAAAAGATATCCATCTGGAGATCTACGGATAACCCCCAGCGATATATGACAGCCCCGGAATAATTCAGTCACAATATGTTGTGAAGGACTTGTGCGTTATAAATAATTTTTTGTTTTCAATTTTTCACTAACTTGACGGGCGGAATTTATTACCACAAATGCCACTGCTATGGGTGCTTCTTCCATGATCGTGTTGATTCTTGCCGGCCTGGCATTTGCCTGCATAGCGATCCTGATTGCCAAATTCCTCAATAAAGCAAGCACCAATCCTCAAAAAGGCGAAGCATACGAATGTGGCATTCCCACACAGGGCAAAACCTGGATTCAGATGAATGTGGGTTATTATCTGTATGCCCTCCTGTTTTTGATTTTCGATGTCGAACTGGTCTTTCTCTATCCATGGGCAGTGGCCGCCAAAGTTACCGGGTGGTTTGCCCTGGTGGAGATCATCATATTCTTTTTCATATTGTTTTTAGGTTTCCTGTATGCGCACAGGAAAGGCGCCCTGAAGTGGGATTAACCATTAAGATTTAGGCAACATTGGCACAACCATCCAACATAGCATCCACATTTCCCGGCCAGGTGCATGAAACGCCCGGCGGGGGCATTGTGTTGAGCAAACTCGATGACGTGATCAATTGGGCGAGGTCCAATTCTTTGTGGCCCCTCACATTTGCCACGAGTTGTTGTGGTATTGAAATGATGGCCACGGCCTCGGCCAAATATGATTTTTCCCGGTTCGGTTTTGAAGTGGCCCGCGCCTCGCCCAGGCAGGCCGATGTGATCATCATCGCCGGCACTATTGTTAATAAAATGGCGCCGGTGCTGAAGCGCTTGTATGATCAGATGGCAGATCCTAAATATGTGATTGCGATGGGAGCCTGCGCGATCAGCGGTGGTCCTTTCTTTTACAACACGTATTCCGTGGTGAAAGGCGCCGATCATATTATTCCCGTTGACGTGTATGTGGCCGGTTGCCCGCCGCGCCCGGAAGCCCTCCTGCATGCGCTTATCACCTTGCAGGAAAAGATCAGGATGGGCATGACCCGCGAACAAATTAAATCCAGCATGCAGCCATGATGACGCAGGAAGACATGAAAGCACTGCTCAGTTCATTGTTCCCCGGGGTGACATTCGAGGAAGGAACGGAGTGGCTGACCATGTCGGTGGAACCCGGCAGCTGGAGTGTTATCACACAACAGTTACGCCACCACGAAGATCTTTTGCTGGATTATATGTTCTGCCTCACCTGCATCGACTGGAAGGTACACCTGCAAATGGTCTATCACCTGACATCCACCCGTTTCCGCCATAACCTGGTGATCAAGTCGAAACTGGATGCGAACAATCCTGCGATCGGTACCTGCAGCCACATTTGGAAAACGGCGCTTTTTCATGAACGCGAAGTTTACGAAATGTTCGGTGTGCGATTTGAAGGTCATCCAGACCTCCGGTTGCTGATTTTGCCGGATGGGTGGGAAGGCAGGAACCCGATGAGAAAAGATTACGACGACCCGGTCAATATGATCAGGTTGTAAAAATGAATAGGCGGTTAACCGTCAACGTTATATATGCACGAAGTACTGGGAACAACCACGGAAGGTGATCTCATCATCAATGTAGGGCCGCAGCATCCGGCCACGCACGGGGTATTGCACCTGGTCATCACCCTGCAGGGTGAAACGATCAAAACAGTGGATCCCCACCTCGGCTATATACACCGTTCCATTGAAAAGATGTGCGAGAGCCTGACCTATCGCCAGTTCATTTACGTGACCAGCCGGATGGACTACCTGTCGGCCCATATCAATAACCACGCCTGTGCCCTCTGTGTGGAAAAAGCCATGCAGATAGAAGTTCCGCCCCGTGCACAGTATATCCGCGTGATCATGGATGAACTTACCCGCATCGCATCACATGAACTCTGGTGGGGCGCCATGGCGATGGACCTGGGGGCATTCACGCCATTTTTCCATGCCTTTCGTGAAAGGGAAAGCATCAACGACATCATGGAAGAAAACTGCGGCGCCAGGCTGACCATGAATTATATGGTACCCGGGGGCGTTATGGCGGATATACTGCCGAATTTCCAGCAACGGGTGAAGGATTTTATTAAACTCTATAAATCAAAATTCGACGAGTACAATGAAATGGTCACCGGAAATGTGATCTTTCAGAGCCGGATGAAAGGGGTGGGCATCCTGAAACCCGAAGATGCCATTTCATATGGTTGTACCGGGCCCACCGCCAGGGGCAGCGGTGTTTCCTGCGACGTAAGAAAGTATATGCCTTACGAGATCTATTCCCAGGTACAGTTTGACGAAGTGCTGGAAACAGGTTGTGATTCCTTTGCCCGATATATGGTGCGTGTCAGGGAGATGAATGAATCGATCCGTATAGTTGAGGAACTGATCGATAATATTC
>WBZP01006635.1_pt1 | contig 11397 bp, 8 predicted proteins | sample 5204301 | NCBI WGS metagenome assembly WBZP01 (sample SAMN12412401, study PRJNA552823) | activated sludge metagenome | isolation source: activated sludge from nitrification reactor of wastewater treatment plant... | place: USA: Pennsylvania | collected 2017
ATTTTTTTAGTGGCATTGGCATCATGATAAAGCAGTTCCCGGAAATCTTCCGTAGGAATATCAATGATAACAGAATCTTCAATAGCTTCGGCCGTTTCTTTATAAGTTGTTCCCTCAAGTAATGCTGTATATCCAAAAAAGTCGCCATCGCCGTAAAGCCCGGTGGTTAAAACCTTGCCGTCATCATTGCTGATGTAGGTTTTTACTTTTCCCTGCTTAATGTAAAAAAGTTTGTAAGGGTGATTGCCTTCCAGGTATATTGTCTGTTTTTTGCGGAATGTGTTCTCCTCCCTGTTCTCTGTTATATTTACGAGGGCATCCCTGGATGAGAAATCATTCAATACTTCCCTTAGTCCTTCGGGATCTGAAGCATATTCCTTCTGCATGTGTTTCACCTTCTTCAGCCGGCTGTCGATGGCATTCAGAAGTTCTATGTCGGTAAACGGTTTCGTGATATAATCATCGGCGCCCATTTCCATTCCCTTCCTGAAATCCCCTCTTTCAGATTTTGCTGTAAGAAATATGAAAGGTACAGCAGCCAGTTGTTCATGTTTGTTGAGGAGGTGAAGTACACCATAACCATCCAGCACGGGCATCATAATGTCGCAGATGATAAGGTCAGGCTTATGAGACAAGGCCTTCTCAACCCCCACTTTACCGTTTTCTGCTGTGTCAACTTCATAATTCGACAATTCAAGAATCTCAGCAGTGTTCTCCCGGATCTCGGTGTTATCTTCTATGAGTAAAATACGATGTCTCATTTGCTCTTAATGTTTTTAAATGATATGGTAAAGCTACTGCCTTTTTCGAGTTCGCTCTCAAAAGTGATGTCTCCGTTCATCAATTCAGCATATTTTGAAACAATATGCAGCCCGAGACCGGTGCCCTGTATATTGGTAACATTGGAAGCCCTGAAAAAACGTTCAAAAAGGTGCTGTTGATCTTCTTCAGATATACCGATCCCTGAATCTTTCACCGTAATTGAAAAGGTTGAGTCAACAACCCTGGAAATGACTTCTATAACACCATCTTCCGGGGAAAACTTTATGGCATTGGACAAAAGGTTGAAAATAATATTGCGCAGCAGGGAATCATCCAGTTCTATGATTTCATTTCCTTCATGCGTATATACGAATCGTTGTTGTTTTTTGGCGATTCCCTTTATTTCGCTGCAGATATTACTTATGAACTGCTTAACATTGAAAAAAACATAGCGGGCTACGATTCTTCCGTCTTCAATTTTGCCGATAGACAGGAATTCATTCAGAATATCGGTCAGGTTATTTACCGAAGATTTGATTCGGTCAATATGTTTAACCCGTTTGTCCTGTTCGGTTGTTTCCACATATTTGGCAAGCAGTGAAACAGATGAAAGAATGGTACTTAGTGGCGTTCTGAACTCGTGTGAAGCCATAGACACGAACCTGCTTTTAAGATCCCCCAGCTCTTTTTCCTTGCTCAGCGCTTTTGAAAGTTCATCGCGGGATCGTTCCAGTTGTTCCATAGCTTCCTGTAACTGGCTGGTACGTAACTCTACTTTTTTTTCCAGGCCTTCGTTCAATTCCTCAATCTGGAGGTTTGTGCGGGCAAGCTCTTCTTTTTGCAGGAGAATAGCTTTTTCAATCTCCTTACGTTTGGTAATATCAATTACAAAAGCAATGATGGACATTTGTTCAGCAGTTTTATAATTGCTGAGACTGATTTCAACCGGGAATTCTGTGCCATCTTTTTTTACAGCAAAAAGATCACGTCCTGCTCCCATAGGCCTGCGTTCCGGTTTATGTGTATAAGCATCCCTGTGATGGTGATGAGTACCTGCATAACGCATCGGGATCAATACCTCAACCGGTTTACCTACCAATTCCTCTTTACTGCTGTAGCCGAATTGGTCCAGTAGAAAATTATTAACCATCTCAATACCCCCCTTCTCATTGGCAACAAGTATACCCAGGGAAGCATATTCAAATAATGCCTCGAACCTTTGTTTTTCTTTGCTGATTATTGATGAGGTGAGTTCATCCATGGAGGTAAATTAAAACATAAATTGAAACCATCGAAATTAAAAAGGAAAATGCTATTTCACTCATTTTTTTGGCAAGGGAAAATTAGCCCGGAAGAATTTATCAACATCCTGCCAATACCACGATTGCCGGTGCTGAAAACTGCTGAGGGCTTGATTTTACTGTGTTTTGTTCAATTATAACAATTCCGCTACCGTTTTTTACCAACAGGTGCGGAGTCGTATGAATTTTCCCGGAGAATTTAATTTTTTAATTACTTATTTTTAAAATACATTTATCGCATGGAATTACACTATAAGACCTTACAGACGATTCATAATATCTGCAAAGAAGACCCTCAACCTGATTCTTACAAATGCCGTCCCAGGGAAATCATCCTCAGGCAATTCCAGGATTGGAGTATCATTCAACAGCATCTCAGGTTATTGGAAATGGAAGAACTGGTTGTTACCACCCAGGAAGATACGCTCGTAATACGAATAACACAAAAAGGAATTGAGAAGGCTTTGGAAATGCAGAAAGAAAAAATTAACGACACACTTTCTGGATCATTGTAAATATCTTTCAAATCATTTATTCACTTCATCATAGCCGGTCAATATTATAAATCTCTCCAGGGCCGGAAATAAAAACAGAAGGCCTGTAATCTATAGGGATACCTGATCCTACTGCGTGAAGCAGATTTCCGGGCCTGTATTTTTCTTTTTTTGAGAACCTGTCCAGTGAACGGTGAAATAATCGTATAAAAACTTTTATAAGATTCTTCTGCTGCATATTGAAAATCCAGGTTACGTGCAACTTCTTCCATTACTTTTTTATTATCGAATTCAAGTCCACACTCAATCGCCCTGTCAATCATCCATAATAAAGTGGTATTACAAAGCTTGTCTTTAAGATACCCTCCTCCAATATTACTATGAACACCCGGAAACCATACCTGCTCAATCCTTTGAGCAGGAAAGCCGGGCTTACCATTATTCTTACTGGATTCCCACAGTGCAGCATTGAATATTTTTCGTTTCTCATCGATCGCTAATGCATGAAAGGCATTCTGAACGAAAATACTCAGCTTGAGATCATGAAATCCAAGTTCAAGAAAATCATTATTCAATATGCTTAAACCAGGCGACGGTACACCTAATGCGCCAACCGTATCCCAAACACCAATGAATTTGATATTAAGCAAAGGGTGACTGTAACGTTTCCTGTAATTTTTCATTTTGTCGCTGTCGGGATTGTCCTCATCATTACCACTTTTATAGAAACAAAATGCATCATGTATGTTATGCGCATGTTCTTTCTTTAATATACCGCAGTTCCTGATAAAACCTGCAACACTTCTCGCTGTGTATGCTCCCCTGCTGAAACCAAAAAGGTATATATCATCACCTTCTTCATAGGAATCAACAATAGCTTTATATGCCTCCTTTATTTTTTCATTATCAAGGATCAATTCGGAAATACGATGAACATTCGTATGTAGCTGCCCGGGTTTGTTCCAGGTGCCATCACAACATATAATGATCTTTTTTTGCATGGAGTTTTTTATCTGTGCGGGAAAGCTCTCTTATATTTAAGCGTGTCAACAAAGTAGAGGCCCTTCAATTCATTTGTTTGGCGTTTATCCCATAGTTGTTTTGAGTATTCCATGATATTCTTAAGATTTCTTTTCGACAAAGCCCAGTTTTGTGGTGAGTTGCGGGTTTGAACATCCAGGGGAACAATACAAATACTTCCCTTGAGATCCTTTTCGGTATAATCAGTCAATTGCTTAATGGCTGTTTTGGTACGCCCATCACGTGTGTTGTAAATGCCGTACAATATTTCAGAAACTTCATTAAACCAATTCAGTTTTGTATTCACTTCACCAGCCGGACTATACCTGAAAACAATAACAAAGGGCCTGATGTTGTAACTATCCAGTTGCGGCTTCAGGTATTGAAGTATTTCCTGCATAGTTGCTGCACCGGTATTCTCAACATATCCTCCATCTACATAATGAAATTTGTGTGCTTCATCTTTCCTGAGCATACCGGCAGGAGAAAAACCGGGGAACCGGGAACTGAAATTAATGAGTGTACTGAACCTGATGTCACCCTGTATCTTGGTGTAGAACAGGTCTCTTTCCTTACTGAACAAAAGCCCTGTTGGATCTACATTGGTGAGCCAGCATTGAAGACCGGTTTCAACTTCAGAGGTGTTGATGAACAATGCGGGGCCCTTTTTAGAACTTCGGAGTAGCCTGGTAAAACGGGTACTGAATATATTATTCGCATTACCTGTGATGAGTTTGCTGTACCCTGCTTCCCAGGATTTTTCGAGCGCTATGGCCCGGTCAAAATATTCAATATGCCATGGTATGAACAACTGGAGAAATTCACCATAGAACATTTTGCCGATCAGTGGAGAGAGAAAATCAGAGCTGAAAAAAGTACTGTCTGCTTTTTCCATATTCATGCCCGTCTTTTTTTCATCAGCGGTTGTCAGGTAATTATAGGCATAATAAGATCCGAGGCCCAGGCTGCCGCCTGATACGCCCGATAAAGCATAAATATTGCTGTTCAGGGACACCCTGTTTTGTTTCGCAGTATCCAGCGCCGACTGCATCAGGGAAAGTGTATAGGAACTGAATGCACCTGTTCTCAAAGCACCACCTTCTGCACAGATGAACAACGCAGGGTATATTTTTTTATGACTGCTATCTGTATTATCATAATAAGCGTGGGTGGTATCTGAAATATAATCTGCGGCCCATTTATTGAAATGGTCTTTCAACGTAAGCCTGTCGCTAAATACTTCAACATTTTGTACCACCAGCGTATCAGGCTGCCCGGCACGTTTGTAAAGGATGTTCCGCGGAGTACCCGAATCAAACATCCTCACCGGGTGATCATCGTTCATAAAAGAAGAGACTATGAAAATGATGAACAGCAAAAGCCTTATGGGTATAAGCTTAAAGAAGCGGTTGGTATAATCAAGGTAAATAATACCTACATACATTCCACAGATGCAACCGAAGGATATGAAGATTAGAGCCGGAGCACCTAATTGTTCATAAACACTGATGCCAAGAAAAGAAATTGCCAGGAAAAGTACAGTGCAAATTGTACTGATCACTCTTACCTGCCTGTGAAGTACACGGTAGAAACCAAGCGGCACCTGGTATCGCCAGAAATAATTACCTTCTTTTTTATCAGGTTCTTTGCTGAAACCAATCAACCTGAACTGCCGAGGAATTTTTTTCTCCGGCACAAGTTTTTTTTCATCCTGCGGAAAAAAAAGCAGTTCAGTCATGTCACCAGTATCTATCACAGACCTGACAAATTTCTGTAGTTTTCCCCGGGGGGTATCTGGTGAAGCATCTGCTTCCGGATCATCGGTTGTATAATCGTCTGTTCCAGCCGATGTTCCAACGAGGTTGCTGGGCTTGGGAAATGTATAGATATGTGTGTTGTAAATGCCGTATAGTTTTTCTACCCATTTGATCTCTTTTTCCGGGAGAACGACAAGCCTGTTGAACCAGCTTCTCTCACTCCTGGTCCGCATCCTGTTTCTCAGGTCTTCATCGAAGTAAAAGTGTGTGATCCTGTTGAGCAGTATATAGATGATTCCTGCGATCAAGAGGTATCCAACCAGATTGGCCTGCCGTTCGTCTGCATTGCTCCGAATATAATTGCGAAGCATTCCGGCAAGCACAAGCAGGTATGGAAGCAGCAGAAAAATTCCGGCGAATGCTTTTTGAAGTGATTTCCTGAACCTGACTCTCTGATCATCTAGTGTCAGCGCCGAATTATCACTTACATAAATGGCATAGCGTGCAGCAAATTCAGAGAACACACTCCAGGCAACAACACCCAGGGAAAGCCAGAGCAGTTGTCCGTATGAATGGTTCTGAACTATTTCATCAACCATCATCAGGAGCACATCCTGCCCCGCCGGAATCCATATAAATATGAAGATGGCAATGATATTTAAGATGAGGAACATGCCGAGACTGGAAGCCACATCGGTAATATCAATGATAATGTTCCGCCAACTGATCTTCTTACTGTCATTGTATAATTGTTTTATCCCTTTAAGGATTTTCGGGTAAAAGAAATTCAGAAAGCTGGTAAGAAAATTCCAGGCAGTATTGGTCACTTTATCCTCTATTTTATTCATAACCGCGGGTTTAATCATTTTGGCAATAACGGTTCAAAATTTTGTAATGGCAGTCCACACCAGTGAAATATAAATACAAGCCAGGGCCACTGTTGTAAGCGGGTGTACTTTAAAAAAAGTAAGGATCAATGCAAATATTCCAACAATAAGTATCAGGGTCAACAGGAAGGGAAACGGCGCCACCCGCCCGAGCACTTTCATTGAATTAGGTCTCAGGCTGGGAACAAATGCCTTTGGTGTTGGAGTCATCGTGCCATGAATAATGAAATAAGCTATTTCGTTCCAGTATTTTTCTGATGTTCCCTCTCCATGGGTGCCATTGATGTATTTGAGTTGTTGGTTTTGCTGCATCCTGATGAAGCCATCAAATCCTCCGGCTCCCAGATCCTGGATATTCAATTTTTCAAATGCCTTGGGGAATATGCCTACAACCCAGTCTCTTGTAGCAACCAGGTTGAGATAATTTTTTATACGCCCGGAATTGAGGAGTTCATCCCAGTCGTAATTTTTGTGGACCACACTGCCGGCCAGTACTACGTTCCTGAAAACGATGGCAGGATATTTTTTCATGGCAGCTGCCAGCAGGTAAGTGCCGTTGCTGTGGCCGAAGAAAGAAAAATTATCAGACGCATTTGGATAGAGCCAGAGATTTTCGATGTACTGATCTACCAGCCATTCCATTTTTCTTTGCCGATGATAGGGAAGCATGAAGTGGAGCATCGAAAAATATCCATAGGAAGATGTTTCAGTGGCAACTTTCCGGCCCGAAGCAGTTCCCTCCGACCTGATGCGGTTTGCCATGCGGCGTGTCCAGTATGCAGTATCCCTGATGCCATGTATCACGAAGGCCACATCTGTAACCTTATCATCAAGTGGCTGTGTCATCTGGCCCATTTGAGTGAACTGAATTTTTTCCAGTTCTGCTTTTGTTTCAAGCAGGGCCTGGCGAAAAACAACAGCCCGTTCTTTGCCCGCATCGGTGTGATCAATATCAAGTACGCTTACATGCCCTGAATATGGAACTTCCAGGAAAATAAAATTGTTGGAACTGAAATAATCTATATTATTTGCCGGAGGCACAATGTCGTCAACCGTACCCAGTAACTGGATTGTCATGGCGCTGCCCTTTTTTTCCGACTCTGCTGTTTTGGTCATCCATATCCATTGCAACCTGAGGTTGGAAACAAAACTGCTATGGCTGCGCATGTAAAAAATGAACGGTGTACGAATCGTACTGAATAAGCCGCCAAGCCAGGTAAGAACACTTATCTGTATGGCTTTGAAACCGTATAAGTATCCGTTCAGCGACCATCCCCGATTGATTCCTGCAAGTAAAACAAGTCTCTCCACATGATCAGCCCAGGGCCTGCCATTCTTATCCAACCCTGGATCTTCGAATCTGCAGCGATGATTTTCACCACAGGCAACAATGTATAATTTCCTTGCCAGCAGTGAGCCTGCACTATGCCCGATTATTATGATCGAAGGCATTTTTTGATCCGGTTTTTTTTGCAACATGCATTCTTCCCATACTTTGTCAATTTCTGCCAGGAGGCTTATAACAACCTTGTTGGGATGAATGGCTGAAAAAAGTGAAATGGGCAATTTCGGTATCAGTATCCTGGCGCCGGGGAGATTATCCTCCACTGCGGCCTTCACTTTTTCATACCGCTGAGGATTTGATGCAAAGCCATGAATGATCAATACAATATGTGTTGGAAATTGCATGATATACTTACTTTATTTGAAAATCAGTTTCCTCTTGTATAAAAGTTAAAGAAAGGAATATCTACAGTAAGATTTAATCCGAACCGTATGTAATAGTTCTTGTCTACATTGATATCCTTGGCTGTAACCTCTCGTAACTGCGGCCCCAGTTGAGCGCCAAGTCCCACTGAAATCGGGTACCTTCCAAAGCCATAATATAAGTACAGGCCGGGGGAAATTATATTCCTGAGTTTTACTTCTGAAGCTACTGCACTACTGTCGTTATTGAGCCTGTAAGAAGCCATAGCGCCAATATCAACAAGCGGTACAAAGATGGTAATGCTCTTTCCGCCGACAGGCCTTCCTTTACGGGTAGTATCACGTATATGCAAACCTCCCCAACTGAAAGCCACGCCTATTGGTGCAGTAACGCCTACTGTAGTTGCCCATTTGTTATCTTTTAATTTTGGCAGGTATTCAATCCCTGCATAAGGTCCCACGTAAGCATTGAGTGAAATATTGAAACATGATTCTCTTTTGATGGAAGCGCTTCCAACGGGAAGTACTGCAGCTTCAATAGCCGATTTTACTTCATCCGAATTTTTAGCATCAGCAATACTTGCTATAAAAGTTCCGTATTTGACCAGGTTTTTTCTGAAGTCTTTGTAGGCGCTGAGAGGCACCCCTGCAGTGCTGTGGGCTGCATAATTATTGTAGGCTGGTTGCAAAAGGGTATCGCAAATGCTAACAAGCCTCATTACCCCGCTTGAATATTTTTTTAAGCTGATATCCAGGTAGAGATCATTACAATTTTCCGCTATCCCGATAAATGTTTTAAAATGCTGTGGTACCGTAATATTCAGCCCCGGTAGATCTTCAATATCTTCATCCAGTTTCAATGCATTGATAACTCCATTGAATAAATTGTAATATTCATTAAATGAAATATCTTTTTTCTCTTTACCCTTTAACTCCTGAACTGCATCCTCTATATCTTTTACCCGGTCTTTACAGGTTGTTACAAAATTCAGGTAAGGTGCTATATTGTTTTGTGCCCTGGCGAGATGGGTTTTAAATTCGGTGCCATTACTGAAATTGATACCACCCGCTTTGTGGTAAATGATGCCCAGGTAAATGGTGAAAGCATTCCTGTTCTGCAACAGCATTTTCAGGGAATCTGCAGAAGCCCAATACGAATCACTGGCAGGATCAATGGTATGCAGTGAAGTGGAAAACAGTTTTATGATGCTGATCACTGCATTGATATCGGTCAGACCTGGCTTAGTCGCGTCATGTATCAACCTGAAATTTTCAATGATCTCTCCGGGGTGCTTGCCATGTTTCAGGTCCCTGGTTATCTGCAAGGCATAAATAAATATTTCCTTGAGGTATGATGGCGTTGAAGCATTGAATGCTGCATCCAGTATTCCGTCCTCAACTGCCTGTGGCGCTGTATCAAAAATATTGTCAAGGTCTTTCACAAAAGCTTCGCGTAATGCCTGCAGGTAAACGCTGAACCTGTATATATCTTTATCAATCGTTCTTAATAGTGAAGTAGTGTTCGGAAACAAAGTCCTCAGGTGCCTGTATTCTTTTTTTTCCAGTGTTTCTTTAAAGTCACGGAAAAATGACACCGATAGTTCCTGCTTGGCTCTTTCAATTAAAAATTTGGCCACACCGTCTGCAATATTTGTAACATTAACCCCTCCTGCTGAACTGAATATTGATTTGGCAGCGCTGAGCCCGGCCGTTAAACCAGCGCTTCTGTCAACCCAGCTATTGGCATACTTATAAATAAATGGATTGTTATTTTGCTCGAGAAAGATCTCAACAACAGAATCGCGGCTGCAGTAATGCGACAAGATATCCTTAACCTCATTTTTTGTAGCCGTATTATCGGGCCATACGTCTCCCACCAGCAATTTGCCCAGTTTAATTGCATCTGAATAAGGGGCCTGTGCCTTAGTACCGACAGTAAGCATCAGTACCAGCATGACAGAAAATGTGTACTTCTTTTTCATAATTGCAGTTATTTATTAATGAAGAATTCATATTCTGAATCTGAAAACCTGAATGTCTCAATCTTTTTTTGATAAGGCGATAACAGGTTTTTTAAATGAGTTTTTGATTGCAACGTCATTACCGAATGGAGCAACAATGCTATCGATGAAATGAATGCAACGGAAAAACTGCTTCCCGAATCTGAAATAATTTTATTGGCAGTATCATAGGATTCATATACCTGTATTGGGGTAATAAAGTCAACTTGCGAAGAGACAGGTTGGTTTCGGTATCCTTGGCTGATGCAGCCAACGGATATCACTTCAGGCAGTAAGGCCGGGAAAAGCAGTCTTCCATCCTGTAATGTGCTGTCCTCTCCTGCTGCACAGCAAACGAGTATCCCTGCTTCCGTAAGTGACTGTATCTTGCCGGTGATCTTCTGAATTTTATCCGGAAACAGGTCTGCCTGGGATTTTCTTAGTCCCTGGCTTAGATTTACGACCAGTTTTAGTTTCGGGTTCTGTTGTTTGAGTTCAAGCGCTTTTCCAAGTGCGGTATTCATATTGTCAAGCAAAATATCCAGGGAAGTAAGATCATCTTTATATCTTATTGCCAGCAGGGAAGCGTCATTCGCAAGTCCTTCGATTTCTCCTCCTCTTCCACACACAATGCCAGCAATAAAGGTTCCGTGATCCCTGTCTCTCAAACTGCCGTTTGTAAGATCTGTTTCTTTTATCAATGGAATATTGAATTTCATGGCAGAGGCGCTGACTCCATTATCAATGACGATGATACCGGCATTTTTACCATTACCCTTAAGCCACGCATTATTGAGAAAGCCGATAAAGTTTTGATAACTGACTATTTTCGCTGCAGCCGGAGGCGGTGCTGTCGTAACAGGAGATGCAGCCTGTTGTACAACACCTCCTTCCCAATAAAAATATCCATCACGGTCAACATACCATTTGCCAAAAGACGGGTTGGGAACATTTGTCACTTCCTCAGCTTCAAAACTATGTCCCAGGAAAACCTCGCCTGCAATGTTGCGGGGATCGGGCAACACAGCAGGTATTACCTTCCGTTTATTCAGTCTTTTTACCGATACTGTAAGCTGTAGCATATTCTGTTAACTGATGATCACACCATTTGCATTTATACTTCCTGATAAATCCCAATTATCATTCTGCACCTGTTTAAGAAGGCACAATGTCCTGTAATTGGTCTTTCGCAACAATGCATCACTATGATTGGTAAGCCAGTCGTTTCTTGTTCTGACATAGGCGCTGATCCATTTTTTTTCATCACCTCCGCTCGCAGGCACCAATTCGTTGAATCTTTTCCTGAGGAAAGAAAGCATTCCACCTGAATGAATGAAACTGTCGTAAATAACCAGCAAACCCAGGGGCAGGTGAAAGCCATTTGCAGAAAACCAGTTGTAGGCAGGCAGGTAATATTTATTTTCAAAGAGATCATCCTGGCATTGTCTCATTACAGGATCTTCTTTACC
>WBZP01006636.1_pt1 | contig 11396 bp, 12 predicted proteins | sample 5204301 | NCBI WGS metagenome assembly WBZP01 (sample SAMN12412401, study PRJNA552823) | activated sludge metagenome | isolation source: activated sludge from nitrification reactor of wastewater treatment plant... | place: USA: Pennsylvania | collected 2017
GTACCGCCAAAGCCGAACTGAACCAAGGAATTACGTATCGGCAGACCAATGGCTATCGCATCCGTGTGCTAGTCCGGTCTAATCGATCTCGAACACAGGAACCGTCAGATGTCGCAACTCTTTTTTGTATATTTCGCCGGTATGATTATCGCCGCGTCCGTTCTCGTCGTGGCGTTGAAGAATCCCGTCTACAGCGCCCTGTCTCTCCTCGTCATGTTTTTCCACGTCGCCGGGCTGTTCATTACCCTTCATGCCGAGTTTTTGGCCGCCGTGCAAATTATCGTCTATGCCGGTGCGATTCTTGTGCTGTATTTGTTCGTCGTCATGATCCTGAACGTCAAACAAGACGACCGTTATCACAGTCAATGGCGGATCGCAGGATTCGTCTGCGTTCCCTTGCTGATCGAAGTCATGGTCCTCCTCTCCGGTGGGGCAGAGACAAGTACGACCGGGCCCCGGGCTGCTCTCGCCTCATCAGCGAAGACAATCGCTCCGGATAATACGTTAGCCATCGGGCAAACACTGTTTTCAACCTATCTCTTCCCGTTCGAGGTTGCCTCCTTGGTGCTCTTAGTCGCCATGATCGGCGCGATCGTCCTCGCGAAGCGAGAGATCGGCGAACAGGACAATCCCAACCCCATGGTTCGAACGAAGGCAGCCGAATGACTATCCCCATCTCCTACTATCTCATTTTGAGTGGGGTCGTGTTCCTGACGGGAATCGTCGGCGTACTCATCCGTCGCAACATCATCGCGATTCTGCTCTCGGTTGAGCTGATGCTGAATGCGACGAATATTAATTTCGTGGCATTCTCCGATTATTTTCGGGACCTGGGTGGACAGGTGTTCGTCTTCTTTGCCTTGACGGTCGCTGCGGCGGAAGTAGCTGTAGGTCTGGCGATCATCATCGCCCTCCATCGTTCGCGGTCGACCATTAACATTGAAGAATTCAATTTATTGAAATGGTAAAAGGAGCCGTGCTTCGTGAAACGTGAAGCATCTCTCGAAGAGAATCATCAAACCATTCAGTCGTTCGTTCTCCTCACGCCTCACGAACGAGGAACAGCGAGGAACGGACTCTGATGCTCTACGCGCTGATTCCATTCCTCCCGCTCGCCGCGTTTCTTGTTCTCGGACTGGCCGGGTCACGGTTCAAGGAGAACGCCCATGTGATCGCGGTTCCGGCCGTACTGTTGTCACTTGTACTGGCTCTGTCAGCCTTTATCCAAGTGGCTTCCGGCTCAGTCATTTCCGTCCCTTTGTATACCTGGCTGACCTCGGGCCACCTTGACATTCACATCGGCCTCTACATCGACAGACTGACCGCCGTCATGTTGCTCCTGGTCACCGGAGTCAGCTCTCTGGTGCACATCTATACAATCGGCTATATGCACGGGGAACCGGGCTATGCCCGCTTCTTCAGCTATATTGCTCTGTTTACCTTCTCCATGCTCATGCTGGTACTGGCGGATAACCTCTTACAGTTATTCATATTTTGGGAAGCAGTCGGCCTCTGCTCCTATCTGTTGATCGGACATTGGTACGAACGTGCGTCAGCTTGCGCAGCGGCGACCAAAGCGTTTCTTGTGAATCGTATCGGAGATTTTGGGTTCCTGCTCGGTCTGCTTCTGGTCTGGTCTCAGTTCGGCTCGCTGAACTACCTTGAGGTCTTTCCGAATCTCCATGAAGCAAATGGTCTGATGATCAATCTCCTTGGTCCTTTCGGCGGCACATGGGAGGTCTCCCTGTTCACGCTGATCGCGCTCTTGCTGTTCACCGGAGCGGTGGGCAAATCGGCCCAAGTTCCTCTTCACGTCTGGCTCCCGGATGCCATGGAAGGCCCGACCCCGATTTCAGCTCTCATTCATGCCGCCACCATGGTCACGGCTGGAGTGTTCATGATCGCTCGTCTGTCACCCATCTACAACCTCTCTCCGACCGCCATGAGCGTCGTCGCCGTCACCGGAGGCGCCACCATGCTCCTCGGTGCAACCATCGCGGTGACGCAAACAGATATCAAACGTGTCGTGGCCTATTCGACAATCAGTCAGCTTGGGTACATGGTCACGGCCTGCGGACTCGGAGCGTACGCCTCCGGCATGTACCATCTCCTCACGCATGGAGCGTTTAAGGCGTTGTTGTTCCTCGGTTGTGGATCGGTCATTATCGCACTCCACCACGAGCAGGACATCCGCCACATGGGTGGCCTTAGAAATCAGTTACCGACGACCTATTGGACGTTTATGGTTGGGTCCCTGGCTCTCGCAGGATTTCCCCTCACAGCTGGGTTCTTCAGCAAGGACGAGATCTTGGTCGCGGCTTGGTCTGCTGGCAATCTTGGGCAGATCTTGGCAATTGCGGGCTTGCTTACCGCACTCTTGACCGCGTTCTACAGCTTCAGGCTGGTGTTTGTGACCTTCTGGGGCGAATCCCATGTCGATCCCCATCACGCAGGCCATATCCATGAGCCCTCGAAGACGATGACAACTCCACTCTTGATTCTGGCATTTTTTAGTATCGCCACCGGTTATCTTGGCATTCCCTCATTTCTCGAACCGGTTTTCGCCACCGATCAGCACCCGGTGGAGCACCATGGGGAAGCCGGCGTCATCATCATGATGGCAGCCACGGTTCTTGGATTGATCGGCATTGGCGCGGCCTACTACGCCTATGTGCTCAAGCCGGAGCTGCCGAATCGCCTGGCTCAGCAGTGGAGCAGTCTGTACCAGGCCTCATTGAACAAGTGGTATGTCGATGAAGCCTACGACCGCCTGTTCGTCCGACCCACGTGCATCGCAGCTTCGACGCTCTGGAAACGAGTCGATGTCGCAATCATCGACGGTGCGGTCAACGGAGTCGCGCGAACGATCCGGTGGGGCGGATGGATTTTACGATTGATCCAGAGCGGACAGACCCAACATTATGCATTGGCGATGGTAATGGGCATCGTGATCATCACGGCCTATCTGCTGCTCTGAAACGCATGAGTAACGCTGTACGTTTGACACACTGTACTCGACATGTGATGGATTGAAATCCTGATGACTGGCTTTCCTTGGTTAACCGCATTGATCATCCTTCCCTTGCTGGGAGCGGCGGCTGTCTTTGTCGTGAAAGATACCTCTGTCCGGCTCACTGCGCTCTCCGTGACGATTGCCGATCTCCTGATCTCGCTTCCACTGTGGTGGCTATTCGACGCTACTTCCGGTGAGATGCAATTCCTAGAATCAGCAGCATGGATCCCGTCGCTGTCCATCAATTACCGTCTCGGCTTGGATGGAATCAGCCTGCCGCTGATTCTCATGACGACCATCCTCATGCCCCTCTGCGTCCTGATTTCATGGCATGCCATCGAAACCAGGCTCCGGAGTTTCATGGCGGTGTTGCTCATCATGGAAGGCGCCATGATCGGCGTGTTCGCAGCACTCGACTTCGTATTGTTCTACGTGTTTTGGGAGGCGATGCTGATCCCCATGTACCTCCTGATCGGAGTGTGGGGTGGACCGAATCGCCTGTATGCCGCGATCAAGTTCTTCCTCTATACCCTGGCTGGTAGCATCTTGTTGTTGGTTGCGATCCTCGTGTTGTATTTCCAGGGTGGCCATACATTCGATATTCTTGATCTCAGTCGGCAGACCTACCCCCTTTCTCTTCAGACTTGGCTATTCTTCGCCTTCTTTGCCGCGTTTGCCGTAAAGGTCCCGATGTTCCCATTCCATACTTGGTTACCCGATGCACACGTGGAAGCCCCCACGGCCGGCAGTGTGATCCTCGCCAGTGTGCTGCTCAAGATGGGCACCTATGGCTTTGTGCGATTCAGCCTGCCGATGCTACCGGACGCCTCACGTCTCTTCACCCCCCTCATGGTCGTCCTGTCGATCATCGCGATCATCTACGGGGCCTATATGGCGCTGGCCCAGACCGATCTCAAAAAGCTGATTGCCTATTCGAGCGTCAGCCATATGGGATTCATCACCCTCGGCCTGTTTATGTTCAACATCCAAGGTATCGAAGGTGCCGTCATGCAGATGGTGAATCACGGCATTACGACCGGCGGGCTCTTTCTCTGTGTTGGCATGATTTATGAGCGCACCCATAGCCGCCAAATTGCCGATAACATCGGGTTGACCAAGCCGATGCCTCGGTATGCAACCTTTCTGGTTATTTTCGCCCTCTCTTCACTGGGACTTCCCGGGACCAACAGTTTCGTTGGTGAGTTTATGGTTCTCGCCGGCACGTTCCTCTGGAGTAAGGCCGCAGCGGCCTTCGCCTCGCTGGGCATTATCCTGGCCGCAGCATACTTATTGTGGATGGTTCAACGAGTCGCGTTTGGCACACCGGCCCCTCACATGCTTCACAAACTTTCCGACTTGAACCAACGAGAAATGGCGACGCTGTTACCTCTGGCGGTCCTGATCTTCGTAATCGGTATCTTTCCCAACCCTCTCCTCAGCCGGATGCACACAAGCGTCGAGCACGTCATCGCTCGCGTTGCTCCCTCCTCCCCTCACCAGAGTTCCATTCGAGCTGTTCTCGAGCAGACAACGCCCGTGCAGAAAGACGACCTGCTCTCGACGCTCGACGTAGTCCATGCCTCAACCGTTCATCCCATCGGCAACCTGCCGCTTACGGAAACGCAGGGGAAACGCCCATGACCTTTTCTGCAGCAGATCTCCTCCTCGTCCTGCCCGAGTTACTGGTCATCACCGCGGCCTGTGTCGTGCTCGTGCTCGACCCAGTGCTACGACCATCCGATAAGGATAGCCTGGTATGGGTGAGCCTAGGAACACTCGCCATTTGCATGGGCCTGACGGCGTCCCAAATGGGAACGCATGCGTCAATATTTAGTGGCCTTGTCGTCATCGATGCCTTTGGAGCATTCTGGAAACTGCTGTTGTACTTTGTGACGGGACTCACAGTCCTACTGTCCTACTCCTATCTCAAAGAAGAGCGGCTGTATTTCGGTGAGTACTATGGCTTCATATTGCTCTCGCTGTGCGGCATGATGGTTATGGTCTCCGCCGCCGACTTGTTGACGATCTATCTTGGTACGGAATTGATGTCGCTCTCCCTGTACGTCCTGGCAGGTCTCAAACGGAAGGAGCCCCGCTCCCTCGAAGCATCGGCAAAATACTTCGTCTTGGGCGCATTTTCCTCCGGCATTCTCCTCTACGGCATTTCTCTCCTCTACGGAGCGACCGGCAGTACGAGACTGCCGGCGATTGCCTCGGCAATTGCGACCCAGGGGTTCACCGACCCGTTGCTGCTATTTGCAACGATCCTGTTGGCGGTGGGGTTTGGATTCAAAATGGCCGTCGTCCCCTTTCATATGTGGACACCGGACGTGTATCAAGGTGCCCCGACCTCCGTCACGGCGTTCATGGCAGTCGCATCCAAAGCCGCCAGCTTCGGCGCGTTTGTCCGCGTGTTCGTGGAAGGTTTGGGCGGAGTCAGGACCGATTGGTCCGCCATCTTCCTCCTCCTCTGTCTTGCTACCCTCATCGTGGGCAACATCGTCGCCTTGGTTCAGACGAACATCAAGCGAATGCTGGCCTATTCGAGCATTGCGCACGCCGGCTATGCCCTGATCGGTGTCGTCGCCGCTGGACGCACAGAGCCCTCGTCCGGCATTGCCAGCGTTCTGCTCTATATTGCCCTGTACACGTTCATGACGTTCGGCGCATTCGCCATTGTTGCGATGCTGCGAAAAGGCGCGGTCGAGGGTGAAGAGATCGAGGATTTCACCGGTCTCGCAAAACGCCATCCCCTTGCGGCGCTCCTGATGCTGATCTTTATGGTGTCTCTGGCAGGCATTCCACCGACCGCTGGTTTCATCGGGAAATTGTACGTCTTCAGATCCGCCGTGGAAGCCGGCATGGCCTGGGTGGCGGCCATTGCTCTCCTGTTTGCGGCAATCTCAGCCTATTACTATCTTCGGGTCGTCATGGTCATGTACATGCGAGATCCTATTGATGGAACGGACCCTGTCCCGCGCTTGGTGATGTCCCCAACCCTTTCCATTGTGCTAGCCTGTGCGGTCGCTGGGGTGGTGGTCTTCGGTATCTACCCCAACCCACTCGTCAATCTGGCCCAGCAAGCCGTGTTGACGCTGAAGTAAGGCCATCCAGACTCTGCTGACTATTTGCCGGCAAGGATCGTATGCCTGTCGTTCGCTTCCTGAGTGAGGCGGTCACATCGTTTTTACGTCAGGGATGCCCCAGCCTCGCGGCAGCCTTGGCCTTTTTCTCGCTGCTCTCATTGTTTCCCCTCGTCTTTCTCCTCTTGTATGGAATCGGGTTCCTTGTAAGTCAGAACGTGATCGGCGAGCAGTTCATGCTTAGCTTTCTCAAAGGGTTTCTGCCTTCCTTAGGGGAACGATTGGCGCAAGAACTCCATCGGATCAGTTCATTGGAAAGCGTCCGGTGGATCGTGCTGCTGTCATTCTTCTGGTTTGGTGGACTTGTGTTCTACGAGCTCGATTATGCGCTGAATGTCGTGTTTCAGAGCACGCAAAAGCGCCACCCGCTTATTTCCACTGCAATTTCCATCGCGCTGCTGGGATCCACCGGCCTGTTACTCTTCACGTCCTATGTGGCCACTCAAGCCATTGCCTTTTTGACGGCCTATGCACCTCGGCTCTGGGGATTGGATCTTGTCGCCTTAGCCGCCCACGAATTTCATCTGACCTACACCCTCCCCTTTGCTCTTGCATTTCTGGCGGTCAGCCTGCTCTACCGTCTTGTACCTCGACGTCGTCCACGATGGAGGGATGCCATGGCCGGCGCCCTCACATTCGGTTTGCTGTGGGTTGCAGCCAAGCTCTTGTTCGTCAATTATGGAGATTTTGCGACGGTCTATGCGCGACTCTATGGATCGTTGCTCGAGATCGTGCTTTTGTTGCTCTGGGTCTATTATTCTGCAGGGCTCCTGCTCTTCGGTGGCATCATTGCGCACAATCTGAAACAGATTGCCTGGCCATCGCCACCGGTTGATGACGATGGTGGAAATGCTGCGATAACAATAGTATAAGGTGAATGCCGCAATTCAACGGATGGGGTGGCTACGAAGCTGCAGAAAATGCACAAGGGCTGATTGTGTCACGAGTCCGACAATTTCTCCATCCTGCACGACGATGAGTTGATCCCATCCCTCACGAGCCATGCGCCCCATCGCTTGAATCGCCGGAACTTCAGGCGAAATGACCATCGATTCTGAAAATGGACGCATCACTTGATCAACCCGACGCCAGGACCAGGTCTCCGCCGGCACAGACTGAATGTCGGGTACGGTCACAAGTCCGACCAGACGCCGATCTTCAACCACAGGAAATCCCCCGTAACCATAGGCCTGGAAATACCGGTTTACCGCCTCATCAAGCGTGGTTTGGGCTGGAATCGACACAACCGTCGTCACCATCATGTCTTGAATCCGGGTTGTTGAAATGGAGTGCCGCAACGTCGCTTGTCGTCGGCTCGCCAGCGCCGCGATGTAGAGAAAGATACCGATCAGTGCCAGCCATCCTCCCGTCCAGACCATCGACGCATCCAGCTCGCCGGTTGCCGCTTGCTGGATGCGCAGCAGCCCCCACAGCACAAAGATTACACCAAACCCAAGGCCTGCCCCTGCCGCTTGTTTCGTCGCGCGATAATAATCTTTTCCCCAAGCCCACAGGCCTGCACGCAGGATTCGACCTCCGTCCAACGGAAACCCGGGAATCAAATTGAACACTCCGAGCTGAAGATTCCCCATTCCCAGCAACAGCCCGAGCATGACTACCCCACGGAGCGCCTGTTCCTGTTGAATCGCCTCAGCCAGAGCGACAATCGCCAAGCAGCCCCCGCTGATCACGAAACTGACGATCGGTCCAGCGATCGCAATGAGAAACTCTGCCTTGGGGGACGGGGCCTCCTGGCGCATGTGCGCGACCCCGCCAAAGAGAAACAACGTGATCTGCTCAATCGGAATCCGGTAGTACAGTGCGACGTAGGAATGTCCCAGCTCATGCAGAAGGACGGACAGAAAGAGGAGCGCCGCCGCGACGGCTCCCATCACCCAATAGCGCCCAGGACTGAGTCCGGGGAGAGTCTCCGGCAGGTAGTCTGTTGAGAGCGTCCACGTGGCGAGGAGAAACACAAGAAACCAGGATGGATGGATTCGAATGGGAATGCCCAACGCTCGGCCGATTTCCCACGAACGCATCTGCATACCGCACACCGTAACAGTGGAACGGGGAAGGGGTCAATCTTCTCTCTGGGTTCATGTATACTAGCCCTCATGCATCGACTCGTTCGAACACGTGCACTGCTATTCTTGATCTCCCTCATAGCCTTTGAACTGATGCCTCCGTCCCCCACCTTTGCCCAAGTCATCACTTCTGGTCCACCAAACTGTCCCGGTGTGGCCCTGACGTTTGATCTCTGTCCCGTGCGTAAAGGATCCGGGTATGATCAGCCGTTAATGGACTATCTGATTACCCATCGCATCCCAGCCACCTTCTTTATGTCCGGTAAGTGGATGGCCAAACATGATGCGGAAGTGGGACAGCTGCTGGGTCTCGACTTTTTTGAAGTTGGGACCCATGGTGAGGTGCACGCTCACCTTCCCATGCATGATGCCGACGAACAACGTGCAGAGATTCTTGGCCCCGTGAAACTGCTGCAGGCGCGCTATGGCCATGACGCCACACTCTTTCGCCCACCGTACGGGGAGTACAATGATGTGACGGTCGCTGTGGTCAAGCGGCTTGGCCTTCAGTTTATTCAGTGGAATATCGAGTCAGGAGACCCAGACCCGACCCTTTCCGCTGACAGTATTTTGGCAAGAGTCACCAAGCGGACAAAACCCGGCAGCGTCATCGTGTTTCATGCCAATGGAAAAGGCAAGCAGACTCGACAGGTGATCGAGCACCTTACACGTGAGATTCTCCCGGCCAAGAACCTTCGCCCGATGACCGTGAGCGAACTATTGGATTGTACTTCCCGGACCCCATGACGACTTCGACCATCAGAACCATGGTGCCGGATGATCGAAAACCGGTCATTCAACTATTGAGTGATTCTGAACCCTGGAACCGCCTTGGCTATGGAGCGGACGATTGGAGCCGTATCTTTTGCCCGCTGCCTCAAGGGCGGGATTGCTATGTCGCTGAATTTGAGGGACAAGTGGCCGGCGTCGCGATCGTCAAGCAGAAGTTTCTTCTGGGCGACTATCTCGAGCTCTTAGGTGTGGCCGTCTGGGCCCGACAGAGGGGAACCGGCAGTCAGCTGTTACAGCACATCGAGACTCTCGTATTTCAGAGAACCAGGAATCTGTTTGCTTGTGTGTCGGACTTCAATGAACCAGCTAGGGTATTTTACAAGAAACAGGGCTACCAAGAAATCGGCCCCATGCCCAACTTTTTGATACCCGGGAGTGCCGAGATACTCCTCCGTAAAACAGCGGGACCGGCCAGAGATCCAAACTCATAGCTATTAGCCTTCTGGGACAACACAGAGTCGTATCAAAAGGAATGTAATATCGTGCTGTCGGCTTACTTCTTTTCTTTAACCACTGACTTGGGGGGGTGCATTTTTCGCGCAGCACCCGCCGCATGCACCGCGGCAGCACGGATTGCCGCTGAAATCTCCTCGGAGGCTTTGGATGTCTGCACCGCTCGTGCGATTGTAAGTCCTCCAATCAAAATGCCGAGCATCGCCCAGGCCCGTGCACGACGCTCTTCTCCTGAACCTTGATCGAGACCCTCGGCAATAAGATCGGCAATCTTTCCTATCTTCTCCTCAAAGGCCGCGTGTGTTTGAGAACTTGCGCGCACGACTTCGGGAGAAAGGGTAGTCAATGCACATCCACAAGCGAGATTCTCTCGATGCGATTGACCAAGGTAATAGTCCGCAAACGCCTTGGTCCATTGCCCTCCGAAATCTCTTTGAAATTTAGGAATTCCCTCGATGACCTCCTCTAGCCCGACATCCAACGCAACATTGAATGCAGCTTCCTTCGACCCGAAGTGTGCGTAAAATGCCCCTGATGTGACGCCTGCCATCCTTGCGATACCATCCACTCCAATTCCGACAAACCCATGAGATCGAAAGCTCTGGCTCGCCGCCTGCAACATCCGACGTCTCGTCTCTTCCTTTCGGTCCTGTTTTTTCACCATGATTCCCTCATGCTTATAACGGTCGTTATTTTATGGTTGACAATATAACGTTCGCTATATTACCGTGCGACACGATCAATATATAACGATCGTTATTCCATGAGCAATGGGCAGCATCATAACAACATTCACTAAGAAGGAGTGCATTATGCCGATCCAAGTCATTGCCAGCGAGGGTGTCCTTTCCGCATCAGCCGAACAGGAGATCTTTACCAAACTCACAGACCTCTTACTCGAACTCAACGGTCTGTCCAAAAGTACGTTTATGAAACCGAACGTTATTGGAGAGATAACGATCATTCCAAAAGGACGCACCTTTTCTGGAGGGAAGCCCACCGCTATCGTGATCTTTGAACTGAAAGTTCCATCGATTGTGCTGCCCACCCGCGATCTTCAGTTGGCCTGGATTCAACGCGCCACCGAAATCGTCCTGGAAGCTGCTTCCGGAACAATCAGCAAAGATCGCATTTGGGGTAACGTGACCTATGCCGTTGACGGCCTATGGGGAATCAACGGACACGCTTACACAAACAGCGAGATCGGCGCTGTGCTAGCTGGACAAGCTGCCCCCTACTGAGTGACGAACCATTTACAAAGTCGTACGAAAGGAACCTATATAATGAAATACACTTTGAGCGCAATTCTCTTAGCGATTCTGTTTTCGGTCAACGGTGTCGGAGTTCAAATAGCGTATGCTGACTGCCTCGCAATTGGTGGCACTGGTTTGGGCAGTGCGATCGATGAGAGCAATTTGGTCGCGTCGTTGAGTGGCGCACTCAGTGGTGGCGCTCGTGCCCGAATTAAAGCGCAGAAAGAAACCTCAACCGGTCTGACCATGGATTTGGAACATTACTTCTTCACAGCGGCGGGTGGCATGCTACATACTGCTGATACCGCCACGCTGACAGCGATCCCTGGAAAACACAAGACGTACATGCTTGAAATCGCCTATGATGTGCTTGAGTCAAGTGGGTCTTTCGGCGGCTACAAAGGCCGTTTTCAAAGCATCGGATTGTTCGACATCGATGCGGGCAAAGTTGTGCTGCGCTATTCCGGCGAGCTTTGTAAGTAGAATGGGCTCGTAGGGTCGGATTTGTTTCACTCAATTTTCAAGGAACAAGTCCGACGATTTGAACTAGGCTCAGGACTCATTAATTTTTAGCATTCCCTCAGGACATGAGATGTGATTCACTCTGGCTGGGGAGGTGGCTATGAGTGACGTGTTCATGTTGACCCAGGGGCAG
>WBZP01006637.1_pt1 | contig 11396 bp, 6 predicted proteins | sample 5204301 | NCBI WGS metagenome assembly WBZP01 (sample SAMN12412401, study PRJNA552823) | activated sludge metagenome | isolation source: activated sludge from nitrification reactor of wastewater treatment plant... | place: USA: Pennsylvania | collected 2017
CTGCACGCGCTTTCGGCTATCTGCAGCCGGTATGAGGTGGAACTGAAAAATACCCTGGTGGTGGGGGATGGTGAAAATGATATCTGCTGTATAAAAAAAGCGGGCATCGGCATTTCCTTCTGCTCCTCCAATCCGCTGGTGGATGCTGTGGCTGATTACAGCATCAAAGAACCAGATTTTAAAAAACTGATTCCGCTCACTGAATAATGCTTCCTTAACAGTTTTTTTACAATTTTCGTAAAGCGTAGCTGTGTAATCCGGTTCTTTTCATCATCCTGCAGGCAAACCAAGTTACGATGATGAAAAAAATAATGTCCGCAGCACTGCTCTGCACCCTGTATTTCCTGCCACTAACAGCACAGGATACCGCCAAAGCCGATGCAACCCTTACCGCAGCAACGGTGTATTTCGGCAGGGGCGCCGAACTCACCCACCAGCTTAAAGTACCGGTAACCACCCAGACCAAAAATATTGTGATCAGCCGGCTGAGTACACAGCTCGACCTGAACAGCCTGCAGATCAGCTTGCCCGAACAGGCCGCCCTGCTGTCTCAACGCTTTACGGTGGTAACACCCACCGTACCGGTGGTGATAAATCCCCTGATCAAAAAACTACAGGACAGTATCCGGCTGTTACAAAAAGAACAGGCGAGGGTAAACAACAGCATCGAAACCGAGCAGGCCACCCTGGATAAAACCAACCACCTGGTAGAGATTGCCATGCAGCAAAACAGCGGCAAAACGATCAGCAGCGAAGAAGCCATCAAACTCATCCAGGCCAATACGAATAAAATTGAAAAATCGCGCGCAGCCCTGTACCAGTACCGGGAAACGTATCAGCTGCTGACTGAAAAAATAACCGCCCTGCAGCTGCGCATACAGGAAACCACCAACCAGCCGGTAATTACTCCCAAACCTTACGGTCAGCTTGTGCTGCAGGTCATCTGCAGCAAAGCGGGCGAGATACCCGTTTCCTTCAGTTATTTTACACCCAACGCGGGTTTCACACCGCTGTATGATGTGCGGGTGCAGTCCAAAACCAATGAAATCAGGCTGGTGTACAAGGCATCGGTCACGCAATCCACCGGAATCGACTGGAAGCAGGTAAAACTCACGCTCAGCACGGCCAATCCCAACTGGAGCAGTGTGGCGCCCCTGTTCACTCCCTGGTACCTGCAGCAATATGCCCAGCCCCTCTACAGGCAGTTACAGCCCGCTGTTAATAGTTACCAGAATTCGATTCAATCTTTCAGCAATGACGAATCGCTGCGGGAAGTGATCGTAAGCACAGATCAGGGATATGCAGCTAAAAAAATGAAGGATCTATCGGTAGACCCCTCTACCCTGCAGCGTTTCACCACGCTCAGCGAAAGCCAGCTGAATACGAATTTTGAGATTGACCTGCCCTATAATATCGACAGTGACGGTGAATTGCACAGTGTAACCATCAAAGAACAAATCATCCGGGCATCCCTGAAAAACTATGCGGTGCCCAAACTCGACCGTGATGCCTACCTGCTGGCGGAACTCACCGACTGGCAGCAACTGAACCTGTTGCCGGGCGTAGCCAACATTATTATGGACAATACCTACCTGGGTAAATCGGTGATTGATCCCAACAGCACGGCCGATACCCTCAATCTGTCCCTGGGCAAAGACCGGCGTATAGCCATCAAAAGAGCAGCTGTGAAAGCCTATACCAGTACCAAAACGAGCGGGAATTATACCAAACAGGTATATACTTATGAACTCACTGTTAAAAACAACAAAGTCACGGATGTAAACCTGTTGCTCAAAGACCAGTACCCGCTCAGCACCCTGAAGGATGTGGAAGTGAAGCTGGAGGACGACGGTGGCGCTATGGTGAATACCGATAATGGGGTGCTTACCTGGAAACTGGAACTGAAACCGGGAGAAAGTAAGAAAGTACGTTTCACTTATACGGTAAAATATCCGAAGGAAATGCGGATCGGGAATCTCTGACGCCGCTCCGGAATCAGCCCGGAAAGCATGAAAGAGGATTCATAGGGGTGTGTACGTTCTGAAGACTGGTACACACCCCTTTTTCATTACTTTTGCCGCATGAGCATTGTTCAGCATATCCAGCAGGCGGTAGTGAAGAGCCTGACCGATCTGTATCAGCAAAACTTTACCAGCAGCGACTTCCAGGTAAACCAGACCAAGCCCGAATTTGAAGGCGATTATACGATTGTACTTTTTTCCCTCGTAAAAACATTGAAACAGTCGCCGGATGCCATCGGCAAAACCCTGGGCGACCAGCTGTTGGAACAGCACCCGGAACTGTTTACCCGGTATAACCTCATCAAAGGGTTTCTGAACCTGAGTATCGCCGACCAGTACTGGATGAACCTGCTCCACCGTCATCATAACGATGCCGGCTATGGCCGGAAGGCGTCCAATGGCAGCAAGGTGATGGTGGAATACTCTTCCCCCAACACCAATAAGCCCCTGCACCTGGGCCACCTGCGCAATAATTTCCTGGGCTGGAGTGTGAGCGAACTGCTCAAGGCCAATGGATACGAAGTGATCAAAAGCGCCATCGTGAACGACCGTGGCATCCATATCTGCAAGAGTATGCTCAGCTGGCAGAAATATGGCAACGGCGCCACCCCGGCTTCCACCGGTATGAAGGGCGATCACTTTGTAGGAGACTACTATGTGAAATTCGAAAACGATCTGCGGGCACAAACAGCCCCGCTCCTGCAGCAATTGCTTGCAGGGGATTGTTCATCCCTGCCGGCGGCCGAAGCCGATAAAGCCACTGCGATGCTCCGGAATATGGCATCGCTGGATGTGGAAAAAGACGCCGAAAAAATCAGCCGGATCAAAGACGACCTGCATGAGCTGGCCCGGGCCAATACGCCCATAATGGCGGAAGCCAAGCAAATGCTGGTTGACTGGGAACAGGGAAAGCCTGAAGTGATAGAGCTCTGGAAAAAAATGAACGGATGGGTTTATGAAGGATTTGGGATGACTTATGCCACCATTGGCAGTGATTTTGATATCACCTACTATGAAAGTGATACGTACCTGCTGGGTAAAAATATTGTTCAGGAAGGTCTGGATAAAAGCGTTTTCTACCGGAAGGAAGATGGCAGTATCTGGATCGACCTTACCGGCGACGGGCTGGATGAAAAACTGGTGCAGCGTAAAGACGGTACCTCGGTGTACATCACTCAGGACATCGGCCTGGCCAAACTGAAATACGATCAATATGGCATTGACCAGAGTATTTATGTAATCGGCAATGAGCAGAACTACCACATGAAAGTACTGCAGCTGATCTGCGAAAAACTCGGTATGCCCAATGCCAAGGGTATCTATCACCTCAGCTACGGCATGGTGGAACTTACTACGGGCAAGATGAAGAGCCGGGAGGGTACGGTGGTGGATGCAGATGACCTGGTGAAAGAGATGGAAGAAAAAGCGGCGGAAGAAACTGCCAGGCATGGCAAGACCGGCACTTTCAATCCCGAGGAATTACAGGAACTGTATACGATGATTGCACTGGGTGCCCTCAAGTTTTACCTGCTGCGGGTGGACCCCAAAAAAACGATGGTATTTGATCCAAAGGAAAGTGTGGATATACATGGCTTTACCGGGCCTTTTATTCAGTATACCCACGCACGCATCTGCAGCATCCTCCGGAAGGTAGGCAGCCTGCCGGGCAGTGATTATGTGCATACCAGCGAAACGCTCCTTCCGCTGGAAATAGAGTTGATCGTACTACTGGAAAAATACCCGGCGGTGCTGGAACAGGCCTGTTTAGAACATAATCCATCTGTTGTGGCGGGATACAGCTTCCAGCTGGCTCAGACCTTCAATACATTTTATGCCGAACACTCCGTGGCGAATGCGGAAACAACCGGCAAGAAAAACCTGCGCCTGCAGCTGGCGGGGATGACGGCGAATGTTATCCGGAGCGGTATGCAACTGCTGGGTATCAGGGTGCCGGAAAGGATGTAAAAAGATGGATGTGTAAAAGGAATTTTCTAATTTTATATAAAAGAGCGGCGCACTCTTTGTATGCGCTGTTCATAGGCGGAAATAGCTCATCTGGTAGAGCACCAGTTTCCCAAACTGGAGGTGGCGGGTTCGAGCCCCGTTTTCCGCTCAATGAGAAGTCGACTTACCGCGAGAAGTCAACTTACCCCAAGTTGACTTCTCCAATCACATATCAACTCCCTCAAAATCAATTTATATTAATTTTATAAAAATGTATTATGATTATTTTACCAACATCATAATTCATTGAGCTTCCAACATCTTAGCCAGTGCTATCCTGAACCGAACCGGCTGGTAACCCAATTCCCTTTTCGCCTTATCAATAATAAACCCTGTTTTCAGCGGCCGCCGGGCGGGTTGTGTAAAGGTTTCGGCATTTACGGACGTCATTAATGATGCATCCATCCCAAGGTAACCTGCAGTCGACAGCGCCATATCATACGGTGTAAGAACCTCCTCCCCGGAAATATGATAAATTCCGGCAGCCTTTTTTTCAATAACCAGCAGAATACCGTGGGCCAGGTCTTCCACATAGGTAGGCGTACGTACCTGGTCTTTCACCACTTTTATCGGATTTCCTGCGCTGAGATTATCTTTTACCCAGCTGATGATATTACTACGTGTTCCGGTAATTACATTGCCATACACCAGTACTGTCCGGATAATGGCCCACTGCAGCCGGCTTTCCTGCACCGCCTTCTCCGCTGCCAGTTTACTGCTTCCGTAAAAATTAACCGGGCCGGGTATATCTGTTTCACGATAGGGTCCGGCTTCGCCGTCAAAAACAAAATCGGTAGAGAGATATATAAAACGGGTATTGGTTTCTTCCGCAGCACCCAACAAAAAACGGGTAGCCGTCACGTTGGTATTCCAGCATTCCACCGGGTGGAGTTCACAGGGATCGGGTTGCGTAATGGCAGCGAGGTGAACCACTATATCCGGACGGTGAGCCCGGAAAAAATCCTGCACCGCAACGCCATCGGTAATATCCAGGGGAAAATACTCATAGAGGTCAGAGAGTTCAAACGGCAGTCTGCAGGCACCACGGCCTGTAGCCAGGATGGTATGCCGGGTTTCTTCCAGCAGCAGTTTGATCAGGTGCTGCCCCAGGAGTCCATTTGCGCCCGTTATCAGTATTTTCATGCTGGTTAGATTTTCAACGCATTTCCATTCCAAGGTTGAACATCACAAAGCTCCAGATATCGGCGGCTTCCTCAATCAGCTTTCCCGTAGGCTTGCCTGCGCCGTGCCCAGCCCTGGTTTCAATACGGATAAGGGTGGGATGAAATCCGTCATTGGCTTCCTGCAGGGCCGCGGCAAATTTAAAGCTATGTGCAGGCACCACCCGGTCATCGTGATCAGCCGTAGTGATAAGGGTGGCGGGATAACGGGTGCCTTTCTTCAGGTTATGCAGGGGTGAATACCGGTAAAGATTTTCAAAATCTTCTTTTTTGTCACTTCTTCCATATTCCACCGCCCAGGCCCATCCAATAGTGAACAGGTGATAGCGCAGCATATCGAGTACGCCTACCTGCGGAATAGCCACCCGGAAAAGATCGGGACGCTGCGTCATACAGGCGCCCACCAGCAATCCGCCGTTACTACCCCCGCGAAGGGCCAGTTTGGAAGGGTTGGTGTATTTATGATCAATCAGGTACTGTGCTGCAGCAAATACATCGTCAAATACATGCTGTTTATTCAGGAGCATACCCGCCCGGTGCCAGTCTTCGCCGTATTCATTGCCGCCCCGCAAACTCACCTGCACGTATACCCCGCCCTGCTCCAGGAAAAAAGCATTGGAGATACTGAACGCAGGCGTCAGCGCGATATTAAAGCCCCCATACCCGTAGATCAGCAACGGATTATTGCCATTCAGCTGCAATCCCTTTTTATAAGTGATGAACATGGGTACACGGGTGCCGTCTTTGCTGTTGAAGAAAGATTGCTCAGTGATGTAATCATCCGGGTTCAGCTTCAGCTCCGGCCGCTTGTACAGGGTACTGCTGCTGCTTGCAATATCATACCGGTAAATCGTTGCAGGGGTATTGAAGGAAGTATATGTGTAAAAAAAATGGTCTTCTTCTTTCCGGCATTCAAATCCGCTTGCAGTGCCTATTCCCGCCAGTTTGATGGTACGCTCCGGCTTACCCTTCATATCATACTGGTATACCCGGCTTGATGCATCTTCCAGGTAGCCTGCAAACAGCTTACCACCGCCGGTGGATACAGTTTGCAGCAAATGACCGCGGGCAGGCAGTATCTCCTTCCAGTTTTCTTTTTCGGGATGCAGGGGATCGATGGATACCACCCGGTAATTGGGCGCGTCTATATTGGTTTTCACGAGCAGGCGGTCGCCCTCATTATCCACCACACTGGCTTCATTTGCAAACCCTTTGATCAGGAGGCGGAAACCGGTTCCTGCCTGCAGGTCCATCACCCTGATTTCATCGCCGCTGGTTCCTTCCGAGGTATTGACGACCAAAAATCTTTCATCTTCCGTCAATCCCCCCACAACTGTTCGCTGTGGATGTTCTTTCTCTTCATATACCAGCAGGTCCTCGCTCTGCGGAGTACCCAGTTTGTGGTAATACAGTTTATGGTACTCGTTTTTTCCGCTGAGTTTATTTTTTTCATCCCCGGCAGGATAGCGGCTGTAATAAAAACCCTCCTCCCCTTTCCATGAAATTCCACTGAATTTGATCCATTGCAGCCTGTCGGGCAATAGTTGCCGGGTGGCCACGTCCATTACAAAAGCTTCCTGCCAGTCGCTGCCGCTTTCTGCAAGCAGGTAAGCACAGTACCTGGCCGATTTTGTAAATACCGGCACCCCCGGCGCGGCCGTTCCATCCTTGCTCATGGTGTTGGGATCCAGAAAAACCTCAGGCGTTCCTGTTAGTCCTTCCTGCCGGTAGAGCACACTCTGGTTCTGCAGACCGTCATTTTTGTAGAAATAATAGTATTTACCCCTCCGGAAAGGCGCCCCGTATTTGGGATAATTCCACATCTCTTCCAGGCGTTGCTTTACCCGTGCACGAGAAGGGATGGCGCTGAGATAGGCCTGCGTAACGGCATTCTGGGCAATCACCCAATCCTTTGTTTCAGCGCTGTTATCATCTTCCAGCCAGCGGTAAGGATCTTCCACCCGGGTGCCAAAATAATCATCGGCCTGACTGGTTTTACGGGTTTCGGGATACTTGATTTGTGCATTGGCGGATTGCAGGAGAAGGGTGCCGGCAAGAGACATGAAAATAGTATTGATACGGTGATGCATATGAAATGATTGATTCCCGAAAGATAAATCATTCCGGGGAGTGAACGGCAGTGGTTTATACCCATGCAGGTACCCGGGAGTACAAAAATCAGTTGGCAGCAACGGCTGTCAAACGGTCTGTCACGGCGGCTGCAGCTCCCGGAATTTTACCGTACAGGTTCATCAGCACTTTTTCCGGTGTCATTGGCGCATCGAAAGCAGGTTTCACAGCCGGATTGAACTGACGGATGGCATTCCGCAGGGCAAAATATACTCCGATGCCATACATCAGGGGCGGTTCCCCTACAGCCTTCGAGCGGAAAATGGCGGGATTATCCTTTTCAGTATGCAGGAAGGACAGATTGATCACTTTGGGCACGGAGTAGATATCCGGCACTTTATAGGTAGACAGGGCATTGCTCCGGAGTTTGCCTTGAGCATCATACACAATCTCTTCCATGGTCATCCAGCCGATCCCCTGTACCAGGCCTCCCTCGATCTGTCCGCGGTCGATCAGCGGATTCATGGATGAGCCCGCATCGTGGAGTATATGCACGCCGTCAATTTCATAGGTTCCGCGTATACAGTCAACCGTTACTTCTGTAATGGAAGTGCCGAAAACATGATAGGCAAAGGGATGGCCTTTTTCTTTCGTTTTATCAAAATAAATATCGGGGGTGGAGTAATGTCCGTGCTCCGACAGGCTTACCCGCTGGTTATGGGTGGTGATCACCAGCTGGTTCCAGTGCAGCTCTGTTTTGGTATCGCGGATATACACCCATTCATCCCGGATAAAAATATCCGCTGGTTGTACCCCCAGCAGCCCGGCAGCAACCGCTTTCATCCGCTCCAGGATGGCCATGCAGGCAATATAGGTTGCTTTACCATTGAGATCAGCGGTGGCGCTGGCAGCCGAAGGAGAGGTATTGGCAATGCGGTAGGTGTTGGTGCTGTTCACCCTGATGCGTGCCGGATCGATCGAAAACACACGGGCAGCCACCTGCAGCATTTTGGTATTTACCCCCTGCCCCATTTCCACAGCCCCGGTGCTTACCACCACACTGCCATCCGTATACACATGCACGAGGGAACGGGCCTGGTTCATCAGGGTATTGGTGAAGGAAATACCAAAGCAGATGGGCATGACCGCAATCCCCTTCTTATGATAGGTGTGGCCAGCATTGAATGCACGAACCTTTTCCTGGAGTGCCGGCATATCAAATTCCCTGAAAGCCTTATCCCAGCATTCAATGGCTTCACTGTCCACTTTCTGCCCGTAGGGAAATTCATCGCCGGTTTTCAGCAGGTTACGCTGCTGGATCTCCCAGGCCGGCACCCCCAGTTCATCTGCTGCCCTGGCAATGGCCGATTCAATGATGAACATACCCTGGGGTCCGCCAAAGCCCCTGAAAGCCGTATTGGGCGGCAGGTGGGTGCGGCAACTGAAAGCCGTAGCCGTTACATTCGGTATGTAATAGGTATTGGTGCAATGAAAGAGTGTGCGTTCCATCACAGCCGGCGACAGATCGGCCGCGGCGCCGGCATTCTGGTAAGCAGTTGTTTCAAAGGCGATAATTTTCAGGTCTTTATCCAGCCCTATTTTAAAATCGGAGGAATAAGGATGGCGCTTGCCCGTCATGCGCATATCTTCCATCCGGTGCAGTGAATATTTCACCGGCCGGCGGGTAAGGTGCGCGCCGAGTGCACAAAGTGCAGCCCAGGTATTGGCCTGGTCTTCTTTCCCCCCGAATCCGCCACCCAGGCGGGTTACATCCACTTCAATCTGGTGCATGGGCAAACCGGTAACCTTGCTGATAGCCCGTTGTACCGCGGTAGGCCCCTGCGTAGAAGAGTATACGCGTATCATACCCTGTTCCTGGGGTACCGCATAGGCGCCCTGTGTTTCGATATACAGATGCTCCTGGCCGTTATTATCACAGCGGCCTTCGAAAACATGGGCGCATTGTCCGAATGCCGCAGCACTGTCGCCTATCCGGAAAGTGCGCGGCGGGATGATGAGTTCATTATGTGCAGCAGCCACCCGTGGATCTGTAATCACCGGAAGCGGTTCAATCTCCGCCTTTATTTTTTTCACTGCATGCCGGGCTGCCTCATCGGTTTCAGCTAATACCAGGGCCAGCGGCATTCCGCAGAAATGCACATGATCATCCGCAAACAAGGGTTCATCCGGAATGATGCCGCCAATCTGGTTGATGCCGGTAATATCCCGGTGCGTCAGCACACGAATCACTCCTTTTTGTTTCTCCGCCTCACTGGTATCCAAGTGCAGCAGTTTACCATGTGCCACCGGTGAATCATAACAGGCTGCGAAAAGTGTTCCCCTTAGAAGGGGGATATCATCCAGGTAAACAGATTCACCCCGGGTATGCGAAAAAGAATCGATGTTTTTCATTCCTGACAGATTTTATGGCGATGGCAATTGAACGGCTTCAGGCATATTTTCAGCAATCGCGGCCTCCACCAGGGGCTCTATCAGCCGGTAACCCGCCTGGGTTGGATGTACGCCATCTGTGGCCAGTTGCCTGTCCAATCCTTTTTCACCGTTCACCATCTTCGTATAATAATCCACGTAAGTAATTCCCTTTTCCCGGCAATAAGCGGCCAGTAAAGTATTCAGCTGCGTGATCTTTTCCACCGGCCGGATGCCTTCCCGCCACGAAATCCGGCTGGCCGGAAGTACGGAACAGATCACCGGCCGTATCTGGTGCTTTATTGCCAAAGCTGCCATGTCTGTTATATTGTCCGCCATCTTTTCAACCGGAACCGGTCCCTGGTTTTCCGCGATGTCATTGATGCCGGCCAGGATCACAACGATTACAGGTTTCAGGGCGATCACATCATCCCGGAAGCGCTGCTTTATCTGCCCGGTGGTTTGTCCGCTGATGCCCCGGTTGATGTAGGGACGCCCTGCAAAAAAATTCGGATGCTCCCTTTGCCACCATTCGGTGATGGAATCTCCCAGAAACACCACCCGCTGTTCGCCGGCAGCCGGGGCCCCCAGGCGGGCATTTTCCTGTGCGTAACGCTGCAGACTGGCCCACTCCCGGTAATGGGTACCCGGACTTTTACAGGCTGTGAGTCCTGATAAGAGCCAGCTGATCATCAGTCGCGCACGCATGGCAGGCTTATTTAATTTTCAGGATGCTGTCTGCCTGCAGTTCCGGGAACAACTGTAAACAATGTGCACGGATCAGCTGCCCCAGCAGGAAGCGTTTATACTCAGCCGTACCGCGTGCGTCGCTGATAGGCGAAATTTCTGAAAGGGCAGTATCCACCAGTTCATCCACCGTTTGCGGGTTCATTTCCCGGCCCGCTAGCAAAGCGGAGGCGGCTTCCAGGTATGCAGGAACCGGCCCTACTCCCCCTGCTGAAAGATGGGCTTTCTGTATGCGGCCTTCCCCCACTTCCACACGCAAAGCACTGTTCACACTGGCAATATCCAGGTGGGTGCGCTTACAGATTTTTTCAAAATTAAAGCGGGTATTCGTGTCCGGTAGTTCGAACCACATTTTTTCAATGATTTCATCGTGGGATTTCGCCAGTTTCTTATACCCCTTATAAAACTTATTGAGTGGTATTTCCCTTGTTTGCTCACCTTCCCTCAGTATCAGCTGCGCATCCAGTGCCAGGAGGAATATGGTAAAATCACCGATAGGCGATGCGTTGACGAGGTTTCCGGCAATGGTCGCCATATTGCGGATGGGAGTGGAACTTACGAGTTTCACAACATCCTGCATACGGGGAAAATGCGTGTTCATCACGGACGACTCAGCCAGATCTGTCACGGTAGCGGCCGCACCGATATAACAACGGTTCCCTTCCTGGTAAACGCCCTGTAATTCGGATTTATCGAACAGGAAATCAATATCCTCGTGGTGCATGGTATCATGCTGCTGCACATACAGATCGGTACCTCCTCCCAGGAATTTACGTGTAATACCTGTGGTGCCGGAAATTCCCTGAGCAGGCTGGTTCAACTGCTCCAGCCGGTTTTGAATGGTAAGAAAATAGGCTGGCAGAAAGCCCTGTTCAACCGCAAATGGAATTACATCCTTTTCTCCGCGTTCAGCTAATTTTCCTGCGATGCGCCATGCCGCCCT
>WBZP01005488.1_pt3 | contig 11395 bp, 8 predicted proteins | sample 5204301 | NCBI WGS metagenome assembly WBZP01 (sample SAMN12412401, study PRJNA552823) | activated sludge metagenome | isolation source: activated sludge from nitrification reactor of wastewater treatment plant... | place: USA: Pennsylvania | collected 2017
GCCGCCGGCTGCACCATGATCGTCAAGCCGGCCCAGGAGACCCCGCTGACCATGCTGCTGCTGGCCCAGGTGCTGCAGGAGTGCGGGCTGCCGCCGGGCGTGCTCAATGTCGTCACGACCGCGCACACCGGAGCGGTGATGGAGCCGATCATCCGTGACCCGCGGCTGCGCAAGCTCACCTTCACCGGGTCGACCGAGGTCGGCCGGCGGCTGGTGGCCCAGTCGGCGGAAGGGCTGTTGCGGGTCTCGATGGAGCTCGGCGGCAACGCCCCGTTCCTCGTCTTCGACGACGCGGATCTCGATCGGGCGGTCGACGGGGCGATGCTCGCGAAGATGCGCAATATCGGCGAAGCCTGCACTGCGGCAAACCGATTCCTCGTGCACGAGTCGGTGGCCGAGGAGTTCGGTCGGCGCTTCGCGCAGCGGATGGCGGCGTTGCGGGTCGGCAAGGGCACCGTCAAGGGCGTCGAGGTCGGCCCGCTCATCGACGCCAAGGCCCGCGACGGGGTCGATGCCCTCGTCCAGGAGGCGGTGAGCGCCGGGGCACGAGTGCTCACCGGCGGCGCGCCGCTGCCCGGCCGGGGCTGGTTCTATGCGCCGACCGTGCTCACCGACGTGCCCGCCGACACCCGGATCGCCGTGGAGGAGATCTTCGGCCCGGTGGCCCCGATCGGCACCTTCGCCACCGAGACCGAGGCGATCGCGTTGGCCAACGCCACCGAATACGGGCTGGTCGCCTACGCGTTCACCCGGGATCTCGCGCGGGCGATGCGGATCAGCGAGGACCTCGAGTTCGGCATGGTCGGCATCAACCAGGGCATCGTCTCCAACCCGGCCGCGCCGTTTGGCGGGGTCAAGGCCAGCGGTTTCGGCCGGGAGGGCGGCTTCGAGGGCATCGACGAATACCTCGAGGTGAAGTACGTCGGGTTGGCGCTGTGAAGCGCGCCGCCGAGCCGGAACGAGCGCGGCGATGACCGGGCTGGATCGCGACCGGCTGGCCGAACTCGCCGCCGCAGAACGCCGGCGGTTCGCGCAGACGCACCCGCGGTCGGGGGCGGCATACGAGCAGGCCGGGAATCTCTTCGGCCGGGTGCCGATGACCTGGATGAACAAACGGGCCGGCGGCTTCCCGGTGTATTTCGAGCGCGGCCGGGGGAACCGGGTCTGGGACCTCGACGGACACGAGTACCTCGACTTCGCCCTCGGCGACACCGGGGCGATGGCCGGTCATTCGCCGCCGCCCGTCGTCGATGCCGTATGCCGCCGGGTCGCCGAACTCGGCGGGCTCACGACAATGCTGCCGACGCCGGACGCGCAATGGGTCGGCGCGGAGCTCACCCGCCGATTCGGGATGGACGTGTGGAGCTTCTCACTCACCGCCACCGACGCCAACCGATGGGCGATCCGACTGGTCCGGGCCATCACCGGCCGGCCCAGGATCCTGGTCAACAGCTACTGCTACCACGGCTCGGTGGACGAGTCCCTCATCGTCGTCGGCCCCGACGGGCAGGGGGTCAGCCGCCCCGGCAATGTCGGCTCGCCGGTCGACGTCACGCTGACCAGCCGGGTCGCCGAGTTCAACGATGTGGCGGGTCTGGCCGCTCAACTGGCCCACGGCGACGTGGCGGCCGTGCTCATGGAGCCGGCGCTGACCAACATCGGCATCGTGCTGCCCGACCCGGGCTATCTGCAGGCCGTCCGGGAGCTCACCCGGGCGCACGGCAGCCTGCTCATCATCGACGAGACACACACCTTCTCCGCCGGGCCCGGCGGAATGACCCGCCGCGAGGGCCTGGCGCCCGACGTGCTCGTCATCGGCAAGGCCATCGGCGGCGGGATCCCCACGGGGGCCTATGGATTGAGCGCGGAGCTGGCCGATCGGGTGTTGGCCCGCACCGACCTCGACCTCGTCGACATGGGTGGGGTGGGCGGCACGCTGGCCGGCAACCCGCTGTCCATGGCCGCCACCCGGGCCACCCTCGAGCACGTGCTCACCGACGTCGCCTTCGCCGGGATGATCGCCACCGCGACCGAGTTCACCCACGGGGTCGAGCAGATCGTCGAGCGCTTCGAGCTGCCGTGGTCGATCAACCAGCTGGGTGCCCGAGCCGAATACCGTTTCGCCACACCATGTCCGCGCAACGGCACCGAGGCCGCCCGGGTCGCCGATGTCGAGCTCGAGGACTATCTGCATCTGTTCCTGGCCAATCGGGGGGTGCTGCTGACCCCCTTCCACAACATGGCCCTCATGTGCCCGACGACGACCCTCGAGGACGTCCACCGTCACCACGAGGTGTTCGCGGCCGCCGTGGAGTCATTGCCGCGCTAGCAGGAACCGCGCAGGTGCTCCTCGACGTCGGCCCAGGTCGGCGTGCGCAGGGCCGGCGCCCGCCCCCCGGGCCGCTGCTGCCCGAAGAGATAGCGGTGCGCGACCACATCCCGGACCGCTGGTGCACGTCCGGATGGGGCCGACGCGGAGGCCGACTGGTGGGACCTGCAAGCCCAGTTCGTCGCGGTCGGCCTCGGGGTCGCCGTGGTCAACGGCTGCGTAACACCGCCTCCAGGGGCACCGTCGCCGCCCCGGTGATCGACGACCCCGGACCCCGGCGCGAGCCCGCCGGACAGGACACCCAGCCGGCGGCGGCTGTCGCGGCGAGCAAGCGGATTGCCCGGGCCTTGCGACACCGACCGTGGCGCCGCAGTGGCTCCGGCGCCTCGACGGACGCCCCTTGTGACTGGCGCTACGACCCCGCGGAGGGGCCGTTCGCCGCGTCGACTCATCCGTTCGGACGTTCCGACCGGCGGTGTCGGCGGGGTCTCATGGTGGGCGTGACTGTCACCGAGTTGCCGAGTAATCCGATCGGTCGCTCGGCGAGCATGGCCAGCCTGGCCGAGGTCCTGGAAGAGGCCGACTTCCGGATGCGCACCGGCGTGCGCGTCGGGGCAGCGGTGTGGCCCACCGGATTCGATCCTCTCGACAGCCATTTCGGTGGCGGTCTGCGCGGTGGCGAGCTGTTGTTGCTCGGCGGTCAACAAGGACTCGGCAAGACGACGATGGCGCTGCAGATCGTGCGCCAAGCCGTCGTCAACAGCCGAAGCGCGGTGATCTTCTCCTACGAATTGGAGGCCCGCTCGCTCATCGAGCGCTTCCTCGTCATGGAGGCGGCGTATGCCGCGGGGCGCGGCATGGTGACGATCAAGGACGTGCGGGCCGCCATGGAGGACCGCAGCCGCACCACGGCCTCGATCGATGAGCGCTTCGCGCACCTGCCCGGCGGCCCGCAGGCCCTCGCGGCCATGCGCTACTACGGCGACCGGTTGCACATCCACGAGTCGAGCAACCAGCAGACGGACCTCAAGACCATCGTGCAGACCGTCGCCGATCTGAAGGAACGCGGCCAGGACCCACTCGTGCTCGTGGACTACCTGCAGAAGATCCCGGTCATCGGCAGCAAACACGTCGAGGAGGAGCGCGTCACCTACAACGTCGAAGGGCTCAAGGACCTGGCCCTCAAGGCGGATGTCCCGATCATGGCCATCGTCGCGGCCGAGAAGTCTGCGCTCGTGTCGGGTCGACGAATGCGGCTGCACGACCTGCGCGGCTCGTCGGCCTTGGCCTACGAGGCCGACATCGCGCTCATCCTCAACCGCAAGTACGACGTCGTGGCCCGCCAGCACCTGATGTACGACATGGGCAATGTGGACCGATTCAAGAACTGGGCGGTGCTGTCCATCGAGAAGAACCGCAGTGGCCTGTCCGACATCGTCCTGGAGTTCGAGAAGCGGTTCCAGGAGGGCCGGTTCGAGAATTATGGGAGGATGGTCCAGGAGCAGCTCATCGAGGAACGGGTCTTCACCGAGTGAACGAGTCCCGCGACTGCGACGCGTGCCGCAAACTCGCGCATCGGACGGATACGTGTCGTCGTGGCGGCCGGCCCGTCCTCCTCGCCGTCGTCTCCTCCGATCGTCCCCTGGAGTCTTCGGTGCGCACCAACTCCCCGAAGGCCCGGACCGTCCCCCTGCGGCCGGGTCGTCGCCGCGCACCGCTTCAGCGGCTCGCCGCCCTCCTGTCCATCTCACTCGTGGCACTCGTCGTGCTGACCGCGCCGGCCGCAGCCCTCGATACAGCCGAGCACGCGGCCGTCGCCTCCGACTCTTTCGCAGCCGGCCCCGACTCGGTCGCCGCCGGCCCCCGGGGACCGCTGAGCGTGGGTCCGGACGAGCGACTCGTCGAGCGCTCGCGGGTGGTGGACCCGGACGGCACGGCGCACGTGCGCTACGACCGCACCTGGCGAGGTCTGCGGGTCGTCGGTGGTGACGCGGTCGCTGCTGTCGACAGATCCGGTGCCGTGCGCGTGACCTGGGCCAACGGTCGCAAGAACGTGGTCCCGGACACCCGCTCCGCGACCAGCCAGGCTGCTGCCCTGTCCGTCGGGCGGCGCGCGGCGGCCGCGGACGCGGCCCTCGGGACGGCTGCCGCGGAGCGGATCGTCTGGGCCGCCTCCGGTATGCCGCGGCTGGCCTGGGACGTGGTGACCACAGGGGTGCAGGCCGACCAGACCCCGACCCGGCGGCATACTGTCGTCGACGCGGGCTCCGGAGCTGTCATCGCGACCTGGGACGACGTCAAGACGGGCGTGGGCGACACGATGTACTCCGGACGGGTCAGCGTCAGCACTACGCCGTTTCCCGGTGGGTTCGCGTTGCAGGACAGGTCTGGAAACCGCACGGTCGACCTGTTCGGCACGACCAGCGGCACGGGAACGCTCGTCACCGACTCGGATGACCTCTGGGGTGACGGGACACCGGCCAATCGTCAGACCGCAGCCGTCGAGGCCCAGTATGGCGCGCAGCGGACCCAGGACTACCTGCGGATCGTACACGGGCGCAACGGGATCTGGGGCGACGGTCAGGGCGTGACGAGCTTCGTGCACTTCGGGGTCAACTATGCCAACGCCTTCTGGCAGGACGGCATGATGGCCTACGGTGACGGCCCGAGCGGCCAGCGCCCGTTCACCGCACTGGACATCGCGGCTCACGAGATGTCGCACGGCGTCAGCGACGCGACGGCCGCCTTCATCTACGTAGGCGAGTCCGGGGCCCTGAGCGAGTCGACCTCGGACATCTTCGCTACCGACGCGGAGTTCTGGGTGGCCAATCCGGCCGACCCGGGGGACTACCAGATCGGTGAGCAGTTGCACTTGGCGATGTCCGGGGGTGGCCCGGTGCGCTACCTGGACCGGCCGAGCCGTGATGGCAAGTCCGCCGACTGTTGGACGCCGGGGCTCGGCGCCCTTGACGTGCACTACAGCTCCGGGCTGTTCAACCACTGGTTCTATCTGGCTTCCGAAGGCAGCGGCGCGAAGACGATCAACGGGGTCGCCTACGACAGCCCGACATGCACCGGCGCGTCGGTCACCGGCGTGGGTCGCAGTGTTGCTGCCCGGATCTGGTACCGCGCTCTGACGACGAAGCTGACCTCCGGATCCGGCTTCGTCGCCGGCCGCGACGGCGCGATCGCGTCGGCGCGTGAACTCTACGGCGTCAACAGCCAGCAGTGCCTCGGGGTGGAGCGGGCCTTCGACGCCCTGGTGGTCCCCGTGGGCGGGCAGTCGTGCGCCGTCGGTGAGGCCTCGGTGGCCTCGTTCGTCACGGCCGCCTATGTCGACTTCCTGGGTCGCCAGCCGAGCACCGCCGAACTCGCCGCCGCCGTCACACCCCTCCTGTCCGGGGCGACGAGCCGGGAGTCCTTCCTGCGTGGGCTCGCGACCTCACCGGAGTGGGTGGGCGCCATCGTGCGCCGCATGTATCTGGACACCCTTGGGCGTGAACCCGATCCGGCGGGCTTGGCCACCTGGGTGGACTGGATCCGCACCGGCCGATTCACCGTCGCGCAGACCGCGGCGCTCTTCTACTCCAGCCAGGAGTTCTACGCGGGCATCGGGGGTGGCACCGACACCACGTGGGTGACCAAGCTTTACGAGAAGCTGCTGAATCGGGCGCCGGACCCCAGCGGCCTGGCCTTCTGGGTCGGGTATGCCGCGGCCCCGGCCTTCGGTCGGGGCTGGGTCGCCACCCAGTTCTACGGGGCCCTGGAATCCCGACTGACCAGGGTGCGCAACCTCTATCAAGCCTTGCTGGCTCGTGACCCGGACCCGACCGGTTGGCCGTTCTGGGCCGGGGTGATCCAGACCGGCGGAGACCTGGAGCTGGCAGTCAGCCTGGCCGCGAGCACGGAATACTTCCTTCGTGCCGCACAACGCTTCTGACCGATCAAGGCCCCGCGATCGGGTCCACGGTCCTGCTGCCGCCCGGTCCACCACGCTGCGGGCCATCGTGCTACTGGCCGTCGGGGCGCTCGTCGTGCTCGCGGCATATCTGCTGACCCGTGGTGGCGCTGACCCGACCCCCGCAGGTCCGGGTACGGCTGAGACCACACGGGCAGCCACACCGGCGGCAGCATCGGCCGCCAGACCGGCTGCCTCAACCGCCACCAGGAGCACGTGGAAGCCGCAAGGCACGGACCCGAGTAGCGGGCTGCCCTGGGTGGCCGAGTCGGCCCTGCCGCAGCAGGCCCGCGAGACGTTGGCGCGGATCCGGGCCGGCGGCCCCTATCCGTATCCACGCAGCGACAACCAGGTCTTCGGCAACCGGGAGGGCCGGCTGCCCGCCAAACCGAACGGCTACTACCGCGAATACACGGTCATCACACCCGGATCCGAGGATCGTGGGGCCCGGCGGATCATCGCCGGGCGCGACGGAGACACGTACTACACCGATGATCACTACGACAGCTTCCGGCGCATCCAGGAGGGCACATGAAGGTGCTCGGCTCCGGCACCGACGTCAGCGACCTCGTCGACACCGCTGAGCACGAGGGTCGGCAGGTCTACCTCGTGACCGGCGGCGTGGACAAGCATTCGGCACTCGTCGCGTTCGCGGAAGGCCTGGCCCTGCCGGACTGGTTCGGGCACAACCTCGACGCGCTCGCCGATGTGCTGCGCGAACTGGGCAGCCCCGGGCGCGCCGTCACCCTCGTGTGGGACGGCGTCGCTCACCTGCGCCGCACCGACCCCACGGGGTATGCCGCCCTCCGCGCGGTGCTCGAGGACGTCGACGCAGAGCGGCCCGACCTGCAGGTCTGCGTGGTACTTCGATGAGCCGGCCCCGCTCCGTCACCCTGCTCGGCAGCACCGGCTCGATCGGCACGCAGGCCATCGAGGTCGCCCAGGCCGCGCCGGAGCGCTTCCGGATCGTCGCGATCACGGCAGGTGGCGCCGACCCGGCGCTGCTGGCGCGGCAGGCGGTCGCGCTGCGGGTCGAGGCGGTGGGTGCCGCCGCCGCCGACCCTGCGGAGTTGGCCGAGGCGATCGCCGCCGCGGCTCGGGCGGCCGGCGACGCGGCATACCGACCGGAGTTGCTCATGGGCCCCGACGCGAGCGAACTGCTCGCGGCCCGCCCGGTCGACGTCGTGCTCAACGGGATCACCGGCTCCATCGGGCTGGCTCCCACCCTGGCCGCCTTGGGGGCCGGCAACACCCTCGCGTTGGCCAACAAGGAGTCGCTCATCGTCGGGGGCCCGCTGGTCAAGGCACTGGCCGCGCCGGGGCAGCTCGTGCCGGTCGACAGCGAGCACAGTGCCCTGGCCCAGTGCCTGCGCGGCGGCCGGGCGCCGGAGGTGCGCCGACTCGTCGTCACCGCCAGCGGCGGGCCGTTCCGTGGCCTGAGCCGGGCCCAGTTGCACGACGTCACCCCCGCGCAGGCGCTGGCCCACCCCACCTGGGACATGGGCCGGGTGATCACCACGAACTCGGCCACGCTCGTCAACAAAGGGTTGGAGGTCATCGAGGCACACCTGCTCTTCGACATCCCCTTCGAGCGGATCGACGTCGTCGTGCACCCCCAGTCGGTGGTGCACTCGATGGTCGAGTTCGTCGACGGCTCGACGATCGCCCAGGCCTCACCGCCGGACATGCGCCTGCCCATCGCGCTGGGCCTGGGTTGGCCCGACCGGGTGCCGGGTGCCGCCGCGGCGTGCGACTGGTCCCGGGCGGCCACCTGGGAGTTCTTCCCGCTCGACGAACAGGCCTTCCCCGCCGTGGCCCTGGCCAGACGGGTGGGGCAGGCCGGCGGCACCTTCCCGGCGGTCTACAACGCTGCGAACGAGGTCTGTGTCGACGCCTTCCATGACGGCGCCATCCGCTTCACCGACATCGTCGCCACGATCGAACGGGTCGTCGACACGTATGCCGCGCACCTCGCCGCGCCAGAGCCTGGGCCAGAGTCCGGGCCTGGGCTCGGGTCCGGGAAATTATCCGGGATGATGGACGTTGACCAGGTGTTGCGCGCCGACCGATGGGCGCGTGAGCACGCGCGGCGATACGTGTCGGCGGGCACCCGGGCTCGCGATCCCCGCGAGGCCTAGACCACGGAGGAGCAGGTTCCGCTCGTGATGGATGTCGTGTTGTGGGCCCTCGGGATCCTGCTCATCGTCGTGGGGTTGGGCGCATCGATCGCGTTGCACGAGATCGGCCACCTCATCCCGGCCAAGGCCTTCGGGGTCAAGTGCACGCAGTACATGATCGGTTTCGGTCCGACGATCTGGGCCCGGCGCCGAGGTGAGACCGAATACGGCCTCAAGGCGATCCCACTCGGCGGCTACGTGCGGATGATCGGCATGATCCCGCCTCGGCCGGGGGACCAGCCCGGGCAGTTGCGCGACTCCTCCACGGGTCGCTTCGGGGCGATGGTCGAGCAGGCCCGGCACGAGTCGATGGTCGAGATCGCCCCGGGGGACGAGGACCGCGTCTTCTACAAGCTGTCCGTGCCGAAGAAGATCGCCGTGATGCTCGGCGGGCCCCTGATGAATCTCGCGCTCGCCTTCGTGCTGCTCGTCGTGCTGATGAGTGGCATCGGCGTGGAGAGCCTGGTGCCGCGGATCTCCAAGATCGCCGACTGCGTGCCCACCGCAGCACCCACCCTGGCCAAGCCGCTGGCCGACTGCACCCCCGGTGACCCGACCCCGCCGGCCGCCGCCGCCCTTCGGGTCAACGACACGATCGTCGAGGCCAATGGCAGGCCGGTGACCCGGTGGAGTGATCTCACCGAGGCGATCCGTGGCTCCGCCGGCCAGTCGTTGAGTCTCGTCGTGGAGCGTGACGGCGCCCGGGTGCCGGTCACTCTGGCGGTCGTCCCGGTGCGACGCGCGGCATACGACGCCGAGACCAACCGGCTCAAGGTCGGCCCGGACGGGGCGATCGTCACCGAGACGGTCGGCTTCCTCGGCGTCAGCGCCTCCATCGACTTCGTCCGGTCGCCGGTCACCGCGGCACCGGCCCGGTTCGGCGAGACGCTCGCCGCGACAGCCAAGGTGCTCGTCTCGGTGCCCGAGAAGCTCGTCGGCGTGGTCAAGGCCGTCACCGGCCAAGGGGAACGTGACCCCAACGGCCCCATCTCGGTCGTCGGTGTCGCCCGTGCCGGCGGGGAGGTTGTCGCCGCCGATCTGGGCACGACCGATCAGGTGCGCGCCAAGGCCTCGATCATCGTCGGGATGCTCTTCGGGCTCAACCTGGCGCTCTTCCTGTTCAACCTCGTGCCGCTGCTGCCGCTGGACGGCGGGCAGATCGTCGGGGCGGCCTGGGAGGGCATCAAGCGTCGCGGCGCGAAACTACTGGGGCGCCCCGACCCGGGCTACGTCGACGTCGCCAAGGGCCTGCCGATCGCGTATGCCGTCTCGACGGTCCTCATCGCGATGACCCTGCTGCTCGTCTACGCCGACTTGGTCAGCCCGGTCAAACTCAGCTGACCCGGCCCGGCGCCGGCGCTCGTGGCTGCCGGGGTCGGCGCTCATGGCTGCCGGGGGGCGGCGCTCATGGCTGCATCGCGAAGGCGCGCAACGGTTCCCAGCCGCCGAACCACCCGTTGCGGTCCATCGGCCGGACGGCCACGGCCAGAGCCACAGGGGGTCGCTCGCGCCGAACGACCGGACGCCGGCCAGACAAGGGTGTCGTCGTGCATCCGGCCAGAGCGATGGTGCCCGCCACCGCAGAGCCACCCAGCGGCTGATCACGAAACCGATCGTGCCACACCACGCCGCCGCCCTATCGTGACCGGGTGATCACCCTCGAGGCTCCGCATCTGCGTTGGCATCGCCCCCTGCTGGACTTCCTCCACGGCTATGACCACGACCACATCGACGGGTTGAGCCGCGCCGAGGGGCAGCTCGACGCGCTCAGCGACGCCGGCGCCTTCGCGGCCTGGGTAGATCAGCAACTGCACCAGGAGGTCGGCCGCGAGGTGCCCGACGGCCGGGTGCCCTGCACCTCACGATGGATCGTGCGCGAGGGCGTCATCGTCGGCTCCATCAACCTGCGCCACAGCCTCAACGATCACCTGCTCAACCACGGCGGACACATCGGGTATGCCGTGCGCCCCCGCTGGCGCGGCCGCGGCATCGCCACGGCGGCCCTGCGACTCATGTTGGCCGAAGCCGCGCGCCTGGGCATCAACCCGGTACTCGTCACCTGCGCCGACACGAATCTCGCGTCGGCGCAGGTCATCACGAAGGCCGGCGGGGTGTTGGAAGACGTGCGCGCCGGCTACCGTCGGCAGTGGATCACGCTGCCGGGCAAACCGATCGGGTATGCCGCCCACCCCCTCTCCGACGCACCTCTCTACGGTCTCGCGGTCGCCCTACCGTTGATCAGCAGCTCGGTCGCGGAGGCGATGCGCCGGGCCCGCGCTGGTGGCCCGCACTCGCCGGACTGGGCGCCCGGCTTCCCGCGCGAGGACGACGTGCAGGGGGCGAGTTTCGTGCCGGAGCCCGGGCCGGCGGCGCCGTGGGGCTCGCGGCTGGTGGTCCGCCGCCGCGACGGGCTCGTCGTCGGCTCGATCGGCTGCTTCGGCCCGCCCAACGAGCACCGCCGGGTGGAGATCGGTTACGGGCTGGTCGACTCGGCCCGCCGGCAGGGGCTGATGACCGACGCGCTGCGTCTGCTCGTGCCGGCCATCGAAGCGACCGGTGCCACCGTCTGCGCCCACGCCGCGGTGGGCAATGCGGCGAGTCGGGCGCTGTTGTCGCGCATGGGTTTCCACGAGACCGGGGAGCGCAATGGTGACGGCGAGCTGAGGCACGTGCGGCCTCGTCACCGCTCGGCCGCGTAGACCTCGACCTCGACTGCCTTGGCGGCCAACCAGATCCGCTCACCCGGCCGCAGCCGCAGCTCGGCCACCGCCGCCGGGGTGACGTCGACGAGGGCCGCGGGCGCACCGTCGACCTGCAGCCGCACCCGACCCTGGATCATCTCCATCCCCGCGACGGCACCGGGCCACAGGTTGCGGGTGCTCACCGCCTCGGGGTGACGGGCGTGCACGGTGATGGCCTCGGGGCGCATCG
>WBZP01006638.1_pt1 | contig 11394 bp, 14 predicted proteins | sample 5204301 | NCBI WGS metagenome assembly WBZP01 (sample SAMN12412401, study PRJNA552823) | activated sludge metagenome | isolation source: activated sludge from nitrification reactor of wastewater treatment plant... | place: USA: Pennsylvania | collected 2017
GTCACGATCAATACATAGTGCACGAAGCACACCGGTGGGGCCGTTAGCTCAGTTGGTAGAGCAGCTGACTCTTAATCAGCGGGCCGTAGGTTCGACCCCTACACGGCCCACCATTTTCTTCCATAATCTTCTCAAACACTTGTGATTCTGGCCGGGATAGCTCGGCCGTCATTTCTGCCGTTGGTGCCAACTTTTGGTGCCAAACTTTTTCAAACTCCCGAGCTAGCACATCGACATAGCGTCGATTCCTGCTCGGCATCCACTTGACCTCGTGCGTTAACGTGGTGGTCTGCTTCGCATGGCCGTAAGCCTGTCTCTTCCGTCACTCAGAATCCCATGTCGATCCCAGATAACTGAGACCCAGTTACCACTAGATCAATCGCTTGATTGGAGCGCTTCATCTATCCATCGTTCCAATGGTGTGTATTCATCGAGCGAGAACTTCGACCCATGGGAGACTCTCGGAACGGACCAAGAGCCGGATTCACAGCATTGATTCCCTCTTGAACGACTCCAGAGAGTCCTGGGCAGTGTCACCTTGGCGGATTGCAGGCTTCGAACAGGAAGTGATTGAAGGGACGGGAGCACTACAGGGCTGACACTTATGATCGCAAAAAATCTCTAGCGCCTGCACCGCGGCGGGAAGTTGCGACGCACCCAATCGTGGGACAGCACCTGACGCTTCAGTCGGCGTGCGTCTAGAGAAGGCACTCTCTCCAGAACATTAAGGTAAAGTTTCTGATTCAGGAAAATAAACATTCCTACACCAGCCAACTTCGCATATAATGATTTTGAGAATTGATATCATATATAGGTTCGCCCTGCTTCCACCTTCAATGCGACTAGGAATTGAACGGCCCGTTTAAGTCCCTCGCTGAAGGCCTAAGGCACTGACCATGCCCATCAGTCCATTGGAGCAGCGTGAACGGACCCGTTGGATGGAGAGAATGGAGATGAACCCACTTCATAGCTCTCCATGCAACGGCTTCTCACTTGGTTGGCAACTAGAAAGGGCCCAGTCTATGAAATGCTCCCGATGCGGAGGGTATCTGGCGATCGAACCATCTATAGATTTCTATCAGCTGGAAGGCCGTTGGCGATGCGTCAACTGCGGGGCCCACGTGGGGCATGTCCCTCGACAACCGAAACCGCAGGGAAATAGCTGCAAAAAACTCCCTGCGTACGAAACAACATCTTCCCCTGTCGGCAATGCACAAGGTAAATGATTCTCCCCAAGTAAGGAGCCATCGTCCCATGCAGTCATTAAAACAATCCGCCAGATCCGTCACGCTCAATGTCTGTACCTGCGGTAAGGTTCAGTTTGGCTACGGTCCAATCACCTTACACTTCGAACCCGACGATTTCGCGGGGTTTGCCAGCGCTGCGGCTCGCCTGTTTTCGCGATATCAGCAACTGCAAACGGCGCACGCCACTGGCGCGGCGCCATTGCTTCATAGTGATCTCTGTCACTAACACAGGAGGCTACCGATGAAGATTTATGACTGCCCTCGCTGCAGACAGCACAGCCTGGTCCCGACCGGAGGATTTTTGTCCTGCGGACAGTGCGGCTATGCCATCACCGCTTATGCCCTGGCCGTCGAGCAACGCTCACACAGTGCCCCGCCGCACCATTCACAGGCCTGACCAACCTGATCTGGCGCTATGTTGGCGAAAGATTTCCTCAGAAGGTATGTCATCCGCAAAACGCGAAGCGATCTGTCCGCCGCACTCAGCCTTTTCGTGTCTTTACTTATGCTTCTAGGTGCGCTCTTGAGCTCGCTTCTTCACTAAGCTTACGGTCAGCCTCACTTCGATCAGGTCAGAAACTCCTGCTAGGCACTAGTGCAACGCCCGGAACAATAGCCTCGCGCTATGCAGACTCCGCTGCATGCGCCCTGCGTGAGCGATCTCGGCTTGCGTCGTCCACGAGCGTTGTTCAGCACAACCTCAATCTATCGCATCTCCTTTCTCCTGTTATCCAAATGGATTCATCCATTATCGAATCGGATACAACTCCACGCTCATCTAAGTCAGATAGGATTTTCCGCAATGGCAATACGACATCGCTACAAAGGAAACCACGCACTCCCAACGAGCCACGAGGCAATCACACCAGTGGTACGCGAGTTGCTAGCATCTATGCCATCACGTCAACGCAGATGACGTGGCAGCGTTACGATAAGAGAAGGAGGCGTGATCATGCTCTGGGCCATCTTACTTGCGGCAACCTATGTGGCAGGAATTTATGTCATACGCTTGGTGTGGTGGCAGGAGTAATGGACTCCCAAGTGCAGCATGCAGTCCATCTTCAGGATGAGACAGCACTCGGCGATCGGGAGCAACTCGCAGCTTGTCTGCCATACACCCCGTTCGATTTGCTTTGTGTACCTTATCGGGACCGATTGTCACGCATGGCACAACGAAGCACTTCACGAGCAACCTCCGCCATACTCCCCCTACACCCTCCGCCTCAGACGGATCCCCTCGAAGTAGGTTGTTAGTAATGCCTACCCCCTCAATGGGTGATCACGTCTCACCTGAGACTGTCACCGAAACCTCTCAGTCCTGCCCCCTCTGTGTCGGAACCGTACGGAGGTCGGAACGCCGCGGATGGCGGGATTTTTTCTGGCACCTCTTCGGCTGCTTCCCCTGGCGTTGCCGATCCTGCAACCACCGCTTCTATACCACCAGGCGTCACTAATCTCTCGGCTGCCCCCTTTCAGAACCTGCTAGAGCAGACTAGACTAGACCGGTACACGCCCCCCTAAGGCGGGATTTTGTTACCCCCTTTCCTCGCACTACACTGTCGCTCATGCAGTCACGACTCCCTTCATTTCTAACGCCCTCCATGCTTCCTACCACTTCAGGAACCACGCTCTCCTTCCAACGGTCCCGGGACCGCCTGGGAATCGTCTGTCCCGCCATGTTCGCCGGTGCCCCGTTCATCGGAGAGGGAACCGTTCTCAATCTATCACCCGACGGCTGCCTCATGGAATGCGAGCGCACGGTCACTGAGGGCACCTACCTGACCTTGCGGCTGCTATTGCCGGACAATGCCCGAGCCTTGATGATAGAACTCACCGCAGTCCGCTGGGTTCACGCACAGTACTTTGGCATCGAATTTCTTCGACTTCCTGTCTCGGAACGCAGCCGCCTGGATCAATTCTTATCACGCCATCGCCGATAGTCCCCGCAGTCGCCACACAGTGTGTGACGGTTTGCACACGCCATCCTGAATCTGCTTACTGGGAATGATTGCGAATTGGGGCCTCTACCCGCGCGAGGCGTTGAATGGAAAGAAGGTCAGACACGTTGTCGGTCTGGGGACTCTTCCTCAGTTAAGGCGAACCGCTTACTCGCAGGGAGGGGACCCGGGAAGCGTCGAGTCGGTCAGATAGCGCGGAGAAAGGCTCATCGCCCGCCAAACGAACGCACATACGTCAGCACCTGCCAGGCCTCTTCTTCCGTCAACACCAATGGAATAAACGACGCCATATCTGTTCCAGGGCTCCCATTTTTCAGAATCCAGAACAATTCGCCGTCCGTTCTGGCCTGTTGCCACATCTTGTCGGTAAAGTTTCGAGGAAGTGGTCCCTTGAAAGTAGAATAGTCCAAGTCCATTCCCAGCCCTTTACCGTCCGTACCATGGCAAGCGCGGCAGAATGCTTTGCCTTCAAACAGTGCCTTTCCTTTCTCCCGCATTTCGGGCGTCACAGTAAATGGATTCGTCATTGCACGGGCGGTCTCCATCTGATCGATCGGTACACGAGGACGTAGGACTTCCGAATCCGCCGACCAGGCGACCGCCATCCCGCCGACCACGACCCAAGCGAACAGAAACAGATGTCCAACTCTCATCGCAGTTTCTTCCTCCCTAGAAGAAATAGCACAGGCGGAGAGGCCGCAAGATGCGTCCCCTCCGCCTGGTCACTCCACATAGCTTTTTTACTCGGTCCGATGCTTGTGGCCGACTGACTGCGGATGCCCCACTTCGCCGTTCGGCGCCTTGGCCCCGTCCGGCCAAAGATGGAAAATAATTCCGTCGGTCTTTGCCGCGACCGCCGCGACTTCCTTCGCCTGCGCATCCGGCATATCTAGGATTTGAACCCGTCCTGTTGCAATCTCGACCTCGTGATCGTGGTAATACTTATTCCAGGTTTCCAACGGAACATGCGCGCGCGATACCGACTTCGCGACAAAATACTCAATGTCGGTCAACAAAGCATTCGATTCTGTTGATTCAAACAACAAACACTGCAGGATCTCAGGCGAGATCGGCTTGCAGTAGTGATGATAGGGACCATGCACCGAACCATCTTCGAACTTATGGGGTGCCATGACGTGAATAGTATAGCCCTGGGCGGGTGTCGGCATAGCTTTCGCCGCCGCTGCAGCAGGCGCTGCAGTTGATGAGGATTTCATTTCGTGGGACGTTTCCGCACAGCCGGTAACCGTGAGGGTAGCCGCACACAATCCGATTATCGCAATCGCACTTCGCATAAGGGCCTCCTTACAAGGTGTCTGTAGGATCGATCATTCGTAAATAACAACGTTATTCCGTCCGCGGTTTGTGCCCCACAGACGTGGGATGTCCGACCGATCCGTCCGGAGCTTTAGCGCCCTTGGGCCACAGATGAAAAATGATGCCGTCCGTCTTAGCTGCGGCCGCTGCAACTTCCTTGGCCTGCGCGTCCGGCATGTCCAGGACTTGGACGCGGCCGGTCGCAATCTCAACCTCATGGTCATGGTAGAACTTGTTCCACACATCGAGCGGTACCGCCGAACGAGAAACGGGTTTCGCCACGAAATACTCTACATCGGTCAGCACCGCATTCGGCTCCGTCGATTCGAACAACAAACACTGCAACACTTCCGGCTTGATGGCTTTGCAGTAGTGATGGAAGGGACCCGCCACCGAGCCATCTTCCATTTTATGCGGAGCCATCACATGAATATCGAACCCGTCGGCCGGACCCGGTTTCATATCCGCCGCAAACGCCGGCCCGCCAATGGCGAGCGCGAGCGTGCTCGCACCTAGCACGCAAAGATGTCGAAACATAGAAGGCCTCCTGTGGTTGGGGTTGAAATGCACTGATGTGTCGTATGAATAGACTTATCTGTCACGAATGTCTGCCAGTGAGAGTCATCGTCGCCCCAAAAGGATTCGTAAATTACTTCGGCAACTGCGGCATGCTGAACTTTATGCGCTCTCCCGTCAACGCCTTCAGAAACGCAACGAGATCAGCCTTCTCGTCGGCGGTCATATTGGTCGGTTTCATCAGAGGACTCAGATTGGGGTCGTTCCCGCCCCCCTGATCCAAAAATTCGACGACTTCCTCCAATGTTTTGAAGGCGCCATCGTGCATGTACGGAGCGGTTTCGGTAATACTCCGAAGAGTCGGTGTCTTGAACGCACCCTTGTCTTTCTCCGCACGGCTGACATTGAACCGGCCCAGATCCTCCTTCATCGGACCCACTTGGGGCACGCCCAGATTATGAAACTGGTTGTCCGTGAAGTTCGCTCCGTTATGGCACAGGATACAGCGCCCCTTCCCTTTAAAAACCGAGAGGCCTCGAACCGCCGCTTCGTCCATGGTTTTTGAATCTCCGAGGACATACTTATCGAACGCTGAGTTCGTGGACAGCACCGTGCGCTCATAAGCCGCAATGGCCTCGGCAATACCCTGCAGATTGACCTCAGTGCCGAAGACGGCCCGAAATTGTTGTTGATACCCCTTGATCTTGCCCAACTTGGCCACCACATGTTCATGCGTCTCCGCCATCTCAACGGGATTGTGGATCGGCCCGATAGCCTGTTCCTCCAGGGAGCGCGCCCGGCCATCCCAGAACTGCACATGGTTGAAGGCTGTATTGTAGACTGTTGGCGATTGCCGCCCACCGATCCCGCCGCCGACCCCGATAGAGGTCTGGCGGGAATCCGCAAATCCGGTCCCGGGGTTGTGGCAGAAGGCGCAAGAAATCGCGTTGTTTTTTGACAGCCGTCCATCGAAATAGAGCTGCTTTCCAAGCTCGATTTTCGCGGCGTAGTTCAGGTTGGAGGATGGGATCGGAACCACGCTCGGCAGTGGACCGATATCAGGAACCGTCACCCCGTCAATGGTCACGGTACCGTGAGGCGCATGGCCGGACGGTGACGCGTGCACGAGACCGTCCCCGGTTACGAAGGCAGCGATGCACACCAGCATCAGGATCGAGCAGAGGGGCAAGACCGGTCGAACCATATCAATGACCTCCTGTGTGTACCACGTATGATTGAATCGATTGAGGCACTTGGGATAGGCAAGACATTGTACGCAGAAACATGGATTCGGTCGAGACTCTCGTTTCTGCGGAATAGGCTCGGGGTAGCGAATGCGACACTGTGCGACCGAGAACTCGAAACAACAGGCCGGCTAACGCACTGTTGAGCGCATGAGACTGTCAGCTTGTGGAGGAAGAAATCCCTGATACCCTTGATGCCGCTCGGCTAGTTCCAGCACAGAAAAAGGTTGTCCATCGACCATCTCAGGAGCAGTAAAAATCTGTCGTAACGGGCCCCCACGGGCTCCAACGATTTCCCCGGCAAAGACCACACCCTTCGCTTTCAGCGTGAGAATCGCGTGCTCGATGTCTTCCACCCGTACGGCCACATGATGAAACACGCGGTCACCAAACTTCTCGACCCAGCGGGGAATGATACTGGTCTTCCCGCGATCGTCCGCATACGCCTGGTCGACGAACAACGCCGGATACCCGGCTTTCCTGAAGACTTTGGCGAACCAATCTTCATAGCGAATCGTTTCATCATACCCATATCCCAGCGCAATGAATTCTTCCGCGCGCTGATCGATGTTCATGGTTCGAATCGTCAGGTGGTCCATCACCGGCACAAATCCGACGCCAACATCCTCCAACGCCCGCCGAAGCATTCCAGCCGCGCTATTCCGGGCCAGAAAATCAGCCGTCATTCGACCTATCACAGCATCCAGATCAGTGGCTTGCCCCATTGGCCCCTCCTTCCGTCGGCCCAAAGGTCACCCCCTGCGCTAACGGCAGCTCAGCACCCCAATTGATCGTGGTAGTTTGACGCCGCATGTATGCCTTCCAGGCGTCAGACCCTGCTTCGCGCCCGCCCCCTGTGGTTTTCTCGCCACCGAATGCCCCGCCGATTTCCGCCCCGGAGGTGCCGATGTTCAGGTTAGCAATGCCGCAGTCGCTCCCCGCCGCCGACAGAAAGGCCTCGCTATGTCGAAGATGCGTGGTAAACAGGGCCGACGATAAGCCTTGAGGCACGGCATTCTGCATTCGAATGGCCTCGTCCAGCGTTCGATAGGTCATCACATAGAGAATGGGCGCAAAGGTCTCCTGCTGAACAATATTCCAATGGTTCTGGGCTCGCACGATCGTCGGCTCGACAAAATACCCGGGACGATCCAACACACGCCCCCCGCAGAAGACTTCGCCACCCTCCTTCGTCACCTCATCCAGTGCCGCTCGATACCGCGCCACCGCCTGACCATCAATCAACGGCCCCATCAAGACATTGGGCTGAAGCGGATCACCGATCGTGACTTGCGCATAAGCGGACAGGAGGCGAGGAAGCAGTTTCCCGTATTGAGACTCATGCACGATCAGACGCCTTGTGCTGGTACAGCGCTGTCCCGCCGTGCCGACCGCGCCGAACAGGATGGCGCGGGTCGCCAACTCCAGATCCGCCGTCTCATCCACAATGATGGCATTGTTCCCGCTCAATTCCAGCAGAGTCCGGCCCAAACGATGTCCAACCGTCGCCGCCACATGCCTTCCAACCGGCACGGATCCGGTGAATGAAATCAACGGAAGCCGTTCATCGCCCACCATCTTCTCAGCCAATGCAACTCGATCCGTCGCACACAGTGCGAACACGCCGGGGTACCCGGCCTCTTCCAGCACGCGATTGCACAGGTGCTGCACGGCCAGGGCGCAGAGCGGCGCTTTCGGTGAGGGCTTCCATAACACGGTATTGCCGGCCACTGCCGCGACGAAGGCATTCCAGGCCCAGACCGCAACCGGAAAGTTGAACGCGGTGATCACACCTACCACACCGAAGGGGTGCCATTGCTCATACATCCGATGGTGCACGCGCTCTGAATGCATGGTCTGTCCGTACAACATCCGGGAGAGACCCACGGCAAAATCCGCCATGTCGATCATCTCCTGCACTTCACCATCGCCCTCGGCTTTGATCTTGCCCACTTCCAGAGAGACCAGCGTGCCCAATGCATCTTTGTGTTCTCTCAGCGCCTGCCCAATCCGCCGAATAACCTCACCGCGCTTCGGAGCCGGCACCATACGCCACGATGTATGGGTCTGCTGCAAACCCGCGACGAACGTGTTGTAATCTGCATCGGAACAACCGTACACGCGAGCCAACACCGTTCCTGTCGAGGGATTCTGCGACTCTATGACCCCGGCGTCTGTCGTGCGAATCCAGGTTGCGGAGGAGTAACATCCTCCCGGCTGTTCCAGCGCCAGGCCCAGCCGTTTGAGTAGGGATTGTGTCGTCATCATTGGACTAGGAACGAAAACAATCTGCGAAGCGATTGTCTAACACGTCCTGCAAACGAAAATGTTCCTGGCGGATGAACCCGCAGTAGGCGGATGGCTTCGCCATGACCAGATCAACCACGGAACAGAGGGACGATGCCGTGGTGACTTGAATAGCGGACCAGAGGCGCCCGAGCATCGTCCGGGGATAGACCTTTTTCACATAGGTCTCCTCAAACAACTCGCCCTGCCGGGTGCCTGTCACGGCCGCATAAATTAACACCACATCTTGATGCGTCTGAGGAATCGCCCGCTCCAGGATTCGCTTGAGGGTCTCCCGATCCTCATTCAGCTTGAGATCGTTCATGAGAAATTGGATTTTTTCGCAATGCCCGGGATACCGGAGGGTCTTATAATTCATCGTCCGGACCCGTCCGCGATACGTGTCCGCTAACGTACCCAGTCCGCCGGACGTGTTGAAGGCTTCGTAGAGCAGGCCATCCAGTTCAATCGTCTCGTATCCTTCCAGCGGCTGCAGGTGGACCTCTTCCCCGCCTTCAATCCCGATGCAGACGTTTCCATACTCATTGAGTAATCCGTCGGTAGACCAGGTAAGGGAATACTTCAAGGCATTGCTCGGATGGACCGGCAACGCGCCTACCCGCATCTTCACGTTGTCGATAGATTCAAAATGGCCGATGAGGTCGTTCGTGACGATACTGATGAACCCTGGAGCCAATCCGCACTGCGGGAGAAACGCCCGATCGGCACCTTCGCTGATCGCCTTGACGCGACCGGTGACGGCCACATCCTCGGTCAGATCGAAATAGTGCAGCTGATGAACCCGCGCAATCTCCGCAACCGCCGGATTATAAAAGTATGGAAGGCTTGAAATGACGGCGTCAAACCGGTGGGAGCTGATATAGGCGGCGACTGTGTCAGGCCGACGCACATCCAACGCACAGGGAGTCACCGTTGAGAGGGCCAGCTCAACAACCAGTCGTTTGGGTGCATCCAGTGTGAGGTCGGCCAGGTGCACCTGGTACTGCCCCTTAGCGGACAGCAACCCCGCCACGAGAGACCCGATTTTTCCCGCTCCGAGCACCAGTACCTGAGGCATCCGTCACCTCATGGTCATTATACTCTTTCAAATTAAAATCACGAGGGTTTCTGAACGCAGATTGCAGGAACGGCGCAGAGAGTCGTCGCACGGGAGAAACGATGATGGGAAATGATGCGGACTAAGACGAGGCCAGGCGCGAACGCGCGGGGTTAATGAGGGAGGACGGCTTTGACGATGATGAGGACGGTTGATTCTCCATGGCCTCGAACAGTAGGCAGCACTTGAGACGGCCACAGACACCCAACAATTTAGGATCGTCTACCGGAAGACCAAGGACCCGGGCTTGTTTCACGGTCACCGGCTTGACCTCAGTCAGAAACGCGGCGCAACAGAGCACCAACCCGCAAGTATCGATGCCGCCCAACCGGCTCGCCTCGTCTCGAACCCCGACCTGACGCATTTCAATCCGTCCGCCAAAGCGTCGAGCAAGCAGGCGGACCAACTCCCGGAAATCGATGCGGTCGTCAGCCGTGTAGACAAAGGTCATCTGCCGGCGATGAAAGGAGCAGAACACCTCTACCAGTTTCATCCTGAGGCCCAGTGCGGCCGCCTGCTCCCGGCAGGCCTTCATGCCTTCGGAAGCCAGCCGTTCGTAACGATCTATGGTCGCGACATCCTCAGGCGTCGCCTTACGGGCAATAGCCTGTAAAACGCGCATGGGCGGGATAAAAGGCATCACCTGGGGAACTCCATACACGACCCCGTAGCTCAATTCCCCAGCCACGTCGACCAGCACCCGATCTCCGACAACCAGGTTGGCTTCTCCTGCGTCGAATTTCTTTACTTCTCCACGGTCACGGATCTTTACACCCACGATCCGAACCGCCGAGGGATAGGGCTTGGCAAGTTCTTGAGCCAGAAGTTTGTCGACCATGGTTGGATGATACACCATCCGATCTTTCAATTGAAATCCCAACCACGGGTCAGGATTATTAGAAACTATGGGCGAAGAAAAGAAGGTTCACTGAACGCTCTTGCACGAAAAGTTTTCACAACATACTGATAATAATGAGTTTTTAAACGGGGAAGACGAAACGTGAAATATGTTAGGCTATTCGGGAACTGAGATGCGGCGCAAAAAGCGCCTGCTTAAAAGGCAGTGAGGGGCACGGTGCGAATACCAAACAAGGTCGTCCTTCCATTCGGCTATCACATCATGATCCGGCAGGTCACCGACTCTGAGATGGACCGGCAGGATGCCAACGCGGATGGGATTTGGGACAACGAAGCGAAAACGATCTATATCCGCAAGCGACTCCCCGTCACGCGACGACGCTACATTCTTGCCCATGAGCTCGGACACGCATGGCTCGACTGGCAACATCGCTACCTGGATGACGGGAAGGCCCGTAGCTAGCGTGTTTCTGGGGTAGGTCTGCGCATATCTCCCCCTCGAGCAACCAACCTCCCTGACATTTCTCTTAGACGGCTTGGCTTCGTCCAAGTCGAAGAATCTCTTTCCATTCGGTTGCCCGCACCGGCTGCACTGACAGCCGTGATCCTTTTCGAAGCAACTCCATACCCTTCAGGCCCGGCTGCTCCCGCAACAGGTCCAACGACAGCGGTGCGGCGAACTTGTGCACAAACCGGACATCCACCACATCCCAGCGAGGCTGATCAGGAACGCTGGCCGGATCATAGTGCACATCCTGCTTATCGAACTGTGTGGCATCGGGATAAGCGGTGCTCACCACTTCGGCGATCCCCACCACGGAAGGCGGCTTGGCATTGCTGTGATAAAACAG